>Ga0315542_1001631_pt1 | contig 13918 bp, 11 predicted proteins | sample SalMarSW160120MG_FD_202541 | JGI IMG/M metagenome (GOLD analysis project Ga0315542, IMG submission 202541) | Salt marsh sediment microbial communities from the Plum Island Ecosystem LTER, Massachusetts, United States - Salt Marsh Sediment SW1601-20 ...
TCTATGATTGTAAAATAAATACTCTATAATAGTAGATTACTTCAATACCAGGCTGTCCAGGTATTTGATAAACTCCTTAAAAAAAGCCTTTTTTATCTGCTTTTCCATCTCAATATAGGCTCGGGCCTTCGCCGCGGACTGGCTCACACCGCTTTCACGCTGGTTTTTGTTGTAAGAGACGATGGCCTTCCCGCTTTCATCCTTCATCTGCAGGTTCAAATACCAGCGAATGTTTTTATACTTATTCTTTAGTTTCAACGGTTCAAGTTTTACGTCACCGGTTACCTTAAGCACGCCGCCCTTGCGAACACTAAAGCCCTTTTCGCTTAACAGCCCGGCCACCAGGTTGCCGATCTTGCCTTCCATATCGTTGGTAATGGTAATATCAAACACCATCTTCTCGGCAATCTGAGAATAGAGGGTATTCAGCTCATCAAGCTTATACGGCAGGCTGACCAGTTTTCGCACGGGGGAATAGATGATATTAAGCTGGTCCAGCAGCAGTTCATTGTTTTTGGCAAAAATTACCGCCGCGTCTATAAAAGCAAACTTGGTAATCAGGCGTTCGCTCTTCACGGCATTCCGCTGAAACGCGGCGATACTTTCGGAGTTTTTGTCTATCTTGTCCTTGTAAATCTTGGCGGTCTTCTTCCGGTCAAGATATCCCACAACATGAACACGTCCTTCATTATCGATATACGGATCGCTGTACTGCATGTTATACAGTTTATGCTGTGCCAGCACATCAACCTGCTTACTGGCCGATTTTTCCAGTTCATACGAACCGCCGCTGTCCTTTTCCATTTCATGGTAGCGGACTACGGCCTCGCTTTCGACCTTGATATTGGATCCGAAAATCCTTACCAGGGCGCCGGTCGCGTCGCTTTCCGCGTCACGCCGTGTATCGCCCTCACCCACAACCGCCAGGTAGTCCGCTTCGGGGTATACGTCATTCAGCCTGGCCATCCATTTGGGGGCCGAGCCGGAATTGTTCACCGCAACAGAGGTGTCGTTCCTGGTGCCGGGACTCGATTTACACCCCACACCGCCGGCTAATACTCCAAACAGCAGCGCTGCGCAGGCAATATATAGTATTAGTTTTAATTTCATGGTTCTCCTTCTTTCCTCAGCTTAATTAAAGTAGAATGATTCAAAAAAATTGAAATTGTTTGCCTTCAGCTCCACTTCACCCCGTTGATCAACAAACAGAAGTTTCCCGTTTTTGCCGTAATATTCCACTTCAACATTATATGTTCCGGGAGCAACCTCCAGCTCGCTGACATAAGCAAAAGCCGGGAAAAAATGGGAAATACGGAGGTCCGCGTTTTCAGTGGCATCCACCCCCACATCCACGGCCAGGCCGAGTAACAGGGAACCCAGGGGATCATCCACGTTCTTGTTTATTTCTTCCTTTCCCTTCATGGCCAGCAATCCCTTGCCCACGGTCCGGGCGATTGTCTTCAGATAGATTATGGATCGCTTTACTTTAAAGGTCTCCACCGCCACCTTCTGCAGGCTTTCGAGTTTGGCGCAGTCGGCCTCCTTGGTGGATGTGTTGCTGAGTTTTACCCTGATTTCCGCCACCTTGCTGCCCAAGGTTTTCATAAAGGGAAGCTGAAACTTAAAGTGCAGGTTGTCCGGTATGCCGGGTGATTTAATGGCGGCAATATCCGTGATCTCTTCCTTAAAATCCTTGTTCTCCTTGGTAGGAACGATCACCAGCAGGTTGGGCTCGGAATGGACATACAAGGTTTTTGCCACCTTGTCCACACCCCTGCCCGTAAAACAGATAAAGTTTACCCGGGCTTTTTTTGTCCACTTTGTAGCCGTGTCCAGGTTGGGCATGCTGAAATTATAGATATTGGCCTCATTATTAAAGGCGTCGATCACCTTGTTCTTGTCTATCCTGGCATTATCGTAATTCCCTTCGGCGCGGTAAAGCAGCATGCCTAAATAGCGCGCCAGGGCTGAGCTGTAGAAGTTGGTGGTACCGGTACGGATTCTGAGGTTCGAGTCCTTGGATTTATTGTATTGCTTGGCCATATCTTTGTATTTGTCTTCCAGCACATTGAGTTTTATATCGACGCGTTTGATTTCCACCAGTGCGTCATCCCATTTTTTCATATGAATGTAATTCAGGGCCTTGAATACGTTCAGATAGATATCTTCATAATCCTCACCGAAGTAGTCCAGAGCATTGTCGTTTAACATCAAAGAAAGCGCGGCTTTGCTCACACTTTTGGTAAAGAGATCTTCAATAGCGTATTCAGCTTGGGTAAGCAGGTCGTTACTTTTCGAATACTCCCCGTTATAATGGTACAGCATTCCCAGGTCCAGGTAGTAAAGCACCTTGTCCTTCTCGGTGTAATACTTCTTTTTGGCGCCTTCTATCTGCTTTACGGCCTTGACGAACTGCCGGTCCACCAGCATTTTGTCGATACCCTTGTACTGTTGTTTCATGGTCATCATACTGGCACACGACGCAAGCAGTAAGCCCAGCAGGATAAACACAGTGAAAAACCGTGCTATCTGTCTATGAATACTCTTTGCTTTCATAATTACCACTTAACCCCCGATCTTTCGATGTATTTCTTGATCTTCTTTTCACCGATCCAGACCTTCTCGGTGGTTTCAAGGTTCACCAGCTCCATATTCACCTGGTAATACACGACCTTTTTACCCTGGACCGCGTCGGTGATGGAGGTAATGACCCCCTGCATCATAAAATCCGCGCCGGTTTCCGCGGCAAGCCGTTTGGCCGTCTCTTCGCTGGCCCAGGACTGCTGGTCCTCACGCTCACCCCGTATTTCTTTCCTTTCCATTTTACCGGCAACGAACTTTACCTCACCGCTGTTGATAAGTTCACGCTCGATGTTCTTGATAAAGGTAAGGGTCTCTATATGTTCAGAACTTTTATTGCGTACGGTCCCGACAATGACCACCGGTTTCCTGCCCTGGTCCTGTACGTAATTGGTCAGCCACGGACGTGAAAGGGCGTCTTTTACCATCTCCTCGGCAACCAACCGGGCATCGGTATCATTCCAGCGACCGCTTAAATCCGTAGTCTCCTCGGTACTGATACGTGAAACCTTGGTGGTTTTACAGCCGATAAAAGCCACTCCGATCATTAATACACAGAGTATCTTTAATATTTTCATGTAACTCTCCTTATAAAGAAATTTTTCTAATTCTCTGGATTAATTATATGTCCAAACAGGGAAAATTCAAGCCTAAACCCGTAAAAAGTAAATTTATCTCTTCGGGAAAGGTGAAGAAAGCCCTGCTGTTACTGCAACATTCCGGGCGTAAAATTGCTTGTTTTACCTTGAAAAGAATACTGAAAATTCATATATTATGGTAAAATAGTTTAGACTTTTCCTAAATAACTTAAAGAAAGAGGTTTCAAATATGTCCAAAAAAATGGTGACAATAGACGGCAATTCGGCCGCTGCTCACGTTGCACATGCCACAAACGAGGTAATAGCAATATACCCGATTACCCCTTCTTCATCCATGGGGGAACTCTCGGACCAGTTCTCGGCCGAGGGAAGAAAGAACATCTGGGGGACCATCCCGGTAGTTGCGGAGATGCAGTCCGAAGGTGGCGCTTCGGGCGCAGTACACGGGGCCCTGACTACGGGAGCCTTAACCACCACCTTTACCGCTTCACAGGGGCTGCTGTTGATGATCCCCAATATGTTCAAGATCGCCGGCGAACTTACCCCCACGGTCTTCCATATCGCGGCCCGCTCAGTGGCCTGCCAGGCCCTGTCCATTTTCGGTGACCATACCGATGTAATGGCCGCGCGTTCCACCGGTTTTGCCCTGTTGGCGTCAAACTCGGTGCAGGAGATCATGGACTTTGCCCTTATTTCCCAGGCGTCAACGCTTGAATCCAAGGTACCGTTTCTCCATTTTTTTGACGGGTTCCGTACCTCATCGGAAATACAGAAGATCGAGGAACTGTCATATGACCAGATGAAGGCCGTCATCGATATGGCCTCTGTGTATGAACACCGCAAGCGGGGCCTTAATCCGGAAACACCGTCCATTCGCGGCACATCGCAGAACCCGGACGTATTTTTCGCAGCCCGCGAAACCGTGAATAAATACTACCAGGCCGCCCCCGCCGTCGTGCAAAAGGTCATGGACCGGTTCCAAAAGGAAACCGGCAGGGCCTACAAGCTTTTCGACTACGTGGGCGCCCCCGATGCCGAGCGCATCGTGATTATGATGGGTTCGGGCACCGAAACCATGGAAGAAACGGTGAACTATCTGGCTAATCAGGGAGAAAAGGTCGGCCTGATCAAGGTCCGCCTGTTCAGGCCCTTCAGTATCGAACACTTTATCGGGGCCATTCCAACCTCCGTGAAATCCATTGCGGTACTCGACCGCACAAAAGAACCCGGGAGCATCGGCGAGCCGTTATACGAAGATGTCAGAACCGCCGTGGGAGAGGCCATGAGCAATGGGACGCTTAAGGTAAAGGACTATCCGCATATTGTGGGCGGACGTTACGGACTGGGTTCCAACGAGTTTAACCCGGGCATGGCCAAGGCCGTGCTGGACAACCTGAAACAGGACCAGCCGAAAAATCATTTTACCGTCGGCATCCACGATGATGTCACCATGACAAGCCTTTCATGGGATGAAGACTTCAACTCCGAAACCGAAGGCGTACACCGGGCCCTTTTCTTCGGCCTTGGTTCGGACGGAACCGTCGGCGCCAACAAGAATTCCATCAAAATTATCGGTAAGGCCACGGACAATTATGCCCAGGGCTACTTTGTGTACGACTCAAAAAAAGCCGGCGCCACCACGGTATCACACCTTCGTTTCGGCAAGCACCCTATTCAGAGTACCTACCTCATCCAGAAGGCCAGCTTTGTGGCCTGCCACAAATTCACTTTTATTGAACAGTTCGATATGCTAAGCAGTGCACAGGAAGGGGGCGTCTTCCTGTTAAACTCACCGTATGGAAAGGACGAAGTATGGGCTAACCTCCCCGTAGAGGTGCAAAAACAGATTATCGAAAAGAAACTCAAATTCTACATTATTAATGCTTCGGAGATCGCCGAAAAAACCGGCATGGGGAGCAGGATCAATACCATCATGCAGACCGCCTTTTTTCTTATCTCCGGTATACTGCCGGAGGCCGAGGCTCTGAAGCTGATAGAAACTTCCATAAAAGACACCTACGGCAGCAAGGGCGCGGACATCGTGAACAAAAATCTGGACGCGGTCAAGGCCACCAAGGAAAATATCATCAAAGTAGACTATCCGTCGCAAACACAGGGAGCCCTGCATATGCATTCCCCGGTACCGGCCGACGCGCCGCAGTTTGTCAAAGAGGTAACCGGAGAGATTATCGCCAAACGCGGAGAGAAGATTCCCGTTTCCAAGCTTCCCGCGGACGGCACCTACCCCTCCGGTACCACCAAATATGAAAAACGCAATCTTGCCGAGAAAATCCCCGTATGGGACCCGGAAGTCTGTATCCAGTGCGGCGAATGTTCGATGGTCTGTCCCCATGGGGTCATCCGCTTAAAGATTTATGACAAGCAGTACGCTGACAAAGCCCCGGCGGCTTTTAAACATATTGCCGCCAAGGGCAAGGAATACGCCGACATGGTGGCCACCCTCCAGGTGGCGCCCGAAGACTGTACCGGCTGCGGTGCCTGTGTGAACACCTGTCCGGCCTATAAAAAAGTGAACGGTGAAAAAACCGACCGCAAGGCCATCAATCTGGAAGAACAGCTTCCGCTGCGTGAACAGGAAGCAAAAAATTTCGCCTATTTTCTGAATATTCCGGATCTTGATCATACCAAAATACGGACCAACACCATCAAGGGCTCGCAGCTCCTGCCGCCGTTGTTCGAGTTCTCGGGCGCGTGTGCCGGCTGCGGCGAGACACCGTACGTAAAGCTTATGTCCCAGCTGTTCGGAGACAGGGCCATTATCGCCAATGCCACCGGTTGTTCCTCCATCTACGGCGGAAACCTGCCTACCACCCCCTACACCACGCGTAAGGACGGCAGGGGCCCCTCTTGGTCGAACTCATTGTTCGAGGACGCGGCCGAGTTCGGTTTGGGAATGCGCCTTACCTCGGATAAAATGCACGAGTATGCGCTTGAGCTGATAGACGCCATGTTGGCGCAGGACAAGGCCAACAAGGAGCTGTATGAAGCCATCAAGACCAATCAGCAAACCACCCAGCTTGAAATCGAAACCCAGCGGGTAAACGTGGGAAAACTTAAAGGGGTGCTGAAGTCAAGCGGCGCCGCCGCGGCCAAAGAGCTTGCCACTATGGCGGATTTTCTGATCAAGCGCTCAATCTGGATCGTGGGCGGAGACGGCTGGGCCTATGATATCGGTTACGGCGGATTGGACCATGTGCTGGCCTCCGGCAAAAACGTCAATGTGCTGGTGCTGGATACCGAGGTCTACTCCAATACCGGCGGCCAGATGTCCAAGGCAACCCCAATCGGGGCCATCGCCAAGTTCGCCGCCAGCGGCAAGCCGATTTCCAAAAAGGACCTGGGCTTAATGGCGGCAAGCTACGGCTATGTCTATGTGGCCCGTGTGGCCATGGGCGCCAACAAAATCCAGACCATTCGCGCCTTCCACGAAGCGGAGCAGTACGACGGACCCTCGATCATCATCGCCTACTCTCACTGTATCAATCACGGGATAAACATGACCAAGGGACAGGACCAGCAGAAACTGGCCGTGGACTCCGGGTTATGGACCCTGTTCAGATACAATCCGGTTCTCACGGAGCAGGGAAAGAATCCCTTTATCCTGGATTCAAAGGAACCTTCCATAGATCTCGCGGATTACATGTATAATGAAATCCGTTTCCGGTCACTCAAGCAGGCCAATCCCGAACGGGCGGAGATGCTCCTCAACAAATCACGGAACGTGGTAGCCCAGCAGTTCAAAACCTATAAATACCTGGCCGACAGGCCCTTCTAATATAAAAAAGGCCGCCCTTACCGGCGGCCTTTTTTATTTCTTTTCATTATTTCTTTTTTTCCAGTGCGGCAACAATTTTTTGCACAAACTCGTCAAACCCTTTCTGATCGGTCAAATTGAAAAACTTCAAAACCATGTAGTTGATATCCCCGAACGTATGTTCGTCCCGGGTATAATAGTAGATTTCATTACCCAGATAAATCACATAGACCAGGGATTTATAATCCTGTGACGCCTCAAGTGGAATATGATGGTACTTTACGGCCTGCACGAACTTCTCCGGAAAGTTCCATTTCTGGGACAGCTGGGACCCGATTATGGAGTGATTGTATCCCTTGGTAAGATCTTCCATGGAAGAGAGCGGAATACCTTTGGTGGCACATATTTTATTGATTTTATCCACCAGTTCCGGCTGCAGGGTGGAGGTAATGATCTTACCGAAATCATGCAGCATTGCCGCCACGTAAATATCATCGATCAACGGGTCCATCCGCTTCAACTTGGCAATCTGGCTGCAGTACAGCGCCACCTTGTATGAATGCACCATCACCTCATCGATAAGCGATTTCTTGTACTTTTTCTCGAAAACCTTGTTTACCCCGAAACTGAGGATAAGGTTTTTTACTCCCTTCAATCCGATCATACGCACCGCCGTGGGCACATCGTCCACCTTGCGGGGCAGCATATAGATGGGTGAGTTGGCAATGCGGATTATTTCGGTGGTCAGCGCGGAATCGGTTTTGATTATATTGGCTACGGAATTGAAGTCCGCGTTCGGGTCGTTCAGGTTTTTCTGCAGGCGCATCAGGCTGTCCGGGAACTGGGGCATACGCTCGATCTCCTGGGCAATCTCTTCGGCAATCGCCTGGCCGTGGGTCTTGGAAAGCAGGTTGATCGGGATCCTTAACAGTACGGTGGTTATGCCGTCCTTCTTGGTAAGGGAAAGCACGCGTTCATCCAGCCCCACGCTGCGCAGCATCAGCACCACAATGATCAGGCCGAATCCCGCGCCTTCGGTACTGTCGAACCCGTAGCTGAATACCTCTTCCATGGAATTGAACTTCCCGGCAATCTTTAGGCGTTCGGCAATACGCTGCTCTTCCTTGTCGGATATTTCACTGTTGTTGACTACCCGGATCAGCAGAGAGTCGGGATCAACCTTGAAGTCTATGCGCACGTAATACTCAAGCTCCCGGTGCTGTTCCTCATATTTTTTGAAATCACCGAATACATCGTGCTTAAAATCTTGCAGTCCCGTCTCATAATCCGCACCGTTGCCGATATCCAGCCCCTTTGCTTTAAAATACACCCGCTTTGAATTGGCCTTACTGGCGTTCATCACAATCTCTTTCAAGCAGTAGACCAGGGAGTTTCCCAGTTCGGGTTTCTTGATGTGATTGAATATCGTCAGCAGGGCACTTGATAGTTTCTGTTCGCTTTCCTGGTTGGCAAAAGGCAGCGTGCAGGAAAAACCGCCGTGTTTTTGAATACTGGCCAGAACATTTTCCTCGGTTATTGAAGTTAGCTGGGTGTAGTCAACCATAAAATCTCCCCTATCAATGTGACCCGGTATATAAAAAACCCTATATTCCCTTAATTAAACTATAATTCACATGTTTGCATACATGCAAGAATATTTTTTGCTTTCTCATATATATTGCCACAGCGTTTTTTTTTTATTAATCTTAACATAATGATTGCAGTACCGCGCATATTACTTTATTTTGATACGGCCGCGTTTAAGCTGCCGGAAGACAGAGAGGAAAATCGGGAACTCACGGAGGAGCCGGAAGATAAAAACGTGTATTGCGCGATCTGCGGACATGTCATCACATCCGTCACGGACAGGTTTACCATGAACGGTGCCTGTGAGCACACCTTTACCAATCCGCACGGGTTTGTGTATACTATCACCTGTTTTAAATACGCACCGGGTGCGCATACGGCCGGTGAGGAAACCGAGGAGTATACCTGGTTCCCCGGCTATGCCTGGTCTTACGCCTTGTGCGGCCGGTGCACAAGTCACCTGGGCTGGGCGTTCACCAAAAAAAACAACAACCGGTTCTACGGGCTGATAAAAGATCGCATCAGCAGCAATAAATCAACTGCAAGGTCATAGGAAACATGCTGTCACTCATAGAGAAATATATCACCTTAAGCGGGGAAGCCCCGGTGCCGGGAAGGCCCGTCTATCTGATCCGCTTGTCCGGCTGCAACCTGCGCTGCGACTTCTGCGACACCCCCTATCGGGAGGAACGGAATCTGTCGCTCTCGGCAGCAGACCTGATAAAGGACATAACCGTACGTATCGAGCGCTATCCGCAGCTCCATGTGCTGTTTACGGGGGGTGAACCGCTGCGTAACGAGCATAAAGAACAGCTTGTAGAGATTATCACCGCAATGCCCGGGCTGCGGTTTTATATTGAGACGAACGGCACCCTTGCCCTCCCGGACAAGGAACTGCCGAACTGCCGTTATGTCGTAGACTGGAAGGCGCCGTCCGCGGGCACAAAGCTGCCCTTTTTGCGGGAAAACCTGCAAAGACTCCATCCCGACCGTGACTGTATCAAGATCGTACTCTGCCCGGAAGATCTGCGTTGGGCAAAACAAACGATCGGCGCTATCAGACAGGTACAGCCTCGGCTGCCGGTGTATCTTTCCCCGGTCTGGGGCAGGTTGTCACCGGCGGAACTGGCTGCCTTTATCCTTGAAAACAGGCTTGATGCTTTTCTGTCGGTCCAACTGCACAAGTACATCTGGCCGGAAAAACAGAGGGGAGTATAATTTTGCAGCAATCATACAGCAATGAAGAGGCACTGGTTTTGACCAGCGGCGGGCAGGACTCAACCACCTGCCTGTTCTGGGCCGTAAAAAACTTTAAAGCGGTTCATGCCGTCAGTTTTTTTTACGGGCAGAAGCACGCGGCCGAAATTGAGGCTGCCGGAGCGATTTGTGACAAACTGAAAATCGATCTGAAAACACTGGACATAAGTTTTTTAAAGGATCTTGTGCGGTCGAACCTGTTCCAGGGCACGCCGGACGTGAATGCTGCCCATGCCCTGTCTCCGGAGGTCCCTTCCAGCTTTGTGCCGTACCGTAACCTGCTTTTTCTTACCCTGGCCGCGGCCTGGGCCGGCACCATAGGGGTCAGGCACCTGGTGACCGGGGTGTGTGAAACCGACTACTCGGGGTATGCCGACTGCCGGGACGTATTTATCAAATCCGCCCAGGCCACACTGAACCTGGCCGTGGATTTCCACGATACCAAACCGCAGGGTGTTGTCATTCACACCCCGCTGATGTGGCTTTCCAAGGCGGAAGAGTTTCGTCTGGCCCAGGAGTTGGGCTGCCTGGATTTTATCATCAACGAAACCCTTACCTGCTATAACGGGGACGGGACAAGGCACGAATGGGGCAAAGGCTGCGCGGACTGCCCGGCCTGCCGCCTGCGCGCAAAGGGTTTTTTGGAGTTTAAACAAAAATATGAATGAAAGCGGGAGGCTGTTCAGTCGGAACTTCCGCCCCTCACGGATCAGGTTTCGGTCCGCCAGAGCCCCTTGGCCGCGGCCGTTTTGACGTGTTCCGCATCCACGGAAATTGCAATCCCGCCGCGAATGCGAAACTCCCCCCTGACCAGGCACCAATGCGGATCAACGGCCTTTACCACGTCATCAAGGATTTTGTTCACTACATGTTCGTGAAAAACCCCCTCTTCCCGGTAAGACCACAGGTATAATTTCAAGGACTTGGACTCCAGCACCAGTTGGTCGGGGACATAGGTTATGCGGATCGAGGCAAAATCAGGCTGGCCCGTCATGGGACACACACAGGTAAACTCATCGGTAGAGAGTGTTACACGGTAGTAGCGGTCTTTTGCCTTGTTGGGAAAGGCCTCCAGTTTTTTAACGGCCTTCCTTACGTCCCGCCCCAGCAGGGTCAGGCCCTCAACCTCCGTTTGTTTTTTTGCCATTCTTTTCCTCTTTGGGCTTGTTAAAGCGGGAGAAGAAACGCCTGAACAGGTTTCTCCAGCCCTTGCCGTTCTCAGGAATAACAATCTGGGCAAAGGTGGTAATATCTTTTTCCCGCCCGGCGATGACACAAACATCGTCCTCCTGCAGGATATGCTCGGGGGTGTAGAGGGAATAATCCTGGGAGTCTTCCTTGCGGAAGGCGATCACGTTCAGGCCGTGCTCCCTGCGCAGGTTGACTTCGATCAGGGTCTTCCCCACATATTTGGGCGGGACCTTCACCTCGGCGATGATAAAATCCTCATTAATAGGAAGATACGTGAAGATAAAGGACGACAACAACAGCGGGGTAATGCGTTTTGCCGCCTCTTTATTGGGAAAAATTACCCGCGTGGCCCCCACAAGGGTTAAAATCTCTCCGTGTTCATTTGATTCCGCCTTGGCCACAATTTCCTTTACCCCGATTTTCTTCAGGTAATTGGTAACCAGGATAGAGACCTCAACCGCGTCTCCCAAATCAATGATCGCCGCGTCAATGGTATCCGGAATAAGCTTGCGGATTATCTCCTCGTTCAGCGCGTCGGCGATAAAGGCGCTTGTCACCTTGTCTTTATAATACTCAATTACGTCTCTATCCTTATCGATGATCAGGATCTCGCTGCCCGTTTCAATCAGCTCTTCCAGGATCCTTTTGCCGAATGTATCTAATCCGATGATTGCAAACTGTTTCATTAGCCTAATAAAACCTCCCCTTTGGGATATTCAATTAAATGCTCGGTGGGCTTTATCGTTTGCGGCATGGCCATGGAGATCAGACCGACCCTTCCTGCAAACATAGTACATATTATCACAATTTTCCCCAAAAAGGAAAGTGATGAGGTGATTCCCAGGGAAAGCCCCACCGTACCGAAAGCCGAAAAACTTTCAAATACTATCTTAAAGAAGTCCTTACCATGGGCGGGTGCCAGGGTGAGTTCGGTGATCGAAAGCAGCAGGATACACAGCGCCACAATCAGCAGTGCCTTGATGAACAGCATGATCGCACCCATGACCTTGTCTGAAGCAATCTCCTTCTTAAACAATACCAGCGATCCTTTGCTGCGTGTATTCCAGAGAGCAGCGATAAGTACGATAAAAAAGGTGGTCACTTTTATTCCGCCCGCCGCGGAACCGGAACCACCGCCGATAAACATCAGTGGCAGGGTCAAAAACTTTGACGGCTCGCTCAGCGTATTTTGAGCAACCGTATCAAAACCTGCCGTACGCGGAGTAATCGCCTGGAACAACGAGGCCATAATCTTATCACCCAATGTAAAGTTTTTATACGCATTGTGAAATTCATTGAGAAAAAAGAATCCCGCGCTCACAACAATCAATGTTACCGTACAGGCAAGCATTATCTTTGTATGCACGGTAAGGCTTTTCTTTCGTTTTCCGATTCTTTTGCCCAGATCCCGTAAGACCACGAATCCGAGACCGCCCATGACCACCATCAGAATAATGGTGATGTTCACCAATGGCGTTCTTACATAGCCTTCCAGGTTTTTTGAAAAAAGTGAAAAACCGGCGTTACAGAACGCGGAAATCGCGTGGAAAACCGAGTACAGGATCGGATGATCCTGTACGGTATTTCTGAAATCCAGGTATAAAAACAGTGAACCGGTAATCTCGATTATTAAGGTGATAAAGATGATCTGCTTAATAATGTCTTTTGGTTCGGTTTCCACCGAGTCCAGGTAATACTCACGGATTACCCGTCTGCTTTTTAATGATATTCGTTTTGAAGGAAGGGCCAGGTACATGGTGGTAAAACTTATTATTCCCAAACCGCCCGCCTGGATAAGCAGCATAATGACAATTTTGCCGAACAGACTGTATTGGGCCGTGTCAACGGTAATCAGCCCGGTAACACAGGTTGCCGACGTAGCGGTAAAAAAGGCGTCGATAAAATCCAGTTCCTTTGCCCCCTGCCAGGCAAAGGGCAGTTCCAACAAGATGGTACCTATAATAATAATGGTGATGAAATAACCAAAAAGGATAAGTTTATCGGATCTCTTTATTCGCATCATATAAATAAATAAAAAAAGCCTCTCTCCGGCAGTTTGCAACTGCCTGCGAGCCCCGTGTTTGCTCAGCAAACACTCGGGGTGCTACGCAGTCATTTCCTCTGGAAATGACTGCTCCACTTCGCTTTTTCGCCTGCGGCGAAACGCGGGCCCAGGCTTTTTTTTGAATAAAAAAAGCCTGGCAACGTCCTACTCTTCCCCGAGCACTCAACTCTCTCATAAATGATCTTCATGCCTGGACACAGGCACGAATAAGGCCGTACGGCCAAAAGCTGAGTGCTCGGAGTACCATCGGCGCTGGAGGGCTTGACTTCCGTGTTCGGGATGGGAACGGGTATTACACCTCCGCTCAGGTCACCAGGCAAATTATTCTCAATAACTTACGCTATTCCGCTCACGGATTTTCACGGATCCAAACGAAGTATCTTTTTCCTCCGCTCCGCGCCCATCCGCAAGCTTCTTCTCTCACTCATTCAAATGGGTAATCAATAATATGGTCAAGCCTCACGATAAATTAGTACTGGTCGGCTGAATACGTTGCCGCACTTACACCTCCAGCCTATCAACCAGATCTTCTCTCTGGTATCTTCAGGAACCTTAAAGGTTCAGGGTTGCCTCATCTTGAGGGGGGCTTCCCACTTAGATGCTTTCAGCGGTTATCCCTTCCGAACTTAGCTACCCAGCACTTACCCTTGGCAGGATAACTGGTACACCAGAGGTTCGTCCACTCCGGTCCTCTCGTACTAAGAGCAGCTCCTCTCAAGCAACCAACGCCCATGGCAGATAGGGACCGAACTGTCTCACGACGTTCTGAACCCAGCTCACGTACCGCTTTAATTGGCGAACAGCCAAACCCTTGGGACCTGCTCCAGCCCCAGGATGCGATGAGCCGACATCGAGGTGCCAAAC
>Ga0315542_1001633_pt1 | contig 13904 bp, 14 predicted proteins | sample SalMarSW160120MG_FD_202541 | JGI IMG/M metagenome (GOLD analysis project Ga0315542, IMG submission 202541) | Salt marsh sediment microbial communities from the Plum Island Ecosystem LTER, Massachusetts, United States - Salt Marsh Sediment SW1601-20 ...
ACAGGAATGGCGCCTCGTGGATGCCTCCGGGGTTGTCGTGCTCCCCGGCGGGGGCGGGCCGGAAGAAGCCCCGCGCCACCACCGGCAGGAGGTAGCCGACGGCGAGCAGGGAGCTCACCATGTAGACGGCGATCATGGGCCAGTCCCGAGCCTCGGCCGCGCCCAGCATGAGGTAGAGCTTGCTCCATGCCCCGCCCATGGGCGGCAGGCCGATGATGCTCAACGAGGCGAGCAGGAAGGCCGTGAACGTGAACGGCATGCGCCGGCCGAGCCCGTCCATCTCGGAGACCTCGGTCTTGTGGGCCCCGACCATGATGGCCCCGGCGCAGAAGAAGAGCGTGATCTTGCCCACGGCGTGCATGAGGATGTGTAGGCCGCCGCCTATCACCCCGGCGCTCGTGGCCAGGGCGGCGCCGAGCACGATGTAGCCGAGCTGGCTGATCGTGGAGTAGGCCAGCCGCGCCTTGAGGTTGTCCTTGAAGATGGCCACCACGCCGGCGGCGATGACGGTGAAGGCGGCCACCCAGGTCAGCCAGCGGCTGGCCCCCGAGGCCAGGAGCTGCTCGGTGCCGAAGATGTAGATCACCACCTTCAGGATGGTGAACACCCCGGCCTTCACCACGGCCACCGCGTGCAGCAGCGCGCTCACCGGTGTCGGCGCCACCATGGCCCGCGGCAGCCAGCGGTGGAAGGGCATGAGGGCTGCCTTGCCGGTGCCGAAGGCGTACAGGGCCAGCAGCACGACCATGGTGCCGGGACCCGCCTTGCCGGCCAGGATGCCCCCCGGCCGGAACTCGGTAGTGCCCGCCAGCACGTAGGTCCACACCAGGGCCAGTAGGAAGAGCGCGATGGAGGTGCCCATGAGGATGCCGAGGTAGACGCGGCCGGCGCGGCGGGCCTCGTCGGTGCCGGCGTGGGTCACCAGGGGGTACGTGCTCAGCGTGATGGCCTCGTAGAACAGGAAGAGGGTGAACACGTTGGCGGCCAGGGCCACACCCATCGCCCCGGCGATGGCGAGGGCGAAGCACACGTAGAAGCGGGTCTGGTGCTCCTCGTGGTGGCCGCGCATGTAGCCGATGGAGTACAGGGTGGTGACGATCCACAGGCCAGATGCGACCAGGGCGAAGAGCACGCCCAGGGGCTCTGCGGAGAACGCCAGCTCGAGGCCAGGCACCACCTCCACCACCCCGAGCCGCGGCCGGCCCCCGGCCAGGACCACGGGCAGGATCCGGGTCACGACGATGGTGAACAGCCCGCCGGCGGTCACCAGGCTGGCCGCCTCGCGCAGGTTCGGCCAGCGACCGAGCAGCCCCACCACCAGGGCCCCCGCCAGGGGCCACGCCACCGCCAGGGCGAGGGCCGCCTCGACGCTCACGAGGAGATCCCCAGCAGCATCTTGGCCGCCGCCTGGGCGACGCCGACGCTGAACGGCGTGTAGAGGCCGAAGACCAGGGTGGCCCCGATCAGCATCCACGTCGGCACGAGCATGCTCAGGGGCGCCTCCCGGATCTCGGGCCCGTCGGGATGGGGCGGCCGGAAGTAGGCCACCTCGACCACCCGCCAGATGTAGACGAGGGCGAGGAGTGAGCTCAGCAGGACCAGCACCGCCAGGTACCAGTAGCCCGCTTCCAGGGCGCCCTTCACCAGGAACCACTTGCTCACGAAGCCCACGGTGGCGGGCACCCCGGCCAGGCTGAGGCCGCCGAGGACGAACGCCGCCATGGTGAGGGGCATCTTGCGCCCGAGCCCGTGCATCGCCTCGAGCTTCGTGGAGCCGGTGCGCAGGAGCACGCAGGCCATGACCAGGAAGAGGCCGCTCTTCATGAGGGCGTGGTTGAAGAGGTGGACGATGCCCCCGGTGAGGCCGGGCAGCGAGGCCAGGCTGAGGCCGAACACCATGTAGCCGATCTGGGCCACGCTGGAGTACGCCAGCATGCGCTTGATGTCGGACTGGAAGATGGCCACGATGGAGCCCATGAACATGGCCAGGATGGCCAGGGGCAGTAGGACCACGTGCAGGTGCAGCTCATTGAACGCCAGATGCACGCCGAACACGGAGAACACGAAGCGCACCAGCACGTAATACGCGACCTTGGTGGCAGTGGCGGCGAGGAACGCGGTCACGATCGCCGGCGCGAAGGTGTAGGCGTTGGGCAGCCAGATGTGGAGCGGGAACACCGCCAGCTTGATGCCCACCCCGACGCCGATGCACGCCAGGGCGACCAGGACGGTGCGGTTGGGCCCCACCGTGGAGAGCTGCACCGCCATGTCGTGGATGTTCAGGGTGCCGGTGACCATGTAGATCATGCCGACGCCGAGCAGGAAGAAGGTGCCGCCGATGGTCCCCATCACCAGGTACTGGACGGAGGACGTCAGCGCCCTCCGGGTGGTCCCCTGGGAAATGAGGACGTACGAGGACAGGGACGAGATCTCCAGGAACACGAAGATGTTGAAGGCGTCGCCGGTGATGGTCATGCCGGCCAGGCCGGTCATGCACAGCAGGTACAGCGCCCAGATGCGGTAGTGCTTGCGCTCCGGCACCTCCTGGGCGAGGCTGCGCGGCGCGGCGAGTGCCACAACGGCGCAGATGCCGGTCACGATCACCAGCACGAGGGCGTTGAGGAGGTCGAGCCTGAGCTCGATCCCCCAGGGCGCCCGCCAACCCCCTTGGGCGTAGCTGATGGGACCGAAGTGCACCACGTGGTAGAGCAGGTAGGCGGCGTCCGCGAACACGCCCCAGGACACCACCAGGGCCAGGGACCACGCCCAGCGGGCCCGGCGCAGCAGGATGCACACGGTCGCCGACAGCAGGGGCGCGGCCACGAGGAGGGGCAGCAGGCTTCTCCCGATCCGGTCGAGCAGGATCGTGATCAAGAGATCTCCTCCTGCCGTTCCTCGGTCCTGATGTCGTCCTCCTCGATGGTCCCGTAGGCCTCCTGGATGCGCACCAAAAGCGACAGCCCCACGGCGCTGGTGGCCACCCCGACCACGATGGCGGTGAGCATGAGCACGCTCGGGATGGGGTTGGAGTAGACCTCGAAGCCCTTGGCGACGATGGGCGCGGTGCCGCCGTTGATCTTGCCCATGCTGACGTAGAACATGATCACCGACACCTGGAAGATGTTGAGGCCGATGATCTTCTTGAGCAGGTTGCCGCGCGCGATCACCACGTAAAGGCCCGTCATCATGAGCACGATGACCACCCAGTAGTTGTAGAGCCCGGTGCTAATCATTGTCCCGACCCCGGTTGGCGAACTGGAAGAAAATGGTCGTCATGACCGAGGCAACGGTAATGCCGACCCCCAGCTCCACCAGGAAGATGCCGCGCTCCTGGCCGTGCGTGGGGAGGTGGGCGAGCACGTCGTAGTCCAGGAAGTTGCCGCCGAGAAGGATCGTCAGGACCCCCACCGAGCCGTAGAGCATGAGCCCGCACGCCACTGCGATCTCCAGCACGCGCGGGCGAAACACGCGCTCGGCGTCGCGCAGGCCGAACATCAGGGCGTACAGGATCACGGCAGCGCCGAAGATGACCCCGGCCTGGAAGCCGCCGCCCGGTCCGTAGTCGCCGAAGAACTGGACGTACAGGGCGAACAGAAAGATCAGCGGGATCAGCAGCTTGGAGAGGACGCGGAGGATGGCGTGGCGGATCACGTCCCACCCTCCTGCGGTCCCGAGCGGGAGGGACCGCCCGGCGGCTTGCGCCGGAGCAGGCGGCGGTCGCCAAGCAGCAACAGCACCCCCATGCAGGCGGTGAAGATCACCGTGGTCTCCCCCCAGGTGTCGTAGCCGCGGTAGGAGGCGAGGATCGCGGTCACCATGTTGGGGACCCCGATCTCCGACTCGGTGCCCTGGATGTAGCGCGGCGCCACGTGGTGGTGGATGGGCGCGTTGGCGGTGCCGTAGGGCGGCATGTCGAGGGTGCCGTAGAAGAGGGTGGCGCCGGCCAGCACGACCACGAGCAGGGGCACCAGCTTGGGCCGGTTGTGCTCCGGGTGCTCCTGGTGACCGGTGAGGGCCAGCGCCGCCAGCATGAGCAGGGTGGAGATGCCGGCGCCGACGGAGGCCTCGGTGAAGGCCACGTCCACCGCGTCCATCACCGTGAACAGGCTCGCCGAGAGCAGGCTGAAGATGCCCGCCAGCATCACCGCCGCGAAGAGGTCCTTGAGCCTGATGATGGCGATCGCGATCACCGCCAGGAAGGTGAAGAGAACGATGTGGATGAGGTTAATCATCGTCACCCCTCCGCTCGAGCTCGCGGCCTTCCAGCGGCTCGAGCCCGCGCAGGAGCGCCGCCTTGGCCAGGGCGTGGGTTGACAGGGGGCTGGTCATCACCAGGAAGACGAGGAGGATCACGAGCTTGGCGGTGACGAGGCTCAGCCCGGCCTGGAGCATCATGCCGAGGATGATGAGCCACGCCCCCAGGGTGTCGATCACCCCACCGGCGTGCATCCGGGTGTAGAAGTCGGGCAGGCGCAGCAGACCGATGCCCCCGATGATGACGACCACGGCGCCGGCCACCAGGAAGACCCAGCTGAGGACGTCGAGGACGGTCATCAGAAGCTCTCCTCCGATCCTTCGTCCTCCATGCCTGCGAGATCCCCGAAGCGGGTGTACTTCATGACCGCGATGGTGCCGATGAAGTTCATCAGGGCGTAGACCAGGGCCAGGTCGAGGAAGTCGGGGCGGCCGCTCAGAAACCCGTACAGCGCGATGAGGAGCACGGTCTTGGTGCCGAAGCTGTTGACGGCCAGGACCCGGTCGAACACGGTGGGACCGAGGATGGCGCGGGTCAGCGTCATCACCATGCACACCAGGAGGCCGGCCACGGCGGCGCCGAACATGCCGATCATCCGCGCCCCCCTTCGAACCAGGTCACCTTCCGGTCCATCTCCCCTTCCAGGAGGGCGTCGGCGACGTCCTCGGCGATGGCGTGGACCAGGATCCGGCGGCCGTGCACCCGTACCGACACGGTGCCCGGGGTGAGGGTGATGGAGTTGGCGTACAGCACCCGCCCGAGGTCGGTGCGCTGACTGGTGGGGACGTCGAAGAGGCGGGGAGAGATGTCGGGCCTGACGCGAGGGGTCAGGATCCGACGGATGACGTCCACGTTGGCCTTGACCACCTCCTTAACCAGCCACGGCACATAGAGCAGGGCGCGCGGGAGCAGCCGGATGGGGACCCCCTCCGGGTCCACCACGCCCATCCGCCACGCCAGGGCGGTGACGGCCAGGGCACAGCCCGCTCCCGCTCCGGTCAGGAAGGCGGTGTAGTGACCGGCCAGGAGCAGCCAGAGCGCGAAGAGGATGACGAACAGCACGACCGCAGAGCCCGGCGTGTCGCGCGGATCTCCTCGGCCCGGCAGTGGCGCCATCGTTCCTCCTCGCATGATCCGCTCCAGGGCCGGATCCCGTCCATGATCGTCAGCGGGAGATCATACACAATCCCGCGCGTCAGATCCGCCCACCTCGCGCCCCATGTCCTCCGGGGGGCGCGGCCTTGGCGATGATCTCCTGAACCGCTGCCAGCAGAGCACGCCCGATAGGCTCGAGGATGTCCGGGCCCGTCGTCACTGCCGGGACGTCCATGGGGGTGTGGGCGTAGGGGAAGCCACCCTCGAAGCCGAACGCGGAGTAGCCGCGACCGAACAGGAGCCGGAGGGTGCCACCGGCGCTGGTCGCGAGCTGCGGCTGCAGACGGACGACGGGCGCGAACGCCTCCTCCAGAATCGGCAGGAAGGGCTCGCTGTTGGTGAGCAGCCGCGTCCCTGTCCACGCCCGGTCGCGCCGTTCCATGCCCGTCGGGGTCTCCTCGAACTCATAGACGCTGATCGCAGCCCCCAGGTGCAGCCAGCAGGCGACTGCGGCAGGCGGTGGCGCATGGTCCAGGAAGGCGCGCACACCCGCGTCTGAGAGCTCGTGCCCCGAGGTGGCCACGAACAGCCACCGGGCGTCAGTCCGGCGCAGGCCCGCCCAGCGGGCCAGGGCGAGGAAGTACGCGACGCCCGGTCCCCGCTCCCCAGCCGCCAGGGTCCATGCGCTGTACGGCGTGGACACCACCATCAGGGGCCCGGGGCCGTCGATCCTGCCGATGACGTCGAAGGCCTCCGCCCGTTCCTCCAAGCGGCCGTCCAAGAGCACGGACGCCCGGGCGCTGCGGTCGGCGGCGGCGCGCAGGGCGGCCTCGTCCTTGGGAGCGACCAGCATCACCGGCAGCGGCATCCGACGGCGGGTGTTCCAGACCACGATCTCGCCACTGGGATCGGGGGCCACCGCCAAGACCGCGGGCGCGCCGGCAGCGGCCACGGCGTCGATGATCGGTACCGAGCGGTCGCGAACGGACTCGATGCGGACGAGAGGAATGACGCCGGCCAGGCTGTCTGCCGACGGCGGTGGGCGCTCCACCACCCGGAGCGTGCCCTCCACGCCATCCGGGCCGGTCGCCCGGGGGATCCACAAAGGGTAGGCGTCGATGACGCCGCCGGCCACGGTTACCTGCTGCTGATCGATGAGGAACTGCTCCACGGTGAAGGGCACACGGTCGGTCTGGAGACCCGCCGCCGCAAGCTGGTCCTGGAGCCAGCGGGAGGCGTGCAGATCCTCGGGCGACGCCGTTCGGTGGTCTCCGAACGTGCAGTAGGTGACGATGTCGTCGTACAGGACCTGCCCCGAAAAGGGATCGGGCGGGCCGGCCTCGGGGCTGCAGCCGGCGGTGACAACGGCGAGCAACAGCGCCAGGGAGAACACCGCGCCCGCCCTGCATCCCGCCGCAAGGGAGGCGGCGTTCGTGATCGGGCACTCACCCAACATCGCCCTTCGGTCTCCCACCACACTCCTCCTCTCCCCTGCCGTGCCGACGGCGGTCGGTCTTCCCCCGGGGCACGACCAGTAGCGATCGTTCCGGGGCACGGGCACTCTGGAGGGCCCGATCATACCTGTCCCCGGATCCACGCTCACACCTTGTCACCCGAGCCTGGTCGGACATCACCATTCGAGGAATCGGCCTTTTCAGGAATCTGTTTGAGGGAATGGATAGAAAGGGGGGTACTCCATGAATCTCGTTACAGGGTCCCGAAAGACGCACACGCTCACGTTCCTCGCACTGGTGGCGCTCCTTGCCGCAGGCACCGTCCCCCAGGCATTCGCGGCCGAGTCCAAGGTGGAGCAGGTCGGCTCGGCGGTGGTGAAGTATGAGGGTTCGAACATCCAGGCGGCCGTCGGCTATCGCTTCGCCGATGACACCCTCGGCTCCAAGTGGCTGTTCCTGGACTTCGCCGCCACCGGCACCGAGGGCGAGTCGGTGGCGATCGCCCGCACCAAGATCTCGGTTGAGACGCCGGACGGCAAGACTGTTCCCCTGGCCACCCAGAAGGAGTTCCTGGACGCCTACAACCAGCTCCGGGCGGAGATCGCCCGGGCCAACATCGCCGGTGAGCCCCTCGACTACTGGGGTGGCCGCAGGCCGTGCCTCCTGGACTTCTTCAGCAGCGGCACCCACGTGGTGCAGGAGTCGGCGTTCGTGAACGTCTACCGGGTCTGTTTCGGGCGCCTCTACTTCCACGTGCCGGGGGGCGTCCAGCCTGGCAAGTACGTGCTCGTGGTCGGCCTCAAGGAAGGGGAGATGCGCATCCCCTTCACACTCCAGTAGGAATCGGATCGGGCGCCTACCGCCGACCGCCTTCCGCGTCCGATTCCGCGTCGGGTTCGCCAGAGTGGGAGCCAGGCACCGTTGAAGATGCGGCGCCTACCGTTCTCGGCTCGATCGTGACGGTGCCTGGCACCCTCTCTGGTGTTCCCGAAGCGAATGCCTCTCGCGTACCCAACTCGCGGGCCGGTGCCTGGCACCGGGTCGTGCGCTCAAAGACGGTGGTGCGCCGCTTCCCGAACGGTGCCTGGCACCGCCTCTCGCCGTTGGAACGCCTAGAAGGGCAGGCGGTCCAGGTCCACGTTGCCGCCGGACAGGATGAGGCCGACCCGGCGCCCGTGGAAGCGCTGGGGGTTCTCCAGGACCGCCGCCAGCGTCACCGCTGCGGACGGCTCCACCACCAGCTTGGCCCGCTCCCAGATCAGGCGCATGGCGTCCACGATGGCCCGCTCGGACACGGTCAGGATGGCCGCCACGTGGTGGCGCAGGATCTCGAAGGTGAGGTCGGAGAGGGCCGTCCGGAGGCCGTCTGCCACGGTGTCGGGATCCTCGGAGGGATAGCGGCGGCCGTCGCGCAGGGAGCGGAAGGCGTCGTCCGCCGCCGCCGGCTCGGCGCCGTAGACCTCCACGTCGGGCGCCGCACCGGCCGCCGCAAGGCAGGTGCCGCTGAGCAGACCGCCGCCCCCCACGGGCGCGATGACGGCGTCGAGATCCGGCACCTCGGCCAGCAACTCCAGGCCGGCGGTGCCCTGGCCGGCGATCACCGTCGGGTCGTCGTAGGGGTGGATGAAGGCGGCGCCGGTCCGGGCCACCACCTCGGCGAGGGTGGTCTCCCGCGCCTCCAGCGTGGCTGCGCACTCGGTGATCTCGCCGCCGTAGCCCACCACCGCAGCCCGCTTCACCCGCGGCGCGGTCACCGGCATCACGATGTGCGCCGGCACGCCCCGGATGGCCGCGGCTCGAGCCACCGCCGCCGCATGGTTGCCGGAGGAGTGGGTGGCGACGCCCCGCCCGGCGACCTCGTCAACGAGGGCGAGCACGGCGTTGGTGGCCCCCCGCGCCTTGAAGGCCCCCACCTTCTGCAGGTTCTCGCACTTGAAGTGCAGCGATGCGCCGGCCAGGCTGTCCAGGCCGGCGCAGGTGACCACCGGGGTGCGGTGGACGTGGGCGGCGATGCGCTCCGCCGCCGCCTCAAGGTCGTGGAAGGTCGGGATCCGGTCGGCTGTGTGATCGCTCTGGGTCATGACCAGAGATAGTGGCACAGGCCGGAGGGTACCGCCAGGGCGGGGGCCGCCGACCGTCTCACGGGCGATCGAGCGCGGACCGCCCGGACAGGTCGGTGGCCGAGGATGCACGGGGCAGCCCTGCCGGCAACGCCCGCGCCAGCATCACGAGGCCCATCACCGCCGCCGCTGCCGAGCCCAGCAGGATGCCGAGCTTGGCGTCGGCGACGAGGGCGTCCTCGAGGAAGGCCAAGCCCGAGATGAACAGGGACATGGTGAAGCCGATCCCGGCCAGGCAGGCGGCGCCCAGGATCTGGAGCCAGCCCACGCCATCGGGGAGGACGCCGCCTGCGAAGCGCACGGCGACCCAGCTCGCCAGGGTGATGCCCAGCGGCTTGCCGAGGGCGAGGCCGAGGATGATGCCGAGGCTGATGGGGTTGCTCGCCACCTCCAGGATCTGGCGGTCCATCGCGACGCCGGCATTGGCGAGGGCGAAGACCGGCAGGATGAAGAACGCCTGGACCGGGTGCAGCGCGTGCTCCAGGCGGAGACCCGTAGGGAGCATGTCGGCGGTGCACTCGTGGAGCGACTCGATGGCGTCGAGCTGCTCGTGGTCGTCGATCATGCTCTCCGTGGTGAACCGCACGCTCTCCAGATGGGCGAGGCGCTCGCGAGCCGCTGCCAGGAAGCGCGCGGGCTCGATGCGCGCCCGCACCGGGATCACCATGGCGACCAGGATGCCCGCCACTGTCGCGTGGACGCCGGAGGCGAACACCCCCAGCCAGACGCCGCCGATGAGCGGCAGCAACACACCCAGTCGGCGCACACGCAGCCGGATCGCGGCCATCAGCAACAGGAGGCAGCCCACGGCCGCCAGCAGGGCCGAGACTCGGATGGAGGACGTGTAGAAGAGGGCGATCACGAGCACCGCGCCCAGGTCGTCGGCGATGGCGAGGGCGGTCAGGAAGACCTTGAGCCCCACGGGGACCCGGGCCCCGAAGATCGCCAGCAGCCCCAGGGCGAAGGCGATGTCGGTGGCCATGGGAATGCCCCACCCGCGCATGCCTTCGCCGCCGGCGTTGACGAGCACATACAGCGCCGCCGGCACCACCATGCCGCCGATGGCGGCAGCCACCGGCAGCACCGCCTCGCGGGCGGACGCCAGCCGGCCCACCACCAGCTCGCGCTTGATCTCCAGGCCGACCACGAAGAAGAACACCACCATCAGGCCGTCGTTCACCCAGTGGTGCAGGCTCAGCTTGAAGCCCCCGTCGGGCCAGGCGAGACCGATCTTGGCGTGCAGCAGGCTGCTGTAGCCCGACGCCCACGGCGAGTTGGCGAGGACGAGGGCGGTGACGGTGCAGGCCAGCAGGAGCACGCTCCCGGAGACCTCCGAGCGAACGAACCACTCGAAAGTCCCTACGAAGCCCCGCGGTCCACTCCTCTTCGATGTCATGACGATCCCCCCGATGTGCGACGGTCAACGATGAAAGGAAACCATCACTTCCCAGAAGGCGCACCGCGCCGACCTCCGGCCACTGCTGAGGGCACCGAATCGTGGGACAATGTTGACTGACTCAGTGCCAGGAAACAACCGGAAGGGAGGCATCACCATGGAAAGGTCTCCACGGGTCGTGCTCATGGGCGTCGCGCTGCTCCTCGCAGGCGGCGCGTCCTTGCTGCTGACGGGCGCCAACGGCCGCGCCACATCCGAGCCCGGCGGCAAATGCTGCTTCACCAACCCGCGTTACAGCGGCGTCTGCGAGGTCACCCCCGAGGGGGACGAGACCTGCGCCAGCGCCCTCGCCTACCTCAACAATCCCAACAGCATGGGCAAGGACTACTGCGGCAACACCACGATTCGCGGGGGCTGGGAAGAGGTGGCCTGCGAGTCGGACTAGGAGGGCGCCAGGCCGCCCTCACCCACCCGCGACGAGCACCGCATCGCCGCGTCCGAGCGAGGTCGCCGCCTGGGCCGAGCCGCCGTTCACCGCCAGCTCGAGGAGGCCCGAGGAGCCCTCCAGCGCCACCACCTCGCCCGGCCCCCCGTCGCTGAAGGTGCCGACGACGCGCACGCCGTGGTGGGAGCCGGCGGTGATGCGCGCCTCGGGCGCCAGGTCCCGCGCGGCGAGGTTGGTGACCAGGCTGCCGAAGCGGTCCACGTGCAGGACGACCGCCCGCCACCCGCCCGCCGTGCGCTCCGGCGCGGGCAACGGACACGACACCAGGCTCGCCGGGGAGACCGGCTCGCCGAGCTCCTCGAGCCGCTCCCCCCGCGCCAGGCGCGCCGCGGCCGGGGAGAACAGATCGCGCCCGTGGAAGGTGCGGGAGGGCTCTGGGAGTCCCATCCGCTGCCAATCCAGGGCCACCGCCGCGCCCACCGGCCCCATGGCCGCCGCCAGGCCGTTGTCGGGCGCCACGAGGAGACGCTCGCCGACGGCAGCCGCCAGCGCCCTCCGGCCGCCCCCCACCCCCGGGTCCACCACCGCCAGGACCACGGCCTCGGGAGGGAGGTGGGACCAGGCGCAGCGCAGGAGATAAGAGGCCTCCCAGACATCCCCCGGCGGCACCAGGTGGGACAGGTCGATGCGGCTGGCTCCCGGCGCGTCCCTTTCCAGCACGGCGTGGAGCACCCCCACGTAGTGGTCCTCGAGGCCGAAGTCGGTACAGAGCACGATCGGACGCATATCGGAACTGTACAACCGAAACGACCTCCCGGCTGTTTCGGATGTCGGAATGGGGCCGAGGCCCCATGCCCTCCACCCCCATCTCCGCTAGCATGGGCCTGCGGGAGGTTCCCATGCGTACCCAGCAGCTCTTTCTCGCCGGCGAGTGGCAGGACGGCAGCGACCGCGTCGAGGTGCGTTCGCCCTTTGACGGCCGCACGGTCTCCGAGGTGGCTCGCGGCGGACCTTCGGAGCTCGAGGCGGCCGCCGAAGCCGCCATCCGCGGCGCCGAGCGTATGGCGGCGCTGTCCGCCCAGGAGCGGACCCAGATCCTCAGCCGGGCGGCCCACGCCATCGCCAACCGCCGGGACGAGCTGGCGCAGGTGATCTCCGAGGAGGCGGGCAAGCCCATCAGCTATGCCACCGTCGAGGCCGAGCGCTGCCTGGACACCTTCACCGAGGCGGCGCGCGTCGCGCGGCAGCCCGAGGTCGTCGCCCAGGACCTGGACGGGTACCGATCGGGCGCCGGCCGGCTCGCCCTCGTCCGGCGCGTCCCCATGGGCCCGGTGCTCGCCATCACGCCCTTCAACTTCCCCCTCAACCTGGTGGCCCACAAGCTCGCTCCCGCGGTGGCCGCCGGGTGCCCGGTGGTGCTCAAGCCGGCCACCCAGACCCCGGGGCCGGCCCTGCTCCTGGCGGAGATCCTCGCCGACGCGGGCCTGCCCGCCGGGGGCCTGTCGGTGATCCCGGCCCGGGGCGCCGACGCCGAGAAGCTGGCCTCCGACGATCGGATGCGGATGCTCACGTTCACGGGCTCCATGGCGGTGGGTTGGAAGCTCAAGGAGCTCGCCTTCCGCCGGCGGGTCACGCTCGAGCTGGGGGGCAATGCAGCGGTGGTGGTGGAGCCCGACGTCGCCGACCTGGAAGACGTGGCGAAGCGCATCGCCAAGGGCGCGTTCGGGTACGCCGGCCAGTCCTGCATCGCCGTGCAGCGCATCCTGGTGCACGAGGACATCTACGTGGAGATGCGGCGCTTGCTGGTGGCCGCCACCGAGGCCACCCCCCGGGGAGACCCCGCCGAGCAGCAGGTCGTGTGTGGTCCGCTCATCGATGAGGCCAACGTGGAGCGTGTGGCGGACTGGATCGCCCGCGCGGTGGAGGCGGGCGGCCGCAACCTCACAGGAGGCGAGCGCGAGGGCACCGTCATCACCCCGTGCCTGCTCGAGGAGGTTCCAACCGACCAGCCCACCGTGTGCGATGAGGCGTTCGGACCCCTGGCGGTGCTCGATCCCTACGAGGACTTCGCCCAGGCCATGCTCATGGTCAACGATTCGCGCTACGGCCTGCAGGCCGGGATCTTCACCAACGACACCACCAAGGTCCAGGAGGCATGGGCCAAGCTGGAGGTGGGCGGCATCATCCACAACGACGTCCCCACCTGGCGCACCGACCCCATGCCCTACGGAGGCGCCAAGGGCTCGGGGGTGGGCCGCGAGGGACCGATGTACGCCTACCGCGAGATGACCGAGGAACGGCTGCTGGTGCTCAACCGCTAGACGCTGCGATCCAGCTCCCAGAGACTGAGAGACGGGGGATAATGAAGGACCCCGCCCCGTCCGGCGATGAGTCCGGATCCGGGCTCGGACACACCACATCGGGTGTGGTTGAACCGCTTCGGGTGCGGCCATGGGGCGGAAGATCGGGGAGGAGCATGGCATGGGAAGACGGACGGCGGCACTGGCTCTGGCGCCGGCGTTGGTGCTGACGGTGGCCATGGCGAGGGCCGACGAGCGCCCGCGGGCGCGGGACCTGGGCATCCGGCCGGGGATCCTGGCAACGGGCCCGCTGAATGCCATCACCGACGTGGCCGGGGTGCGGGTGGGCCACACCACGCTGATCGAGGGCGAGGCGGTACGCACCGGGGTGACCGCCATCCTCCCCCACGCCGGCAACCTCTTCCAGCGCAAGGTTCCGGCCGGGGTCTACGCGGCCAACGCCTTCGGCAAGGCGGCCGGCTTCCTCCAGGTGCACGAGCTCGGCAACGTGGAGACCCCCATCGTGCTCACCAACACCCTGTGCGTGGGAACCGCGGTGCAGGCGGTGGTGGACTGGACCCTCGCCCAGCCCGGCAACGAGGACGTGCGCTCGGTGAACGCCGTGGTCGGCGAGACCAACGACGGCTACCTGAACGACATCAGGCACTGTGGGGTGCGGGCCGAGCACGTGGTCCACGCCATCACCGGCGCCCGCGCCGGCGCGGTGGCGGAGGGCACCGTGGGTGCGGGCACGGGCACCTCCTGCTTCGGCTTCAAGGGCGGTATCGGCACGGCGTCGCGCCTGCTGCCGGAGGGCCTCGGCGGCTACACCGTGGGCG
>Ga0315542_1001634_pt1 | contig 13903 bp, 11 predicted proteins | sample SalMarSW160120MG_FD_202541 | JGI IMG/M metagenome (GOLD analysis project Ga0315542, IMG submission 202541) | Salt marsh sediment microbial communities from the Plum Island Ecosystem LTER, Massachusetts, United States - Salt Marsh Sediment SW1601-20 ...
GCTGATCCGGGAAATGACGGCCATCAACACCCACAACTTCGCCTCCCTGTTCCTGATCGCGCGCCGGCTGGTCCGCAAGTCCCTGGAGGAGGGCTACCTGGTCGGATCGCGCGGCTCGGTGGGTTCATCCTTGACGGCCACCCTCCTGGGCGTGACGGAAGTCAACCCCCTGCCCGGCCATTACCGCTGCCCCGAGTGCCATTTCTTCGAGCTCGATCCCGAACGCCGCATCGGCGCGGACCTGCCGGACCGCGCCTGCCCGAACTGCGGCGCGGACCTGGACAAGGACGGCTTCGACATTCCCTTCGAGGTCTTCATGGGCTTCAAGGGCGACAAGCTGCCGGACATCGACCTCAATTTCTCCGGGGATTACCAGGCCACGGCCCACAAATACATCGAGGAATTATTCGACCGCGCGCACATTTTCAAGGCCGGCACCATCTCCACGGTGGCGGACCGCATCGCCTACGGCTTCGTGAAAAAATATCTCGAGGACCACAAACTGGTCCTGCGGGAGGCGGAGGTCAACCGCTTGACGCGCGGGTGCACGGGCGTGAAAAAGACCACGGGCCAGCACCCGGGCGGCATCATGATCGTGCCCGAGGACCTGGAAATCTACGATTTCACGCCCATCCAGCACCCGGCGGACGACCGGGAATCGCGCATCATCACGACCCACTTCGACTATCATGCCATCCACGACTCCCTGGTCAAACTGGACATCCTCGGACACGACGATCCCACCTCCCTGCGCCGCCTGGCGGACCTGACGGGCCTGGACGTGCAGGCCATCCCCTTGGACGATCCCGAAACCCTGAAGATCTTTTCCGGCCTGCAATCCCTCGGCGTCGGCATCGAGGAGGTCGGGACCTCGGTGGGCACGCTGGGAATTCCGGAATTCGGGACCGAGTTCGTGCGGCAGATGCTCGAGGTCACGCGGCCCACGCGGTTTTCTGAGCTCGTCCGGATCTCCGGGCTCTCCCACGGCACCGACGTGTGGCTGAACAACGCGGCCGACCTGATCAAAAGCAAAACCGCCACCCTGTCCAGCGTAATCTCCGCCCGCGATGACATCATGAACTACCTGATCGCCACCGGCATGGACCCGGCTTTGGCCTTCAAGATCATGGAATCCGTGCGCAAGGGCAAGGGCCTGATGCCCGAGCAGGAGAAGAAGATGCTGGAGTTCAACGTGCCCAAGTGGTACGTGGAATCCTGTAAAAAGATCAAGTACATGTTTCCCAAGGCCCATGCCGTGGCCTACTGCCTCATGTCCTTCCGCGTCGCCTACTTTAAGGTCCATTATCCGGCGGCCTTTTACGTCAACTACCTGACTTTAAACGCGGAGTTTTTCGACGCGGAGCTGGTGGTCGGCCAGGGGCGGAACGGCGTGACGGCGGCCATCCGGCAGCTCCGGGAGAAGACCGAAGCCACCGCCAAGGAAAAGAACACGCTGGTGGTGCTGGAGGTGGTGCGGGAGGCGTTTGCGCGGGGCATCACCTTCCGGCCGGTTTCGCTGCTGGAGTCCGATCCCGCGGTCTTCCGGCTGGTGGAAGAGCGGGAGCTGCTGCCGCCCTTGATTTCGCTCTCCGGCTTGGGCCTGACCTGCGCCCAGCGCATCGCCGAGGAACGGCAAAAAGGCCAGCCCTTCCGCTCCGTGGAGGACCTCGCCCGCCGCACGGGCGCCAACAAGAACGTGGTGGAGATCCTCACCCGCCACGGCTGCCTGGGCGTGCTGCCCAAGACGGACCAGGTGTGCCTGTTTTAAATGAGCTCCGGGTCGTGCCGTGACCCTACGGCACGACCCGGACTTCCTCCTCGAGTTTCACGCCCTTGTGCTCCCACACCCTCTGCTTGATCCTGGCCATCAATTCCAGCACGTCGCGCGTGGTGCCGGTGCCGGTGTTGACGATGAAGTTGGCGTGCTGCTCGAAAACCTTCACGCCCCCGACGGCCAGGCCCTTGAGTCCGCTGTCCTCGATGAGACGGCCGGCGGAGACGCCGACGCTGTAGTCGTTCTTGAACACGCAGCCCGCGCTGGGCAGCAGGAACTGTCCCTTGGCTTTGCGGTCCGCGATGTGGGCCTCGCCGGTCTGCCGGATGCGGTCCTGTTCCCCCGGCTCCAGGCGCAGCCGGACCTCCGTGATCACGTCGCGGCGGTGCTGGAAGAGCGAGTCCTTGTAGGCGAAGGCGCACTCGTCCCGGGTGTAGGTCACGGCTTCGCCGGCGGGGGTCAAGGCCCTGACCCGGAGGACGCTGTCGCCGTAGGACCCGCCGTAGCATTTGGCGTTCATGTACACGCCGCCGCCCACCGTGCCGGGCAGGCCGGCGGCCCACTCGAAACCGGTCAGCCCCAGGCGCGACGTTTCCTCGGTCAAAAAGGCGTTGCTCAGCCCGGCCCCGGCCCAGACTTCGCCCTGCGGGGTGACGAGGAAGCTGCGCAACCCGCGGGTGCTGAAGACCACGCCGGGAAAGCCCTCATCGCGGAACAGGACGTTGGACCCGCCGCCCAGCAGGAACCAGGGCAGGCCCGCGCCTTGCGCGACGCGCAGGCTGGCGCCCAGGGCTTCGGCATCCGCGGGGATGCAGAAGAAGCGCGCCGGCCCCCCGAGCGCGAAGGTGCACTCCCGGCTCAGGGGGTAGCCGGTTTCCACGGACGCCCTGGCGGCGGCCTGCAATTCCTCCAAAAAATCTTCTTCCGGCGGCATGCCGTCACCCCCATTCAGGCCGCGTCGGGCCGCGCGCAACTTCGGGTCCGGCCGTTTCCGGCTGCCAAAAGATTAGGGGAAGTGACGAGGAAATGCAACCGAAATCCGCCTGCGGGCCGGCGCTCGCCGCGCAGGCCGGCCGGTATTTTTTTCTTGCGCGCCCGGGGGGCTTGTGCTAGACTGCACCCTGCCGTCGTCGCTAACCCTTTGGAGAGTGGGGAGTAGTGTGCCCACTCTTTTTATTTTCAAGGGGCAAATCTCTCCCGGCCAGGGTTTGGCAGGTGTTCCTCCGTGGCCGGGGAGGGGAAAGGGATTACCCGATGAACCTGGAGCTCATTGAGGTCATGCGCCAGATCGAGAGATCGCGCAAGGTGGACAAGTCCGTCCTGATCGACGCCATCAAGGCCGCCCTGATTTCCGCCTCCCGCAAGAACTACGGGACCGCCCAAGATATCAACGTGGTTTTCAATGCCGAAACCGGGGATCTCTACGCCCTGGTGAAAAAAACCGTGGTCTCGGAAATCCAGGAACCCTGGCGGGAAATCAGCCTGGAAGAAGCACGGCGCACCCACCCGGACGCCCAGGTCGGAGAGGAAATCGAACAGCCGATGGCCCCCTCCGAATTCGGCCGCATCGCCGCCCAGACCGCCAAACAGGTGGTGGTGCAGCGGGTCCGGGAATCGGAACGAAACAATATTTACGAGGAATTCAAGCAGCGCCTGGGAGAGCTGATCAACGGCGTGGTGCTGCGGCTGGAGCAGAGAAACGTCATCCTCGATCTGGGGGACACGGAGGCCATCCTCCCCTCGCGTGAGCAGATCCCGCGCGAGCACTACCAGATCGGGGACCGGGTCAAGTGCCTCATCATCGACGTGCGCCGCACCAGCCGCTCTCCCCAGGTGGTGGTGTCCCGGTCCCACCCCGGCTTCATCAAGAAACTTTTTGAAATGGAAGTCCCGGAAGTCTCCGACGGCGTGGTGGAGATCAAGAACGTGGCCCGGGAGGCCGGCGCCAGGTCCAAGGTGGCCGTGGCCAGCCGGGACAAGAACGTGGACCCCGTCGGCGCCTGCGTGGGCCTGAAAGGCTCCCGCGTGCAGGCCATCGTGCGCGAGATCAAGGGGGAGAAGATCGATGTGATCCCCTACTCGGAAAACGTGGTCATCCTGCTGGAGGCCGCCCTGCAGCCGGCCAAAGTGGTCCGCGTCATCCTGTCCCCGGCCAGCGACCAGGCCGTGGTCGTGGTGCCGGCGGAGCAGCTGTCCTTAGCCATCGGCAAGAACGGGCAGAACGTCCGCTTGGCCGCCAAGCTGACCAACCACCGCATCGACATGGTCAGCGATGCGCAATACCAGGACACGCTGCGCAAGCAGGCGGAAGAGGCCTTCTTGAAAACCGCGCCCGCCCTCGAGAACATCAAGGGCATCGGTCCCAAATTGGCCGAAAAATTAAAAACCGCCGGCTATGCCGACTTAAGCGCCCTCTTAAACATCACGGCGGAGCAGTTGAAACAGGTGCCGGGCGTCGGCGACAAAACGGCCGAAAAAATCCTGTCCGCCATCAAGGACTTCATGCCTACCCCGGAAACCGTTAAGAAAACGACCACGGCCGCGGAATTGTTCGCCCGCTGGGATGAACAGCCCTCCGGGACGGCCGGACAAGCCAAGCTGCCGGGAGCCGGCGAGTTGTTTGCCGGCTTGGACGGCGCTCCCCCGGCGGCCGCCGAGGCGCAACCGGAAGCCCCCGCCCCCGGGACGGACGCGGGGCAGACTCCGGCCGAAAGCGATGCGGCCCAGGAGCCGGTGGAACCGGCGGGGGAAGAAAAAACCAATCCGGAGTGAGTTCTCAACCGGCGGCATCCGGGCCGGGACCATCGAGTGCGCGGCGGAAAGAGAGAGGGTGAAGTATGAGCCAGAAGATGCGCGTGTTTGAATTGGCCAAGGATCTGAAATTGACCTCCAAGGAACTGCTGGGCGAACTGAAGAAGATGCGCATTGAAGTGAAAAGCCATATGAGCGTCCTGGAGGATGAGACCGTATCCTACATCAAGCGCCACTGGGGCGAGGATGAGATCGTGGAGGAATCCGGCGTCCCGGGCCTGATGCCGACACCGGCCAAACCGCAGCCCGACCCCGCCGCGGAAGAGGCGGCCCCGCCCAAGCTCGAGCCCGAACCCGAACCCGAACCCGAGCCCGAACCCGAACCCGAGCCCGCAGCCGTGGCGGAACCCGAACCCGAGCCCGCGGAACCGGCCGGGGCGGCGCCTGCCGAAACCGCGGAGGCGGCGCCCGCGGAAAAGATCCAGGCCGGCAAGCCCGCGGCCCCGCCGCGGGAGGATCTGCCGCCGCTGAAAATTCCCAGCACGGCCACGGTCGCCGAGGTGGCGCAACGGCTGGAAATCAAGCCGGCTGAATTAATCAAAAAGATGATGAATTTGGGCGTGTTCGCCACCATCAACCAGCGCCTGGACCAGGAAACCCTTGAGATCCTGCTGGCCGAATACGGATATCGCCTGGAAGTCGAGGAACTCTACGGCGAGGATTTGATCGCCCAGGAGGAGGAGGAAGAGCGGCCCGAAGACCTCCAGCCCCGGCCGCCGGTGGTCACCATCATGGGGCACGTCAACCACGGGAAAACCTCGCTGCTGGACGCGATCCGCGAAACCAACGTGATGGGCGGGGAGGCGGGCGGCATCACCCAGCACATCGGCGCCTACCAGGTGAAGCTCCCCAAGGGGTATGTCACCTTCTTAGACACTCCCGGCCACGAGGCCTTCACCTCCTTGAGGGCCCGGGGGGCGCAACTGACGGACGTGGTGGTCCTGGTCGTGGCCGCCGACGACGGGGTGCAGCCGCAGACCGTCGAGGCCATCAACCATGCCCGGGCGGCCAACGTGCCCATCTTGGTGGCGGTCAACAAGATCGACAAACCGGGCGTCAATGTGGAGCGCCTGAAACAGGAACTTTCGCACCACGGACTGATTCCCGAGGAGTGGGGCGGCAAGACGATCTTCGCGGAAATTTCCGCCAAGAAGCGCATCGGACTGGAAGCCCTGCTGGAGATGATCCTGCTCGAAGCCGAAATGCTGGAGCTCAAGGCCAGCCGGCAGGCACGGGCCAAGGGCGTCATCATCGAGGCCAAGCTGGACCGGCGCCGGGGACCGGTGGCCACCGTGCTGGTGCAAAAGGGCAGCCTCAAGGTCGGCGACGCCTTCGTCACGGGCGCCCAGTACGGGCGCGTCCGCGCCATGAACAACGACAAGGGCGTGACCACCGCCGCCGTGGGCCCGGGCATGCCGGCCGAGGTCCTGGGTTTCTCCGGCGTGCCGTCCGCGGGCGATTTCTTTCAGGTGGTGGCGTCGGACAAGCTGGCCCGGCAGATCGCCCTCAAGCGCCAGACGATCAAGCGCGAGCAGGACCTGAAACGAACCCACCATGTCACCTTGGAGACGCTCAACACCGAGATCGCCGAGGGGGCGATCAAGGAATTGAAAATCGTCATCAAGGCGGACGTGCAGGGCTCCGCAGAGGTCCTGCGCCAGTCGCTGGAGGCGCTTTCCACCGACAAGGTCAAGCTGGTCTGCATCCACTCCGCGGTGGGCAACATCAACGAAAGCGACATCCTGCTGGCTTCGGCCAGCAACGCCGTCATCATCGGGTTCACGGTGACGGCGGAGCCGGAAGTGGAACTGGCCGCGCAACGCGAGGCGGTGGACGTGCGCATTTACACGGTTTTATACGAGGCGGTGTCGGACGTGAAGGCCGCCATGGAGGGACTGCTCGAGCCCCATTACCATGAAGTGCCCCTGGGCAAGGCCGAGGTCAAGACCGCCTTCAAGCTTTCCTCCGGCTTGGTCACCGCCGGTTCCCAGGTGACCAGCGGCAAGATCCTGCGCAACGCCCAAGCCAAGCTGTGGCGCGAAGGGCAGATGGTCCACCGCGGAAAGATTGAATCCCTGCGGCGCTTCAAGGACGACGTGAAGGAAGTGGGCGTCGGGCTGGAATGCGGCATCGTCATTGCGGGAACCTCGGATTACAAGGCCGGGGACGTCATCGAAGCCTATCAGCTCGAATCCGTGGCCCAGAAACTGTAAAGCGCACGCCCCGTGCGCTCAGGCGGCGGGCGCGCCCGCGGCCGAGGAGCCCATGCCATGGTGGTCGGCCTGTTGACCGTGGAACTGCACTTCCCGGAGAATGGTTCCCTCAAAGGAAAAAGAACGCTCCTGAAACGGCTGACCGAGCGGCTGAAACAGCGGTTCAACGTGTCGGTGGCCGAAGTCGAGTACCAGGACCTGTGGCAGCGTTCCAAGCTGGCCATCGCCTGCGTCAACACGGAATCCCGCGAGGTGGACTCCACGCTGGCGCACGCGCTGAACACGGTGGCGGGGTATCATGAGGCGGAGTTGTTGAGACATGACCTGGAAATTCGCTGATCCTCCCGGGACGAAACGATGAACCCCAAGCGCCTGGAGCGCGTGGGCTCCCAGCTGGTTCGGGAGATCTCGGACCTGCTGCTGCGAAAAATCGCCGATCCGAGGTTGCGCTGGGTGACCGTGACCCGGGTCCGGCTCACGCCGGACCTGCGCGAGGCGAGGGTCTTTATCCGCACCCTGGAAAACGGCGCGCAATGCGCCGAGGCCCTGGAGGCCCTGGGACACGCCAAGGGCTACCTCCGGCGGGAACTGGGAAGCCGCCTCGAGCTGCGGATCATCCCGGACCTGCAGTTTTTTGCGGACGACGAGATGGAGCGGACGGAAAGAGTGCTCAAACTGATCGACGAGCTGGAAAAGGAAGACTAGGGAGGCCGGCGGGAACATGGTCGAACAACGGTTGGAGCGCGATCCGCACTACGCGGAGGAATTCGCCCGCGCGCTGGAGCTCATCAAATCCGCACGGGACTTCGTGCTGACGACGCATCTCAATCCCGACGGCGACGGCTTGGGGTGCGAATCCGCGCTGTCCTTGGCCTTGCTGACCCTGGGCAAGACGGTGACCGTCGTCAATGCCCATCCCACGCCCGCGTTGTACCACTTCCTCCCGAATCAGGAAGACTTCCGGCAGGACCGGCCGCACACCGCGCATCACGACGTGGCCATCTTTTTGGAGTGCCCGGACGAGCAGCGCTCCGGCGGCGTGCTGGCGTTTCCGCAGAACGCGGATAAAATCATCAACCTGGACCATCATGTCTACAACACCCGCTATGGCACCGTGAATCTCATCGATCCCACGGCGGCGGCCACGGGCGAGCAGGTCTGGGAACTGTTGAAGGCCCTGAATTGCCCGGTGGACAAGCGCATGGCCGTCGGAATCTACACGGCCATCGCCACCGATACCGGACATTTCAAGTATGCCTCGGTCACCCCCCGCACGCACCGCATCGTGGCCGAGTTGCTGGCGCTGGGCCTGGAACCCGGTTTTTTAAATGAGCAAATCTACGAGCGCGTGCCCGCGGAAGCCCTGCAGCTGCTGGCGTACGCCCTGTGCCAGGTGCGGTTCAATGCCCGGCGGAACGTGGGCTGGTTCGCCGTGACCCAGGAAATGCTCGCGGCCACGGGCGCCCGGGCCAATCAAACCGAAAATTTCGTCAATTATGTGCGCGCGGTCGACGGCGTCGAGGTGGCCGTCTTTTTCCTGGAGACGGAAGACGGTCACATCAAGCTGTCCCTTCGTTCCCGCGGCGCCGTGGACGTGTCCACCATCGCCCACCGCCTGGGCGGCGGGGGCCACCAGCGCGCGGCCGGCGCCTTGTTGACGGGCACCCTGGAAGCCGTCCAGGCCAGAGTTCTCGACGTGGTGGAGCAGAGTCTGAACGCGAAAGGATAGGCGCGCATGACCTGCGGGATGCTCCCCGTCTTCAAGCCTGCGGGTCCGACCTCGGCCGGAGTGGTGCGCACCGTGCGCGATCTCACCGGGCAGCGCGGAATCGGCCACGGCGGCACCCTGGACCCGGGCGCAGAGGGCGTTTTGGTGCTGGCCTTCGGCCGGGCGACCCGCCTCCTGTCTTATCTTCCCGACGTGAAAGTCTACCTCGCCGAAGCCCTTCTCGGACGCAGTACGGATTCCCTGGACATCCATGGCCGCGTGCTGGCTGAAAAGCAGGTTCCGCCGCTGACACGGGAGGAAATCGCGGCCCAGCTGGCGCGCTTTCTCGGCGTGAATCTGCAGACGCCCCCCATGATTTCGGCGCGGCGCCACCAGGGCCGGCGACTCTACCGCCTGGCCCGGCAGGGACAGACCGTATTCCGGCCGGCGCAGCCGGTGTCCATCGGCCACATCCGCCTCTTGGAGTTCGCACCGCCCCGCGTGCGCTTCGAAGTGTCGTGCTCCCGCGGCATGTACGTCCGCTCCCTGGTGGCGGAACTGGGCGAAAGCCTGGCCTGCGGCGCCTGCTTGGCGCATTTGCGGCGGAGCTTTTGCAGCGGTTTCGCCGAATCGGCTTGCACCACGCTGGAGGAACTGGGGCGGGAGGCATCGCAGGGCCGGTGGCGGTCCCGGCTGGTTCCGCCGGAGGAAGCCTTGGCGCACCTGCCGGCCGTGCGGGTCGCCGCCGCCGGACTGGCGGACATCCGCCACGGCCGGCCCCTGGCCGCGCCGGCGGAAATCCTGACTCTGGGCCAGCGGACTTTCCGGCTGGTGGCCGCCGACGGCCGGCTGCACGCCGTGGCGCGCCTGGAGCAGAACCTGCTGCGCATGGAAAAAGTATTATCCGCGGACGGGGAGGCCTAGACCGTGCGCCTCTATCGCCGCCTCCCGCGCCGTTCACGCCGGGACCGGGCGCTGACCGTGGGCGTCTTCGATGGCTTGCACCGGGGGCACGAACGGATCGTGCGCGTCTTGCTGGCGGCGGCCCGCCGCCGCGGGCTCTCCGCCGCCCTCATGACCTTCAACGATCATCCCCACCAAACCCTCGCCCCGGCCCTGCGGCCCCTGCGCTTGGCGACGGACGGGCAGCGCCTGGCCCGCCTGCGCGTCCTGGGATTGGACGAAGTCTTTCTCCTGCCCTTTACCCGGCGTTTGGCGGACACGCCTCCGGAAACCTTCGTCGCCAGGGTCCTGCTGGAACGCCTGCGCATGCGGCAGATGGTGGTGGGGGAGGATTTCCGTTTCGGACGGCACGGGCGGGGAGACGCGGCCCTGCTGCGCGAGCTCGGCAAACGCCGGGGATTTTCCGTCACGGTGGTCAAGCCCCGCCGCCTGGGCGGACGGGTGCTGAGTTCCACGCGGCTGCGCGCCGCCCTCGCCGGAGGCCGGGTGGCCTGGGCGCGGCGGGGACTCGGCCGGCCCTACGCGCTCCACGGGCGCGTGGTGCGCGGCGAGGGTCGCGGAGCCCGCATCGGCCTGCCGACGGCCAACCTGCATACCGAACACGAGATCGTTCCGGCCGCGGGCGTGTACGCGGTTTGGGTCCGCAGCGGGGCGCGCATCCGGCCGGCCTTGTGCCACATCGGGCCGCAGCCCACTTTCCACCGCCGCGGCCCCCGGACGATTGAAGTGCACATTCCCGGCTGGCGGGGATCGCTGTACGGCCGCAGCCTGGAAGTGCTGTTTCTTTCGCGCCTGCGCGCCGTGAGGCCGTTTTCCGGTGCGGAGGCCTTGCGCGCCCAAGTCACGCGGGATTGGGAGCGCGCGCGGAGAGTCTGGCCAGCCGGGACGTCTTTTTCCCGAATTTTCAGTGGCGGAATATGATTTAACTTGCATATAATAGAATTCCAACGAGCATTCGGGCCCGGGTCGGCCCCGGAGTTTGAACCGGAGCGGCGCGTGCGAGCCACGCGGGGGGCCGTCCGGGGTGCAGTCCAGCCGAAGGAGACCAACCTTGAAACAAGTCGCGATTAGCCAGGAAAGCAAGGGCAAAATTCAGATTCTGAACGTCGGCGGGTTCATGGACATGCGCGAGGTGCCCAAGTTCGAGCAGGCCCTGGACAAGTTGATCAAGGCCGGCTTGTGCAACATCGTGCTTGACCTCTCGAATCTGGAATACATTTCCTCCGCGGGTTTGGGCGCCATCATCGGCAGCATCCGCGAAGTCCGCCGCCGGGGCGGCGACATCAAGGTCGGGGGATATTCCGCGCCCGTGTTCGACATTCTCAAGACCTTCGGCTTCACCGAGGTGTTCGAGACCTACGCCAGCCGGCAAGAAGCGCTCAAGAAATTCGAAGGGTAGCCGCAATGACCGCTCAGGCCTTGACCGGAGAACTGAAATTCAAGCGGGGCATCGGCCTCAAGTTCAAGTTTTCCTTCGCTATCATCCTGCTGATCGCCGGCGTGATGGGCCTGGTCACCGAGGTGGTGCGTTACCGCGTCAAGGACCGGCTGCTGGACCAGATGATGGTCAAGGGCCAGGCGCTGACGCGGGGTTTGGCCGCCAACGCGGCCGAAGCCTTGGCGACCGATGACCGCGCCCGGCTGGCCGTGCTGGTGGACCAGGTGCTCAAACAGGAAAAGGGCATCGTGGCCGCCGCCTTGGTGGACGAGAACAACCTGATCCTGGCACACACCAATTTCAAACTGGAAGGCCAGGTGTACCAGCAACCCGCCCAAGCCGTGCTCGAACACTACGCCTCCGGCCGGGTGGGGCAATACCGCCTGGACGGCGAGGAGGTCCTCGATTTCGAGGTTCCGATCCTGGTCTCCGGGACCAACCAGGATGTCCGCAAACGCATCGGCTCCGCCCACATCCTCTACTCCCTGCAACCGATCAACGAGGTGGTCCGCGAAACCCTGACCAACATCTTCTTCGTGGCCGTCGGCGGCATGCTCTTCGGCATTCTCGTGTCCTTGTGGCTGGTCAACCGCATCACGCGCCCCATCCGGCGGCTGGCGGATGCCACCGAGGTGATTGGACGGGGCAACCTGGACCTGCGCCTGCCGGTGAAGCGGCGGGACGAGCTGGGACTCCTGTCGGCGGCCTTCAACCACATGGCCGCCAATTTGAAAAGCGCCCAGGCCGACCTCATCATCAAGGAACGCCTGCAGAACGAAATGGAAATCGCCCAGCGCATCCAGAACCTGCTCGTGCCGAACGACAGCCCGAAAATCCAGGGTTACTCGGTGGCCCGCCTGTACCGGGCGGCCGAGGAAGTCAGCGGAGATTACTTCGACTTCATCGACCTGGGCAAGGGTTTCTGGGGCATGACGGTCGCGGACGTGTCGGGGAAGGGCGTCCCCGGGGCCCTGGTCATGGCCCAGACGCGTTCGGTCCTGCGCAGCGTGGCCAGCCAGACCCATTCCCCCGGCAAGGTCCTGTCCAAGACCAACCAGTTGCTGTACCGGGATCTGCCGGAAAATATGTTCGTCACCCTTTCCTACCTGGTCCTGGACGGCCCGAAAAGGACCGTGACCATCTCCCGGGCCGGACATCTGGCCGCTATCATCTACCGCAAGGCCACTAAGGGTTGCGAGCTGGAAATGCCGACCGGCATCGCCATCGGCATCTCGGATCCCGACACCTTCGACCTGATGCTGACCGAGCGCACGGTCAAACTGGGGCCCGGTGATTTCATCCTGCTGTACACCGACGGCGTGGACGAAGCGACCAACACCGCCCAGGAGCTGTTCGGCAGCGAGCGGCTGATTCAGGCCCTGCACGAAGCGGCGAACTACCGCGCCAGCGGCATCGTGGAATACATCGAGCGCGCGGTCCACCATTTCGTGGGCGACGCGCCGCAGAACGACGACATCACCATGATCCTGGTCAAGGCGGAAGAAGGCGAGGCGCCATGAACAAGAAGGAGCTGGCGCGCAAGCTGGCGGGGCGCTTCGGATTCAAGCAGCGGGAGGCGGCCGTGATCGTGGACAGCCTGTTGTCCACCATCGCCCGCGAACTGGTGGCGGGCCGCCGCGTGGAACTCCGGGGTTTGGGCACCTTCGGCACGCGCGAACGCCGGCCCAGCCTGGGACGCGTGGTCAAGACCGGCAAGCCGGTGCCCATCCCCGCCCTGCGGCGAGTCTATTTCCGCCCCGGCCGAGATTTGAAGGAGATTCGCGGCGGCCGCGGTTCCGCGCCGGAAGCGTGAACGGGTTCTCCCTCACAGACCTGAATGCCCCCCAGCGGGAAGCCGTCGAGCATGCCGGCGGCCCCCTGTTGATCCTGGCCGGCGCCGGCTCCGGCAAGACCCGGGTCATTACCTACCGCATCGCCCATCTCATTTCCCAGCTCGGCGTCCGACCCGGGCAGATCCTGGCCGTCACCTTTACCAACAAGGCGGCCAGGGAAATGCGGGAGAGGGTCGACCGCCTCCTGCACCACGACGCCGCCCGCCACCTCTGGCTCGGCACCTTCCACGCCCTGTGCCTGCGCATCTTGAAGCGCGAGGTGCCCTATGCCTTCTCCGTGTACGACGACGAGGACAGCCTGCGGCTGCTGAAAACCTGCCAGCGGGAGCTGAATTGGGACGACAAGTCGGTCAAACTGGAGCAGGCGGCGTACCGGATCGAGAGCGCCAAGCACGAACTGCTGGATGCGGCGCAATACCAGCAGGCCGCGACGGACTACCTCACGCGCCAGGTCGCCAAGCTCTACGCCCGCTACCAGGAAAAACTGGCGGCCAACCACGCCTTCGATTTCGGCGATCTGATCATGGCCGCGGTGAAACTCCTGGCCGAGCGCCCCGAGGTCCTGGAAAAATACCGCGGGACCTTCCGGCACATCCTGGTGGACGAATACCAGGACATCAACCACGCGCAATATGCCTGGATCCGCCTGCTGGCCGGGGAAGAGGGCGATCTCACGGTGGTGGGGGATGACGACCAGAGCATCTACCAGTTCCGCGGGGCCGACATCCGCAACATCCTGGAATTCGAGCGGGACTATCCCCGGGCGCGCGTGATCAAGCTGGAGCAGAATTACCGTTCCACCCAGACCATCCTGGAGGCGGCCTGGGCGGTGGTGAAGAACAATCCCCGCCGCAAGGAGAAGAAGCTCTGGACCGAAAAGCCCGGCGGCGCGCCCCTGGTATACTACCGCGGCGAGGCCGAGACCGACGAAGCGGCCTACGTGGTGCGCCAGGTTCAGCGTCTGCAGGACGGGCCCGACACGGCCGGCGGTTCGGACCCCGCCCCCCTGCGGTTGGCCGACTTCGTGGTCCTGTACCGGACCAACGCCCAGTCCCGGCCGCTGGAGGACGCGTTGCGGCGCGAACGGATGCCCTACCGTATCGTCGGCGGCATGAAGTTTTACGACCGCATGGAGATCAAGGA
>Ga0315542_1001635_pt1 | contig 13902 bp, 14 predicted proteins | sample SalMarSW160120MG_FD_202541 | JGI IMG/M metagenome (GOLD analysis project Ga0315542, IMG submission 202541) | Salt marsh sediment microbial communities from the Plum Island Ecosystem LTER, Massachusetts, United States - Salt Marsh Sediment SW1601-20 ...
CCCGGGCTGATGACCTGGAAGTGGAAGACGACTGGGAAGAGGAAGAAGAAGACGAATTGGAAGAATGGGACGAGATCGATCCGGATGAAGAAGACGAAGATTTGTGGCTGGACGACGACGAGTTCTAGTCCGAACACCGGGTGACTGGGGGCAGGTCTGACAGTAAGAAGCAGATCTGAAATACCTGGGATGCAAAACTGAATATTCAGATCGAGGCAAGTCGTCTAAGTTGAATTGTGTGCTCTCGATCGGTCGTTGGACCTTAGGGAATTTCGTTCGGTAGGGGATTGTGATAAGTAGATACTTCTCATACTTTTGCCTGTGGAGCTTCTGGCTTTGCTCGCAGAGCCTTCCTTCGAGGAAGGCTCTTGAATTAAACGGGGAAAATGGATGAATGCTTTTGTTTTTGGGAATGCGACATTAGATGTGATCTGTCATCCGGTGGATGAAGTTCCACGCCGGACTTCCATATCTTTCGAGAAGTCGATCGTTTCTCCCGGTGGCTGCGGCTCGAACGTGGCTGTGGGCCTGAGCTGCCTGGGTGTGACGACCGCCCTGGTGGCGCGCATCGGTTCGGATGAAGCCGGGGAAATGGCCCGCCGCTATTGGGAACGCCTGGGCATCGATTGTCATTTCGTCCGTCGCGATCCTGAGCGCCAGACCGGGGTCAGTATCGGTCTGGTGGACAGCGCTTTCCAACCGCGCTTCGTGCACACGTCCGGCGCCAATGCCCTGTTGACGGTTGACGATTTAGACTTGTTAGGGTTGGCGGCAGCAGGGGGGCGTCATTTGCATATCGCCGGATTTTACGTTCTGCCAGGGCTGCTGGACGGCCGCTTGCCGTTCGCCCTGGACCGGGCCCTTCGCCTGGGTTTGGTGACCTCGCTCGACGTGGTCGAATCGCCGCGCATGCGTGACCCCGAACTGTTATGGCCCTGCTTACCGCACCTGGATTATTTTTTATGCAACGCTCACGAAGCTCAGCGCCTGACCGGTGAGGTGGATCCTGCCCGGGCGGTGCGCGTTTTGCAGGCGCATGGAGGGAAAACGGTGATTATCAAGCTGGGTGAGGAGGGCTGTCTGGTGGATGGCACACTCGCCTCAGGAGAGCAAGTCTCTCGCCGCATCCCAGCTCCCCAGGTTGAGGTGGTCGATACGACCGGGGCCGGAGATGCCTTCGCCGCGGGGTTGATCGCTGGTTTGCTGCGCGGCCAGGATTTGTTGGCAGCCTGCGAATCGGCTAATGCAGCCGGTGCGAAGATTGTGACAGAATTGGGGGCGATTACGGCCTGGCTAAAAGAATAAAGTTTCAGGAATACCAGACAAGATAATAATGAATCCACGAATTTTCACGAATTCACGCTAAACTAAATTTACATTCGTGTAGATTAGCGTTATTCGTGGTTTTTTGATTGATGATTCAGTCCACGGTTAGCCTCTATCCTCCAGCACCAGCGAAATTGTGGCAGCGCTGGCAAACCTGGCTGGTGGTCTGCTGGTTTAAGAAAGCCAGGCTGGCCTGGCCATCGGTGGTGTGGCTCTGGTGGCAGTCGACGCAGCCGGCCGCGCTGGGGTCACGCGCCTGCCATTGGGACAGGAATACGTGGAAGTGGTTGTTGAAATCCTGGCGTTGGGTCACCGCAGCATGACATTTCAGGCAGTGTTCATCCGTGATCGGGCGGGTCAGCGGGGCGGGTTGTTTGTAATTATGGGTGACGAAGGCCAGCAGGTCGCGGCCACCTAACATCATGGCGCTCACCCGGCCAATCACGCCCTTGCCGGAGTGGCAGTCGATGCAGCGAGCATCGTTTTTCTCAGCATGAAAGCTCGCCAGATCGACCTGTTGGGCGCCGGATTCGCGCTGCAGGTATTCGCTTTCAGGCTCGGTGTGGCAGGAACCGCAGAAGCTGTCGTGGTTCTCGAACTGCGCCGCGGTCACCCCGCCCACACCGATCAAGATCACCGGAATAAAAAAGACCAGCACCAGTGTCCCGATTTTCATTTTCGAAAATATTGAAGCGGATGGTTTTCGTTTTTTCTGCTGGGCCGGTCTTTTTTTCTGGCGTGGCATGCGATGTGCTCCTTCTATCCGTGATCAGCTCGATTATAAACGCGACATGGATTTTCTGGCGTTACATTTTATGGTTCCAGAGATGAAAATTTCGCGAACAGGTCCCTCCGTTTGTATGGCTTGTCTGTGCCCGGATGTCTATTGGGAAGCCAGGGCTTGTTCGACTGCTTCTTGTATGCTGGAGAACACCTCCGCCTGGATAGCCTGCAGCGCAGCGATTTTATCAGGCTGACTGGCAACACCCCAGGCACGTGTTCGTATGTTGATTCCGTTTTGAGCCAGTTCCTGGGCCGCGCGGCGCACCGCTTCGATGCCCCCGGGCGAATCCTCGAAGACGTGCACCAGCAGTGCTGGAGCACCAATTCGTTGAGATAGGTCATTGACGCGCCCCCAGGTGTGAAGCTGGGCCGCCAATTCCAGGGAAGCAGCCTCATCCTCATTCAGCGCGGCGAAAATTGCTGCCAGAGCCTGCACGGGCGAGGGCTTCATGTAGCTTTCGGCCGGATTTCCGGTTTTCTCCGCCAGGTATTGGATGCGTCCGAAACCGATCAGTGGATACTGCTCCATGCCCACCAGCTCCAGGGCCATTTCAGCCTCAGAAGCGTAGCCTAACAGCGATGCATTGACCTGGCGTGGTGGCAGCGAAGGACGCATGGTATAGGCCGCGATTGCCAATCCTTCGTTCTGATGGCGGGCTGCCAATTCGTCGTGCAGTCGTTGGGGCAGCAGCGGCCTGTCATTGGCCTGCAGCAGGCTGGGTGTGTCGAATTCGGCCGGTAGGCGGTAGGTGCGATTGAAGATTTCGCTACCCAGGCTGAAATGCTGGAAAATGCGCGTCGTCTGTGATCGGGAAGGCTGGCGAGTGTTTGCCAGCAGCTCGCTCAGGATGGGATGCCCTTGCAGGTGCGGGAATAACTCCCCTGCCTGATTTTCTTGCAGCAGGTTCAGCAAGCGATCGCTGGGTGCTTCACCTCTGCGCAGGCGCGTTCCGATCTGCAAAATGGGCGTGCGATAATCGACACTGCTCATATTCAGGCGAAACTTGCTCAGGTAATGACAGCATTCGTCCAGCGAAAGGGGCAATTCGATCCCGTAGGTGCTGGCCAGTAACTGCTCCAATAGAATCGCCAGGCTGAAAGGCACCATGTCCCACTCACTGGTGATGCGCTGGGATTCGAACAGGGACATGCTGTCCTCGTCCGGCACGATTTCATCAGGCAGCCCCATACGGCGGGTGAAGTAGCGCAGCGTGGCCTGCACTGCGGCCCGGTAACCGGAGGGTTCGACCAGCACGCCGTCGATATCGAACAGGAACACGGTTTTAGGTTGTTTTGTGGCCATGGTTCTTTCCTTGGGAAGCTTATTTGTGGCGTCGTTCAAGCTCGGCGGCGATATCCGCCGGGCTCAATCCGCGCGCCGCCAGCAGCACCAGCACGTGATAGGTCAGGTCGGCCACCTCCTCGATCAGGCGCTGGTCACCCTGTCCTTTGGCCGCCAGGACGATCTCGATCGCCTCTTCCCCCACCTTTTTAACGATCTCATCCTCGCCCTGTTCCAACAGCCGGACGGTATAAGAACCGGAAGTGGGGTGGTCGCGTCGATCGCAAATAATCTCAAATAATTCATCGATGGTCATAAATATGCCTCTCATGCTGATCCGAGAACCCCGGTTTTTCCAAAAAACCGGGATTCTCGGTATTGGAACTCTTAATCTTCTAACGCCCGGTAAAAGCAGGTGCGGTTGTCCGTGTGGCAAGCGGGTCCTGCGGGGTGGACGCGCAGCAGCAAGGTGTCTTCGTCGCAGTCGATGCGGATTTCCACCACCTCCTGCACATTGCCGGATGTAGCTCCCTTATGCCATAACTCCTGGCGGCTGCGTGACCAGAAATGCGCCTGGCCGCTCGCCAGCGTGCGCTCCAACGCCTCGGCGTTCATATAGGCCAGCATCAGCACCTCACCGCTGCTGGCATCCTGCACAATCGCCGGCACCAGCCCGCGCTCATCATATTTTGGTTTCAACATATTGACAATCACCCTTCTACAAATAACTACAGATGAACACAGATATACACTGATATTTTATATTTATCTGTGTTCATCTGTGTCTATCTGTGGTTTTTTAATCTAATCTCACTGCTATCCCCTTATTCAGCAAGTATTCCTTGATCTCCGGGATGGAGAGTACGCCGTCGTGGAAAAGCGAGGCAGCCAGGGCAGCGTCGGCTTTGCCCTCCGTCAGCACCTGGGCGAAATGTTCCGGCTTGCCCGCGCCACCGGAGGCAATCACCGGCACAGGCACGGCCTCGGCCACCCGGCGGGTCAGCTTCAGGTCGTAACCGGCCAGCGTGCCGTCAGCATCCATGCTGGTCAGCAGGATCTCACCGGCCCCCAGTTCGACACCGCGCTGCGCCCACTCGATCGCATCCAGGCCAGTAGGTGTGCGCCCGCCACTGACATATACCTCCCAGCGCGGCTCCTGAGGTTCCCGGGGACCGGATGGCTGAAGACGCCGGGCGTCAATTGCCAGCACGATGCACTGCGCACCGAAGCGGGTGGCGCCCTCGCTCAAAATCTGCGGGTTGCGCACTGCAGCAGAATTCACACTGACTTTGTCCGCCCCGGCCAGCAAGATGGCGCGCATATCTTCCACCGTGCGGATGCCACCACCGACCGCCAGCGGCATGAAAACCTGGTTCGCCACCCGCCGGACCACCTCGACTACCGTATCGCGGCCCTCGTGCGTGGCAGAAATGTCCAGGAAGACCAGCTCGTCAGCCTCGGCGCGATCGTAAATGCGCGCTTGCTCGACCGGGTCACCGGCATCCCGCAGGTTGACGAATTTTACACCTTTAACCACCCGCCCGTCTTTGATATCCAGGCAGGGGATGATACGTTTTGCAAGAGTCATAAACAAACTTCCATTTCTCCCGTCCATGGGGTAGCCAAAGGCACTGCCTTTGGCTACCCCATGGATGGGTGGGATCGGCTGCCCAATTCGCATCGGCTACTCCGATTGGCCCTCTATAAATAATTCCGTTGGATCGATCTTGCCCTCATACAACGCTCGCCCGACGATCACCCCTGGCAGGCCGGTTTTGCGGGCGCGCTGGACATCGTCCAGGCTGTCCACGCCTCCCGATGCGATCACATTCAACCCGCTGGTGTGTGCCAATTCCAGGGTGGACTCGAGGTTCAACCCACTGCCCACACCATCGCGGGCCACATCGGTGAAAACCAGCCAACGCAGACCCAAAGCCGCCATCTGGCGGGCCAGATCCACGGCGCGCAAGTTGGTGGCCTCGGCCCAACCGCGCACCCGCACCAGCCCCTCACGGGCGTCCAGGCCGGCAGCCAGACTCTCTGCGCCAAAGCGCCGCACGCCAGCCTGCAAAACCTCGGGCTGCTCGGCAGCCAGGGTGCCCAGTACGGCCCGTGCGACCCCCATTTCCAACGCCCGGCCCACGTCGACCAGGCTGCGCATGCCGCCACCAAACTGCACTCGGGCGTCGTGCTCAGCCGCCACCTCGAGGATCTCCGCCAGCGCCTGGCGGTTGGCGGAATCTGCTTCACCGAAAGCACCGTCCAGGTTGACCACGTGCAGCCAGCTCGCCCCGGATTCCAACCAGCGCCGTGCCGTGGCAGCCGGGTCATCGCCGTACACAGTCTGGCGTCTGAGATCGCCTTGCTGCAGGCGCACGACCTTGCCCTGGCGCAGATCGATGGCCGGATAAATTGTAAACCCACCTTTTATAACCATCAACAACCTCAATTTTGACAGATATCTATCAGGGGAGACAGCGAGTTTTTCCAAAAAACTCGCTGTCTGGACACATCTCCTTCATGTTACGGATGAGTCAGAATGGCCATATTCCCCAACGCCGACCAGGAGCCCAGGAACTGCTGGATGCCGCGCGTCTTGATCGTGCCGCCATCCATGATGATTACCTCCGATTCGGTGTAGCCAACGACGATCACCACGTGCTCGTAGTGGGCCACGATCGAGCGATGCCCGTCTTTCGAGGTGTAATAGATCGGGATCTCATTGCTGCTGGCTGCACCGATCGTCCAGACGTACACCGGGCGCCCGGCGGCAATCTCAGCCTTCAATTCGTCCCAGCGCAATGGCCGGTGGGCATAAGCAGGCACTCCATATCTCCGCAACAGCGCCGCGACCGGTTCAGCATGCACCCCGTAGGGATAGGGCGGGATTTGTCCCCACACACCATAAACATTACCTACGAAGCCGGCGTCCGGATTGTCCGATGTTGGCAGCCTGTTGAAAAATTGCAGTTCGTCTATATGGTAACCGAAGAACCCGGCCCAATCGACTGCCACACGCGACTCACAGTCCAGGGGTAAGGCCTGGGGTTGTCCTGTAGTATTGTAAATCCGCGCCCGGGGTGGCAGGCCGGGAATGGGATCTGGATTAGGATCGGGGTCCGGGGCGCCAATGCGCGCCTCTATGCACCAGGTTTTGAGCATGCCTGTGTCCGTCTCGGCATTGTCAACCACGCTCAACGTCCAACGCCCTGCCAGGCTGTCGCCATCGAAACCACTCAAGGGCTCGTTGGGTTTGAAGATCCCGGCGATGGCAGCCGGGCTGGATGAGCACTCGTTCTCTACCGGCAGGCTGAACTCATCATCCAGGATGGCGCCGATATTATCGTTGCCGCAGCCGGGTGGGTTGGCGGGCAAGCCGGGCCGGTCGATCAGGGTGACCGTACGTCCACTTTGTTCGTGCGTCAGGCGTACGCTCAGATCGCTGACCCAGGAATGGCCGATCTCCACACGCACGTTGAGGTCCTGGATAAAACGCGGGTCGCCGATATCGATGCTGCTGGCGACACCGCTGGTCGGATAATCGGGGATGCTGGCATACGGCGCACTGCAGTAGAGCACGGTCTCCGGCGGTGAGGGTGGCATGGTGGGAGTGGGCGTGAGCGAGGGTTGGATATTTATCAGCGGCAAGTAATTGTAGGGTGAAAAGGTGGGCGTGGGGGTAGTAGTTGTGGTGAGGGTCATGGTTGGGGTCAAAGTAAGCGTCGCGCTGATCGTTTGGGTGCCGGTCAGGGTTTCTGTCCCGGTTAAGATATTATCTGGAGTCGAGATCTCAAACCCAGGCAGGGGAGTCCTGGATGCCGCCGGGGTTGGCAGAACTGCATTTCGTTCAGGTGGTGGCAGGGTCAGGGAGGCTGCCGGAGACGGGGTTTCCGGCGTGCTTTGAGCGCCGGCCGTCTGTCTCGAGCCGATCAGCAATATCAAGGGCAGGATAAGCGCCAGGCCGGCGTAGAGGTGTTGTTTGGTCTTTTGCATGGTTCGCTCCTGAAGACATCAATAAGGTTTGGGTAGAGAAATCATGTTCAAGATCATCTTACACCGGCGAAGGTTACCCTTTATAACCGGTCTGTGATCGTCTGGAAACAAATGGTTACCGTCTGGCTGCATCCGCCACCGGCAGGCGCAGTGTGATCACGGTGCCCTGTCCGGAGCGGCTGCGGATGGAGACCTGCCCTTTGTGCCTTTCGGCAATAGCCTTGACCAATGCCAACCCCAGGCCGCTGCCCGAAATGCCGCGCGCACTCTGGCCGCGATAGAGCTCCTCCCAGACCAGCGGCAGCTCATTCTCAGGGATACCGGGCCCGGTATCGGCGACCTCGACCACTACGGAGGCGCCGTCTTCGAAAGCGCGTACCTCGACCGTGTTGCCTGGGCGGGTGAACTTGATGGCATTGTCCAGCAAATTGTGCACTGCCAGGAAGAGCAAATCCGGGTCGCCCATGATCTCCGGCAGAGGCCAGGGCGCCTGGGGCAGCGTCAGCGTCAAGCGGCGCTGTTCGATCTCAGGGTTATCGTGCGCTAACGCCACAAGCTCCTGCAGCAAAGCAGCAACATCCACACGGCTGAATTCCAGCGGGCGGGTCTCCAACTCGGCCAGTTTACGCAGGTCGGCGGACAGGCGGCTCAAGCGCATGGCCTGCGCTTCCACACTTTCCGCTGCATTGCGGCGGGCGTCATCGGTGGGGGCTTCGGCAATATTCACCACGCCGGCCCGGATCGCCGTCAGTGGATTCTTCAACTCATGATCCAGCCGCTGCAGGAAACGGCGTCTTTCCTCTGCTGCCTGCTTCTGCACCAATTGGCGGTAGCGTTCCTGCGATTGGCGGATTTCGATCAGCGCTGCGCCGCTTCCTGCGATCAGGCTCAGCAGCAGGCCTGCTAAAAAATAAATGATGCTCAGGCTGATCCGCACCCGCAGGACCGGATCTGGCAGGTAGTTGTTGCCGGCCAGGACCGAGGCCAGGCTGCCCAGTAAGGCAGGTAGGAGAACAAGGGCCCACTTCCATCTCACGAGAGCGTCTCCACCGAGCCGGTGAAACGGTAGCCCTGGCCGGGGACAGTTTCGATGAAATCCGGGTCCCCGGGATCATCCCCCAACATGCGGCGCAGCTCGGCGATGCGCGTGTCGACCGCGCGTGTTCCGACCGGGTAATCCCAACCCCAGACCACGTCCAGCAGGCGCTCGCGGCTGAGCAGCTCGTCCGGGTGGGTCATCAGGTATTCCAGCAGGGAAGCGGCTTTAGGTGTCAGCGCAAGCTCCTCATCTTTCAGCCAGGCCCGCCGGGCACGCCTGTCGAATACCAGCGCTCCGCAGGCCAATCGCTGGGCAGCCGCCAGGGGTGGCTGCCCAGGTCGCGCCCGGCGCAGAACAGCCCGGATGCGGGCAACCAGCTCGTGCGGGTCGAAGGGTTTGTTTAAATAGTCATCGGCCCCCTCTTCCAGGGCCATTGCACGTTCAGTCGCCTCGCCCACTTGTGTGAGCAGCAGCACCGGGGTCCAGTTGCCGGACCGGCGCAGGCGGCGCAGCACTTCACGCCCGTCCAATCTGGGCATCAATACATCCAGGATGATCATATCCGGGGAGAAGCTGCCGCTTTTCTGCAAGGCTGCCTCTCCGTCCCCCGCCACGGCCACCTCGAAACCTGCCCGTTCCAGAAAAGGAGCCAGGTTGGTTGTAATGGCTGTCTCGTCATCGACCAAAAGGAGTTTGGTTTTGGTGGTCATCTCTGGACGCTCCCTGGTTGAGTGCGGGGTAGGGGCGGGTCTCAGACCCGCCCCTACTACCGTTGCCGAATAAAATTTTCCAAAATTTTTAAACCTACCCGCTGGCTTTTCTCTGGGTGGAATTGTACCCCAAATAGATTATTTTGCTGAACGGCGCTGGCAAAGGTGATTCCGTAATCGGTCGTTGCCGTGATGCTGCCGGGTTCCTGCGGCGCGCAATAATAAGCGTGGTTGAAATAGGCGTAATCTCCGCTCTCAATGCCCGCCCACAATAAGCAGGGCGTGCGGATCTGGAGTTGATTCCAGCCGGTATGCGGGATTTTGAGCTCTCCCAGCGCGGTGAAATGCACCACCCTCCCTGGGAGCAGGCCCAGGCCGCGGTGTTCGCCCATCTCCTCGCCGACCTCGAAGAAGGCTTGCATCCCGACACAGATGCCCAGCAGCGGGTCGCCGCGCCGGGCGATCTCCAGGATGGGCTGTTCCAGACCTCGCTGGCGCAGGCCTTTCATGAAATCACCGAAGGCGCCCACACCTGGCAGTACTAACCGCCCGCCGCGCAGCACCCGTTCAGGGTCTTGGGTCAGATTCACGTTGGCGCCCAGGCTTTCCAGGGCTTTGTGCACCGAGCGCAGATTGCCGGTACCGGCATCGATCAGGGTGATTTCATGGGTCATGCAGAACCTCGCTAGGCTTGAATAGAAGAGGCACGCCGCAGGAAGGTTCAGGCGGTCAGCGTACCTTTGGTGGATGGGATCGCTCCACTGCGGCGCGGGTCGACCTGGGTGGCGGCATCCAGGGCGCGTGCCAGGGCTTTGAACAATGCTTCAGCCTGGTGGTGGTCGTCGCGCCCGGTCAGCACCTGGGCGTGCAGGTTGCAGCGGGCGGACATGGCGAAGGATTCCAGGAAATGCGGGAAGAGCGTGGTCGGGATATTGCCTACGGAAGGGGTATGCCAGTCCGCCTGAATCAAAGCGTAAGGCCTTCCGGACAGGTCAACGGCCACCAGCGCCAGGGTCTCATCCATCGGCGCATAAGCCGAGGCCATGCGCACGATGCCGGCCCTGTCGCCGAGTGCCTGGGCGAAGGCCTGCCCCAATGCCAGGGCTACGTCTTCGACCGTGTGGTGCACATCGATATGCAGGTCGCCTCTGGCCTGGACATCCAGATCGAACAGCCCGTGGACAGCGATATGGGTCAGCATATGATCCAGGAAGCCGATGCCGGTATCGACCTGGTGCTGACCGCTGCCGTCCAGCTCGAGCTGGATGCGGATTTGGGTTTCGTTGGTCAGGCGTTCGAGCCTGGCTGTGCGCGGCGTCGCTGGTCTGGGCGCTGCAGCGGGGATGTAATCCATCTGGCGTTGAATTTTGGCGCGCACCTGGCTGCCTGCCAGCTTTTCGACCAGGTACAAACCCAGATCGATCGAGGCGCTCACGCCCCCGGCGGTGATCACCTCCCCGGCATCCACCACGCGCTGGCTCAGCGGCTGCGCACCAAATTGCGCCAGGTCTTGCAAGGCGCTTGGGTGGCTGGTGGCGTCCTTGTCTTGCAGGAAGCCGGCCGCCCCCAGCAGCAGCGCGCCGGTACAGACCGAGGTCTTCAGCGGGCAGTCAGCGGCGCCTTTCAGCCATTTAATGAAACGTTTTGCCTGGGGAGTCTCTTTCAGCAGTTCGCGCGCCCCTAATCCACCGGGCACGACCAGCATGTCGAAACCTTGAAGAGAGCCGTTGCTGCGCGTCGGTGTGAAGCGCATCCCGGAGATATCCGTGACCGATTTGGATAGCGCGCAAACCTCCCATTCCAAATCGGGCATGAAGCCCATGGTTTTGAGGCGCGTTAGCGGGTCATACGCCCCGATAAAATCCAGGGCGGTCATGCCCTCGTAGATGATAAACGCGATTTTCATATTTTCCCTCATGCCATATCCGAACATTTCAAATCATCGGTGACCAGATTGTCCCCCGGGTTTCTTACCCGGGATCCTGGTTAAGCCTGGTCCCCGGCGGCTAGGAAAGCCGCCCTACTGTGCTTAAAGCTTCCAGCAGCCTGTCCGTATCCTCGGGACGGCCCACGCTGATGCGGATATGATCCTGCAGCCTGGGAGCGTTGAAATAGCGCACCAGGATCCCATAGCGGACTGCCAGATCATTTTTAAGCGCCGCAGCGTCGACTCCCATGACCCGGCAAAGGATGAAATTCGCCTGGCTGGGGTACGGGTTCAGGAATGGCACTTCCTTTAAAGCAGCCATCAGGCGCGTTCGTTCACTGCGTAAACGTTCCACATTGGCAGCCAAAAATTCCAAATCTTGCAGGGAAGCGATGGCAGCCGTACTGGCGGCGACATTGACATTATAAGGTTGTTTGGCCTTCCACAGGGTGGGCATCAGCCAACCCGGGAAAGCGCCGTAGCCCACCCGCAGCCCGGCCAGCCCGGCCCATTTGCTGAAGGTGCGCAGTACGATCAGGTTATCACGTCCAGGTACCTCACGTAAACGGGTAGCTCCATTTCCCAATCGTCCCAATCCGGAGAATTCGATATAAGCTTCATCCAAAACCACCAAAAGCGGCAGCCTGAGTAGTTCTTCCAGGGTTTCCGGTGGCAGCAGCGAGCCATCCGGGTTGTTGGGCGAGGTCAGAAACAATATCTTGGGTCGTTGTTCGCTGACCATCGCATGGATGGCATCCAGGTCCAGTGAGAAATCCGCCTTGCGGTGGACATCGACCACCTGCCCGGCGTTGAGGCGTGTATCGAAGGCATACATGCTGAAGGTGGGCGGGCAAACCAGCACGCGCTCTTGCGGTTCCAGGACAACCCGCAGCACCAGGTCGATCAGCTCGTCCGCCCCGGAGCCAGCCAGCAGATTCTGCTCGGGTACGCCGCTGAAGGCTGCCAGAGCGCTGCGCAGCGCCCGGCTTTCAGGGTCCGGGTAGATATGTGGGAAGTCCATTTCGGCCAGCGCCTGCCAGGCGCGGCTTGAAGGGCCGTAAGGGTTTTCGTTCGCATCCAGCTTGACGATCTCCTGGGGAGCGCGCCCCAGCCGTGCAGAGAGCACCTCGAATGGCTCGATGGGGGTGTAAGGCGGCATATCCTGCAGGTGGCGGGCGATTTGTACGGGTGGGGAGGATGTTTTCATGGTATTTTTTAGTTGTTCTCCAAGCGGAGTTCGGCGGCCCGTGCATGGGCGTCCAGGCCTTCGGCGCGCGCCAGGATGGAGGCCGCCGTGCCGATGCGCGTCGCGGTTTGCGGATCCAGGGCGATCAGGCTGACGATGTGCACGAAGTCCCAGACATTCAGCGGCGAAGCGAAGCGCGCCGAACCGCCGGTGGGCATCACGTGACTGGGCCCGGCCACATAATCGCCCAGCACTTCAAAGGAGTGCTCGCCCAGGAAAATCCCTCCCGCGGCGCTAATCTTCTCGGACAACCGCCATGGCTCGGATACTGCCAGGCATAGGTGTTCCGGGGCATACAGGTTGGCCAGCTCTGCGGCCTCCTCCAGGTCACGGATGATCACGACGCCACTGCGGTTTTGCAAAGAAGCGGCCACGATCTCGGCCCGTGAAAGGCTTTCGATCTGTTGGGCGACTTCTGCTTGCACCGCTTCGGCCAGTTGGCGTGAGGGGGTCAACAAGATGGCTGAGGCCAGCACATCGTGCTCGGCTTGTGCCAACAGGTCGGCAGCCACCCAGGCCGGTTTGGCGTTCGCGTCGGCGATGACCATCGTTTCAGTCGGCCCGGCCAGGCCATCGATGCCTACCACGCCGAAGACCTGCTGCTTTGCCAGGGTGACGAACAGGTTACCTGGCCCGAAGATCTTATCCACGGCGGGAATGCTTTGGGTGCCAAAGGCCAGCGCGGCGATGGCCTGTGCACCACCCAGTGTGTAGACCTCCCGAACCCCGGCAACGGCTGCTGCCGCCAGGATGATGGGCGCAATGCGGTCCGTGCCGCGCTGCGGGGGAGCTACCACCACCACTTCCGGCACGCCGGCCACCCGGGCGGGCACCGCCGACATCAATACTGAAGAGGGTAGGGGGGCTGTGCCGCCGGGGACATACAGCCCAACGCGCCGGATCGGCCGGATCAACTGGCCGAGCGTGCCTCCCAGGTCGTTGGTCATCCAGGATGTCAGCGGCTGGCGGCGGTAGAATTCCTCGATGCGCAGGGCGCTGTCTTCCAGGGCTTTACGCTGCGCATCTGGCAAACCGTCCAGAGCCCTGGTGAGGGATGCTTCGGTGACGCGAAAGCTGGTCAGCGCGGCGCCATCCAGCCGGGTGGACCATTCCTGTAGGGCCACATCCCCGTGTGTGCGGACGTCTTTTAATATCTTGCGCACCGCTTCACTGGGCGAGATACGTTCACCGAAGATTATCTCGAGACCGTCCAGCATACTCTGGGGAACATCGAATTCATCCGCTGGGATGCGTTTTAGAATAGATTGCCGGGCGCTTTCAGCTTCAAAGATTCTTAACATTTTTTTCCTCCAATGCCTGCAGCATCGCTGAATAACGGGGGGGCTCTTCTTCGAAGATATATGAAACCGGGGCGACAACTACACCGCTTCCACCAATCGCGCGTAGATCGCTCACCGCCTGGAACAAGCGGTCGCGACGAACGACGATATGTACGGCATACCAGTTCGGGTCTCCATCGCGCACCACGACCGGAGAGATGGTCGGACCTTGCAAACCGCCGATCGTGGGCTGCCGGAAGATCCGTTCGGCGATGGCCTTCGGCGAATGTCCGCGCATATTGGCAAAGATCGCCAG
>Ga0315542_1001637_pt1 | contig 13900 bp, 15 predicted proteins | sample SalMarSW160120MG_FD_202541 | JGI IMG/M metagenome (GOLD analysis project Ga0315542, IMG submission 202541) | Salt marsh sediment microbial communities from the Plum Island Ecosystem LTER, Massachusetts, United States - Salt Marsh Sediment SW1601-20 ...
GAGGGCGATTGTCGTGATTGACAGCCACTACCTGCTGCCAGGTTCCCAATTTAAGACGCCCGCCTCTGACTGCAAGGGCAATGGAAGGCCCTACCAGAGCAGCCTGCACATGACTGTGGCCGTTTCCGTCATGCCATGCTTCTTCGTGTGCGTATTCGATTTCCGGCGGGGCCAGCCGGTTTACGGCCCTTTTTAAATCTTCGACTACCCCGGGTTCATACTCGACAGTTGTTATTGAGCCGGTCGAGCCGACCATGCAGGCACATAGACTGCCGTTATCAATGTGGGAAGCCTCGATTAAACAGTTTAATCCGGGGGTAATATCACGAACATCCGGGCCTGTTTTCAGATTGACTTCCAGTGTGCGACAAAAAATGGACACCGACTGCATCTATTTCCTCCATAGCTATTTCTTATGTGTTAACGGCCTCCGGCCTCGGGTCGGTCCAAGCTATCTTTTAGCGAACTCCAGCAGGAATTCTTTCATATGGCAGCGATGGGTAATGTGCCAAACAACCCCTGGTATGCAATGCCGATTCGCTCGTGGCATTATCTTGCCTCTTTCTTAAATGCCTCTTTTTCATGGCAAAACCGACAGGCTACGACAAAAAACAGCACCATTTTCATCTTATTATACTATAATTTCAAAGAGTTGCCTTGGGCAGGCCCTTATCCATCGCCAGCCAATCTGTCATATTAACGGGCTGACCCCATTCCACTTGCCTGCTGTTTAGGTCAAGTGGAATGGGTTAGAAACATTGCTACTTATTTCCCCGCACAATATCGGATAGAAGCATCGCCGTTATCGCTCATCTGAATCGTTATCCTCCAGGCATAGGGATGGCCGGAATAGATGCCCCATCCGAAAGACAACCTGTAAATCTTTTTATTCATCCGCAAAGAATTTTGAATTTCTAAAATCTCGACCCTTTTTTTCAGTTTATCAAGGTCTACCTTTATTTTTGATTCATCCATATCTACTTTTGTGTCTGCGACAGAACTTGGATCGTGTTCGACATACATTGGGATCAACCTATCCTTTGTGGGAACATTGAAATATTTATTTCCTCCCTGGTGTTTTTTTAAAAATTCAATAAACGCTTCCGGAGTCGTTATATTCTCGGTATATTTGAACCTATATTCCCCAGAGCAATTACGTATGACATTGACCGGTGGGGAATCAAAAGGATCATCCAAAGCGTATAACCCCGTTGTGATTAAACACATAAGTGCGGATAGGATAACGATAATTATTTTCATCATAACTCCGTCTAACGAGTTTGTTGCGTCTGTTGCGTCTGGGGTCGGGCCACGCCAAGATATTGATTATCCTTTAAATGTCAGGGACTTCTCGTGGCCCGACCCCCATGCAACCATCCAACATCCAACCATCCACCGCAAAAGCTGACCCGTGCGTCAAGTTTATAAGTTAATGGCGTCCCTCTTCCCCCATTATTTTTTTATTGACCAGGAGATTATAGGATGTCCCCAAGCGCGCCAGTTGTTCCCGTCTGCTTGAGTGAAGGGTTATGATTTCCTTTATTGTTGGCAATTTACTTTCCTGAGAGCCCTGGAAGGGCATTAAGAGCTTTTACAAATCTTTCCAAATTAGGCGGCTCTTATCTTTTGAGAGTATTATTTGACTGTCACTTTTTTCCTTCTAATTAAGAAAGCTGATGACACGCGAATGAAACGGTTTAGTGGGGCGGTTTGCTTTTTTTATAACTATCATCCACGTTTTCAACTTCATGTTCGGTCAGGTCCATTCTTTCTTCGGGCGCTTTACCGGTCCATTTGGGATAATCCTGGGCCTTTTTCGATCGATAACTGCCATCTTTGGTTTTGGGTAATTGGTTGGCCGGGTTGTTCAGATTAAACCGTTTGGGACAATCCTCGCCATCCTGATCAAACGGATTGTAAACGTTTGCGGCCTTAAGTATCCAACCCCAATCCACCCGTCTCAACGGAACCCAGGCATTGTTTTCATCGGGCTTACCGGGTCGGAACATTAAAAATGTCTGAAATTTCTGGTCCCAGTAGATTGAAGCGATACTACTGTGGCCCGGGGCATTCGGAGTGTCTTTCATCTCTTTTTCCACGCTTCCGGACACGCTGCACTCCTCCCCGTTATAAGGGTATGTTTTATCGAGCATGTAACCGTGAATCTGTTTATGCCAGAAAAAAGATCTCTTGACATAGTTTGCTTCAAGTTTCCAGTTGTTGTCCTTAACCAACTGCACGTACTGAAGACAGAACGCTTTATTCTTTCTGGTGCTCACCTTAACCCTACTTGTCACCTTCATGGAGGCCTCTGCGGTAGGTGAATAGGGAACAATCTCACATTGGGAAATATTTTTTCCCACGGCCCATTCATCCCCCGGGTCCTCTTTTACGGCGACTTCCGGCATCACCAGTTTAAATTCCGTTTTTCCGGTCAGGCCTTTGCTTTTGACCACATATTTTACTTTTGCGCTTTTTGTCTCTTTCCACCAGAAAAATTCAATTTCCTTATTATCAAATTGGGTTGCCTCTATTTCTTGGGACCCAGATTCATTGGCTTCCCAGTCTTTGAGAATGTGATCTTTACCCTCAATCTCCCATTTTCCTTTTGGAGGCTCACCGGTTTCTCCCGGCATCACGACAATGGCCCACAATGCGAGTTTTTCGCCCGGTAAAATTTCCTGTTCATCTTCATTCGGCTTGGCATCGGTAATATCGTGCCAGTCATTGTCCTTGAGCCTGTATATCAACACTTGGGGCTTAAACTCTTCGATTTTCCAGGACAGGGTGTATGTCACGTTTCCATCGGGAGCTTTTTCAGGTGAATACGGCTTTGTGTTGTTCATGGTTTTAGGCAATTCATTCACTTTTACGCTGATATACGGTGACGATTGAGCGGATTCAAGCTTGGCGGCCCATGTATGTTTCCCCTCCATTTTGCCCTTTTCCTCTATCTTGCCGATGATGCTGTTGGCGATTTTCATTTTTCGGGTCGAAGATTCCCACGAGCACGTGCTTTGATTCAGTTTTTTGCCGCTTATTTCTATTTCATTGAAGGGGAGGGCAAAAACGTAATGATCAATCAGCATACCCGATACATCCGGCGGAGTCATGTTTCCCAGGCCGGTATCCTTGAAGAGGCTGGCAAAGTGGTTGGCAATCAGATTCCCGGGACCGGGGGCAATTTTTAAAAGTGTGCTTCCGGACGCCTCGTATTTTTCAACAATCTGATTCGGGCAGTCTTCAGGAGGATTTTTGTCGACGATGGTTTGTTTATAAGAATAGAACCCCAGCGTATTGCCCTGGCTTTTATAGCTGACCATCACCGCCGGAAGCCCCTGGTCCATGCTGCTCATTTCCCTGTTCAGCTTTAAAGGGCCTTGAGCCCGAAGATTCATGGAACCTGTATTTTTGTATTTTTCATCATCTATCGTCCATTTGACATTCAAATTGAAGCTGAATTTTAAAAACTCCTTGACCTTATCCTTTTTCTTTTCCCCGTCCGCGTTTTGAATGTTGAGAAACAATACCGAAGCCAAAACCGCTACTATGAGAATGGAGCCGGTGTGGACAAATCGGTTTATCGAAACATGATTTTTATTCATTTTCCACCTTTGTTCCATTATCTGCTGGTATTATCCTGACGATTCCCGGTAAATCGATGAGATTCCCATTCGTATCACTGCTGTCCGGTTGTTTGAATGCTAGATTGTTGTAACTTATTGTTATAAAAATATAAAAGCCTTGTTTATGCCTGTCACCGACTTGAATCCTAAAACCCGAATCAGCTATCCTTCTGTATCTTTTAAAGGAGGAACCGTGATGTATACAGGCAAAATCATTTTCTCCCAGATCATCGATCACCTGCCCATGCATACCTTCCGACGGTGTGTCCAGCGATACCGTGGACACTACAAAGTGCAAATCTTCTCCTGTCGGGACCAGTATCTATGCATGGCTTTCGCTCAGTTGACCTACAGAGAAAGTCTTCGAGATATCGCGGCCTGTTTTCTCCGTCCGTGACGCCCTTTCTCAACCTAAACTCACCGCCAATGCCAGAGCGGCCATGACTGGTATAAGCAGAACCATGACTTTCTTAGATGAGAAGTGGATCATGAAACCTGTTAGCACGAGGCCCAGTAGGAACGTCGCAAGGTTCTTTACCAAGAAGTCCAAGTCGCCTTCTGGGGAATCGACAATCTTCTTGCTCAGCGAGACCATGAATAGCCAGTTGGCGAAGAATAGGGATACGCTGATAAGTTTTGATAGGTTTATTTGGTGGCCTTTGTTTTTTGTCGTCTCGAAATCCTTCATCGGTCTATTTTGGTTCATATTCATGCATAACGGGCCGGGTGAGGAACTCGCCCACGGATTCGGGGTTTAGCCCCAGATGGGTGAGAGTGTCTGGCTCGAGCAGGATGGATGGGCCGCGCTTTGCCCCACACCTCGGCTTCTCACCCGTCCTGATGGATTCGGCAGGCACCATGAAGAGTTCACTCTTCTCCGACAGCTTCTAAATCGGCAATATCCTTTTTGCGCCCCAATGCTCTCTTGTTGGCTATGAAGTCATCACGACCGATATAAGGAACCGTCAAATCGCCAAAGTAGCTTTCAACTCCGCCCGATTTCGCCTGCTCCCATTGGACCCCGGTAATCGATGTCATAATGTCTATTCTGACCGGAGGGACTCCTAGTTGGACGACTTTACCTTCTTTCAAAAAATCCGCCGCTCTCAAGCCGACTGACCCAAATCCAAACTCATTAAGGGCTTCCATGATTCTTTTTGCATTGATAGGGTCAGGCTTCACAAAAAGGTCAAGGTCACCGGTGTACCGCGGCGCACCATGAAACCCCAGTGCATAAGCCCCCACAATGAGATAATCAACCTTGTGTTTGTTGAACAACTCGAGCAGATCTCTGAAGTCTTGTTGTACTTCCATGGTATTGTCCTCTTAGCAATTCAATCGCGGCGATTCGCTCTCGAGGTGTCTTGCTCAGCCAGTAGGCCAGATCTTCCTGAATCGATGAATCCCTTTTCAAATCAAATTTCTTAACCGTTTTTTCAATCATCTTTTCTCCCCAGGACAGGACAGTACGCCCTTAACTTATTAACTTAAGTTAGTCCAAGCCCTTCCTTTTTGGCGATATCAGCTCCCCGAGCCACCGACTTGCTCACAGCCACTGTCGAGATATTCAGCCGATGCGCCATGGAAGCCATGCTTAAGCCAAGCTCGCGTACCGCCCAAAAACACAACAAGCTGCGGGCACGCACGAGATTCCTAAATTTCCCCTCACGCCAAACGTCATTCTCCGGAATATTCAGCAGCGTTGCCACTCTTTCTGCAACAAAATTTATATCCACCCCGCGCGTCTTCAACGCATAACGTCGCTCAAAGGATTCTTTGGTTCTCGATAAGATTTCGGATACAAAATCACTATCGCCTAAGATGCGCTCGTCGCTTTTCATATGAATTTTTGATTCTTGCAGTTCCTTGACCGCTGCCCAGCCCCCTGCACTCCGGATCAAGCCACCTCCTGTAAGATCATCCCTCCGGTCCTGATCCATTCCTTTGGCTACAAATTCCTTGTAATTGCGTCTGGCCGAGCTGACCCGTTTCCCGAAATACTGCAAGACCTCTTCTCCGTCCTGCCAGGGTTGCTTGTGTTTGCCCATGATGACCCCATGTCCTGAAAACGGGTATTGGTCCAGCTGATCCAAATCAGCGACCAGTCTTGCTCTTAAAGGATTCAAGTGAACATATCTTACCAGTTCAAGAAGATAGGAATCCTCCTGGCACAGTATTGACTTATAACGGTTCTGGAAGAGGTGACCGTACCTTTGATGTCTTCGGTTATATCGGACGGCATGACCGGTCAGCAATCGCCGCATCACGGTGGAAATTGGAACCGGGCCGGTTCTCAACAAGAGATGAAAATGATTTGGAATCAATGACCAAGCGTAACACGACGTCTCCGTTTGTTCCAAGATCAAACCAAGGTTCTTAACAAAGTCATAGCGGTCTTGGTCATCTTCGAATATCTTACGGCGTTCGATACCTCGCGCAATAATGTGGTGCAGCGCTCCTGTTGTGTCAATGCGTGATTGTCTGGGCATGCCGGAAGCAATAGCAAAAGCTAGCCCCTGCGTCAAGTTTATAAGTTAAGGGCGTCCCCCATCCCCCGAAGTCGGCGCCGCGATTCCGCGCGACGCAGTCGCGCGGAACAAGTGATTGTATGGTTCCTTTCAAATACAACCCTGGGAAATGTTTGTGAACACGAATATAGTCTATTACGGTTCTGCTAACCGTTTAACATGCTTTCGCACGAGACAGGCATATACGGATTTAATGAATCAGGTCCTGGAGCCTGTCCAGCTTTACCCGGAAACTGGAAGAGAAGAAACAGACCGAAGCGCGGAGAGAACAGGCCGGGAAAGCCGTTCATATCTATTATGAGGCAGTCGGTTCAGACCCTGTGAACAACAAGATCGGTCTGGTCAGGCCTCCGCTGAATCGGGGAGGCTTAATGAGCCGGCTCAATTACATTGGGCAGGTCTTTCGCCATCAGGACCTCGGAGAAGAACCGGCAGGCGTGAGTTCGCACAAGGGGGGAACTCAAGCAGGAGTAAGGGAAAGGTGGGAATCCGCCTGCCGTCGATTGTCCGATGAAATAAAGGTAAGGCACTGTTCAGCGAAGACCCCTGAATCTTATACAACTTGGGTCGGAAAAATGCAATACTATAAGACCACCCTGACCCACCAGGCATCATCTGCCTGCCAAGACGGGATTTCGCAGGGCTCAAGCTGCGTTGCCTTCAACTCCAATCGATGAGCGGAGATCTGGATTCCGGATAAGCCCTGCGAACTTTCCGGAATGACAACAGGGGGATGTCCCGCTGCTTGCGGCGCGGCGGTTCATTGCCGAGGAGAGAGAAAATGCCTTCCTTGCTGAAAAATGGGAAATCAGAGATCTGAAAACGGCAGAGCGCTGACTTTCGATCCAAGAGGCAGTCGAACGTCTCCGGGGTGCACCACATAGCCGGGCAGTGTTTTATCCCCCAAGGCAGCTTGAAAGGCCTTGATCGAAGAAGCCATTTCAGGACGGGGCGTGGCGGACAGTTTCACCTCGAGAGGGACGAGTTTCCCCTCGGTCTCGACGACAATATCCACCTCCGTACCGGCAGAAGTGCGCCAGAAGTAAACTCGGGGTTCTGTACCCCGGTGCGTGAGCGCCTTCACAATCTCGGAGAGAACCGCTGTCTCCATAATGGCGCCGCCCATGGGTCCGGAAGCGGCGTGCTCGGGATCCTTCAGGCCCGTGAGGTAACAAAGGGTTCCAACATCCATGAAATATACCTTTGGAGTTTTCACCAGCCGTTTGCCGATGTTGGCAAAGTACGGCCGGAGCACAATCACCTGATAGGTGGCCTCCAGCACTGAAAGCCAGGCCTTCGCCGTGTTGACCGCAAGGCCGAGGTCCTTTGCCACGTCGGTCAGGTTGAGGAGTTGGGCACTCCGCGCCGCAAGGGTTCTGAGGAAATTCTGAAAATGGGAGAGATCCCCCACTTGTCTTATCGTCCGAACATCCCGTTCGAGGTAGGTCTGGATGTAGCTTGCATGCCATAGACCGATATCCCGATCGGGGCTTGCCGCCAACTCGGGATACCCCCCACGCAGAAAGTTCTTCCAGGTCTCCTTATAGGATGATCTTCCTTGTGCGCCTTCCGGCCTTTTTGGCTCCCACGGGAGAGGGAAAGCCGGCCTTTCCTCATCCTCCCGCCGCGAGAGGGGGAGAAGGCGCAACATGGCAGCACGACCGGCCAGGGACTCGGTGACCTTCTCCATCAGCAGGAGGTTTTGGGATCCGGTCAGCAGGTACTGCCCGGACCGATGGCGGTCTGAATCGATCCGTTCTTTTATATAGGGAAGAAGATCGGGCGTGTATTGGACCTCATCGAAGATAACGGGAGGGGAGTACATCTCGAGGAAACCCCGCGGATCTTCCAGAGCGGCAGCACGGGTGTCAGGGGTCTCCAGGGACACATACCTGGATTTCTCACCAAAGAGATGCCTGAGAATCGTGGTCTTGCCTGATTGGCGCGGACCGGTCAGCACAACAGCCGGAAACTCGGCAGAGGCTTTCTTCAAGGTCCTTTCCATTGTTCGTTCTATGTATCGGGCCATTTCGCCTCCTGCTTTTGTGTAATTATGCATTTCAAATGCAAATTTGCAAGCATTTCTTGTTTTCGTCAGTCCAGTTTGACGACTTCAGTCCAGATGCGATATCCTGAGGCGGAATGAAGTGTAGGAAGCATCGCTCCGTTTTTGGAGAGAGATGCTCTCAACTCCAAGACGAGAGCTATTATGGCGGTAATCACTTGTATGAAACTTCATGTAACGAGGCCGAAGTTTCCTGTTCGATCAAACTGGCCAACCGGCCAGCGGTTACGCTGGATTCCGGTTAAGCCCTGCGGGCTTTCCGGAATGACAATAGAGGAAAATCCCGCTGCTTGCGGCGAGATAGTTCACTGCTGAGGCGAGAAAAGATGGTTTCCCGGCTGGAAATAGACGCCAAGAAGGGAACAAACCCGGCCCTGGCGGCCAGCATACGAAGATGGGCGGCTGAGGCCCTGGAAAGAAGAGGAGCACTGCCCGCCCCTCCCCGGCTGTGCATCACTATCTGGAAAAGCTCTGAGGAACTGACGAGCTTTTATAAGCAGGAGAAGAAAGAACTGAATGTTGTTACCGGGGACGAGACGGATTTCCTGGCCACGCATGAAGCCTGGAGAGGCTTCCCAAGAATCCATGTCTGTCAGGAGAAGGTAAAAGAGGTGTCTCCTGCCGTGCTCCGGGGGGTCCTGCACCACGAGATAGGCCACGCGCTTCATCACGGAAGTCCGGAGTTTTACACTTTCCGCTTTTCGAGCAACCTCCAGGAGGCCGGTAATGCCTGTGGACTGGAGCTGCCGCTCCTGCAGCAGTGCGTCTATTTTCTCTCAGTGGCTGTCAAGGACTATGAGGTGGTCAAGTGGCTGGCCGCCACAGGACTGGGCGACGGCCAGGCGGCCCTGGTGGAGTACATGATCGAGGATACCGAACAGGAACGGGAAGTCTGGGAGATGGTCCGCGAGGATACCGCCCCGAGGAAGATTGTCCTTGCCTCTCTTTTGAAGACCGTGCTTTCTATCGAGGCGGTGATTTCCGGCGGGAAAGAGAACGCTCAAGGGCTGCTGGACAAATGGGAAAAGGCGTACTCCTGGCTTATCGAGCGGGAACGCCTGGGACTGATCCGATTTGCCCGCTTGAATTCCGAATTGGAGGGAAAGACCTTCCAGGAGAGATTGGAAGAGACAACCCTGGGGCTGCTCACTGACCGCTCTTTGTGAATCGGAAACCAGTTATTTCAACTGACTATCCTTGCTGCCGCTTCGATTGAAGAGCGAGAAGGACTTCTTTTGTGCTTGTTCCAGTTCTGACTGGCAATCGACGCATAGGCGGACTCCGGGGATTGCCTTGCGGCGGGCTTCAGGGATAGGATCCCCGCATTCCTCGCAATGCGTCAAGCTGTCACCCTCAGGCAGGCGGCTCCTGGCCAGCTGCACTCCGGATTCTACAGTGGCGTCTATCTGATCCTGTATAGACCCGTCGCGGGACCACCCGACAGCCATAGTTTGCTCCTGCTTGGTTTATTCGATTAAGCGCTTGAATGTTGGGCGCTGTACGTGATTTAATCATGATGATATGTCTCAAGTTTATTACGGAAAACGGAATATGTCAAACCCTGGTCAGCAGCAAGGAATCATCTGCAGCGTTGCCTTCGGTCGCTCCTCCTTGCGGCGTATTGTACTATACGCCTCTTTCGTCGCTCCTCGGGGCCTTGCATCTAATGCCTTGCTGCTGACCGGGCTTAGTCCATCGATTCGCAAATGCGCTAACGTATTTTCACCCTGCCGAAAATGCGGCCTTCCGGGAAGGCAGGGGAGCGGGATGTTCCCGGAGCGGCGCATGTCGGCCCTGGAGCAGGACAGCGGAGGGGACGACATCCGCAGTGAGCGGAGCCATGGATGGCGAAGTGAACGTAGCGGAGGGAATATACCGGTTCTCTGCCTTCAACGTCCCAATATGTTGGTGTAATTGCGAATCCAAGCACTTAGTCTTCAGCCAGAAGCTTTCAGCCTTTACCAGAAACTTTTCGAAAGAGTATTCGGAATTGATGAAAGGAGGGTATTACCATGAGTGAGCCGAGCAGGAAGGACAAGACATTTCATATCATCATGAAAAGGTTTGTAGAAACCGGTCAGGCGCCCCACTACACCGAAATAGCAACCGAGTTGGGCGTCTCTGTTGAAGGGGGACGAGAGGCGGTGAATGAGCTTTTTTCACTTCGCGGGTTCCCCGGGTGGCTGTACCCAACTACCGATTACATCACCTCGTTTCCCCCGTTCAACAACCTTCCCACTCAATACCGCATCACAATTGATGGGCAGCAGAAATGGTTCGCCCAGTGAGGGTTCGAATCGCTGGCGGTCAGCTGGCTTTTCCCTGGAAAAAAGGTCCGGATTGATGCGCCTTGCCTTGACTGTGGATCACCGATCAGGGTGGAAATGAAGGACGGAGTCATACAGAATGCGGAACCCGAGGGCCTGGTCGCATATACGTGCGTCCCTTTTCGAGAATGGGACGAAGACATCCCATATGCGTGAAGCACCATGAATCTCTTCCGGTCGGAAGAGCATGTCCGCAACTGGCACGGTTTCAAAACGGGTACCGAAGAAGGAATCGTTCCCCTGCTTGATATGGCCAAGGCCTTTTCCGGCAACTTTTTCAGGAGACGCCTGGATCCGGATTATGTCTCCCACATGCGCGAGTATGGGAAGGAGATGGTCGGCGCCCTGAAGAATTGGGGTGTCTTTTGGCAATTCCCGAAAAAATAGGCAATGGCGGAGTCAGGTTGGCCCTCGAACTTGGCAAAAGACCTTCCACAATGATAGATAGCATAACACCAAAACGCTATCGATAGAGGTGTCGACATGCAAACAGTAACAGTTTCCCCAAAATATCAGGTCTTTATCCCCAAGAATATCAGGGAGGCGATGCGTCTTCGCCCTGGACAGAAATTGAAGATCATTGAATATGAAGGGAGAATCGAATTAATTCCTGACCGGGATATCTCTGAGCTGAAAGGGTTTCTAAAAGGAATTAACACAGAATCTATACGTGAGGGAGATAGAAATTGTTCCCGTCATAACCATTTATGAAGTGTTTAAAGTGGTCTTGCGTGAAGCAAGTGAAGCAGACAGCATTATTTTCGCCACGGCAATTGCATATGAATGTACCGTATGGACACAGGATTCCGACTTTGAAAATCTGCCGGGGGTTAATTTCTTTCCAAAATTGGGAGCCGGAAAATAGGAGATCGGGGATGCTGCCGGATTTTCCTTGAGCCGGGAGGTCAGATCGCCTATACTCCGGCCCCAAAAACAGCGACTGTCATCTCATCCAGCGTCATCGTTCTCCGGGCCGCTCGAGATGTTTCTCCTGAGGGACCGGAGGCCGATCGTATCCGGCCGGGCAATCCAGGAATCGTTCGCGCAGGAAAATGTCAGGTGGATTTAGAAGTCCATCGGAGAGGAATTGATCATGGAATTAAATGAGGCGATTGAAAGGCGGCGCAGTATCCGATTGTTTCTGCCGGATCCTGTGCCGCGGGAAAAGATCCTGAAGATTGTGGAGACGGCACGTTGGGCGCCGTCGTGGGGGAACACCCAGCCTTGGGAGATCGTGGTAGCCGACGGAGACAAGTGCGGAAAGCTGGCACGTGCGCTCGAAGCAGAGGGGAAGAAGGGGAGCAATCCCGGGCCTGACATCGTGATGCCGGTGCAATTCCCCGAGGTTCACAAAAAGCGGTATGTGTCGCTCGGCAGGGCCCTGCTTACCAGTATGGGAATTGAACGGGGAGACAGGGAGGCCCGTGCGCAGCACTATCTGAACATGTACATGTTTTTCGGCGCACCGACCGTTGTCTACTTCACCATCGACGGCCGGCTGAACGAACCCTATGCCTGCCTGGACGTCGGCTCCATAGGGACCACATTCTGCTATCTGGCCTATCAGGAGGGCCTGGGGACCATCTACCTGGCTGCATCCATGCACTTTCCGGATATAGTCAAAGACGTTTTGGCTATTCCGAAGGACAAGAAAGTCGTCATCGGCATCGCAGTGGGGACACCGCATCCGGATGCCCCGGCGAGTCTCTTCAGGAGCGAGAGGGACCCGGTGGAGAATCTGCTGAGATTCGCGTGACCAGGCGCTCGGAGAATGGAGAGGGGACAATAGCCAGGAGTTCAACGAACAGCGACGCATACCATGGACACATTCCTGACCGAAAAGAATAGGGCCGTTCGCCGGGCCGTTCGTTCATTCTGTGACGATGAAATCCGTCCCATTGCCGGAGAAATTGACCGGGAAGCCTCGTTTCCCTGGCAGGTGGTGGAAAAAATGGGGAAACTGGGGTACTTCGGCATCCAGGTTCCCCGGGAACTGGGCGGGGCGGGCCTGGATTCCATGAGCTACGTCATCGTCATAGAAGAACTGTCCAGCGCCTGCGCAGGCCTGGGATTGTGTGTCACCGTCCACAACAGCGTGGCGGTCTTCCCTATCCTGGGCTTTGGAAACGACGAACAGAAACAGAAATGGATCCCTCCCCTTGCCCGGGGCGAAAAAATCGGCGCCTTCTGCCTCACCGAACCCAATGCAGGCTCTGATGCTGCGGGTCTCGAGGCCACGGCCATCCGCCAGGGGGACCATTATACCATCAATGCCAACAAGGTATTCGTAACCAATGGCGGCGTTGCCGATATCTGCCTGATATTTGCCCGGACAGACCCGGAAGCAGGTACAAAAGGGATCAGCGTCGTGGTGGCGGAGCGGGGAACGCCCGGCTTTGTGGTCGGAGACCTCGAGGACCTCTGCGGTATGCGCGCCAATCCGGTCACTTCCATCAGGCTCTATGACTGCGCCGTACCCTTGAAGAACCTGATCGGCGAGGAAGGCATGGGGCTCAAAATAGGGCTGGCGGCCCTCGATATCGGGAGGACCGGAATTGCGGCCCAGGCCGTGGGGATCGCCCAGGCGGCGCTTGAAGAGGCCGTCAAATACTCGCGGCAGCGCCGACAGTTCGGCGTGCCCATCGCCAAGCACCAGGCCATCGCCATGATGATAGCGGACATGGCGACGCAGGTAGACGCCGCCCGGCTCATGGTTTACCGATCGGCCACATTGAGAGATCAGGGCAGGCCCTTCTCCCAGGCATCCGCCATGGCCAAACTTTTTGCCTCGGAAACGTCCACAAAGGTCACCGACATGGCTGTCCAGGTACACGGCGGCTACGGCTACTCCAGGCTCTATCCTGTTGAGCGTTATTACCGGGACGCAAGAGTGACCAGGATCTACGAGGGAACGTCCGAGATTCATCGGATGGTCATATCAAAGGGAATCTTGGGCGCGTGAAGAATAAGGCAATGGAATCCAACAAAACAATTGTATGCATCAAGCCTGTCGTCTTATCGGCTTCCGGTGCCAAAGCACGATCAGCAGATTCGTATGGGCTAAACCCTTTTGACCGCCCGGCCCTGGAAGTCGCGCTGCAGTTGAAGCAAAAGCGGGGTGGAACCGTTACCGTCCTTGCCATGGGACCCAAGCCGTCCGCCTTTGTACTCAACGAGGCCATGGCCATGGGCGCCGACGCAGGTGTACTCCTGTGTGATCCTGCACTGGCAGGATCTGATACGCTTGCGACATCTACCGCGCTGGGAACGGCCATCCAGCATCTATCTCCTTTCGATCTCATCCTGTTCGGCACAAGATCGTCCGACAGCGATACGGGGCACGTGGGGCCTCAG
>Ga0315542_1001638_pt1 | contig 13899 bp, 10 predicted proteins | sample SalMarSW160120MG_FD_202541 | JGI IMG/M metagenome (GOLD analysis project Ga0315542, IMG submission 202541) | Salt marsh sediment microbial communities from the Plum Island Ecosystem LTER, Massachusetts, United States - Salt Marsh Sediment SW1601-20 ...
GCCCGGCTACTGCGCAACGCGGCGAGGGAGGCCCTGGGAGCAATGTCATGATCACGGAGGTACCGGCCAGGAACGCGCTTCGATCAGTCCAGGCGCTCTCCAGGCAGATGAGCCTGTATCCGACCGGCCACCCCTCGACGGGGGAGGCTCTGCTCGATGCAATGTCCAAGGCGGAAGCCGTAGCCGTCAGCGAGGGGGGTGAGGCAACCTTCACGCTGCTCGGCGATTCCATCTACCTCGGTACCTCGCTTCTGCCCCATGCATCACTCGAGCTGAGCGCGTTCCTCCGAATGCTCCAGTCCAGGGGGATCGAGTCGGTGACGATCACCTCTCCGGTGGCTGGAGCGGACCTCGCAGATCTGGGCGCGTTCATCGCCGGACTGAGCGGCGACATCCCTGCCGAGGCGACGATCAGGCTGAACGAATCGCCCTATTCGAGAGCGGATCTCGAAAGCGACGAAACCGGGGTGCGGCGCTCCTACACACGGTCACTCGACGTGCTTCGAGGCATGGCCGCATCCATCGAACGGGATGATCACTTCGACTTGTCCGGGGCGGCATGGGCGGTGGAGCAACTCGTCGAACAGACGATCTCACAGCCGGCGGCCTCGCTGCTGTTGTCCACGATGAAGAGCCACGACGAGTACACGTTCTTTCACTCCGTCAACGTCTGCATCCTGTCGATTTCGATGGGCCGCATGATCGGTCTGCCCGAAGGTCAGCTCTCCTCGCTCGCGCTTGGCGCCCTTCTGCACGACATAGGCAAAGTGCGTGTCGAGCCGTCCATCCTTCAGTTCCCGGGCCGCCTCGACGCAGCCCAATGGAGGCAGATCAAACTGCACCCTCAGGAGGGAGCGGCCTCGATCCTGGCTGCCTCCAATCCGACGCAGGAGATCGCCGCGACAATCGCCTTCGAGCATCACGCTCGCTACGACGGGTCCGGGTATCCACCGTCGCATCGCCACGACCGCAGCCTGCACTTCTACAGCCGGTTGGTTTCGGTCGCCGATACCTACGATGCCATCACGACCAGGCGGTCCTACCGGCGTGCCGAAACACCCAACAGGGCACTCCACGTGATCCTCAACGGTGCCGGGACCATCTACGACCCCGACTTCGCGAGGGCCTTCATCGAGATGGTGGGGATCTACCCGGCGGGTTCGCTTCTGGCACTCTCGGACGGGGACATCGTGATGGTGACCCAAGCCGCCGACCAGAGTGAACAGCCCAAGGTGGTGCTGGTGCAACCGGCCGGTGAACAGCTCCTCGACCGTCCTGTCGAGGCAGAGATCGGCGGGCGGGAGATCGTCGACCAGGTACTTGCGGACCAGGTCGGGGTTGAACCGGCCGCGCTCCTCGAACAGGTCGGGATCATCATCCAGACGGTGTAGCACGGACACGAGCGCCGCCGGAGATCGAGCGGAGGCCGACATAGACCGCTCGCTCGATAAGATGAATGGGCTATGTCGCTGTTCAACAAAGTACTCCGTGCAGGTGAGTCGCGTGTCTTGAAGGATCTGGGCGCGGTTGCGGACCAGGTGGGCGCGCTCGAACCGGAGATGGAGGCGCTCGACGATTCGTCCTTGCAGGCGAAGACGAACGAGTTCAGGCAGCGTCTGGCCGAAGGTGAAACACTCGAGGACATCCAGGCGGAAGCGTTTGCGGTTGTTCGAGAAGCTGCGAAGCGAGTGCTCGGTCAGCGTCACTACGACGTGCAAGTCGTTGGTGCGGCCGCATTGCACGGTGGGATGATCGCCGAAATGAAGACCGGTGAGGGCAAGACGCTCGTGTCGACGATGCCCGCCTACCTCAATGCCCTGACCGGCGAGGGTGTTCACATGGTGACCGTCAACGACTACCTCGCCTCTCGCGACGCGGCCTGGATGGGCGGCATCCACCGGTTCCTCGGACTGAACGTCGGACTGATTCAGAGCGCCATGACTCCGGAACAGCGCCGACCGGCCTACGCGGCGGACATCACCTACGGCACCAACAACGAGTTCGGGTTCGACTACCTGCGAGACAACATGGCGATGCGAACCTCCGATCTCGTCCAACATGGCCACCACTACGCGATCGTCGACGAGGTTGACTCGATTCTGGTCGACGAAGCCCGCACCCCGTTGATCATCAGCGGCATCGTGACCGATACCGCCAAGTGGTACCGGGAGTTCGCGAAAATCGTGAAACGCCTCACCAATGAAGTCGACTACACCGTCGACGAGGGGAAGCGGCAGGTGCTCACGACCGAGGAAGGTGTTGCCAGAGTCGAGAAGATCCTCGGAGTCGAGAACATGTTCGACTACACGAGTGTCGATTTCGTTCATCATCTCGACGCCGCGCTGAGAGCCAAAGAGCTCTACTTACGTGATGTTGCGTATCTGGTTGACAGCGGCGAGGTGAAGATCGTTGACGAATTCACCGGCAGAGTGTTGGAAGGGCGACGCTACTCGGAAGGTCTCCACCAGGCGATCGAGGCCAAAGAGGGCGTTCGTATCAAAGAAGAGAATCAGACGCTCGCCACGATCACACTCCAGAACTACTTCCGTATGTACGACAAGCTCGCCGGCATGACCGGTACTGCGAAGACGGAAGCTGCCGAGTTTGCTCAGATCTACAACTTGGAGGTTGCCGAGGTTCCGACGAACCGGCCGGTGATCCGCATGGATCAGCCCGATCTCGTCTACAAGTCAGAGGAGGGCAAGTTCGACGCGGTGGTCGACGATATCGTCGAACGACACGAGAAGGGCCAGCCTGTGCTGATCGGTACTGTGTCGATCGAGAAGTCGGAACGTCTGTCGACGGCACTTCGCAAACGTGGAGTTCCCCACGAGGTGCTGAATGCGAAACAGCACGCCCGTGAAGCCGTGATCATCGCTCAGGCCGGCCGCAAGGGTGCAGTCACCGTCGCAACGAACATGGCCGGCCGCGGCGTCGACATCATGCTCGGAGGAAACCCGGAAGGCCTCGCCGAGATTGCGCTGGCGAAGGCGGGGTACGAACCAGGCTCCGACGGGTATGAGGAGACTCGGACCGACACGATCGGGGAGTTTCGGACAAAGACGGACGCAGAACGCAAAGAGGTACTCGACGCCGGCGGTTTGTACGTAGTCGGCACTGAGCGCCACGAATCACGTCGTATCGACAATCAGCTCCGGGGTCGTTCGGGGCGACAGGGTGACCCGGGTGAGTCGAGGTTCTACCTGTCACTCGGCGACGATCTCATGCGCCGGTTCGCGTCGGATCGGGTCGAGATGATCATGGAACGTATGCGGATCCCCGACGATGTGCCGATCGAGGCGAAGATGGTCTCGAAGGCGATCGAACGGGCACAGGGCCAGGTCGAGGCACAGAACTTCGAGATCCGCAAGAACGTTCTCAAGTACGACGAGGTCATGAACCGCCAGCGCGAGGTCATCTACGAGTGGCGCAACAGCCTTCTCAGACAGGAGGAGAGCGACGCGCTCGTACGGGACTGGATCGGAGAAGTGATCGGCGGAACCGTCGAGGGTTTGCTCGGCGACGCTTCGCCCAGTGAGTGGGACTGGGATGAGCTGATTCGCCAGCTGTCGGTCTTCTACCCATCAGAACTCGACCAGGAAACGATCGACGACACACGGGGCCTGGATGCTACCGACGTCGCCGACGCGGCGATCGAGGAAGCACTGACGGTCTACAACGATCGCGAGGAAGAACTCGGTGCCGACACCCTGCGACAAATCGAGAAGACGGTCGTGCTCGCCGTGATCGACGCGAAGTGGCGAGAGCACCTCTCGGAGATGGACTACTTGCGCGCGGGCATCGGGCTTCGAGCCATGGGACAGCGTGACCCGCTGGTCGAGTATCAGCGGGAGGGCTACGACATGTTCGCCGAGCTGGTCGACTCCGTGAAACAGGAAACGACCCGGTACATGTTCCATGTGCAGGTCGCCCAGCAGGCGGCGGAGGCTCAGCGGACGCAGGAGCGTCACCAACGCGAGGCGGCGGCCGCGGGAGGGCGTTCGACCACACAAGCGGTCTCCGACAAGGTCGGTCGCAACGATCCCTGCCCGTGCGGTTCCGGCAAAAAGTACAAGCATTGCCACGGGAAGCGGGCGTAGCCGGCTCGCCCGCTACCATTCCTCGCCCATGGATACCGATCCCCGTTCACTTCTCGACGACCTGCGCGCTCGCCTCTCCGATGCCCGGAGGTTCCTTTGACCTCGATGGCAAACGCGAACAGCTGCCGAGGCTGAGGGAAGAGGCCGCATCGCCCGACTTGTGGGCCGACGCATCGAGGGCCGCCGAGGTCAACCGCACCCTTGCCCGTTTCGAGGGTCTGATCGCGCACGTCGGACGGCTCGAGTCGGCGCTCGACGACGCCGAGGTGTTGCTCGATCTGGCCGGTGAAGAGGACGATGAGGATGCCGCCAGGGAGGCTGCCGCCGACCTGACGGAAGCAGAAGAGGATCTGTCGGCGCTGGAAACCGAGTCGCTGTACTTCGATACGTACGACGAGGCGCCGGCCATCATGAGCGTCCATGCCGGGGCCGGAGGCGTCGACGCCCAGGACTGGGCTGAGATGCTGCTACGCATGTATGTGCGGTATTTGGAAAACAAGGGACTGCGGGTCGAGATCGACGAGGTGACACCCGGCGACGAGGCAGGTATCAAATCGGCGACCCTGACGGTCGGGGGTGATCACGCCTACGGGATTCTCGAAGGGGAGCGGGGAGTCCATCGGCTCGTACGCATCAGTCCGTTCGATGCGAACAGCCGGCGGCACACGTCGTTCGCCGGTGTCGATGTCATTCCGGAGGTCGAGGAAGAGGAAGTCGAAATCGACCAGGACGACCTCAGAATCGAGACCTACAGGTCGCAAGGTGCCGGTGGACAGCACGTGAACGTGACCGATTCGGCCGTGCGGATCACGCACCTTCCAACAGGGACGGTCGTCACCTGTCAAAACGAACGGTCGCAGCTCCAGAACCGGGCACGGGCGATGGTCATCCTCAAGGCCCGGCTCGGTGAGCTCGCCCGCAAGGAACGTGAGAAGGAACTCGACGAGATTCGAGGCGATCAGGAAGCAGCCGCTTGGGGGAGACAGCTCCGGTCGTACGTGCTTCAGCCCTATCAGATGGTCAAGGACCTCCGAACCGGGGTCGAGATCGGAAACGTCCAGGGTGTGCTCGATGGCGACCTCGACGAGTTCGTCGACGCGTACCTCCACTGGCGTCGTGAACGCCAGGAGCGGACAGGGGGGTGACGCCGCTTTGCTTCTTCACGTGGCTATTCTTCGCTGCGCCCGGTGCGGAGTTCGGGGCGGAACATACGGCCGGCAGTTCCACGAATGGGACCGCCGCTGAAGTGAGTGGTCCATGATTCTTCTTGAAGGTGTCACAAAAGTCTACGAGGGGGGAACCGTTGCCCTGCGGGATGTCGATTTGGACGTCAAAAAGGGCGAGTTCGTTTTCGTGGTGGGTCCATCGGGGTCCGGCAAGTCGACGCTGATCAGTCTCCTTCTCCGAGAGCAGCGCGCAACCCGCGGCAAGATCTGGGTCGCGGGCAAGGACATCACGAAGATGCCCGCATGGAAGGTGCCTCATTTGCGCAGGTCGGTCGGGACCGTGTTCCAGGACTACAAGCTCCTCCCGAATCGCACCGTATCGGAGAATGTCGGGTTCGCGCTCGAAGTGCTTGGACGCCCATCCTCCATCGTGAACCGGCAGGTGCAACAGGTTCTGGAACTCGTCGGGCTTCAGACGAAGGGAGACCGGTATCCGCGCCAGCTCTCCGGAGGTGAGCAGCAACGGGTCTCCGTCGCGAGGGCTTTCGTGAATCGTCCGCCGATTCTTCTCGCAGACGAGCCGACCGGGAACCTCGATCCGGCGACATCCGTCGGGATCATGCGGGTCCTCGACAGGGTGAACCGCACGGGTACGACGGTGGTGATGGCAACGCACGATCATGCGATCGTCGACGCGATGCGGAGGCGTGTCGTACAGCTCGACCGGGGCCGAATCATACGAGATGAGACGCGTGGCACCTACGAGAGCGTCAACGGCAGGAACAACGGCGATGCGTAGGCTGCTCTTCCTCGTCAAGGAGGCGTTCTCCAGCCTGCGACGCAACCTACTCGTGGTCAGCGCAGCGGTCGTGTCAGTGTTCATCAGTCTGACGCTCGTGTTCGGTGCACTCGTACTGAGCGAGCTGGTGAAGGTCAACACGGCTCGGTGGCAGGAAGGCGACCACGTCATCGTGTTCCTGAAGGACGATGTGACGAACCAGGCGGAAACCGATCTGGAAGCGGAGATTCGCAGCTGGCCGGAAGTCAGCGAGGTGTGGTTCTGCGACAAAGCGTGTGCCTATGACGAGTTCAAACAGATGTTCGCCGAACAGCCCGGACTTCTCGAGAACGTCGATCCGTCGATTCTCCCAACGTCACTTCGCATCCGGCTTCACAACATCGACACATATATGGACGTGATCTATCAGCTGAAGGGAAACGCGGCGATCCGAAAGATCGTCGCCGCGAGCGACGCGTTCGACCAGCTGTCATCGGTCACCAAGGCACTGAACTGGCTGGCCCTGGGCTTGGCCATCGTGCTGGGGATTGCCTCGATCGTGCTCATTGCAAACACGATCCGTATGGCCATCTACGCGCGGCGCGACGAGATCCAGGTGATGCGTCTCGTGGGTGCGTCGAACTGGTTCATTCGAGTCCCGTTCTTGCTGGAGGGGATGATTCAGGGGCTTGTGGGCGCCGCGCTCGCCGTTGTCGCGATCTGGCTTGGACAGAACTTCATCGCGGGTCAGATTCCTGAGGACTTCATCGTGCGGGCAACGGTCGGTCAAGGGTTCCTGGTTTCTCGAAGCCTCGCGGTTCTCGTGTTCGGAGCGCTCGCAGGCGTCCTCGGAAGTGCGGCCGGCGTACGTCGATTCCTGAAGGTGTGATCGTGGTACGGAGGCTGTCTCTGGTTGCTGTGGTCGTGGTGACGGTCCTGATGTCGCTTCCGATCGCCTCAACGGTGAAGGCAGCCACGACCTCGGAACAGAAGCTCGCCGATCTCGAATCGCAGATCAAGGACCTGAATGCGCAAATCAAGGCACAGAAGGGCGACCGTACCGGAGCGCAGGATGATCTCGACGCGGCCCTGGCGCAACTCGATGCGGTTCGTTCCGACCTCGCCCAAGCCGAGTCGAAAGTTCAGGCCGTCGAGGCGTCCATCACCGACACCGAGAGCCGTCTGAACCGTGTGCAGCAAGAACTCGATGAGCTCGAGATCGAACTCGCCGACACCAGGGTGCGCATCCGTGACACACGTGATCAGGTGGTGGACCAGGCAGTTGAGATGTACATGGGCGGTGTCCCAGGACTCCAGTCGGTCGTGTTCGAAGCCCGGGACATGACGAGCGCGGTGATCGGTCTGAGCTATGCCCACGAACTCGTCCAGTCGAGCGCATTGCTCATGAACGATCTCGAGACGCTCGAGGTCGTCGAGGGCAAGCAGAAGGACGCTGTCGAGGAACGCAAGGCCGCGGTCCAGGATGCGCTCGACCAGCTTGGAACCCAGAGAGACGAGCTCGAAGCCGACCGGGAACAGGTGGACCTCAAACGCCAGGAGGCTGAAGCACAGGCTGAGACCCAGCAGAAGCTCGTCAACGACATCAATTCCCAGATCAGGTATCTGGAGGCCGAGAAGGCCCAGGACGAGAAGGATCAAGCGCAGATCAAGGCCCAGATCGAGGCCGCCCAGAGAAGGGGAGGGACTGCGCCGTCCGTGCTGCAGTGGCCGGTGAGTGGGCATCGCATCACATCACCGTTCGGATGGCGTGTACACCCGATCTTCGGTACGAAGAAGATGCATACCGGCATCGACATCGGCGTTCCCTACGGAACGCCGATCAAAGCCGCTGCGAGTGGGACCGTGATTCTGGCCCAGTCGTACGGGGGGTACGGAAACGCCACAGCTATCGACCACGGTGGCGGATTGGTGACGCTGTATGGGCACCAGTCCAAGATCGTCGTCAAAGTCGGCCAGAAGGTCGATGCCGGCCAACTGATCGGCTACGTGGGGTGCACCGGATACTGCACGGGCCCGCACCTGCATTTCGAGGTGAGAGAGGACGGGACACCGGTCAACCCGCTGGGCTATCTGCCGTGACGGTCGTCGCCACCAATCGGAAGGCGAGACACGACTACGAGATCCTCGAGACATATGAGGCAGGCCTGGCGTTGAAGGGATCCGAGGTGAAAAGCCTGCGTGCCGGCATGGCAAACCTCAAGGACTCCTATGTGCAATTCAAGGCAAGGGAGGCGTGGCTCGTCGGGTGTCATATCAGCCCGTACGCGTTTTCCCGCGGCGGTGGGCACGATCCTGATCGGGATCGGAAGCTGCTGCTGCATCGGAGGGAGATCGACCGCATCTCAGCGAAGGTCAAGGAGCGGGGACTAACGCTGGTCGCCTTGCGGATCTACTTCAAGGATGGCATCGCGAAGATCGAAATCGGGCTTGCACGCGGCAAAGCGCAGTACGACAAGCGTGTTGCCATCAGGGAGCGCGAGCAACGCCGGGAGATGGATCGGGCAATCCGCCGAAGGGGCAGGATCTAGCTCGGAGCTCTGAGCACCGTCCGGCCTAGCCTTCGGCCCCGATGCCGTTGAGCTGTTCGAAGTAGTCGGCGAGCTGATCTGCCGGGAGGACGCCGGCCGATCGACCCAGAACCTGTCCGTCGGGGCCCGTGAACACCCAAAACGGGAACGCCGACACGCCCAATTGTGCGCTGAGCGCGCCGGTCGCGTCGATGAGCACCGGGAAGGGGAACTGCTCTGCTTCGAGGTAGGGGAGGAGCGGGTTCGGCGCCGTGTCGTCGATTGCCGTCGTGATAGAGACGATTTCCATGAAGGGGTTGACGGCCGCGTTGGCTTCGTACCACGTCTTCACGATCGGGAGTTCCTGCTGGCAGTACTGGCACCAGTGGGCCCATACGAGCCAGGCCCGCGCGACGCCGTCTGCAGGATCAACCGTTGTCGTTTCACCGTCCGGGTATCGGATGCCGGTGATCGGACCGAGCGTCATGCCGATGGCCGAGTCACTGCTCGCATCGGAGAACCTGGGGAGATCGCCCGAGACGGTGGGCTGATCCTGAAGCGCTGGAGACGAATCGGTCGAGCTTTGCGCCGTCGCCAGGGACTGCTGAAGCGCTGCGACCTGAATCTGGAGCGCCGCAACCTGCGATTCGAGCGTCGATGTGTGACGGGTTGCGTCCGTGAGGTCCCGGTACAACCAGAAGTTCGTTCCGAGTGCGACGACGGCGATGAGCGCGGCCGCCCAGCTGAGCCAGTTGGGTCGGGGCTTCTTCGGACGCGGCCCGAAAGGATTCTCGAGTTGGGTCATGTCGGCAAACACAGTACCCGGTATATCGTTGAGGGAGTATCGTGAATGGGCACAAGGGGCTGAATGGAATCGACTTGCGGTGCCGATGCCATGCCCACCATCCGAGTTGCTCAGACTCGCTAAACGGGGCATCAAGAGAACTGCCGATGCAGATCTCGCCTACGCCGCCTAGGCGGTAGTGGCACCTGCACCCCGAAAGGGGAGACGGGGCCAGATCGCGCAGCCTGGCACCAGAAGCGTGGTTGACAGCAGGGAAAGACCGCCGGACCGCTCGGAAGAGACGAGCTGACGATCGGAAATAGACCGATAGGCCTCAGGGCCAACGGTGACCTCCACCGCGAGCGAGGATGATGGTCAGGGTGGGTTTGAAACCCGTGAGGACCCGGGTTCGAATCCCGGCAGCTCCACGAAGGGGTGTTAGTAGAAATACGGCACCCCTTTCGCGTAGCGGGCCGACGTGTGCGCGGGGATAGGATTGTGACGTATCTCGATCACCGGGCGGTGCACGATCGTGACCGAAGCAGCAATCGTTGTCGTCGGAGCCGGGATCGCCGGCCTGACTGCCGCATACCAGATCAGCAAGGCCGGACACGACGTCCTGGTTCTGGACATGAACAACTACGTCGGCGGGCGTATGGCCAATGTCGAGTGGGAAGGTTTCCTGGTGGATATCGGGGCCAAGTTCGTGACCACCGCCGACACGTCGCTGCTGAAGATGGTCGACGAGGTGGGCCTGGGCGACCAGATCGTCAAGTCGGAGGAGGGACTGACCATCACGATCTATCGGGACGGCACGCTGCACACGGCCAACTTCCTTTCCATCCCGTCGTATCTCGGTTGGAGTGGCGTGTCGTTGAAGGCACGGCTGGCGATGATCAAGCTGCTGCCGTACTTCCTCCGGGTGGGCAAGATGAAGAACGTCTACCACCTGGAAAGCGCACGCGTGCCGGACGTAGACGAAACGTTCGAGCAGTTCTTCAAGGAGCACATCAGCACGGAGATGTTCGAGTACTGGGCCATCCCCATGTTCGAAACCATGTGCGCCTACAAAGGCGGCGATGTTTCGCGCAAGGCCTTCCTGGCCATGATGATGAGCTATCTGAATGCGGACTCGATCACATTCCAGGGTGGCATTGGCATGCTGCCGAAGAGATTGGCAGAGCAGGTCGAAGTCGAGTTGACGGCCCGGGTCGAGGGAATCCGGCTGAAGCCCGATGGAAGCGGTGCCGAGGTTCACTACAACGTCGACGGCCAGTCGAAAACGGTCGGCGCGGATCGGGTAGTTGTTGCCGTTCAAGGCAATCACGTTCTGCCCTTGTTCACCGATCCACGTCCCGCCTGGAGCGAGTTCTTCTCCAACGTCGCGTACAGCACGGGAGCCATGCACTACCACATCGCAGAGACGGACTATCAGCCCCCTGTCGGCAGCACGTTCGTGCCGCGCTCGACCGGGCAACCGATCAACAGCATCGCCTTCGAGCGCCACGTGGACGGCCGCTGGCTGATGTTGACCGACCCCAGTGTGTACACCTTCGACATGGCGCAACACCCGGATGAACTGGCGGAACAGGCACAGGAAGTGATGAGCAGCATCTTCCCGCCTTTGAGAGGCACCTTCAGCGCGCATCGCGTGTTCAAGTGGCACGACAAGCTGCCCACCTTCCGCCCCGGCTACCTGGATGCGGTGGCACGCTTCTGGGCCGACTCCCAAGAAGGGCCGGTCTACTTCTGCGGTGACTACTTCGCCGGGCCGAGCACGGGTGGCGCGCTCTTCACGGGCATGGAGTGCGCCGAACGGGTGCTGCAATCCATCTGAGCGTGCCGACGTTTCCGCGGCCTAGGAGAAAGCTGCCAACGGGGATCTCGAGGCGGGTTTCCGTTCTCCAACCAAAGATGCAGCTGTCTCCCGTTGGTCCCCACGAGTGGCGACCGTTGGTCGCCGCTTCTACGGCCCCCGTACCGGGCTCGTATAGGTGCTTCCAAGCGGGCTCGTCCACTCGACGTCTCCGCCATCGACCATCCGGTAGCTCCAGCCTCGGTGTCGAACCACGTGGTCGTGACGGCACAGGGGTGCGAGGTTCGACGCGTCGGTCGGTCCACCGCTGGACCACTCGACGGTGTGATCGAGATCGCACGATCGGGCCGGCATTCTGCATCCGGGGAACACGCACCTCGGATACGTTGCCTCAACCTGCCGGCGGGAAGCAGCCACGGGCCGTCGACGCACCGGTCCAATCGAGACAGGAACGCCGTGGGCGTCGGTTGTGGCACTCGCCCATCGAGAGGATGCCTCGGCTGCCCGCCGGGCGATCTCGGCGACGACGGGTCCGTAGCCTCGAAGCTCGCCTGGCTGATCATCGAGGCCGGCGAGGGTCGACAGGTCGACCCGGATCTCAACGTTGCCACTGGTGTGCCCCTTCGTCGCGCTCCCGCACAGGAGATCGACGAAGACGTCGGCGCGAAGCTGATCCATCGTTCGGTCCTCGCCGCCGCCACGAAGGGATCGTGCCAACGCGTCAATGTGTTGGCGGGCGGCAACTGCCCGATCCGGAGGAAGATCGAGGCCGAAGAGGTTGGCGGTTCCGTCGACCGTTGGTTCGAGGACCACGCGCCGCTCCTTCACGATCTCCCGGTATCGCTGTGCGGCGAGTTCGGGATCGATCGCCACGCAGGTCCGACGAACGAGCGCACCTAGCTCACCCGTGGTCACCTCGGGAGCCCTGTCGATGACTTGATCCACGACGGCCCGGGCCGTGTGGTCGTCGCAGTGCGACGTTGCGTTTACGAGCACCCATGCCCGGCGCCGGTCGATGAGCCCTTTCTGCAAGCTCTCGAGTATCGCCGGGAGTCGATCTCGGAGCGTCAGCGCGAACCAGACCTGCTCGTCCGCCGCTCTTCGTGTGAGGTGGAGCGAACACCGCAACTCGGTCGCGGTCGAATCGGCGGCGGTTTCCGCATCCTCGATCGCCTGGTAGGCGTCGGAGATCGATGCGACGTCGCGAGTCAGTTCCGCCGTGTAGTGCGACACCAAACGCTGGTGGGCACGGGCAACGGTGACCCGGTCCGCAGGCGGCAGCCTGTCCACATCGATCCCGGACAGGACAATCGCCAGGAACGGACCAGGCTCCATCGCATCGAGCGCTTCCGGCGACTCGTCGGATTCGAAGACCATGGAGGCTTCGATCGCCTTGTTCAACCGATCGAACATATGTTCGATTGTACGTGTTGGCGCCGACAGAATCTAGGGGGTTGTCAGCGCAGACAAAGGGAGGCCAGGACCCGATCGGCCGCCCTCGGACACCTGGCGTTTCAACAGATGGGGACGAGTTCCGGATCGATCGGCTACCCGCGGACACGATCCTCCCACCACGAGGCTACGGTGGTGCCGATGATCGACCCGGACCGCCAGGCACTCGAAACCTCCCTCACCGGCCTCGGTCCTCACGAGCTGTTTCCCTGTGACCCGGCGCTCGCCGACACGACAGCGTTTTGTGAGGCCTACGGGTTCGCGCTCGAGGACTCGGCCAACACCATCATCGTGGTTGGCAAGACCAAGCCCCCGGTCTATGCGGCGTGCGTTCTTCTCGCTACCCACCGACTCGACGTCAACCACACGGTGAAGGCCAGGTTTGGCAAGAAGTCGTCGTTCGCTTCAGCCGAAGAGACGAAGGCCCTGACAGGCCACGAGATCGGCGGTGTGACGGTGTTCGGGTTGCCGGCCGACGTGCCGATCTGGGTTGACCAGACCGTCATGGAACGGGAGAGGATCGTGCTTGGAGGGGGGAGCCGCAGCTGGAAGGTGATCGCTCCGCCGTCCATCCTGCAGGCGCTTCCCAACGCCGAAATCGTCGAAGGTCTCGCCCGCTAGGACGATCGGCCGAGTCAGACCGACCGGTGGACCGAGCAGACCTCGACCGCATCGCTGAGTCCCCGCACCCGGGATCGGTGAGGCGGATCGAATTCGATCGCCGGCAACCGGCCCGCCCGGTCACGCAGGAATGTTGTGATCAACGACTCGCCACCCGTCGCCAGGTCGGTCACCCTTGAGGCAACGTTCACGACGTGGCCAAGAAGATCATTCCCGGTGGGGATGACGGGCCCGAAGTGTCCCCCGGCCCTGAGGGGAAGCGGACTCTGATTCATTTCGATCAGATCGACGCAGGCCATGACGGACGCGGCAGGCTCACCGAAACTGATCATGTGGCCGTCGCCGAGCGTCTTGATGACGTTGCCTCCTCGGGAGCGCACGATGGCGTCGACCGCGTCGTAGTGGTCGGTGAGCATTGCCCGCGTCTCTGTGTCGCCTCGGTCTTGAGTGAACGCCGTGAAGCCCTCGAGGTCCGAGAAGACGACGGCCAGCGTCGATGTCGCGCCTCCGGCTTTCTCTTCGGCATCTGCGGGCAGCACGTCGAGAGCTTTCACGTCCAGGAGCCCCAAAATCGAGGGGGCTTCGGCCACCACTTCCGCTATCTGGTCGCGGAAGCGGCGAATCGCCGCCTCGTAGGAGACGTCTTCCGGAAGC
>Ga0315542_1001639_pt1 | contig 13893 bp, 10 predicted proteins | sample SalMarSW160120MG_FD_202541 | JGI IMG/M metagenome (GOLD analysis project Ga0315542, IMG submission 202541) | Salt marsh sediment microbial communities from the Plum Island Ecosystem LTER, Massachusetts, United States - Salt Marsh Sediment SW1601-20 ...
ATTACGGGTGGAAAATTAACTGAATGGAGAGCGATGGCTGAAGATTTATTTAAGAAGATAGTAGAAAGAAATTTGTTCTCAGGAATACAAAGAGATGAACATTTTTCGCGTCAGATGTTTTTAATTGCAATTGATAGAGATGATTGGAATTCTAAAATTAATGCTCTAAATATAGAAGTAGATCCAGATATTTTAAATCATTTATATCACCAATATGGGAAAGGAGCGATTGAATTATTGAAATTGATAAAAAATCAACCCGAATTAGCTAAAAGAATCTTGGATGAAAATTATTTTATTAAAGCAGAAATTCAATACATTTTAAGAAATGAGCCTACCCCGCATTTAATTGATGTTTTCTGCAGAAGAACCGAAATGGCATTATGGATTCATCATAATAATGCTTACCAAGCGGCATTAGTTGTTTCTGAATTAATGGCTAAAGAATATTCTTGGGATGATGAAAAACGAAATAAAGAGATTAAAGACTATATTGATTATGTAGAAAAAACAGTGTCTTTCGTCTAAAGTTGATTATGCATTGATTTTTTTATAACATGACATTATAAAAATTGGACTTCCATAATTTATTATATATTGGTTACGATATTTATCATAACCAATTTCCATAAATATTTTGGAGGAAAAAAAATGATATATCAATTTGATTTTACAGAATCGTTTTTAAGACCTCTAGCAGAATATGCTGGATTTTTTGTATTATTATTAGGGGTAATCTGGTTCATATACGCTTTTTATGAAGCAAAAAGACGAGGCTCATTTAAAGAAAGGAAAGTAGAAGACTGGGACTTTAAAATCACTAAATTTCTCAAAGCTTTAACCTTTCTTGGATTTGTTGTTGGAATTTTCGCTATTATGAGTGGTGTTGGAGGTTTAATTTTGAATCAACCACCAAGCGTAGCTTATGCTAATGTTACTCAAGACGCTGCGAGTAAATTTACTTCAATATTTCTAATCATAATGGGACTTTTAACATTTCTTAAACCAGTAAACGATCTGCCTTTTGCAAGTGTTTTGGGTTTACTAGTCGCAGCAGTTGTCGTCGTTATCGTTTCTTTATCTATACCTCAACAAGTTGTAGAAGTAATAGCTGTGTTTATTGATCCAAGATTAGTTCTGATAATATTATTCATAATCGTGTTTGCTATCATCGCATTGACAGTTAAGTTCTATATTGGAGGGTTAATGAAACTTTCGAAAGTAATCTCTTGGCCCCCCTTAGCGTTGATTGTAGCAGTATTTTGCCTAATACAAGGATTCCTTCTTTTAGTGGTCGGTGTGTCTATAACTGGATTATTTTAAATTTTTTATTTTTTAATTTACTTCTATAAACTTTTCGCAAATTAGGTTAAGTTTAGATCATGATTCTCAAGAAACTTTAGGAATTTTATTGGAATTAATAATATTAAATTTCTATGTTAATTATGATTCCACATAGATTGAATTTTCCTTAAAATATGTTAAATCTATAAGAATGTTTTAAATTAATCTCTCCAATAATATCTTGACTTAAATCATACCCACAATTAGAACATGTTTTTTGATCTGAAATACCCAGCTTTGACAAACTATAACCACTTCTTTTAATTATTAAATGATTACAATTTGGGCAGTAAGTGTTGCTCCCTTTATCATGAGGAAGATTACCAACATAAACATAATGCAAACCATAACTTTGAGCAACTTTATATGCCAGATCGAGAGTTTCTAATGGAGTACGTTTCATTGAGGGCATTTTAAAATCGGGATGGTAAGCTGAGAAATGAAGCGGAGTGTTTGGTCCCAAATTGTCAGCAATCCACTTTGAAAGACTCTCAAAGTCATTTTTACTATCATTTCGGTCAGGAATGACTAAATTGGTAATTTCAACATGGATTCCATTTTCCTTAAATGATTTTGCAGTTTCAAGAACTGGCTCGACAGAAGGTACTCCACATATTTTTTTATAAAAATCGTTTGACATTGATTTTATATCAATGTTTGCAGCATCAATCCCTACTTCAATTAATTCCTTTGATGCTTCTGGAGTGGAATATCCATTAGTAACTAAAATTGTCTTAATCCCTTCTTTCTTGAGAAGTTTAGTAGTATCTAAAATCCATTCATGCCAAATTAAAGGTTCGTTATAGGTATATGCCAAAGTTTTTGCTTGACTCTTTTTAACAATGTTAACTAATTTTTCTGGAGTCATTTCTATTAAATGTACTTGTCTGCCTTCTAATCCTTCAAGTTCATAGTAACCATTTTTTCCATCTTCAGTAGGATTAGCTTGACTAATTGACCAATTCTGACAATTTTGACAGCGAAATGAACATCCAATAGAAGCGATTGAATATGCTATAGCTCCAGGCCAGAAGTTATATAGCGGCTTTTTTTCAATTGGATCTAAACTCCCTCTTGATATCAGAGAGCCATAAATTAATGAGAATAATGTTCCCTTTTCGTTTTTCCTTGTCCGACAAATTCCCAACTTACTTGGTAATATTATACATTGATTACCACATACATTACATTGAACTTTTTGTTCATCTAGACTTTTCCACAATCTTGCTTTAACTTTCATTTTTAAAATTACTTAGGATTTACTTAATTATTAAAAGATGAGAATTTTTATAATTTTTAACTTTGATACAAATATAAATAATCTCTTAATAATAAAGTGATTAATCTATTTACATCGAAAAAGATGAAGAATCAAGCAAAGAAGAACTGTTGAATTTAATTAAACAATCTAAAGAAAGACTTGATGATTTAGAGAAAATAGGAAAAAATTCAGAATACATTAAAGAATTAAGCAATTTGGCTCTACTACAAATAGAAAACGACGAATTTGAGGCATCTAAAGATAATTTATTAATTTGCTTAAAACATTTTAAAAAACAACATGATAGACTTGGAAAAGCAGCAGTATATGGTTTATTGGGAACTCTCTATTTCAAGAGTGAATTGTATGAAGAATCTATTAAAAATTATGAATATGCCAAAGAAATCTATACTGAACTCAATCAACCTGGGGAACTAATCACTTGTTTGAAAGGTATAGGTAACTCTTTAATTAAGTTAAATAGATTAGAAGAAGCTTCTGATACTTTCTTTAAATGTACTGCCATCTGCTCAGATCATAATGACTTGTATAATTTTTTAGATTGTATCGGGAATTTAATCACAATTTATGAAGACCTAGACGATTGGGATGTAGTATACCAATTATATCAAAAAAGCCTTGAAGCATTTACAAAACTGAAAGATTATAAGGGAATGATCGTGACTAATTTCAATTTAGGTATTATTAAAAAAAAGAATGGAGAGTATGATAATGCTTTAAATTATTTTAAAAGTGGCACTAACATAGCAATTGATTCAAATTTTGCTGAATTCATTGTAAGGGGATTGAGTTATGTAGCAGAATCTCTATTTTATCAAGGAAAAATGAATGAATCTAAAAAGCAATACCTTCGAGCCTTAAAAGTAGCGCGAAAAGTTAAGATGGATAATGCAATCATACAACTTCGATTACTTCTAAATTCATTTGGTTTAAATGAAAATGATATTGAAAAACAATTAGAAAGTTTAAGAAATTAAGTGAAAGACATTCATAATTAATTTTAAATGAGCAAAGTCTTATTTATTTTATAAACCTTCTAAAATTGTTTTGAATGATATATTGTCCCTATTGTAAACGAGAGATAGAGAAAGACTGGAGTTATTGCCATCATTGCAATAAACCATTAATCACTGATATTGATCGAGATTTAAATAAAAAACTCTCACAATCTTATTCTAACACTTCTTTTTACATTCCTGACCCCCTTGAAGAAGAGATTGACTTTAACATTGATATTATTCATAATGAGGAACTAGAAAAAAAATTACGTGAAATTGAAGAAGCCCTTCTTGAAAGAGAAAGAGTGGGTGAGAAGGTTGGAGATTTATTGTTAGAAAAAGCGAGTATTTATTTTAAAAAACGAGATTTCGACGCTTCTTTAAAAAATCTTGAATATGCTTTGAAGAACTTTCAAGAGGAGGATGATTTTATGAAAATCTCAATTTGTCATAATGAAATGGGATTATTATATGAAGAGAGAGGATTCTTTGATCAAGCAATATATCATTTTGATGAGGCTTTTGAAATTTTAACTCGTCTTGGAGAGATTCAAAAAGTGGTGCAAGTATTAAATAATCTAGGGAATGTATATTATTTAATCAAAGACTTACAGGAAGCATATAATAAATATCAAAAAGCTTTAGAATTATCAGAACAACACAAACTTGATTATGAAGTAGCAAAATCGTCCAGCAATCTTGTCGAAATTTTATTTAATTTTAAGGAGTATGATAGAATTCAAAGAATTTTGAAAAATAATCTTACTTTTTTCAAAGAACACGAAGATATATACGGTATTATTCAAACTCGAATAAAATGTGGAAAATTATATTATCTTTTTGGAAAAAATTATTACGAGCAATCATATCAGAATTTTATAGACGTTATCGATTTAATAAGCATGGTAAGAGCACAAATATCGATATACATAAAAGCAAGATTAGAATGGGAATGCTACCTATATCTAGGAAAATTGAATTTATTATGGAATAATGACTCGGAAGCAGAGGATTTTCTCTTGAAAAGTTTGGAAGCAGTGAGAACCTTTGAAATCACTGATAATGTTAAGGAGGGAATTGTTTTAGAGAATATAGGAAATATGTATACATTAAGAGGAGAAGACCAAAAAGCAATAGAATATTATAATTTTGCAAGAGAGATTTATGAAAAATTTGGAGACCACCAAAAAGTAGCAGAAATGTTCTCTTCAATAGGAAAAATAAATCAGGAATATCTTCAAAATTATAGTGAATCAATCAAATCTCATAATAATGCCTTGAAAATTTATGAAGAATTGGAAGATTATCAAAATGCTGCTGAAGAATTAGAACTAGTATGTGATATTTTTTTAATAAAAAATAAACGAAATAAAGCTTTAGAAAACTTAGAACAAGCAAAATCTTATTACAAAAGACTCCATAATCAAGTAAAATTAGACTTAATTGAGGAAAAATTAAGGATGTTGAAGGACGACTCAAGTTAATCGAGCTGAAAATCTTCACTCTTGTATACTTTTTCTCCAAATTCTTCAAAACCTAATGAAACAATGAAATCGTGAGAAACCTTATTTTCATGATATACCTCACATCTCAATTCCTTAACTCCAAGGTCTTTGAAATGATTCCAAGCTGCCATACCTAAAACCGTTCCTAATCCTTTTCGTTGGAACCTTGGAATCACTCCTAAGCCCGCAATAACTCCATATTCATTATTAGACCCCTCTAAGTCAAGAATAATAAAACCAGCATCAATTCCATATACCCTCGCAATTAGAATTTTCGTTTCAGGATATTCTAAAATTTTCTTTAATGTGTCAATTGAGAGTGGACTAAAAGGAGTAGAAGATGTCATCCAGCTACGATTGTACATGTACGCTACCGATTCAAGGTCTTCTTTGATGGCATCTCGTATTTTTGCCTTAAGAATATTCCTTTCAACTTTTTTTGTTATTTGAGTTTCAAATTCTTCAGTAATCTTTTCAACGGGTAACTTCAATTGAATATATTTCATTCCAGAGGTGAGGATTGCATTTTCGACATCATCTGTTGTTTTTTGTGTTTTATCAAATGTTAAAAATAAACTTCTAATGGCTCTATGTTTAAAACTTGGTCTTAAATCTGGCATAAAATGGAACCTATTTTTAATTTCTTAATTAAATAAATTCTCGAAATATTTTAATGTTCATTAATATGAAAATCTTCTTTTCGATAAATTTTTTCTCCAAATTCTTCGAATTGTAAGCCTTTTATGAAATTATAGGAAACTTTGTTATCTTTGTAAACTTCACATCTAAGTTCTTTAATTCCTTTTTCTTTCAAATAGCTCCATGCAGCTAAACCTAAAATGGTCCCTAAACCTTTTCTTTGATATCTGGGTAAGACTCCTAGACCTGCAATGACTCCATATTCATTATTATCACCCTCAAAATCAATGATTAAAAATGCACCATCAATTCCATATACTCTAGCAATTAAAAAAGTAGTGTTTGGATCATTAAAAATGGTTTTTAGAGTACTTTTTTCTATTGGTCTAAAAGGCGTATTTGATGTTAACCATGATTTATTATAAATTTCTTTGACTATTTCTAGATCCTTTTCATTTGCAACTCTTATGTTGGCTTGGTATATATTAGCTTCTACTTTATCTTTTACATTTTTTTCAAATTGCTCAGTGATTTTATCAACAGGAAGTCTCATTTGAATATAGACCATCCCATCTAATACTTTTTTATCTACTTCTGTATTTATAGCATCCTTATGCTTTTCAAGATATAAAAAAAGTGATCTTAATGTCTTTCTTTTTAAATTTAATGATTTTTTCAAATCAATATTCTTACCACACATAATTTAAGGGTTTTAATTTTAAAAATTTAGATTTTGGCGAATTAATTTTTCCATATCATCATTTAATATTAATTTATTTCTTAAAATGGAAATTCCTTGTTGAATTCTCTTATCGAAATTTTTTTCTCGAATTAAATTTTTATTTTCACATGAAAATTCAAAATTTGAGCGGAGAGCCATATCATCTTCCAATAATTCATTTAAATGATTTCTAAGGTTAATTATTTCTTCGGAGAGTTCCCTATATATGTTATTTGGGTCTTGAGAAATATTTCCAGGGAAAATGAATCTGATTTTTTCTTCCATGGATTCTTGATCTTCCACGATCATCGCATATATTGGCATATAAATCCACTGAATTGGTCTAGAAAATATTTCTGCTCGATTATCGTTCAATGACCAGTTAATAAGATCTTTTGCATCTTGTAAACATTTCCCTTGCTTTGTACTAATAAAAATTTTACTTTGGTTAAACAATTCTTCAATCTTGTTTTTCAAATTGGTTATTTCAGCTATTTTTTCTTGTTTTTCCATTTCAAATTGAGTTAAATGGGTATTTCTATCTTTTAATTGCGTATCTAAAGTACTCGTAAAACGTGTTAACTGTTCTATTGCGTCGGAATCAATTATTGAACCACGTTCCTTTAATTCAACATACTTTTTAGTTAAATTTGTTACTGATTCAATAAAATTTTTTCCTTCTTTTAATAAGAAAGCAAAATGATTTTCAAAGTTCGTTAAAACATCTTCAAAAATCCTACTTTTTAAAGAATCACTTTGAGTGTAAAATTTGTTTTTCTTTAACATTTCTTCAAGTTGTCTTTCTACAGTTTTAAACAAGACAGAGATGCTTTCAATGATTTTTTTTTTCTCATCCACTTTCCATTGATCTATCCTATCTCTCTCTAAATCTAACTTCTCTCGAACTTGAGTATCATCAATTGCTTGACTGGTTTTATTTATTTGTGATGAGTAACGAGTTTCAATATCTTTAAGTTGAACATTGAGATCTATTAACCACCTATCAACTTCTTTACTTATTAATTCAACCTGATTTTGCCACCTAAGCGCGTTTCCTTTCAAGTATTCAATTATCTTACGGTACTTATCAGCAATTTCTAAAGCTACTTCTGTAGATAACTTAGAATCTAAAGGTTGGAACTGATTTATAGATCGATATTCTATAAGAGGGAGTAATTTAGCAAGAGTTTGAAGAAATGTAGGATTTACCAAGCCTTCAATAATAATTTTTTGATATTCAGATTCTTCACCATCTCCAATTTCTTGAGCGTCAATGTCTTTATAACTTAGGATTTCATTAATTTTTGTCAACTGGTCTATTTTAGATCGATTTTCTATATTTCTAAGTAAATGTCCAATTAAGGGCTGTCTTGGAGGATTAGTGATTTTACCTTGTTTAGAAAAGACTGATAAACCATCAATTATAATATGAGTACTAATCACTCCCTGAATTGTTAAAAAGGGCCACAATAGATTTGAAAAGCTTAAAATCTTTTCTGTTTCTTTTTTTTGTTTCGATAATAGATAAAATGCAAGAGCCAGCTCATCATTTTCATTTATTGGTGGAATTTGTGAAGTTGCATTAAATAAGGGTAGAACATATTGATTTCCATGAATAGACAATTTTCGATTCACTCACTGATTATTTTATTTAATTCATCGCTTGTATTTTAATAATATATTCCTAAAATTTTTATTTATTTTTATTGTAAACAGAAAAAAGAATGGTCATTATCTTAATTGCTCATAATTATTCGCGATTACTATTATGAGCAATGATAATAAAATGAGAAGAGGAGGGGCAACTGCACTAACATGAGCCCATCCTAAACTACCAAATATTCCATCAAGAATTCTTCCTAAGAAATAGATCAAAAATCCAATCGCATTTAAAGCGTAAGATCGTCTTAACACTCCAAATGTTCTTGTTGCCAAATAAATGTATAAAAATGGTATGATAGCAACAAATATTGGTAAAAGAACAAAATTTAGAAGTGCTCTACCGACTGGATATCCAAAGATTGTGATAAATAACGAAGGATCTACACCATAATCATCAGCAAACTTAGGATCCATGAAAAGAGCATCCGGTAGAAAAAGAGCAGCGATAGCTATAAGTATCGGAATAATAATCAATAAAGATTTTAATGAAATTCTAACAAACTTATTTTTTAGTAAAATCTGGATGTTACCTTTAAATCCACTAGCCTTTACTGCAGGGACATCAGTTAATGGAGGAAATATGAGAATCCCTAATACTCCCATGAGGCATGCAATTCCAAGCCATGTCGAAAAAGTTGCGAGACGATAATAAATCATTAGAATATTAACAATTTGTAGTGGTGGCAAATCCAATTCTGGGGCATAGAAATAATACACAATGAAGAAAAATCTGCCAATAGCTAAAAATAAGAATAGAAACGAGAAGTATAACCAATAAAACCTCTTCGAAGTACGATATCTCATTAAAAGAAAGTAGAAAAATATAAGAACGAGATAACCTACAACTATGTAATATAACCCCGATTCGATAGCTGACCAAATATCGAAATTTTCGAAATAATCTTGAAGTAACATGATATTGACCAATTTTTGAGAACGCAGTAAAAATCTAATTTAAACGAAATATTATGATTACTTATACTATCTTTTAGGTATATAAAAATTTATTTTATCCAAACTAAATTTAGATTCTGAAAATACATATAGAATCGATAATTCTTTAAATTACATATTTGAGTTTTTCCGAACATGAAGATTGAAGATAAGATAGAAACCTTTAATTCTTTGCTTAAGAGAAGGGGATTTATATGGGGTCCATCGCCGGAAATTTACGGTGGACTGGCAGGTTTCTATAGTTTTGGACCAGCTGGTACAGCATTGAAGAATGAAATTCTAACAAATTTTAGGAGAGAATTAAGATCTTATGGATTTGGTGAGGTAGAGTGCCCCACGATTATGCCAGAGATAGTATGGAAAGCCTCAGGGCATTTAGAAAGATTTATTGATCCTTTATTAAAATGTGAAAATTGTGGTTCACTTTTTAGAGCTGATAAATATCTCAGTGATGTGTTTCCGAATAAAATGATTGAAGGGATGTCTATTGAAAAGATAGAAGAATTGGTTAAAAATGAATCAATTAAATGTCCAAAATGTGAGACTCAATTTAATAAAGTTGAAAAATATAATTTAATGTTAAAAACAAATTTAGGAATTGATGATGTAGCTTATCTAAGACCAGAAACAGCAACAACAACTTATTTACTGTTTAATCGCTTAGATCAAGATCTAAGAAGGCAATACCCAGTTAAAGTATTTCAATATGGAAAAGCTTACCGAAATGAGATCTCGCCAAGGCAACAAGTTTTAAGAATGAGAGCTTTTGATCAATTTGAGATACAACTGTTCATTGGAAAGGAGCAGGAACTGGATTTTGATGAATATAAAGAAGTCAAGTATGTTGAATTACCTTTATTAGATTGGAAATCACAAGAAAAACAGATAGAAAGTCCAAAAATGATCTCGTTAGAAAAAGCACTAAGTAAGGGAACGTTAAAGAAAGAAGCTTATGCTTATTGCCTTTTTTTATCTTATCATCTAACGCAAATTTTAGGATTCCCAAATGAAGTAATGAGATATAGACAACACTCTCCAGATGAGAGAGCTCATTATGCTGATGATGCTTGGGATTTAGAAATCAGCACTAATCAATTCGGTTGGGTTGAAATTTGTGGAATTCACGATAGAACTAATTATGATCTGAAGCGACATGGAGAATATTCAAATACGAATTTCGAAATCGCAATGGGAAAAGACCCAAAGGTAAAAGAAGTTCCACAAATACTTGAAATTGCATTTGGTCCTGATAGAATTATTTACACTTTATTAGAAAATGCATTTTATGTTGATGAGACGAAAGAAGGTAGTAAAACACAAAAAAGGATTGTATTACAATTAGCTCCAAGATTAGCTCCAAATACCGTAGCTGTATTTCCACTTAAAAGAAATGAAGAAAAAATTCGTTCACTAGCAATAAAAATTCATAAATCCCTTACCGATAATAAGATTAATTCTTTTTATGATGAAAAGGGAGCTATCGGGAAACTTTATCGTAGGCAGGACGAATTGGGCACTCCTTTCTGTATTACAGTTGATTATCAATCATTAGAAGATAATACAGTTACAATTAGATATAGAGATTCTATGCAACAAGAGCGAATTGCGATTTCAGAAATTGCAGAAATAATAATCGAAAAAACTCGATGAAAACATTTACGATATCTCTAAAAAACTGTGAATTTCAGAAAAAAATTTTAAAGAGAAGAAAATTTTTTTTAAGAATAATCAGAATTTAAAAAATAAATTATAAGATATTTATGTTTTAAAATGAGAATCTATAAGACTACTAATCCTCTTTTAAAGAGGTATGGAAGAGATAATAAACTAAGAGTTGTAATAACTTTTTTATTTATGATTTGTATAATGACAAGCACATTTTATTTATTGTTTGATTCTCATTTTAAAGCGAATATAAATGATAATAATGTTTTTAATAATGTAATTCAAGACAATGATTCTGATATGACCTTAAAACCGTCAGCCGGAATTGAAATCTTTCAAGATCCTTTCACAACTAATTTTCAAGAGATGTTACAATTTTTTAATAATAAATTTAAAACAGGTCTAAATTTGGATGTTAACACCTATTTTAGGGAATCAAATGCTTCTGGAGTGATCACTAATCAGAATGTTTATCCAGTTGATACAATATTGTTATATAACACGTTGATGAGGGATCATCTAACAGCTGAACAGACTTTTTCGAATTACTTAGCATTAAAGGACAGTAATTTTTGGTATGACAAAGGAGAATTCAATTATGGCTTTATAACATCCGTAGATAATTCAACTGGGCTTATAACTAATGACAGGAGATCTCTTATAGATAACTTGATGGCTATTACATTGTTAGTTGAAAATATTGGTACTGAAATTACTGCGATTAATCAAGATGGAGTTTATCCAAAGGATTCAATAAACGAAATGTTTAATTTAATTAACTCATCACAATTTTGGGATTCAACTAATAATGGATTTGCTCAGTATAACACAACAGATTTCTCTGAAAACAAATTCACAAAAAGTAATCTTTATGCAATACTCACTAATTTGCAAATCAGGAACTTATATGAAAGATTAAGTATAAACCCTGAAATTAAGGATAGAGCTTACTGGTTAGCAAATACCACGATGGAGACACTTTTACTCAATATGTGGGATGGTCAAGATTTAGGATTTTATTATAATGCAAAAAACGATTGGACGCCTAATTTAATAGGAAGTAAATTTAAATATTTGGATGTCAATGCTTTGGGAATCATCACATTAATTGATTATTGGTTAGAAACAGGAAAAAATAATGGATCGCTTTTACAAAAAGCAATTTCTACATTTGAAGAAATTGATGCAAACCTTTGGGATGCAACTTATAAAGCCTATCAATACGGGAGAGAGAGAACTTGGACGACTTCCTTCGCAGGAGGAAATAGAATCGAACTTAAAGCAAATTCACTGATGATGTTAGCTTGTTTGAAATTATTTGAAGTAACTGGAAATTTTACATTTTATGATAGAGCATTTCAGCTTCATTCAACCTTTGATAGCGATTTTTTCGATATTAATGCTTATTCAGAGTCAATTTATTCCCCTGTTAATGATACTAAAAACTTAAATTCTAATTTGAAGCTAGTTAAATCATATCTTCAGGCTTTTGAGATTTTTAATAACACAATTTTGGATGCAAACTTTAATATTTCAACGGAAATCCCTAACTACATTTTTAATCAAGATAAATTAAATATTGAAAGCAAATATTTTGTAAACAATCCCGTGCAATATTATAATTATTCTACAGGAAGTTATAAGATATTTAACTCGATCTACAATATTACATCAGCTGATATCACATATATATTGAAATATCCTAATGGAACTTTATTTGATACTAAAGAAAAAATAATTTCCGGTACTGAAACGGCATTTGAATATGATATTAATGAAACACTCACTATTGGCGATGGATATTATATTTATATTTATTCGAACTATACCTATTTTGCCACAGCTCAGGTATTAAAACGGTTTAATATTATTTCGGGTTTAGATGATTTTCCTATTTTAAACTTACCAAGTACGATTTATCAAGGACCGGAATATAACATAACTTTACCAGTAAACAACACTCGAAATCAAAATATAAATTTAACAGTTTCAATGGAAGGTTCAAATATAATTTCTGAATCTAAGGTTGTTCAATTTACAAGGTTTATTTTAACAAATATTTCATTTACTCTTGAAGCGAAACTTGGAGCTACAATTGGGCTGCAGAATATTAGTTTTACTTTTAAGGATGGGGATGTAATTTATTTAAAACTAGCTAAAACAATCAATATAGGTCATTCAATTGATTATAGTGAATTTCTCTATAAAAATCGCATTGTAAGTGGAGATAAAATTCAAGTTATGTTTAATTTAATTAACTTTTTACCCAATACCACCCAATCATGCAATATAAGCTTTAGTGGACCAATGATCCAAAATATAAAACAAGAAATTAATCTTGATCCAAATGAAAAGAGATCCTTATATTATGAATTAATTAGCCAAGAAAATATAATCCAAAATTCAATAACGGTAAAATTTGAAATATCTAAAGGCAATACAATCTTATATTCAAGAAATAGTGAAATTGAAATTTTGCCTGAATTAGAAATTTTAAGTGCAGCGTTCCCTGTATTAGTTTCTCAAGGTGAAAAGGCATCATTCATAATGATAATTTGGAACAATAGAGATAGCTCAATACCTTATTCATTATCCATTATCACGATAAACGGGGAATCAACTCATTCTGGGAGATTGGCACCTGGTGAGAATCGAATCCAAGCAGAGGTGGTACCGACTATTTTTCCTTATGATTTTTTCGATAAAACCTACATTTTTCAACTAAAAGATGATTCTGGAGATATAATTACTCAATATTATTACACCGTTTCAATTGACGTATCTCCTACTAATATTCTCCTTTTTTATGTATTGCCAGTTGCAATCGCAATAGGGATAATGCTTTACTATAAAAATAAAGAATTAAAACATAATCAATTAAGAAGGTGAAAGAAATATGACAAAAATCAAATATATTGGGATATTTTTAATCTGTTTATCATTTACTATAACTTTTTTGACGATTAAGTATAATGTAAACCAAAATTATGCACAATATGATGAAAATCCAGTTATAAATGATAAATTGAGGATTGCTGATAATGAAATGAGCTTAAATTATTCAAAGATTTGGCAAAATGCCTCCTCAGCTTATCGACTTTTTGAAAGTGTAAAGTTTGAGGT
>Ga0315542_1001640_pt1 | contig 13891 bp, 9 predicted proteins | sample SalMarSW160120MG_FD_202541 | JGI IMG/M metagenome (GOLD analysis project Ga0315542, IMG submission 202541) | Salt marsh sediment microbial communities from the Plum Island Ecosystem LTER, Massachusetts, United States - Salt Marsh Sediment SW1601-20 ...
ATTTCAAGTTGTCGCCCAGGGTTTCCCGCCGCAGCGGGATCTGCTCGAAGGAATCCTGATCCATGAAAACATATTCATCCCCCTGCTGATAGAGGTACTGCATGCGTTTGTCTTCAATTTCCGGTGAGTTCAATTTCTCCCCGGCGTTGACGGTCCGTTCCACCACCGTGCCCAGGCGCAGGTTCCTCAGTTTCAAACGAATAAAAGCGCCTCCCTTGCCCGGTTTGACATGGTTGTATTCAATGACTTGAAACAAGTTCCCGTCCATCTCCAGGTAGGTCCCTGGCTTGGCTTCGTTGGAAATAACGGTTCCCATGCAAAAACCCTCCAAGACGGTAATGGTGCTGCGATATATTCTGCATACGAGCCTGCGGGCACGCGCCCAAAAAAATCAACCCCGGCGGCCCGCCACCCTGAGTTCCGCGGCCGAGCAGGATAAAAGTTGGCTGGATTTTTCCGAAACCAGGATATCGTCCTCGATGCGAATTCCACCCCAGCCCGGGAAATACAAACCCGGCTCGCAGGTTACGACCATGCCGGCCAAAAACCGGCCTTTCGCAGTGGAGGAAATTCTCGGGTCTTCGTGAACCTCCAACCCTATGCCATGCCCCAAACTGTGTACGAAATATTTTTCCCAGCCTTCCGATCTAAAAATTTCTTTGGCTTTTTGAGCTGATTTTGAAAATAATTGTCCTGAAACAATCATCTTTTGCGATAAATTTTGCGCTTTTTTTACAATATTATAAACTTTTCGCTGTTTTTCAGACATTCTAGCAACTGCCAGCGTTCTTGTCAAGTCCGAGTGGTACCCCCGGTAACGGCAGCCGAAATCCAAAACCAGCAAATCCCCCGCACGCAGGCGCCGGTCGGTCGGGGCGGCGTGGGGCAGGGCGGAGTTGGGTCCCGAAGCGGCAATGATGGGAAAAGATAACCCTTCCGAACCTGCGGTATAAAGAGCCTTTTCCAGCTCGAAGGCCAGTCCGCGCTCGGAAATTCCCGGACGAATCCGCCGGACCACCCGCTCAAAGGCCGTATGGCTGATCTGCACGGCTTTTTTAAGACAGGAAATTTCGCCCGCGTCTTTCACGGCCCTGGCTGTTTCGACCAGTCTCTCCGCCCCGGCTCCCTGAAGGCCCGGCAAGAGGCGCTTGAGGCGGCGCCACAGGGCCACGCTGACGCTTTCATCCTCGAACGCCAAAATCCGGACGTGCAAACGCTGCAACAGGCCCGCCAGCTCCCGCAGTCCGTCCTCATGGCTTACCGTGATTTTGACAGCCCGGGCTTCCTCCCGGGCCTGAATCTCGTACCTTCCGTCCGTGATCAGCGTTCCCCGCCCCCGGGCGGGCTGGAGGAACCAGCCGGCGCTGCCGGTAAAACCCGTTAAATAACGCCGGTTGGCGGCTGTCGTGACCCAGATGGCATCCCACCCGCGGGCGCGAAGGCCGGACCGCAGGCGCGACCGCCGTTCCTGCATGACATCCTCCCAAAAAAATCAAAGTGGATCCCGTTCGCGCAGATCCACCGTGGCCATGATAAAACCCGCGGATGCTAAAATCAAGCTGATTTTGCGGGCTGATCCACGAATGCCGTCCCGGGCCGCCTATTTTTTTCCGGCCGGCGAGGCGGGGAATACCCCGGCGAACAATTCTTGATACAGGGACAGCAGCCGGGACAACATGCTGGCGAAGCCAAACCGCGCGGCTTGGCGGATGGCCGCTTGTCCAAGTTTCTGCCGCCGGCGCGGTTGCCGCAGCAACGCAATCAGGGCCCGGGCCATCTGCGCCGGTTGCCGCGGGGGAACCAGCAGGCCGTCCTGCCCGTGCCGGATGGCTTCCCGGGCCCCACCGACATCCGTGGCCACGATGGGCAAACCGGTGGCCTGCGCCTGGGCGAAGACGCACGGCAGCCCTTCCCAGAGAGCCGAATGGGCCAGCAGGTCCATGGCCTGCATCAGCCGGGGCACGTCCCGGCGCCAGCCGGTGAGCACGAAGCGCCCCTGGAGACCCAGGTCCTTGATTTGGGCTTCCACGTCCGCCCGCAGGCGTCCGTCCCCGACCAACAGGAACCGGGCCCGCGGAACCGCCGCGGCCACGCTGGCGGCAGTCGTCACGAAATCCAGGGGGGCTTTCTGCGGCTTTAAACAGGCTACCATGCCGACTAACAGGGCGTCGTCCGGGAATCCGAATTCCGTCCGCACCGAATGCCGGACTTGGCCGCGGGCGGGAGAAAAGGACGTCAAATCGACGGCGGGAAAAATGACGGTGTATTGCCCCTCGGTGCCAATGCGTTGTTCCAGCCCCTTGTCGCGCGTGGCCCGCGAAACGGCGATCAAGGTGGTGGTGAAGCGGGCGGCCAGACGCTCCAGGAAAACATACACGGCCCGCACCCAGGAGTTTTGGTATTCGTGGAACGGCCAGCCGTGAACCGTGTGCAGGATGATGGGCACCCCGGCGCAGACTGCGGCCAAGCGCCCCAGGATTCCGGCCTTGGAACTGTGGGTATGCACCAGGTCAATGCGTTCCCGGCGCAGGAAGCGGATGAGGCGCAGCCAGGTCACGAGGTCCCAGCAAGGACGAACGGGATGCTTCAATGTGCGCCAGAAACGCACGTCGACCCCCGGCAGGCGACGGGCCTCGGGATCCAGAAGGCCGCCGCGCCCCGTGATCAGATACCCTTGATATTTTTTCCGGGGCAATGCGGCCAGGGTCTGCAGCGCCATTTGCTGCGCTCCCCCGAGTTCCAGCCGGGTAACGAGCGTCAAGCAGCGCCAGGGAGGCCGCCGCTCGGGTTTCCGACGGATGTTCACAGACGGCATCGCATGCTCCCGGACGCCGGATCGTGCCGGCGGATTTCTTTCCACCCCGACCTTGACAGGATGGGGTGCCGTGCTATACTGAAAGTAGAGCGACATCGCCAGGGCTCAACCTCCCTAAAGAGGCTGTTCGATCCTTTCATCGGACAAAAACAGCTGGCGATGGGAATCATTAGTGACGCCCGACCTTCCCGGCAGTATGGAAGTTTAGGGCGTCACGCTTTTTCGGGCTAAAATGAATCAAACCGGTTTCCCCCGCTTCGCCCCGCCTGCCCGAGCCGGGCGCTTGCCCGTCTGCACAGCCGAGCGCCGTTCACTCCCTAGCCCGCCGCCAAGGCGCGGGCGGCCCGGATGCCGGACAGAACGGCATCTTCCATCGCGGAATATTCCCACCCGCCCCAGCGCCCGATGCTCTGGATGCCGCGAGCTGCGAAGTACTCGAGCACGGTCCGGCGCGCGGCGGCGTAATCCCGGTTGAAAATCACGTAGGCCTGGGGCAGGTATTGCAGATGCTCGACGAGGACGGCGTCGCCCGGCCGCAGAATTCCGGCGAGGATCAGGTCCCGGCGAACCCGCCGGGACAAAGCACGCCGTTCTTTCCAGCCCGTTCCCTGCGGCAAGGCCACTTCCGCGTACACGCTGCTGGTGCCGTCCGGGCCCACACGGCCGAAGTTGGAAGCGAACCCCACCCGGTAAAACACGTACTTCTTCTCCGGAAAATATAGCCAATGGGCCGCATGCACGCCGGGCCGTCCGATTCCCAGGTTCACCACCAGCACCGAATTACAGCGCAACCGCCGCCGGGCATCCCGTACGCGCTCCGGTACCCCCTCCGTCAAATCCACTAGGACCGGCAGGGGCAGGCTGCTGATCAAACACTTCCAGGCCACTTCCCCCTGCCCCTGGATGTGAACCGTACGCCGGCGCGGGTTGATTCTTACCGCAGGAGCGTTCAGGCGGATGCGGGGAATCCTGGCGGCCAGGGCTTGGGGTAAAACCTCAATACCGCCGCGCCGCGGATAGAGAAAGGAAGCGTTGTACCCGCCGCCGCCCGGAACATCCAGGAAGGCTCCCCGGATCGCGGTGGCCACATCCGGCACGGGCACGTAGCCGCCCATCCATTCCAGGGTCAGGTCTGCGGCTGGAACCGTCCAGAGCTTGCGGTTATACGGCTCAAAAAACAGGCGGGCCAAGGTGTTCCCGAAATTCATCCGCGCCCAGTCCGCGAAATTCCGCGGCGCGCGCCGTGCGGTGGCCGCGGCTTCCAGGTAATCCTGCAGGCAGGCCGCCTTGACCTCCGGGGGCAGTCCGAACGTATTGGCCTGGATGGGGTAGCGGACCTCGCGGCCCAGCAGGTGAATGCGCGCGTCCCGCGCGTGACGCCGGAATACGCCGGGACACCACTGCGCCGCGAGCCGCGCGATGCGGGGCGTGCGCGTATGCAGCAGGTGGCCGCTGCGATCGAAGGTGAAGCCCCGGACCCGGTCCGAGACGCACAGGCCGCCCACGCGGCCGGCGGCTTCGAAAACCGTGGTGGCGGGCCCGGCCTGGTAGGCGGCCGTCAATCCGGCCAAGCCCGCCCCCAGCACGACCAAGCCCTGATCCGCCCGGCAGCGCTTCATGTCCGGTCCATGACGATGCCGCTCAAGCGTTCGGCCGCAAACAAGGCCAGGAGTCCCGCCCCCAGGTACAGGAGCAAGGACCAATTCTGCGGCAGAAAAATGGAGGCATAGGCGGCGGCCCCCAGGGCCGCACTGCCTCCCCACAGGACCAGTACGGTCTGCCGCCGCGACAAGCCCGCCCGGACCAGGCGCAAGGCGACATGATCCGGGCTCCCCCGGAACATGGACACGCCCCGGCGGTGCCGGATGAACATGATAAACAGGGTGTCGAAAATCGGCACGCCCAGAATCAGGACCGGGGCCAGAACGGCCAGTGAATTCACCTGGGAATAGCTTTCGCCCACCGCGACCGAGGACAGGACGAAGCCCAAAAGCAGGGCGCCGGTATCTCCCAGATAGATCCGGGCCCCGGGAAAATTAAAGGGCAGAAAACCCAGAACGGCGCCGCCCAGCGCGGCCACGATGAACATGTCGTTGGTTCTTCCGTTGTGGGCCGCGATCAGGAAAAACACGGCGGCGGCGATGGCGCTGACTCCCGCGGACAGCCCGTCCATGATGTCGATCAGGTTCATGGCGTTGGTGACGCCCACCACCCAAATTACGGTCAGGAGGGCGGAGAGCACCGGCGGATGGATGAACTGCAGGCGCATGTTGCAGGCAATGAGAATGAGTGCGGCCACGACCTGCCCCAGGAACTTGGTCTCCGGTTTCAAGGCGTGCTTGTCGTCCACCAGCCCCAGAAGCGTGATGAGTCCGCTTCCCGCTAAGACTCCGACCACGCCGACGATGGTGCCGTTCATCCAGAACTTCACGCCCGCCAGCGCGGCTCCGAACGCCACGGCCACGGCCAGGCCCCCGAGATAGGGGACGGGGCGTTCATGCCGTTTTAAACGCTGATCGGGATGGTCCAGCATGCCCCAGCGCGCGGCCAGTTTGCCGGCGAAAGGCATGGCGGCCATGGCCAGGAGAAATGCCGCCGCGGCCGCGCACAGGCTGGGTATCATCGGGACCTCTCCTCCCCGGGACGCTGCTCCAGGCGCTGATAGACGCGGGTCAAGGCCGCCACCGGCACCGACCAGTCGTAGTCGCGTTCCGCCAGGGCACGGGCGTTGCGCCGGAGGCGGTCGGCGAGGCCGGTATCCCGGCACAGCCGCACGACCTGGCGCGCAAAATCCACGGGGGCATCCGCCACGAGCAAATGCTCCTCCGGAACGGCCCGCAGGTTTTCCGCCACCACGGGAGTGGCCACGACCGGCACCCCCGCGGCAAAGCTCTCAATCACCTTGAATTGTCTGCCGGCGGCCACGCGCAGCGGGCAGACGGCCACCCGGCTGGAATGGTAGAGGGGCTGCAAGTCCGGCTGGATGCCCAAAAACTCCGCGCCCGGGAAACGGCGCTGGCGCCGCCGGGGGGAGCCTGCGGGCAGGCGGCCCGCCACGTTGAAGACCGCTTTCGGCAGCTCGGCGCGGATCCGGGGCAGGGTCCGGCGGCAAAACTCCTCCAGGCTGCGCGCGTTGGGGGGGTACTGCGCGTTGCCCACGAACAGCACCCGGGGTTCCGCCGGCAGGTCATGCGCCGGCTGCCAGGCGCCCGTATCCACGCCGTTGCTTACCACTTCCAGTTTCTGCGCCGCCCCCAGGGCATACAGGGCGTCGCGGTCCGCGGGCGCGGAAATGACGGCCGCATCAAACCGGCCGGCAGCCCAGACTTCGTAGCGGGCGATGGCCGCGGACTCGCGGGCCAGATAGCAACGCTTCCAGAACGGCTGGGCTTCCCGCCCCCGGGCTTGAAAATACCGCGTCAGCGCATCGGTGTAATCCAGTATCCTGAACCGCGCCGACGCCGCCAGGGCATAAGGCGCCATCCGCAGGCGATACGCATGCACGATTTCCACTCCGTGCCGTTTCACCTGTTGAGCCAACGCCCGGCGCATGGCGCCGGAAGAAAAGGCGGCCACGTTCAAGGGCAGCCGCGTGGGCCAGGCCGCCAGACTGTTGAGCAGAATGCGCCAGTGTGAAATGTCCACCGTCCGCACGCTGGCACAGAAAGGTGACAGCTGCTGCGCCTGCCGGCGCTCCTCCCGTGAACGCGCAAAACACAGCAAATGCAAACAGTGGCGCCGGGCCAAGGCCCGCAGGAGGTGATAGGACCTCTGCCGGTCCCCGTCCACGGGCGGATAGGGAACCAGCGGGGAAAGAAACAGAATATTCATGCAGCATCCCTGGACAACCTGGCGATAACGAATAAGGGGATTATACTCATTTCGGACGCCAACGCCTAGGCAGAAATCCGGAACCAAGCCGGGCCGGGGACCTAAAGGCGTTCCAGGCCTTTCCAGTCCGCCTCCAGCGGCGGCGCCTTGACCACGCCGAGCGTGAACCAGCCGAAGGCCTGCACGAAACGCGAACGCCACCTGGACAAGCGCGATTCCTGCCACAGCTTGCGGGCTTCGGGCAGCGAGAAGGCCGTCCGGAATGCCGGCCGCAGTCCCGTGAGCCAGGACCGCTTCACGTCGCCCAGCAAGAGTGTCCCCTGCCAGGCCAGCACGCGCTCGAGTTCATTGAGCATGGCCAGGGGGGTCTCCACCGCGTGGAGCCTGTCCACGCTGACGACCACGTTAAAAGAGGAATCCGCAAACAGCAGCGCCTGCACGTCCTCGGCTCTGAAACTTACGCGCCGGAACAGGTCCAGCTTGCGGACTGCGGCTTGGGCTTGGGCTAACAGCGGCTCGGACAGATCCACCCCAACCACGAAGGCCTGAGGAAAAGCCCGCGCCAGCTCGATGGCCGCCTCGCCGCTGCCGCAGCCCGCGTCGAGGATGCGTCCGCGCTTGAAGCCCGTCTCGGCCAGCACCCGGGCGAAAATCCTGCCCATGCGCCTCCGCCGCCTGGCTCCTGCGGCTGCTCGACCGCTGCCGGAAAGGTCCGACGTTTTCTTTCGTTTGCGGGTTCGGGTCAAGGCAACGTCCTCTGTCAAGGCAGACAAAATGATAGGATCGTGTGGATTATACCCGCTTTTTTCCAGGCAAGCCACGAAGAATTTTGCTTCCGGGGGGTCCAAAACCAGTGCGGGAAAAAGGCGTGCGCGGTCAGAACGGAATCAGGCGCCGATGGTTTCGGGCAATTTGATCAACCTGGCATTGAAAGCCACGATCACGGTGCTCAGCGACATCAGCACCGCCCCGGCGGCGGGCCCGAGCAGGATGCCCAGAGGAAACAGCACGCCGGCGGCCAGGGGAATGGCGAAGGCGTTGTAGCCCGTGGCCCAGGCCAGGTTTTGAGCCATTTTCCGGAACGTGGCCCGGGCCAGGCCGATCAGGGCCAGCACGTCCCGGGGATCGTTCCTGACCAGGATGATGTCCGCGGTTTCCACGGCCACGTCCGTGCCCGCGCCGATGGCGATGCCCACATCCGCCTGCGCCAGGGCCGGCGCGTCATTGACGCCGTCCCCGGTCATGGCCACGACCAGGCCCCGGCTCTGCACTTCTTTGATTTTAGCCGCTTTTTCCCCGGGCAGCACTTCCGCGAACACTTCGTCCAAGCCCAGCTCGCCCGCCACCCACCGGGCCACGGCCTGGTTGTCTCCGGTCAGCATCAGGGTCCGTATCCCCAGTTGCTTCAAGGACGCCACCGCTTCCTTGGATTCGTGCCGGATCATGTCCGCCAAGGCCACGGCTCCCCGCACCTTGCCTTCCACCACCACGTAAACCACGGTTTTGCCCTGGTTTTTCAATTCTTCCAGCCTGGGATCCGCGACCTCCAGGCCGTGCTCCCGTAAGAATCCCGGACTGACCACTTTGACTTCGCGGCCGGCGACTTTTCCCTGGGCGCCCTTGCCCGGGATGGCCTTGAAATCGTCCACCCCGGCGGCTTGGGGAACCGCCCTTACGATTCCGCGCGCGATCGGATGTTCGGAATGGGACTCCACGGCGGCCGCCAGGGCGAGAAGCTCCCCGGAAGCCAGTTCCCGGCTGAAGGTCAGGGTATCCGTGACCCCGAAGCGTCCCTGCGTCAGGGTGCCGGTCTTGTCGAAAACCACGGCCTGGATGTCGCGCGCCCGCTCGAAGGCGGACCGGTTTCGAATCAGCAGGCCCCGCGCCGCGGCCAGGGAGGTGGATACCGCCACCACCAGGGGCACCGCCAGGCCCAGGGCGTGGGGGCAGGTGATGACCATGACCGTTACGGTCCGTTCCAACGCGAAGGCGAGGTCGCGGTGCAGGACGGTCAGCCAGACGAGGAGGGTGAGCAGGCCTCCGCCCAGGGCGATCCCGGTCAGCCATACGGCCGCACGGTTCGCGAGGTCCTGGGTCCTGGATTTGCTCTCCTGGGCCTGCCGCACCAAGTCGATCATTTGGGAGAGAAAAGAATCCTTGCCGGTTTTGGCGATCTCCACGGTCAGCGAGCCTTCGCCGTTGATCGCCCCGCCGATGACTTTGGACCCGGGTTTTTTGGATACGGGGTTGGATTCGCCGGTCAGCATGGCTTCGTTGACGGCGCTCGCGCCCTCCACCACTTCGCCGTCCGCCGGAATTTTTTCTCCGGGCTTCACGAGAACGCGGTCATGCACGCGCAGGGCGCCTAACGGCACGTCGCGCACGCCGCCGTCCGGCAGCACCTGATGCGCCTCGGCCGGCATGAGCCGGGCCAGCTCTTCCAGGGCCCGGGAAGCGCCCAGGACGGATTTCATCTCGATCCAGTGGCCGAGCAGCATGATGTCGATCAGGGTGGCCAGTTCCCAGAAAAAAATCTTGCCGCTTAATCCAAAGACCACGAGGGAGCTGTACCCGTAGGCGGTGGCAATGGCCAGCGCGATGAGGGTCATCATGCCGGGTTGCCGCTGGCGCAGTTCGCCGAACATGCCCGCGAGAAAAGGCCAGCCGCCGTAAAAAAACACCAGCGAGGACAGGCCGAACAGCGAGTAGGTCTCGCCCGCGAAGCGGAAGGCATTCCCCAGGCCCAGGAATCCCCGGATCAGCGGCGACAGGGCGAGCACCGGCAGGGTCAGGGCCAGGGAGACCCAGAACCTGCTCCGGAAATCGGCGATCATGTGGGCGTGGTGGGCGGCATGACCGCCGCCTTGCGCCGGATGTCCCGCGTGTCCCATGTGCTTCATGTGGCCGGCGTGCTCCGCCTGCCCGCCGTGGTCCAGGTGAGCGCCGTGCCCGGCATGATCCATGCCCCCGCCCCCCGCGTGGGCTTCATGCTCCCGATGCCCGTTGTGATCCATGAGAGCGCCAGGCCCGGTATGATTCAAGCCCGCTGGGCCGGCTTTGAGGCCCGGGAGGCCACCCGGACTCTTCAGGCTGTGTTCGTGATGATGCTGCGAATGATCGTCCGCAGGCATGCGCATGCTCTCCTCTTTCAGGCGGTCAGACTCCCGGCGGCACAGGAGCGGTCCCGGCGGCTTCCATTTCCTGAACCAAGTGGCGGTATTTTTCATGGATCAGCTGCCGGTCGAAGTCATACCCGGCTTCCAGCAGGGCGTCTTTTTCCGCCTGGCTGAAATACTCCATGACCGGCAGGAAGAAATGCTTGTCTTCCTTCTCGATGTGGCGGGGATAAAACTCGACCAGCTCCCCCAGCAGGCGCCGGAGTGTATCCAGCGCCGCGGTCTCTCCGGACGCGTACTGCTTCCGGGCTTGGACCAAGGAGCCGACCGTCTTCCGCCCCCAGGCATGCTCCCGAATCAGTTCCTCCAGAATGCGTTTGAGCTCCGGCGTCAGGTTTTTTTCCCGCAGGGCCTTGAAGAGGATGTCCTCTTCCTTACCGTGATGGCAGCGATCCGCGTAGGTGCGGATGAAGTCCACGGCCGCGTCCAGGAATTCCACGTCCGCCCGGCCCGTCTCTTCGAGGCGCGCCAATTCCCTGGCCATTAATTGGATCATGCGTTCGATCCAGCGGTGTTCGATCATCAAGGGTCCGATCGGCATCATGGCAATCCCTCCCTGTTCAACCTCCTGCTCACTTCTCCGTGGCGGAGGAGGCGGACTTGACGTATTTCCCCGGATCTTTCAAGAAAGCCGGTTTGCAGGCGCCGCAGCAGAAATAATACGTGCGGCCTTTGTACTCCGCTTGGTCGTAGGCCCCGGACCGTTTCATTTTGGTGCCCATGACCGGGCACACAACGGTTTCATTTTCCCAGGCCTGCTGCGCCCGAACGAAATTTTTCACCGCCGCCTGAATTTTTCCGGCTTCTCCTTTTCGCCTGGAGGTCACGGTCAGCACGGCGCCGTCCCGCGTGTTTTTGACCGCAATCTGGGCGCCGGCAGGCAATGCCAGCGCCGGTGCGGTCTCTTCGTTTCCGGCCATGGCGTCCTGGCCCGGCATGGTTTCCGCCTCCGTCCCGGTCATCCTGGGCATAGAGGACATCGTTCCTCCGCCCCCCTCATGGCCCCAGGCCTGGAAACCGGTTCCCATGAGCATCACCAGCAGGACTCCCGTCAGTAGCGTGCTTCCTTTCATGGTCTTGGACATGGCGCCTTCTCCTTGCCCGACAGTGATTCCCCGGCCCCGTGTCGCGGCCTAGGGATTACCATTACTATGCCTGCGAGGTTCTTTCTGATGCGGTGTTTTTCCCCTTACATTTGACCTTTTTCCCTGCCGCGCGTCTTTCTTCCTCCACTCGGCTTGGCAGCCAGAGTGCCGGCGATCCGGCTCGGCCATAGCTGCCGTTCCCGCCATACGCTGTACAGGACCGGGATCAGGAGCAGGGTCAGGACCACCGCGGTGACCAGCCCCCCGACCATGGGCGCGGCGATGCGCTTCATGACGTCGGCGCCTGTGCCCGAACTCCACATCAGGGGCATCAGGCCGATAATGGTGGTGGATACCGTCATGATCAGGGGCCGGACGCGCAGCACGGATCCTTCCATGACCGCCTGCTGCAGTTCCCGGGGATTGCGCAGGCGGTTTTCCCGGCGGTGGCGCGCGTAGCTTTCGTTGAGGTACACGAGCATCACGATGCCGGTCTCGGCGGCCACGCCGGCCAAGGCGATGATGCCGACCCAGACCGCGATGCTCAGGTTGTAGCCGAGCAGGGACAGCAGCCAGATGCCGCCCACCAGGGCGAAGGGTACCGACAGCAGGATGATCATCGTTTCGGGGACGGACTTGAAATTCATATAGATGAGAAACGCGATCAGGAGCAGGGTCAGGGGGATGACCAGCACAAGTTTGCGCTGGACGCGCTGCATGAACTCGTACTGGCCCGTCCATTCCAGGTGATAGCCGGTGGGCAGGTTAAGCTCCTGCGCGACTTTGCGCTTGGCCTCCGCCACGTAGCCGCCGATGTCCCGCCCGCCCAGGTCCACGTACACCCAGCCCGTGAGGGCGCCGTTCTCGTCCTTGAGCATGGGGGGGCCGGTTTTCACCCGCAGGTCGGCCAGTTCCTCCATGGGCACCTGGGCGCCGTTCGGCAGGGGCACGTAGACGCGGCGCAATTTATCCAGGCTGTCGCGCAGTTCGCGGGGATAGCGCACGTTGACGGCGTATCGCTCCGGCCCCTCGATGGTGGTAGCGATGTTCATGCCGCCGACGGCGGTTTCGACCATGTGCTCCACGTCCGCCACGGTGAGATCATAGCGGGCCAGGACTTCGCGGCGGGGCGTGAAGTCGAGGTAATACCCGCCGGTCACCCGCTCCGCGTAGACGCTGCGCGTGCCCTTGACATCTTGCAGGATGCGTTCGAGCCGTTTGCCCAGGCCTTCGATGACCTGCAGGTCCGGGCCGTAGAGCTTGATGCCCACCGGCGTGCGGATGCCGGTGGTCAGCATGTCGGTGCGCCCCTTGATGGGCATGGTCCAGGCGTTGGTCCAGCCGGGGAAATTCATGGCCCGGTTCATCTCGCGGATCAGCTTGTCCCAGGTCATGCCCGGCCGCCACTCCCGCTTGTCCTTGAGCATGATGGTGGTCTCGATCATGCTCAAGGGAGCCGGATCGGTGGCGGTCCGCGCGCGCCCGATCTTGCCGAACACGCTCGCCACTTCCGGGAAGGATTTCAGGATCTTGTCCTGCGCCTGTAAAATTCTTTTCCCCTCCTCGATGGCGATGCCCGGCAGGGTGGTGGGCATGTATAGGATGCTGCCTTCGTTCAACGGGGGCATGAATTCGGAGCCGAGTCGCAGATAAAGCGGCACGGTCACGGCCAGCAGCCCCAGGGCGCCCAGGAGGGCTGCCCGGCGGTGGTTCAAAAACCATTGGGCCAGGGGGCGGTAGAGGGCGATCAGTCCGCGGTTTAAGGGGTTGGCCGTCTCCGGCCGCACCTCGCGCCGGCTGAGCAGGCTCAGCAGGGCCGGAGCCAGCGTCACGGACACCACGCCCGCGAAAAACATGGCAAACGTCTTGGTGAAGGCCAGGGGCTTGAACAGCCGCCCCTCCTGGGCCTCAAGCGTGAAAATCGGCAGGAAGGACGCCGTAATGACCATCAGCGAGAAGAAGATGGGCTTGCCGACTTCCCGGGTGGCCTCCAGCAGGATGTCCAGACGCGTGCGCGGCGAGTCCCGGTACTGCTCCATCTTCTTGTCCACGTTCTCGACCAGCACGATGGCGGCGTCCACCATGGCCCCGATGGCGATCGCGATGCCGCCCAGGGACATGATGTTGGACGAGAGCCCCAGGGCGTGCATGGCGACGAAGGCCAGGAGCACGGCCACCGGCAGGGTGATGATCGCCACCAGCGAACCGCGCCATTGCCACAGAAAGACCACGATGACCAGGGCCACGACCAGGCCTTCCTCGGCCAAGGTGTGGGTCAGGGTCCGGATGGACTTCTGGATCACACCGGAACGGTCGTAGACCGGCACCAGTTCGACCCCCGCGGGCAGGGCGGTCGCCAAGTCCCGGAGTTTGTCCTTCACCCGGCCGATGACCTTGAGAGCGTTTTCCCCGTAGCGCATGACCACCACGCCGCCCACGACTTCCCCCTCGCCGTTCAAGTCCGCCGCCCCGCGCCGGCTGTCGGGACCGTAGGCGACCGTGGCCACGTCGCGCAGGTAGACGGGCGTGCCGCGCGCGTCCGCGCCCAGGCCGATCTCCTCGATGTCCCGGAGGTTTTTGACGTAGCCCCGCCCGCGGATGAAATACTCCCGGCCGGACAGCTCCAGCACGCGTCCGCCGACGTCGTTGTTGCTCCGGCGTACGCGTTCGATGATTTTTTTCAGCGTCAAGTGGTAGGCCAGAAGCTTGTCCGGATCGACCGTGATCTGGTATTGCTTTTCGAACCCGCCGACGGATGCTACTTCGGCCACGCCGGGCACGGCTTCCAGCCAGTAGCGCAAGTACCAGTCCTGGAAGGAGCGCAGCTCGGCCAGGTCGTGGCGCCCGCTCTTGTCGACCAGCGCATATTCATACACCCAGCCGATGCCGGTGGCGTCCGGCCCCAGGCTCGGCGTGACCCCCTCCGGCAGGTTGCCCTGGATCTTGCTCAGGTATTCCAGGATGCGGCTGCGGGCCCAATACAT
>Ga0315542_1001642_pt1 | contig 13887 bp, 18 predicted proteins | sample SalMarSW160120MG_FD_202541 | JGI IMG/M metagenome (GOLD analysis project Ga0315542, IMG submission 202541) | Salt marsh sediment microbial communities from the Plum Island Ecosystem LTER, Massachusetts, United States - Salt Marsh Sediment SW1601-20 ...
GATCCGATCTTGCCATGCAGAACCCGTGTTCCAGTAGCCACCAGAGCATGAAGACCCAACGATAGAGATCGAACTGCCAGTCCCGTTGAACCCGTCGAAGTGAACCCCGAGCGTGAACGTTGAAGCAAGCGTCGCTGCGCCGTCCCTGTTGGCCAACAGATCCGCCCCGGACAGGTCGGCATCGAACGCGACCGTACCGCCGGACGCAAACGACATCGCTTGCGACAGAGTCGCGAAGCATGCTTCCGGGGCTGTCACGAACTCACCATCCGGATGTTCGCCAATCACACGTAGAACGCAGTGTGACTCGACCCCTGGTGACGCGACCGCGGGCATCGTGGCCGCCACCAGTATCACCATCGAAAACGCCGCAATCAGCGACGCGCGAACCAAACGAACAGACACCATCACACTCACCTCCGCAGGAGACTTGTTCACCTACCTATTCGCGTCACAGGCTCTGAGAGTTCCCGGAACTTCTCGGACCGGTCGGGAACAACACACAGGTAGGCAGGCGGGAGGAAACACGCGTTCGAACCTCCGCAGGTCAACGCCAACCACCCCGCCTGCCTCTACATCCCCCAGGAGTCATCCAGCCAATCCGCCCTGGTTTGTCCCAGCATGCCGTTGCGATTCGTGCGGCCCGACAGTCTCGACCGCCGTGCAGGTTCGCGACCGTCGGATAGATCGTCGATCACCTGACTGCGACCGATTTCATTGGCGCCGGATCCAGCTCGTTGATGTCGCGCAGTGATCCCGGGCGCAGGTTGTTGATGTCGGAACTCTGGGAGAGTCGGGCGCGAATACACAGGTAGAGGAAGACGGTGGTGGATCGGGGTGTGAACAGAAGGGGGAGGGGCCGAGCGGGCGTGTTGTTCGCGGAGTTGGCTGTTCCAGCTCCAGGCCTCAGCTTCCTGCGGAGGCGTCGGCTACCCGCGGGAACGCTACTAGTGCGATGTGATAGTCCGGAACACGGCGGTGATCACCGCTCTCCACTATCTGAGGTACAACGAGATGTTCGAGGGCAACGGCGCAGACCTGGCCGTACATCACGGCTCGATGTGACTTCGTCAATGGATAGGAAGAGCGGCGCTTGCTGCCAGTTTGGGTTGGCGCCCGTCGAAAGGAGTGTGCGCTGATGTTCCACCAACCAACCGAAGGAAACACTAGGGCGTTTGTGGCAGGTGTCGTTGCAGCTGTGGTTGCTGTTGTGGCAGTCATCATCCTTGCTGCGGCGGGGGGGCAGTCAACTCGAAGGCACCCGGGCCGCGGTGCCGGTCGAAGTATCGGTTCTTGATTAGGTCGCGGGGCCTCAGGACGTCCTTCCCAACGGGTTCGAGAATCTGCCAGTGGTCGATCACATGGCGGACCTCGAGTCGGCTCGTCTACTGGCTACTCGAGATAGCGTGGCCTACCATCTCGTTCCTGGCATTGGCGACAACCTGTGTCTCGTCGCGGTGTCTGGCCAAGGGACGGATCTCGTTTCCACCGGAACATGCGCCCCGCGTAGCGCAATCGTAGGCAACGGTCTCTACTTCGCCGATGGGCCTGTCGACGGTTTGGTCCTAGTCGCCATGTTGGTTCCGGATGGCACCATGAGCGTGGAAACGGCTGAGGGATCCGTTCCTGTGGTGAACAATCTTGCTTTGTTCACAGCTGGCAGCGGGGGTCAGGTCACCCTGCAAGGCAGGTCATTCGGCGATCTCGTGATCACCCTGGTAGGTCGCGAGGTTCCCCAAGGTATCGACGCAGGTCAACCCCAACCGTTGAAGTGAGGTCCTGATCGAAGTGGCGTCCGGTTGAGAGGCATCGGAGTACGGGCGGTGACTGGTGGTCAACCGTATCCGGCCCCCGGCGTCACAGCAACACTGGATGAAGCGTCCGAACACCAAGAGGCAACACTGGCCAGCCTGTGACGGTAGAGGAACCTCCGTCCGGGTTCAACTGAACCTCAGATCGCCGCATCGAGGACGCAACACAACGATCGGTGAAGTAGAGGCTAAAGCCGCATTCTGGAAATGCCGATAGCGACATGGAGTTCACTTGGACAACGTATGAAGAAGCGAAGTCGCAAAACGGCAGCTCTCCCAACGGATTGGTATCGCTGTCGGAAGTGCGGAACGATCGAGGCGGCCGGAGTCGACCACGTCTGTGCGATGGTCGAGATTCCGCCGGACACGTCGGTGAGGGTGGAGCCGACGACGGCACCGAGAAGCCGTGGTTGGTTTCGCGGCCGCGAGTCCCGGTAGGCGACGCGACAGCTCGTCTCTGCTACCCGGAACGGCAGCTGGCAGAGTTGTAGGCCCTTGTCTCTCTGGGATGTCTCCGAATCCCGTGCATGCACGGGCACTCTGCCTGCAAACTCCGGCCCGTTGTACGACATCGAGTTGAGGTCGCCTCCGACTGGTTGCCTGTTTGCAGTGACCAACGGGCAGGACGCCTGAGGACGCATTCTGGTGAATACTGCTGCAAGGTGTGGTGCGGCTTCCGGCGCTCTCGCTAGCACGCCGTCGTGTGAACACCAAACCCTCCTTCGGGACGAACAGCGCGATGCTTCTCGTCAAGATCGGCCTCGCCCGCGTACCGAGCGAGACCGAGCGGTGGCACTTTGTATTCATGCGGCCGCTTCGTCAGCAGCAGGCAGAAGGAGAGGGCGGAATCCGCCCTAGCCATTCCCCAGACGATCAGGGCGTCGTCCAGAACCAGGAGACCGCCGGATCGCTCAGAAGTGGTTTCTGAGGAAGTCCGACTTTCACCACTTGCATGAGCGTCTTCTCAACTCAAGGATGGGGCTGGGCCTCAGTGCCCTGCAAGTCGGCCGCCAACCCGCTGCTAGCGTCTGCTGGTGCGTCGCTTCGACGCGTGGAACGAGTCACGATGAGCAGCTGCCTTGCACGGGGCAACGTCTCTGTGGTGACAGTGGTCGAAGAGGGCCCACAAATCCCTCCACGTCGATCCCTTTGGCTAGATGCCTGAGCAGGGACTTGCGACACGTGCTGTCTCGACGTCAGGAAGGGGTGTGGCGGCAGTGCGTCCTGCCTTGGGTCCGCGTAGTGTGGGGGTGGCAAGGCGATCCAGGGAGGGTCTGATGTCTTGGTATGGCGACATCGGTGAAACAACGCCTGAGGGGAAACGAACGCTTGAGCGATTGATCGCGCTTCGAGCTAGACTGGATCTAGAGATTCCAAGACGTTAGGACAGCCTCCTGGAAGCAGGAACATGGAACCCCCCCCACAAAGACCGTGAAACCATCGCCCAAAAAGAAGCCACGGGCAGGCCCACAACCAACCAGGCCAGTCTCCTCCGCTGCGGATTCTGGCCCAACCAGGCCGGTGATTCTCGTCGACCGTATACTTCAATCGATGACAACGAGTCGTCGTAGGGGCCGTATCTGGGTGATGGCGGTTGGGCTCGTCTTCCTGATTGCCGCCTTCTTCGCGGTGTTCGGACCACCGGGTACTGTCGACCTCGTTCGCTATCGAGAAGTTGAACCCGGGGTAATCGACGTAGTCATCCCTTGTCGGGCTGAGATCGCTCGAGTGCGGGTCTGGGTCTTCGACAGGTCAATCTGGATCTTCGCAACGGGCTCCGACCCGGAGCAGTATGCGCTCGGGGGCAGCACCTGCAATGGCATGGGCCACATCGACCTTGGCACACCGATAGACGGTCGTCGCCTCATCGACGGGTTCGATCTCTCAACGATTCCCGGGCGCTCGTGACGTCAGAGCCATTACGGCCGCATTGCCCCCAGCGTCTCGTGAGTCAACCTCGGTGGCGGCCCCGCAGCAATGGGTTGGACATCTAGCGAGTACCGGGCCGCGCAACGTTGGTAGCGGCCCGATCTGAACTCGCTCGGGTCGACCACCCAAGCGGCAGCTACCGCGGGAATGTTCAAGATCCTCAGGATCTGCTACGACGTCGCGATTTCAACATCTATCGAGTATGGGAGAAACACCACCGGGGTAAATGTGGATCGAACTGCGAACCAGTAGAACCACCGACCCTGATGTACGCCGTAAGCCGTGTGACCCCAGTACCACGGCCCCCCCGAGTCGCCCGGGATCGAAGTATTGGTGTTGGTTAGGGTCAAATGGCACACTCCGCCAAAGCAATGGTTCAGCTGGTACACATGATCGCAGGTCTTCCCAGATGCTGACCCGTTCCGGCAGAGCTCCTGACCCTCAGTAGGATACCCGGTTCCCGAGACGTCAAGGAGATTGGTGTCGTAGGGTCCTGAGAAGAAGTCATCGGCCTCATAGGCGCTGCTGGTCATCCACTGGACATCGCCGTAGGGTCCTTCCTCTTGGTCCTGAGTCACGAGGTGAGCATCCGTACCGCTGAGGACGTAGTACAGGCTGTCGCCACAGTGTCCGGCTGTCACCAGCCCACGCGTGCTCCCTGACTTCACACCGAAGCCGGAGGTGCAGGCGAGGTCCCCGTTCTCGCTCCAAGCCAGATAGTGTCCGCCGAAGATGTTGGTTGTCGCTCCTCCCAACACCTGGTCTATTGCCCTAACTTCGACACCTAAGAACGCCTTCGGGTTTCTCAACACGATGTCCTGGAGAATCTCGTCTCGTTCGCCCTCGGTGTCGGAAGCGGCCACGAGTTGGACCTCGACGGTGATCACGCCGGTCGCGATGTCATAGCCCGAGGATGCGTTGTCAACAAGATCCGTCTCGGAGAGTGCGGAGTAGTGCGCTGCCAATAGGCGATCGTCGAGTTCCCGCTCAGAGAAACCACGATTCTCGATCATCCGAACCTCAAGAGCCCGCGAACCAAAGATGGCATCGTTGAAACGGGCCACCTCGACTACTGCGGCTTCTGGTGCTGTCGACCTGAAGGCAATCCATGGGTCGCCGTTTCGCTCAATTCGCGCCCCGGCGAAGTCATCGGGATAGGTCTGTCGAATGCCATTCACAAGCATGGAGAACGACTCATGCCAACCGTATTCCTCGACGGCAAGCTCCAGAGAGATCCCTTCCTGCTTCGCCACCGTCGCTAGATCGTTGAGTTGAGCCGAATCTAGGCTTCCCCATTGAGCAGGGGCGACGTTCGGAAGATCGATGTCTACTTCGTGACCAGCTCGCGTCGTGGTCCCGTCCAGGGCTGCGCCAGGACTCGCAGTGGCTGCCGCAAGAATCGTCAGTACGGCCACCAGTCCGGTGATCAGCCTTGTTCTCTTGAACTGCTGTGCTTCCATGCTCCCCTCACTTCCTGGCACATGGGCCCACCGATCCCGTTGGGCTCTCGATCTGTACACAACCGCGGCTCTCGTGTTCGAGACCAGAAGTTGGACACCGATCCTTCGGACTTCGATCTCCCCGTCTGGGAGGGGATCGAGACCGGTCCCACTCCTCGCCTCGAAAACAAGAGCAGACGCTCGTCCATCTTCCAGGTCCTGATCTGGCAATTACTAGGGCCACAAGTCCCTTTTCTTCCCAGACTGACTTCCCTTCTCGCGCCGCGCGCACCAGGACTCCTAAGCTACGACCCGAACTCCAACCTCGCGGGCACCATCTGAGTTGCGGCCGACCCTCGGGTCGATCGCCGTCAAGCGATCTCTCAGCTGATGCGCTCCTTCGGCTCCCTGCCGGCCAGTTCGCCCGCCAGAGAGCCGTTGCGCTCACAGCTGACGCTGGCCCTGGCTCAGCTCAGTTCCTCCCGCTCCCGCCCCTGCCCGGAACGCTAGTCCCTCGGGTCACCGGCCCGGTGCAATCCAATCGCACCTGCGACTTGGGAGCACACCGAAGCTGCGAACGGTTCTTCCGCAACCCAGCAGAGCCCGGCCGCCTCGGGGCCGATGCGAATCGCGGTGGCGTGGTCGGGCGCCTCGCGCAGGAGACACCTCGCTCAGAGAATGGTGAACTGGCGTTGGCAACGCAGGAGTGACTTCGGGCACCGCAACCTCGGAGCCAGTGGTGTCTCGCGACGCGGGTCGGCACGACATGCTCTAGGCGGAGCTAGCGGGCGACTACTGGGATGGGTTGAGTCGGTGTTTCAGGTAGTCGTCCGTGTTGTTGGTACGCAACATGATCCACAGGGGCAGATAGTCGGACATCTTGTAGGTACTCCAGAAGTCACGGTACCAGCCTTGCTGACTTGGCTCGTCTCGTTGGTTTCCGTCCGAATCGAACTCGAAGTTCGAGCTGGTGTGACCCGGTTCGAATGACTTCATGGACATACGTTTCGAAGTCGGCGTTCGGCTTTGCCGTTGGTTTGGGGCCGGTATGGGCGGGTGAGGAGGTGTCGGATCCCGGCGTCGGTGAGGGCTTGTTGGAAGACGCGTGAGGTGCGGTAGTTGCGGGCGTTGTCGGTCATGATCCGTTCGATCGTGACTCTGTGAGTTGCGAACCATCCGATGGCACGTTCGATGAACCCGGTGCAGGTGACGCCTTGCTCATCGCTGAGGGCTTCCACGTAGACGACGCGGGAGTGGTCGTCGATAGCGACGTGGAAGAAGTCATATCCCAAGCCGCGGCCTCGGACCATCCCGGGACTGTGACCGTTGACTCTCCAGCCGCCACCGTCGAGGATCCGGCCGAGCTTCTTGACATCAACGTGAAGGAGTTCACCCGGTGCCGCTCGTTCGCAACGGCGTACGATCCGTCTCGTGGGCGGGTCGATCGCGTCCAGTCGGGACAGGCCACAGCGACGGAGGATCCGTTCAACGGCTGAGCGTGGCATATCGAGTGCATAGGCGATGCGATGCGGACCCCACCGCTTGGACACACGCAACCCACATACCCGCTCCTCGACCTCGACCGGTGTCTGGTTCACCGACCGCAACGGTCTCGACGACCGATCCACGAGTCCTGCCGGACCCTGTTCACGCCACCGACGCGGCCACCGATACGCCGTCTCACGAGACACCCCCATCGACTCGTCAGCCACCACCACCGGCCACCCCTCAGCATCGATCCGATCCACCAAGATCCTGCGACCAACCGGCGTCAAATGCGCACTACGGTGAGACACGAGAGCCTCCGTCTCGGCATGGAGCTATACACCCCCCGCACCGAAGCCGGAAGGCTCTCACAATGTCAACAACCTCTAGAAGAAGAACCACTAGCTGTAGCGCGATCTGATCGTAGAACTTGCCCTGGGCAATGTGGTACCGCGGATCTCCGCGGCGAAGTCTGCAGGTATCACCCAAGCCTGCGCTCGCAAACCGCTCTGCCCGTCGGTCGTAGATCCGATGTTGAAGTCTCCAAGCACGACGAGATGTTTCGACCAGCCGGTCGTGCGCCTTGGCCGCAATGGCCCTCATGAGTTGCGCGATTTCTTCTCGTCGTTGGGACAAGCTCTCTCCCCAGATGATCCTGGCGTCAGGCCGGACCAGACAAAAGACATGGAACCCCCAGAGGTGAAGCCCATTCGGTGGCAAGGTCCGCCTAGCAACAAGCAGCATATTGACAAGGCGGTCTTCGGTGGATTCCCCAATGGGTGGCTGCCTGATGAGCACACCCGCCACCCGCTCGTGTGCTTGCCGATGTGCAGCCCTTGATCGACGCCATGCGGTACAAGCGCCGGCGGGAATCCTGGTGCTCTGGGGGTCGAGCGGCTCCTCATGAGCGGAACCTGGACCTGACTCCTTCTAGGCTGAAGACCTTGGCACAGCCATGTCGAAGGACATCGCGAACCCCCGTCAGTCGCGGGCCCGGGCTACCGATGCCGTGGGGCCTCGGTAGCCCGGGCCTGTGTTTCTCATGTCTAGCTATTGATCCAGATGCCAAGGGCGTTGTACAGTTTGTCGGTCCGGGAGAAGACCTCTCGACCAAACGGCCACGGGTCGTAGATCATGCCCCGATGGACCCCATATGCCTGGTTGCCCCAGAAGACAGGCCCACCGCTGTCTCCAGTCGTGGATTGATGGGAGCCCATTTCCACCAGATTGCAGACGCTGCCGGAGCACTTGCCGAGCGCCCTGACCTCCTGGCAGTACTCATGGCTAACCCCACCGTTTCGACAGAGTTCCTGGCCAACAACAGGGACTCCGATTGAAGAAACGTCACGCAGGTTCACCTCTGTTGCGGATGAGCTGCCGGCATAGAAGTCATCGGGTTCTGCTTGGGGTCCTGTGTGCCACTGGAAGTCACCGTAGGTGCTCTGATACTCCGCTTGGAAGGCCAGGCTCACCCCATCATCGGCCTGGGCATTGCCGCAATGGCCAGCGGTAAGAACACCCGTCGTCCCCGAGCCGGTTATGACTCCAAAGGCGGTGGTGCAGGCACCACTCAGAATCTCGCCACCGTAGTGGCTTTCCGCTGTGCCGATAGTTGAGTTCTCGGACTGAACCACCGAAACCGGGAAGATCGCGGCATAGCCGGCGCCCATTCGGACTACGAGTGCCTGCACGGCAATAGCCCTGACAGTCTCCAGCACAGGACCGGAGATTGATCCGTCCAGTACGACCCGCGAGACTATGGCACCGACCTCCCAGTCATAGGATGTAGTCGCGTCACGGACGTCCGGTGATGCCATCACTGCATAGTGAACGCTCTCGACGGCCTTTTCGATTTCCGCCTCGGTGAAGCCGAGATCGGTGTGAACGTCAACAGATATCCCCTCGTGGGATGCAGTGAAAGCACCTACTATCACTCGTGCTGTCGCGGGCTCCTTGTCGGCGAATGCAATCCACGCCTGACGACCGTTCACTATCGCAGCAGCCGTGAAGTCAGCGGGCAGTTCATCGCGGATATTGGCCACCGCCAAGGCGAAGTTGTCGTTCCAAGCATATCGATCGATCGCCGACTGGAGAGATATGCCTTTCTGCTCTGCGACTGTCTGCAGATCCTGCATCTCCGCCTCCGAAATCGGGCCGTCGATCGTCGGTGGTGCCACGTCGGGTAGATCCAAGGGTGACGAAACCGACCCAAGTGCGGATGGGGTGGCTCCTCCTCCCTCTGCCTCTGCCTGGGGCGCCGCGGCCGCGGAGGCGGCAAGTAGCCCCATCGCGAGTACGGCGATCACCAGAAGCGCTAGTTGCTTCATTGTCTGTTCCTCCCTGATCGGATGCCATGGGAACGGCACGCCAGCTTGAGACATGTCCGTCTCTGACTGCAATCCATACCCTTCCTTCTGTCTGTAGTGATCCCCGCTCCATCGCTTCGCTCCCTCCTTGATGACCGATGTTTCCTCTCGCGAGGACACCACTACGTAGAAGTATTCGCCCGAGCCACGTTCAAGGTTCCCATGACGGCGCCCACACGGTATCGGACCGCCTTGGTGCCGAATGCTCCAAATGAGTAGTCCACCCTCGGCCATCTCTCAGGCCACTCAAGTACCTTTGACCAGACACAGCTCAGGGTTGACCCTTGAGCCTGGCCCCTCGGGCGACCGGAACCGGAAACGGCTTGTTGCCGCGTGTGGCACTGCGCGAGAGCCTCTGAGGTTGGAAGGCGACTCATCAGCCATCGGTCCTCTTCTGAACCTGGACACCAGACTCTGGGAGTTCCGATTCGCTCGATGATTCAAGGAAAGGCAGGACGGGGATCTGCAGATCGGCGCTTCCCACCATCCCAGACCAGCCAGAGTCTTCAGAACCGACGAACTCCGAACATGGACAGTTCTGGCAAGTAGAGTTGAAAGTGATGAATCGACGATATCGCCTTCTCTTGGCAGCAGCCGTCGGACTTGCGGTCTTCTCGGGCGCGTATCTGTTCCTGACTCCGCACTACTGTGCTGAAGCTCTTATGTCGAGTTGGAGTCGATGTGTCACCGTGGTTGGGAGCCCCGCATTCTCACTGACGGACTGGGGTCTCGACGACGGCTTTGACGTGCTGGTTCCGGTGGTTCCCGCAGCCCTTGCCACCGCCGCCGTCTGGTGGTTGCTGGGCAGAAAAGCCGTTGGCCGTTCGTAGCCGTTCTTGTCGTGGTGGCCATCAGGTCGCTGGTGGTGCGTCGATACCGGTAGTAGGTGTCCCGAGAGATCCCATACCGGCGGCACACCTTCAGCCACCGAATCCCCGGTTCGGAGAGGCTCGGTCAACGCGTCCCATCTCAACTCGGCCATGGTCACCACATTTGGGACCACATTCGCCTCCTCACAGCGCCAAGCACAGGATGCAGCCCCAATCGCGGCGTGCTTGTCGAAGCCTCTGCTGCCGTCAGCGATCGCAAGGCGGCCGACGGAATCCTGCTTCCTCCGTCGACTCCAGCGACCGACAGCGCCGGCTCGTCTCGCGGTCACCTCGCTGTAGTGATCCACTTCGATCACTTCGATCACTTCACCGCGAGCCCATCACATCACAAGACCTGTGGACGTCCCCACTGTCACATCCAGGCACCCATCTCAACAATGACAATCTCTGAGCTCGTACCTCTGAGATGCTGCTGCATGCTCGTGACCTGGTCGTTCTGCTCGCTCAGGGCTGTGACGATTCTCAGGCGATCATCAAAAGAAGCGAACTGCTCAGATTGCCACACTCCGTATTTCGAGGGTTCCGCCATAACGTATCTCGTTTCGGATCGAAGCAGAGCGCCTCGCTTGCCGGCTGCCTCCCCGGCTTCAGTCGTCGTACAACCGTACTCTTCAGACACCCCGTTGGTTCCCACTACAGCCACATCGAAGTGCGCGGACTCCCATTCGAGAGTCATCTCCTCGGCGCAGTCTACGAGAGCCGAGGTGTTCAGACGCATCTCGCCTCCGACCACGATGACTCAGAGACGCTGATCGTTGTCTTCCAACCCGAGTTCGTTGGCAAATGCGCTGATTTCACCAGAGATGGGTATCGAGTTCCACCTGTCCTTGGAGATCTGAGACCTTCCAGTTGCCGCCTTCGAGGATCATGACGGCCGACTGAAGATCTCGCTGGCCTTCTCGTATCAGCGGCTCGTCGGGCAGGCGCTCGCCTGTCACGACGTCATAGAGGCCGAAGTCGGGGTTTGGTTGGTTGCAGCTCAGGATGACGAGTTCGGTCGGGCTCCTGACCTCGATGACTTCAGGGTGAGTCGCTGGTTGGCCGCGAAGAGCTACGCCGCTCGTCTGATGTTCTTCGAGAAGGCCGACGATGAATCCCCTCTGCGGATCGACCAGGACGTCATCAATGAGTGGGCTTGTTGGATCGGGGGGATCCCAGAATCCGGCCTCTGCTGCGTAGTAGGCCCGGTATCCGGCGATCGCTGCATCCGAAACCTCCCTCGGCACACAGCCAGCCGTCGTGACAACTCGAAGGTCACCAACAACCCACCCCTCACTACCGCGCACAAGATCCGCTTGGTACCAGACGCCCGCCGTGTCGGTGAACGACGGTGCCAACAGCACGCAATCCTCCAAGACGACACGATCCGAAGCCGAATCCTCCACCTTGGGATGCAGAACAACCTCGGTCTCAATAGGGCCAGATCCAGAGGATCGCTCACCCTGAAACAGAGCAATCGCACCCTCGACCACAGCCGGCGAAGCGACACGCTCCAAAGGCCCAGACTCAAGATCACCAGATGCTCGGACCTGCTTCCACGCATCCCAGAAGGCTGCCCAGACGTCAAACACATCCTCAGCAGGTCCAACCGTCGTCGTCGTCTGCGGTATAGTCGTGGAAGTCGACGATGAAGTAGTCGCTACGAAAGTCGTCGACGAAGCCGTGCTGGTCGTCGCGGAGTCGGCTGGCGGCTGGGTCGAGCAAGCGCCGAGCACCAACAGCGCTGCGACTGTAACGCCGCGAACGACCGACGACCTGATCCGGTCGCCACGCACAGTCGACGGCTGCCCCAAGCTCACCGACCTGCCCCCCAGTCTCGGTAGCTGGGCAAACCTTACATATCTGAACGACCGCGTGTCGAGAGAACGCATCAAGGACACCTCCGCATCATCCACCTAAGGGGCAACCCACAGCACCTAGCGCGACACCCTGTCATCAAAGTGTCAAGAACCCTGCACCCGGGTTCCGGGCGCTGTCCAATCCATGAGACCCATATCGCCATCAGCGAATCCTCCCAGCCGACCCTGTCATCAAGGTGTCAGAAACCCTGTCAAAAACCCTCCAACTGCCGCTCTGTCTCCCATCTGAACCGATCCGGGTTCGTCGGAGGCTCCATTCCCTGAGAGGATGGGGTTATGGCAAGACGAAGCAGGTATTCGCCTGAGGTCCGTGAGCGTGCGGTGCGCATGGTGATGGAGCATCGGGGTGAGTATGAGACGGAGTGGGCGACGATCACGTCGATTGCGCACAAGATTGGGTGTTCGACTGAGACGTTGCGGAACTGGGTTCGCCAGGCGGAACGGGATGCCGGCCTACGGTCGGGGTTGACCTCCGATGAGGTGGCCGAGTTGCGGGAGTTGCGGCGTGAGGTGGCCGAGTTGCGACGTGCGAATGAGATTCTGCGCAAGGCGTCGGCGTATTTCGCTGTGGCGGAGCTCGACCGCCGACCGAAACGATGATCGCCTTCATCGACGGACACAGAGACGAGTACGGGGTCGAGCCGATCTGTGCACAGTTGCCGATCGCCCCGTCCACCTATTACGAACACAAACGCCTGCAGAAAGAACCTGACCGCAGGTCGGTTCGGGTTCGCCGTGACGAACAGCTACGAGGCGATGTCAAGCGGGTCTTCGATGACAACTTCGGGGTCTATGGGGTGCGCAAGGTCTGGGTTCAACTGAACCGGGAACACATCACGGTGGCCCGCTGCACGGTGCGGCGTCTGATGCGTCAGATGGGACTGAGAGGCGCCATCCGGGGTCGGACGTTCACACCACACACGACCGCCCGTGACGACTCCCAGACACGCCCGAGTGATCTGGTGTGTCGCGATTTCACTGCGACTGCCCCCAACGAGCTGTGGGTGTCTGACCTGACCTATGTGGCGACCTGGTCCGGGTTCGTGTATGTGGCATTCGTCATCGACGCCTACTCGAGGGCCTGTCAAGTTGTTTGTGTAAGGGGGGCGGGTGGTGGTGTTCATAGGTGGGGGTTGATTCGGTCGGGGTAGGCGAGGGCGAGTTGTTGGAGGGCTTGTTTCCAGTTGGTGGTGATCTGGCCTTCGACGAGGCGACCGGGGGCTTTGCGTTCGTTGGGTGGTCGGCCTCGTTCTCGTGCTCGTTCTCGTGCTCGTTTGTCCTCGATGTCACAGATCGCGAGCCACAACAGTTTTACGACGGCGACGTCGTTGGGGAAGTGACCACGGTTCTTGGTGACCTTGCGCAGCTGATAGTTGAGTGACTCGATTGCGTTCGTGGTGTAGATCACTCGTCGTAGCGCCGGCGGGAACGCCAGGAACGGTACAAACCGGACCCAGGCGTCACGAAACGCTTTGACCGTCGCGGGATACTTGACCCCCAGCTCGGAGGCTTCGAACGCTTCGAGCTCTGAGATGGCCGCGTCGGCGTTGGCGGCCTGATAGATCGGCTTGATCGCCGCAGCGACTCGTTTGCGGTCTTTGTAGTTCACGAAGCGCATGCCAGCCCGGATCAGGTGCACGACACAGGTCTGAACGGTCGCGTGCGGCCAGGTCGCCTCGATCGCTTCAGGGAACCCGGTGAGCCCGTCACAGCACACGATCAACACGTCTTTGACGCCTCGATTGGCGAGCTCGGCGCATACCGACGCCCAGAACTTGGCGCCCTCGGTGGCCTGGACCCAGATACCCAAGACGTGTTTGATGCCGTCCATGTCGACCCCGACAGCGATGTGCGCGGCCTTGTTGCGCACATGACCACCGTCACGGACCTTGACAACGATCGCATCGAGATAGACCACCGGATACAACGGATCGAGCGGACGGGACTGCCATGCCAACACTTCGTCACACACCGCGTCGGTGACCTTCGAGATCGTCTCGGCGGACAGTTCGGTGCCGATCGTCGACGCGAGATGATGACCGATGTCTCGGATCGTCATCCCACCCGCATACAGTGACACGATCATCGCATCCAGACCCTCGAGACGA
>Ga0315542_1001644_pt1 | contig 13876 bp, 4 predicted proteins | sample SalMarSW160120MG_FD_202541 | JGI IMG/M metagenome (GOLD analysis project Ga0315542, IMG submission 202541) | Salt marsh sediment microbial communities from the Plum Island Ecosystem LTER, Massachusetts, United States - Salt Marsh Sediment SW1601-20 ...
GAGCGCGATCCGGCGGCCCGACCGGGTCTCCCACCCCCACCGCGAGCAGGGGCGCCGGGGCGCCGCCACCTTCGCCGGGAGAGAGGTTCCGCACGCTCTCGTTGCCATCGCACAGCAGCACCAGACCTCGGAGTGGTCGATCGGCCCAGCGGCTGCCCACCTCGCGAATCAGCGCCAGCAGATCGGTCCCGACGGCAGTCGGGGGAAGCGGCGGGGCCTTCGCCTCCGCGAGGGGACGCTGGGCCTCCATGCCGTTTCCCCGCACCAGGCTGATCCGGACGTCCTGGCCGCGCTCCGCCAGCAGCGAGTCCGCCGTTCCGGCCAGCTGCAGGGCTCGCGCCCAGCGGGTCCGATTTCCCCCGCCGTCCGCCAGCGCCATGCTGGCGGAGTCCTCCAGGACGACGACCACCTCCGCGGGGCGCTGCTGACTGTGGATGCGGTAGAGCGCCGGGCCGGCCAGCGCCAGCAGCAGCAGGACGAAGGCGAGGCTCCGCAGGGCGATCAGCCCGCGGCGCAGCGCAGCGGGGGCCGTCGGCTCGCTGGCGCGATACTGCCGGCGGGTCCAGAGCACGGCGGCGACGGCCACGAGCAGCAGAAACGGCCAGCCCCAGGAAGGTAAAGCCCACTCGACGTGCAAGAAGCCAGCCTCCGGCGCGGGAAGCAAGAGATGGAGCGGGGCGGCGCAGGCGGCAAGAGTCCGCCCCGAGCAGGACATCAGCCATTACGCCGCCGCGCCGCCGGGAGTTCCCGGCGCGGCGGTCAGCCGGCCCGCAGACGGCTAGGCCCGCTTCTCCTCGATGACCACCTGCGCCGCCGCGAGGCGGGCGATGGGTACCCGGTAGGGCGAGCAGCTCACGTAATCCAGGCCCACGCGGTGGCAGAAGGCGACGGAGCTGGGATCGCCGCCGTGCTCCCCGCAGATGCCCAGGTGCAGGTCGGGATTGGCGCTCCGGCCCTTGCGGCAGGCCATCTCCACCAGCTGGCCCACCCCCTCCTGGTCCAGCTGCTGGAAGGGATCGGCGGGCAGGATGCCGCGCTTCACGTACTCCGGCAGGAAGACCCCGGCATCGTCCCGGCTGTAGCCGAAGGTCATCTGGGTCAGATCGTTCGTGCCGAAGCTGAAAAACTCCGCTTCCCGGGCGATCTGGTCGGCGAGCAGCGCCGCGCGGGGAATCTCGATCATGGTGCCCACGAGGTACGAGACCTCCTCGCCGACCTCCGCCATGACCTGCTTCGCGATCCGGTGGCAGAGCTCGCGCGAAATGGACATCTCGCGCACGGTGCCCGTGAGCGGGATCATGATCTCGGGCCGCACGTCCACCCCGTCCCGCTTCACGTCGAGCGCGGCGCGGATGATGGCCTCCACTTGGATCTCGTAGATCTCCGGGTAGGTGAGACCCAGCCGGCAGCCGCGATGACCGAGCATGGGGTTCATCTCGTGCAGCGCCAGCACCTTGCGGCGGATGGTCTCGGGGGAGACGTCCATATCTTGCGCCAGCGCCCGGATCTCGTCGTCCTCCTGCGGCAGGAACTCGTGCAGCGGGGGATCCAGCAGGCGGATCGTGACCGGCAGCCCGTCCATCTCGCGGAAGATGCCCGCGAAGTCGCCCTGCTGGAGGGGCAGGATCTTGGCCAGGGCGCGCCGGCGGCTGGCCTCGTCCTCCGCGAGGATCATCTCGCGCATCTTCATGATGCGGTCCTCGCCGAAGAACATGTGCTCGGTGCGGCAGAGCCCGATGCCCTGGGCGCCGAACTGGCGCGCCTGGCGGGCGTCCTGCGGCGTGTCGGCGTTCGTGCGCACCTTGAGCCGGCGGATCTCGTCCGCCCAGTCCATGACGCGCAGCAGGTGGGGGTCCTCCAGGCGCGGGGCGATGAGCGGGGGCGTGCCCGCGATGACGGCGCCGTTGCTGCCGTTGATGGTGATCGCGTCGCCGGCACCGAAGGTGCGCCCGCCGATCTTCATCTCCCCCTTGGCGGCGTCCACGTACAGCTCGCCGCAGCCGGCCACGCAGGGCTTGCCCATGCCGCGGGCCACGACCGCGGCGTGGCTGGTCATGCCGCCGCGCGAGGTGAGGATCCCCCGGGCGACGTTCATGCCGGCGATGTCCTCGGGGCTGGTCTCGCGCCGCACCAGGATGACCTGCCGGCCCGCGGCCGCGGCGGCCACCGCATCCTCCGCGGAGAAGACGACCCCGCCCTGGGCCGCACCGGGCGAGGCGGGCAGGCCCGTTCCCAGGACCTCGACCTCGGCGTCGGGATCGATCTGATCGTGCAGGAGCTGGTCGAGGTGACCGGGCTCGACGAGCATCACTGCCCGCTCCTTGTCGATCAGGCCCTCGGACTGCATCTCGCTGGCGATGCGCACCGCGGCGGCCCCCGTCCGCTTGCCGTTACGCGTCTGCAGCATCCAGAGGCGGCCCTCCTGGATCGTGAACTCGATGTCCTGCATGTCGCGATAGTGCCGCTCGACCTTCTGGTAGATCCCCTCCAGCTCCCGGTAGACCCGCGGCATGACCTCCTCCAGCGTCGGCAGGGACTTGGCCTCGTTCCCGGCCGGCAGGTGGTCGCGCCCGACGATGTTGACCTGCTGCGGTGTCCGGATGCCGGCGACCACGTCCTCCCCCTGGGCGTTCACCAGGAACTCGCCATAGAAGATCTTCTCGCCGGTGGACGGGTCCCGGGTGAAGGCCACGCCCGTGGCGCTGTCGTCACCCAGGTTGCCGAAGACCATGGTCTGCACGTTGACGGCCGTGCCCCAGTCGTTGGGGATGCCGTGGATGCGGCGATATTCTCTGGCCCGCTCGACGTTCCAGCTGTCGAAGACCGCGCGGATGCCGCCCCAGAGCTGCTCCCAGGGATCGGTGGGGAAATCGCGGTTCACGGCCTGCCTGATGATCTTCTTGAACTCGACGATGAGGGACTGCCAGTCCTCGGCCGTCAGCTGGGTGTCGAGCTGGACTCCCTGCTTCTCCTTGAGCCGGTCGATCGCCTCCTCGAAGAGCTGGTCGTTGACGCCCATCACCACGTCGCCGTACATCTGGATCAGCCGGCGGTAGCTGTCGTAGCCGAAGCGGGGATTGCCGGACTTGGCGATGAGCCCCCGGACCGTCTCGTCGTTCAGGCCGAGGTTCAGCACGGTGTCCATCATGCCGGGCATCGAGACCCGGGCACCGGAGCGCACGGAGAACAGGAGCGGGTCCGCGGGATCGGCGAACTTCTTGCCCAGGATCTCCTCGACCTGCGCGAGGGCGCCGCGGACCTCGTCCTGCAGTTCGGCCGAGAGCGTTCCGGTCTGCTGGTAGGCGGTGCATTCGGCCGTGGTGATCGTGAAGCCGGGAGGCACCGGGAAGCCGAGGCGATCCATTTCCGCCAGGCCGGCTCCCTTGCCGCCCAGGAGCTCCTTCATGCCTCTGTCGCCGTCGGCCTTGCCGTTGCCGAAGAAATAGACCCGTTTCGCGCTCATGATCTCCTCCCGCATGCTCCGCTCACGTGGTCGTGGGCCGTCTCACCGTGCCGCCCCGCGCCGGGCGGTCGAAAGGGGGCCTTACGCCCCCTGCACAGCTCCAGTATAGACACGATCGCCCATCTCACAAGTCCTGGCCCGGACGGAACAGCCGCCTCGGCGGCACAGGCGCAGGCGGGACGCTGCATGCACAACGTCCCGCCCGGTATTCCCCATGCGCGGGATCAGCGGATGATGACCAGCTTGCCCCAGAAGCTGCCACGCTGCGGCATGTCCACTTTCCAGATGTAGACACCGGATGCGATCAGCTGATGGTCCTCGTTGCGGGTGATCCAGTACATGTTGGATTCGTGCTGGTTCTCCGGGCCGAGCTCCGCCACCAGATCCCCGTCGACCGTGAACACCTTCACCCGCGATCCCGGCGGCAAGTTGGTGAAGACCACCTGCTCTCCCTCGAGTCCCGGGAAGCCCGCACCCCTCCGCAGAGGATTGGGATAGGCATAGATCTCCGGGCCATCCAGAGGTGGGGCGGCCTCCACGTTGACCTCGAAGGCCACCATGTTGCCCATCCCCCAGAACGGGGAAACTGGATCGTGGACGATATCCGGATCCAGATTCACGGAATACGTGCTGGGGAAGCGCGGGGAGAACAGCTGATCGTTCGCCAGGGCCGTGGGCTCGATTCCCGCCGTGTTGCTGTAGTCGAAGGTCGAGACGGCGTAGAAGTAGGTGAACCCGTTGTAAACGTTGTCGTCGAAGAAGATCACCTTCCCCGGCTGACTCTCGAAGTCGAAGCAGGCGGCCCGCTTCTCGTCGAAGCAGTTGGGTGTGATGTTGTAGTTTTCGTCGCCGCAGAATCCCTCGATGCAGGTCTCGGGGTTGGTCTTGTCGTAAAGACCGATGAGCTGCAGGGAGAAGGGATCATCGGCTTCGCTGCGCCATACGGCATAGCCCTGGAAATCCTGACACTTCAGGCGGAAGGTCGCGCCGGAGTCGACCGTGCCGGCGGAGAAGGTGAGGAAGAGGCCGAGATCGAGGTCGCGGTACTCCGCTGAGGTCGTCCCGCGGTTGATGGTGCGCGAGAGCTCCACGGGCGTTCCGGGGATGTAGATGCCCCCTCCGTAGCTGGCCAGCAGCAGATCGCCGGTGCCGTCCAGGGCCGGGATCATGCGACGTGCGGTGCGGATCGTCGGCTCGTCCACCGCCATGCTCCAGGTGGCGCCTTCATCGCTGCTGTACAGGAAACCCCGCGTATCGGCGAAGGCCCAGACGTCGCCGGCGACCTGGCTGTCGAACACGATGTCGACCACGGGAGAACCGGTCCAGACGCCGTCCGGGGCGAGATCTCCGCCGACCAGCTGCCAGGTGGCTCCGCCATCCACGGTGCGCCACATGCCGCGTCCCGCGGTCCCTACCAAATATATCTGCCCGTTCAGGGGATCCCGGGCGACGCAGCGGCCGTTCTGCTCGCCTTCCGCCATGACCCAGCTCGTTGTCAACGTGTGCCAGCTGGCGCCGGCATCCATCGATTCATAGAGACCGTGCCGGTTGATGGCCACCAGAAGATGTTGGTTGTTCAGCGGATCCTCGACGATCCGGTTGACGAATGGGAATACCGGCGTGGATCCCGGATCGGTCACGATCGAGGGCACCATCAGGTTAGGCAGGCGGACGAAGCTCATGCCGCCGTCGGTGGACACGAAGAAACCGAAGGCCCGGATGGACACGTAAAGGTTCCCGCTGCCGCCCCAGGTGAGAGCCGTCACCTCCATGTAGGTCGGCGGGTTGGGATACGCTGGATCCAGCTCCGCCAGGCCGAAGTGAGCGTAGTACTGGCCCCCGTCCTGCGTCACGTAGATGCCGCGCTGGGAGGTCCCGACGGCATAGGCGGCATCCCGCAGCGGATCGAAGGCCAGGGCGGTGATGAGGCGCCCGTCGGGAAACAGGTCGCCGGCGATGCGCGTCCAGGGGCCGCCGGCAGGCTGCTCCCAGAGTCCGCGCGGATCGTTGCCGGGCGTCGAGGTCGCCCCCAGGTGCAGCAGCCGGTGCGCGGGCTGCTGGGGGGAGGCGGCCAGGGTCAGAATGTTCGTGTAGGGCAGGTACCGGGGGAGTCCCGTGTTCAGCTGGCTCCAGCCGCCGGAGCGGCTATGGCGCAGCACGCCGCCGCTGTTGCTGATGTTGAAGGAACCCACCACCTGGCCGCTGCGGCTGACGTAGACGTTGGACCAGCTGTAGAGCAAGCGGTTCACGGTCTGGCTGCCCACGGCCCCGTTGTTGAAGGTGATGAACTCGATCTCGCGGTCGACGTTGTCCCGGTAAGCGCCGCCGATGTCGACCGTGAATCCCAGGTCCTCGGCTCCCACGATGGTGGTACACGTGGAGATCTCGTCGGGCAGCTCGTCCCACTGAACATAGTTGCCGAACCGCGAGCCCGTCGGGGCCAGGTGGACCTGGATCCCGCTTTCCTCCGGAGACAGCAGCACGAGAGAGTCGGCGGCACACTGCGCGGGCGTCGTCTGGGCCAGGGCCGCCGTCGTACCTGGACCGACCAACAACGCCATCAGCAACACGCCATGAGGTCTCCGGAGGGGCCACGTGCATCCCGATCTCATCCTTCAGCCTGCCTTTCCGGCCGCGCCCGCGTGCGCGGCGATCTTCCTGCCTCACGGACCCGGCACACGGAGCACCGATCCAGCTCCTCGGGGCGAGCAGCTCAGGGGACCATGGTCAGCCCGAAATGCTCCCCGAGAACCCAGTGGATGGCATCCTGTATGTCCGACCGATCGAACCGATAGGGATCGAAGCCCCACATGACGTCGCTCTTCCCGTTGGGCTTGTTGGCCTCCGTCTTGTGGGAGAAGAAGGCACAGACCGCTCCCGTCATCTTCGTGCGGCCGGTCAACAGGTCGAGCGAGCGCCGGCCGCAGGCCGTTAAGAGGGCATCGTTGGTCTCGAAGATCGTCGACGGCCACAAGCTGTCCCCTACGGCCAGGTGCCGGTCGTCGTTCCAGTCAAAGCGGCTGTAGATCCTGAACATGGGCTCCACACAGGGCTCGTCTTCGCAGATCTGCTCCGTCCAGGGGGTGGTGCGGCCGCTCACGCCCGTGTTGTTGTAGAACTCGTCGTTGCCCCAGACCCACGGCTGCAGGCTGTCGGCGTAGCCAGCGCGCAGGTCCTTCCAGTCGATCCCCGGATCCGTGAAGATGGTGTCCGGGAACACGCCGCCTTCCGGCAGGTAGCGGGACTTGAAGGCCGGATCCATCACGAGGCCCTTGATGCCCACGCAGGCCGAGCTGCGCGCGCTGTTGCCGACGCTGCCCAGGCCGACGGCACCGTAGACGGCAGACTTGGGAGTCGTCTGGTCGAGGACCGAGATGCCCATGGCCCGGTAGGGGTACCGCTCCTTGCCGATCAGCACGGTGGTGCCGTCCGGGAGCGTGCGCTCACCGAAACCGACGCGATAGGTCTGCGAACCGAACGTCGCCGTGACGTCGCGCGACTCGAAAACCCAGGGGATCATCCAGTCCGCCTCCTCGATGAACTCGTTGAGAGCCCGCGCTCCCACGAGGAACAGGTTGCCGACTGTTTCCTGGTAGCTGGCCAGCCAGATGAAGCGGTTCGTGCCGTCGTTCTGGGGTTTGAAGGTCTGCCAGATGAAGTTGGACGTGTTGTAGCGCGTGGACCACAGTACGCTGCGATAGTTGACGATGTCGCGGTACCGGATGCTGCTGGTCTCCAGGTCGTAGACATCTTGCCGCGAATCGAATGCCGAAACGCCGCCCGGTCCGGTCAGGGTCTCGAGCCAGAAGTCGTCGCGGTACCGATCGTTGTCCAGGTACCTCCCGCCGCCAGCGGCCGGCCAGGCCTGGCTTTGCTGATCGGCGACGTCGTCCACCAGCATCAGGGGCGACTGCACGGAGTAGTCCGGAACCGGCACGACTTCGAGGATCCAGACGAAGCGCGTCAACTGGTTGGAGTTGTCCGTGACCTGGATGGTGAGGGTGTGGGTACCGGACGGCCAGGATAGCTTGGGCGACTTGCGGTGCTGCGTGGTGTTGCCGGGCTGTACCGCCCAGTTGGGGTCGTCCGCGTCCGTGGGATCCTGGACATCCCAGCCCCAGCGGTAGGTCTCGATGACGCCCGCGTAATCGTCGGCGGAGGCCACCCAGCTGAACTCCAGCACCTGCCCCGAGGCGATGTCGATCGTGGCGGAGGAATTGACGCCCGTGGCGGCCTTGCGGCCGAGGTAGGTCTCCTCCATGACCAGGTAGGGCGTGATGCCCCGCGAGACGAAGACGTTCTGAACTTGGCGCCCGTAGGTGCGGTCCACGCTGACCGCCCCGGCCGTATCCTGGGCCTGGATGGCGAAGAGGTAGAGGATCTGCCGGCCGGCTTCATCCAGCGGCGTGCCTTCGAAGGACTTGAGCCGCTGCTCCGGCATCGGCAAGTAGGGCCCCCAGGGGCTCCAGGAGGAATCCCCGAAGCTGATCAGCTGATCCACGAGGGTGTTGAACTCGTAGGCCGTGCGGACGTAGTGGTCATGATACCAGGCGGTCTTGAAGAGGAACCGCACCTTCGTCGGGACGCCCAGGTCGAAGTCGGGATCGCCGCCCGAGTAGCCGAAGGTGATCGTGTACGGCACCGCCTGGGCGTCGGCCTGGCCGAGAATGCGGGCCGGGCGGTCCACGCGTATCGTCGGCAGCAGGGTGGTGGCGGTGAAGCTCATGAAGGCCGGCGTGCTGTCCACGCCCCCCTCCTCGTCCACGGCGCGGATGAAGAGCGTGTGCGATTCGAAGGAGCGCTGATCCCGGATGTTGAGGTTGTTGTCCCCTGGGAAGCCGGCGATATCCGCGCTGACGAGGAAGGAGCTGTCGGTGGCCGCCGTGAAATGCCAGGGATTGAGGATCTCCCCGGTCGCCGGATCGCTGGTCAGGGTGTCATGCACGCTGATGCCGTCGGTGCCGTTGTCGCTCAGCTTCCACTGGTAACCCTTCACCTTCCCGTCGGGATCGCTGCCGCTCCAGTAGAAGTGCACGATGAAACCCGATTCCAGCAGGGAGGGCGGCTGCCCCGTCATCCGCGTGTCGGGCAGGGCGTTGGGGATCTCGGAGCCTCCCAGATCGGTGCTCGTGCAACCGCCCAACAGCGCGAGGAACAGCCCCGGCAGCAGCGCGAGAGCCGTGATGAGATACCTTTTATGCATGACCGCTGACCTCCTCGGTCGTTCCCTCAGCTGGTTGCGCCCGACCCCCCTGCGGGCGGCCGTTCTCCCGTGCAGGGTTCCTCACTCCGGGAAGACTCCCGTGGCGGTGACGACCTTGACCCTGTAATGCTTGATGAATTTCTGGCTCTCGAAGGCATACAGATCGAGGTCGAGGCGCCCCAGCTCGTTAGCATAGGTCTCGTCGCACTTGCGCAGGCAGTGAACCTGGGGCGGCGGGCAGTTCACGCTCGGGGGACGCACCCCGCGGTAGTAGTGATACTCCGCCGCATCGCTGCGCGAGTCGCAGTTGCTCGCATCGCGGGCCTTCACGGTGATCTGCGTGTCCCCGAGCTGGATGGTGGTCAGGGCGAAGGCCTGATCCGTCAGCTCCGTGTCGTGGTACGTGTTGTCATAGAGCGACTGCCAGTAGGCATCTCTTCCCCCCGTGATGAGCTGGAGGGGCACGAAGAAGCGCACCTTCATGATCCAGACGCCGCTGTCGTCGATGTAGATGGGGGCGTTCGGATCCGTGCGGGAGAAGTTGCGCGTCGGGAAGAGCAGGTTGTCGGCACCCCCGCCGTCCCGGATGATGTTGCCCTGGGGACCATCCGCGGCGTAGGTGATCTCGTACTTCCAGGACATGACCCGATCCTGCGGGACCAGGGCCGGCTCGAGCAGGGGGTACTCCTCCCTGCCGTGCAGCCAGAGCTTGTAACCGTAGAAGTTGCCGAAGACCGAGTCCACCCCCGCCAGCTGCAAGGGGCGATCCAGCCAGACCTCGCCCGTCTGGAGTTTGTAGTAGAACTTGGCGAACTGCTGGATCACGGTGGCGAGGTGGTAGCCGGCCGGCGGCGCGGCCGGGTCGAAGCCGTAGATCTCGTCCACGGTCGAGGCGCAGTCGGCGTCCCAGCAGGGATCATCCGCCTGGCGGGTCGAGGTCTCCGTGTAATTGAAGAGCTCCACGCACTGCACGCAGGGCGGGAAGTTGCCGTAGAAGTGGAAGGAGTCCGGGGTGCCATCGCGCCGGCCGAGTTCGTCGACCGTCCGCATCAGGAACCTGTACTCGAAGGGGCCCACCTCGAAACCCAGCGTGTCGGCCATCCAGCAATCCGTGCACTGGTTGTAATCGGGCTCCCACTCCAGGGTACTGTCCCTGCTGCCGTAGTCTGCGGTGAACGCGTAGGGCGCGATCAGGTTGTAGAGGCCGGTGTCCTGGAAGGAGGCCTGAAAGGTCACGCCTGCGGAGGGATTCACCCTCAGATCCCGCTGATCGTCGTGCCCGATGGCCTTGAAGACCGCATAGGCGCGGTCCGGAACCGTGTCGTTCTCGACGAAGGTGTACTCGTCGATCGTGCCGTCCCGGTTGAAAACACGATAGTAGGGATACACGCGCGGATCGTCGTAGCTGTATACACCCGGGAAGGCCGCTGGCAAGGGGTCGGTCTCGTGCTTCAGCAGGCGCGTGTCCGGATCGTAGTTGACCACGATGTGCAGCTTCTGCTTGCTGCTCGGCACCTCGACGCCCGCCACGTCGATGGTGTTCACCCGCAGCTCGTGCACGCCAGAGGTCAGGCGCTTGCCGTAGACGTCGAGGGCGGAATCGTCGTTGCGGAACTGCCGCTGCATGATCGTGCCGAAGAAGCTGAGGCTGTCGCCGCTGGCGTCGTTCCAGTAGCGCGGGTTCCAGCAATCCTCGCTCGATTCGTCGCACTCGACCTCGGGCAGGCGGAACTTGAAGCCCAGCAACCCGTCGCGCGGGGCATCCGCCGGCAGACCCTCCGGCACCGTGTCCAGGGCCACCAGCATCGGCTGCGTGAAGGAGCGGATGTTGGGCGTGTCACCGTACCAGGAGATGGTAAACGGCTCGCCGTAGGCGATCGTATCGTTGTCGGCGAAGGCCCCCCACTGATCGGGCGCGATCAGCTTGCGGTAGTGGATCCGGGGATTGCCCAGCGCATTGCTGATGAAGTGCAGGCGCGCCGGGGTCCGGTCGAAGTCGCCGCGATCGTCCACGGCCACCATGTGCAGCGTCATGTCGTAGGCCAGCACCGATCCCTGATCCAGGGAGAAGTCGAAGACCGTGTCCGTTTTGGTGGTCCAGTGGCCGATGTCCAGCGTGCTGATGTTCAGGGCCGGATTGAACCGCAGGTCCTCCTCGTCGTCCGGGGTGTTGATGTCCTGCACCGACGTGTCGGTCAGGGCCCACACGAAGCGATCCACGGTGCCGTCCGTGTCGCTGCCGTACCAGTAGACGTGGAAGTGGAAGAAGCCGCCCGTGGTCTCGGCCGGAGCCCCCGTGAGAAAGGTGTTCGGGGGGTTGTTCACGATGACCACTTCCGGCTCGAAGGCCCGGCAGCCGAAAAGCACGAGGATGGCCAGCAACCCCAGGAAGAGGCCCAGCGCAGTTCTTCTCAGGCTCCACATGTTGGCGTTCGCCCCCTAAAATACACGGACATCGTTAGTTAGGCGAGTGCGGCCGATCCGGTGGGAAGAACGGCCGGTCGGACAATGGCTCAGGCGGTCTCCCGGCTGTAGGTACCTCTTGATGCCTTGGAAATATAGGGATTGCGTCCGCAGGGTGTCAACTTCTGGTTGCAGTCCGGGCAAAGCCGGCGGGTCTCCGGCCAGCGGGCCGCACGCGTCCCGCCGCCGCGGCCGGCAAGCCGGGCGACCCGGGCCGACCTGCCGCGGTCGCCGCGGCAGCAGGCCCCCCAGGGCAGTACCTCCGCGGCCCTCCGGCGGGAAATAGGAGCGGCCCCCGCCGGGGGGGCCGCTCCCGCAACAGCTCTTGCCAGAAGTGCTTACTTCACGAGAGCCATCTTGTGGATGCCCTGCGTCCTGCCGTTCACGACCGTCTTGTAGAAGTAGACGCCCGAGGAAACAGCAGCACCGGCATCGTTGGTGCCGTCCCACATGACGTAGCCCGGTCCGGCCTTCACGGCCTCGTCGCGCAGAACCTTGACCTTCTCGCCCTTGACGTTGTAGACCGCGATGAACAGGGTGCCGTCGCTCGGCATCGTGTACTCGATCTTCGTCACCGGGTTGAAGGGGTTCGGAGCGTTCTGCTTCACGACGAAGCGGGCCGCCGCGTCGGGAACACCGACCACCGGGTTGCTCGTATTCTGGCCGCACTCGATCAGCACGTCACGCAGGATCTGCGCGCGCACCGAGTACTGGCTCACGGCCGGGTTGCCACCGCACTCCGTGTCATCCGCCACGTAGCCCAGATCGTAGGGCAGGTAGATGACCTTGGAGTTGTACGTGGCGTTGACGGTCTGCACCGCGGCAGCATACGTGTACTGGCCGGTGGCGCATCCCGCCGTCAGGAACTCCGCGATCTTGCCCGGCGTACCCTCGGCGTTCACCACGTCGAAGGTCTTGAGGTTCGGGATGCAGTACGCCTGGGCTGCCCAGCGCGTGGCATTCGCGAACACCGGGTTGCCGACCATCGGGAAGGCCTGGATGGCCGGGTTGTACTGGCCGAGCAGGGGTTCATGATCCGAGGCCACGAGCTCCACCTGGATCCAGGTGTCCTCGAAGGCCAGGGTCGTCCCGCTCGTCGCGTCCAGGTCCGAAACCAGGTCGGTTCCGGTGAAGAACGCGCACTTGTTACCATCCTGGAACCACGTGTCCAGCACGCCCGTGTCGTTGCCGGCATCGTTGTCGTAGTTCACGTCCGTGATGGTGTAGGCGGAAAGGTCACCGGACGAGTACAGCAGCACGTCGTAACCCAGGAGCTGGGTCGCCGTCGCGCGGCCGCCAAGTCCGTCGCCGACACCGGAGCTCGGGCCGTTCGTGTAGTAGATGTCGTAGTCTTCGCCCTCGGTGTATCCCACCGCGCGGAAGGCGTGCATCCACTCGGGCTCGAGGCCGCGGTTCGCGAAGTCGTTCCACCACAGTATCGTCGGGTGCGTGCACTCGCTGAGATCGTTGATGCTGGGCAGTGCCCGCACGATCCAGGTGCTGGGGTAGTCCAGCGGCACGAAGTCGGCATCACCCGGGAACAGGCTGAAGCCGCTCGTGTCACCAGGAAGCGTCGCCGTGCCCATGCCGGTGTCCGTCGCCCGGATGTAGTAGTGGATCACGTCACCCGGGAAGAAGAAGCCGGTGTCGGGCAGGTCGAAGTTCCAGCGGTTGCGCACGACGCTGCCGGTGCCCGTGAAGGTCGTGTCGCCGACCACGAAGCCCTCGTTCGGCAGGCCGGTGGTCCGGCAGCTGTTGAACAGCGGGTTCGGTCTCAGCTTGTAGACCATCTCGGGAGCGGACAGCATGGCCGTACCGGCGCGCACGGGGACCACATCGAAGGTGATGGAGTCACCCGGCTGGTTCTTCGGCTCGCTGGCCAGCGAGATGTCGGTGGCCATGTCGAAGCGCACGCTCATGTCGCAGGGAGCCGTGCAGGTGATGGCGCCGATCTCCGGGAAGTTGTCCTGGGCGACGTCGATCTCACGCGTCGAGATCGCCGGGCCGGGCACCACGAACGTGCAGAACCGCACGTTGTCGAAGTACGGAGCCGGGGTGCCGTCGATGCCGTCGTAACCCCAGATCCAGCCCAGCTCGTAGGTCCCAAGAGCGATCTGGGACTTCACGCGGTTCGGAGCCATCAGGTTGGACACGTTCTCGATGTCGTGGAAGCAGTCCGGACCACCGTAGTACACGAAGTTCCGGTCCAACCAGCCGGTCCAGCCGGTCGCGCCGGTCGGATCGGCCGTCGAGTTCACGTGCCAGACGTAGAACATACCGGGCGAGGGCCCGAAGATCAGCTGCTCATGACGGTACGCCGTGTACTCGAGAACCGCGCCGTCGTAACCCGGAGTCCAGTCCAGGATCGGCGACCAGATCTCGTTCGCATGGTGGAAGTCCGGCCCGGCCAGACCACCCTCGGGGTTCACGATGTAGCCGCCGGGGCCGTAGCACCAGCTGATGCAGCTGTAGCCGCCCGTGCCCGGAACGACCAGACCGTCGTCGATGAACGCGAACTGCGGCGTCTCGTCGTCGCAGCAGGGGTCGATCGTGTTCAGCAGCGGCCAGACCTTGGAGAAGTCGCCGACTCCCGGCGGGAAGGTCACGCGCCAGGTCGGAGTCCCCTCGCAGTCCTCGGTCGGGCCGATCTGCACGTAGCCGCCGCCCTGATCGTAGGACACCTTGATCAGGTCCACCTGAGCACCACCGGTCGTCGGCCAGGAGCAGTCCTGATCGGACCAGCCGCC
>Ga0315542_1001645_pt1 | contig 13872 bp, 17 predicted proteins | sample SalMarSW160120MG_FD_202541 | JGI IMG/M metagenome (GOLD analysis project Ga0315542, IMG submission 202541) | Salt marsh sediment microbial communities from the Plum Island Ecosystem LTER, Massachusetts, United States - Salt Marsh Sediment SW1601-20 ...
AGAGAGGTGAATTCCATGCAGAGAGAAGCTAAGCTCATCCTGAGTTTTTTCCTGGGCGTTTTTCTGGTCCTGGCGGCCGGCTGGGCGCAGGCGGATCCACCCGGAGGGCACGGTCCCGAAGGCGAGGCGGCCGAAGCAGGCCCGGAAATGATGCCCGGCGGCGGGCCGGGATTCATTTCGCAGCTTTCCCTCACGCCCGAACAAGTTGACCAGCTCAAGCAGGACAAGCTCGACAAGCGCAAGAAGATGATCCAGTTACGGGCGAAACTGGAGGAGCTGCAGCTCGATCTGGCCACGGAGGTCGAGAAGGACCGCCCGGAATCAAAGAAGATTGAAACCATCGCCAGGCAGATGGGCGAGGTTCAAAGCAAGATGATCCTGGCCCGCACCCAGTCGGTCCTGTTCTTGAAAAGTATTCTTACCCCGGAGCAGAAGCAAAAGTGGGATGAACTGCAACTGCATCAAGGCGGGGCTTTCCGCGGCGAAGGCGGGCGGGGATGGAAAAAAATGCACAGGTAGTCCGTTCTGTCCAACACGGGGAAGAATGCACAACACCCCCGGCGCGCAGACTCGGGGGTGTTGTTTTCCAAAGCGGTGCATCCGCTTCTCCGGGACCAAGACCCGGGAACTCGTGGCCGGCACCGGGGGAGATCCGCAAACGGGCATAAAAAAAACGGCCCGGAATCAATCCGGGCCGTTCCGGATGTGAAATCATCCCGGGGTTTAGTTCGACCCCGCCTGGGCCTTCTCTTGTTCGTCGGCCGCCTGCAGAATCATCTTCACGAAGCCCATGTACTTGTAAGCCTGCGCCCGCGCCTCGTCGTCGCTCATCTCTTTGCCCGTTTTTTCCCGCACGATGGTCTTGAATTTCTGGACCTGCGCTTCGGTCAATACGCCCATTATGCTCCCCCCCGGATAGAATGAACGCTTACTACTGGAAAACATTTTACGCGCTTTTGGCCTGCATGCAAACCGAAAAGCTCTTGCGGATAAAAAATATTTATGGTTCCGTGACAAAAATATCCGCGGCAGGGCGGAACCGCCGGGGCGAGGAACGGACCCGCGGCTTCGTTCCCGAGGCGGCGCGAAGCGGATTGCAGGTGGAAGTTTCCCGGTTTCCGGGCTGCGAGGCGGGGCGAATGATGAAAATTCTTGTTTTTTTTCGGTTCGGGCGGAGGTACAATACTGCCACCTTGTCCCCGTTTCCCGCCGCCGGCCTGAGAAAACATTCGGCCCCCGGCATCGGAACGGAAGCCGCGGAAAATGCGCCGATCGGACGGGAACGTGCGGAGTTCGAGTCCAGGCAATGTCGCGAAGGGATGCGAAGTGAACTCTTCCCGCGTGGAAAATCCTGCGAGGACCATACCCGGCGGTTCTTGGCGCCAGGGGAGCCATCACGGCGTGTCACCCTTCGAAACCCTTAAAGTCCAACACGGCGAAATTCTGGAAATGATCTCCGAGGTTTTGGCCCAATTACCGGCGGACCGGCTCCCGACCTACATCGCGAACATCCGCAGCAGCCTGGCCATTTTGGCCGGAAAAGTCAGCGTCCACTTGGCCGTGGAAGACAAGGTCCTATACCCGCACCTGCTGCAGAGCGCCAATCACGAGATCAAAAACCTGGCCCGGTCCTTCGTGGCGGAGATGGGCGGCATCGCCCAGCAGTTTGCCGAGTACCGGCGCAAGTGGGCCGACCTGCCCGACATCCACGCCCAAGCCGAGGATTTTATCCAGGAGACCCGGACCCTGATGACCGCCCTGGCCTGGCGCATCGAGCGCGAGGATGAAAGGCTTTATCCGCTCCTGGAAAAGTAGGCAGGCTTGATCTGTTAGCGTTCCTGCAGCCATTGCACGACGGCGATTGCGGCCAGCGTGACGATGACCAGCAGGTTGGCCCCGATGATGATGGCATCCCGCCGGTGGAACCCGTAAGCCGTCCAAAGGGAAGCTCCGAGCACAAAGATGAAGAGCGTGGAAAAGGCCAGCCGTGCTTGGCCCGGCCTGCGCAGGCGCAGGAGCAGCTGCGGAATGAAAGAGGTGGAGGTCAAGGCCGCGGCTGCGACTCCGACCAGAGTCCAGAGGGTATCGGGAGGCATGGTTCTTTTTCGCCAGACCCCCTTTTCCCCGGCTCAGCTGGGCTGGCGCTCCCATTTGATCCAGGTGATGAGGGTGCCTTGATCGAGGACGGAAACGATATGAAATTCGTCGGCCAGTTTTTTACTGCCGCTTAAACCGACGCCCATGCCTTTTTGATACTGGTGCACGGGCCTTTCCTTCATCGCTTCATCGATGTCCCGGATGCCGGGGCCGTTGTCCTGGAAGACGAGCTTCAGGCCCCTTTTCCCGCTGGGGGAATTCGCGAGGCTGACCTGCAGCTTCCCCGAGCCCGCGTAGTTATGGATGTTCCGGGCCAGCTCGGAGACCGCGGTCAGCACGTGCATGCGCTCCAGCGGGGAAAAATTCAGATGCTCGGCGATGAAATTCCTGACCTCCCCGCGGGCGCTGATGACGTGTTCTTCCGTGGAAATGGGGATTTCGATTTCCGTATTTTTATCAGGCATCGCTTTCAACCAACGCTATAGCTTCTTCCACGTTCAAGGCCGTCCTCACCCCGCGCCAGGACAAGCCCATCTGGGTCAGGGTTAAAGCCACTTCCGGGGTGACGCCGACCACGACGGTGTTGCAATTCAAACATTTCGCCGCGCGGCCGATGTTGATGAGAATCCTGGCCAGGTAGGAGTCGATGACTTCCACCAGTGAGACGTCGATCACCAGGCCCCGGACCCCCGTTTCCTCGATCTTTTTCAAGACCTTGATGTGCAGATCTTCGGCCATCTCGTCGGTCAGTTCGATCTCGATGGGCACCAGCAGCACCTGGCCGATTTTCAATAAGGGTACGGGGATTTTCATTTATTCCCCTCGATGCTTTTGATCGCATGCTGCAGGCCCTCCCGCAGGGTATTGCGGGTGGTGAACTGTTCGACCTCGATGCCGATCTTGACCAGAATCGAGGCCACTTCCGCGGAGATGCCCGTGATGATGGCGTCGCTGCCGAGGATTTTCACGGCCTTGACCGTCTTGATCAGATGCTGCGCCACCATGGAGTCGATTACGGGGACGCCCGTGATGTCGATGATGGCCACCTTGGCCCGGTACTGGGTGATGCTGTTCAACAGACGCTCCATGGCGTCCTGCGCCCGGTTGCTGGTCAAGGTGCCGATGAGCGGCATGACGATGACGCCTTCCCAGGTATACAGGACGGGCGTGGAGAGCTCCTTCAATAATTCCTCCAGGATCGAACGCTCCGCCACTTTCTCGATGGCGGTGTTGATCCCCTTGCCGAGGGCGGCCAGGGCTTCCTGCTCAAAGTCCATGGGCACGCGCACCTTCAGATTGCCCTCGGCCACCTGGTTGAGGACATTCAGGAATTGGGCGATGGCCAGGGACAGTTCCATGGATTGATTGACGGAGTCCTCGTATACCGAGGCGATGTGGTTGATGTATTCCGACATCTCGTCCACGATGCGAATGCCCGTCGCCTCGCCCCCCAACCTGGCCTTGATGTCCCCTTCGACCAGCTTTTTCAGGACATCAATGTGTTGCGCCAGCGCCGAGCCCAAGTCCGGGTTGTTTTGTGGCGGTTTTGACATGAAATCCTCCTCTTCGCGGGAAATTCGTGGCGCGGATTTAAAATTGAATTTTACAGTGAAACACACCCGCTGCGTCCTTCTGGATCAACAGCAGCGGTTTCCCCACCCGCTCGCACCAGGTTTTGACGTCCTGCTCGAACGTCGGACAGTTGGCCTCGGCCTCCATGACATCGCCGGGTTTCATGTCCACGGATTTGGCCGTGATTTTCAAGATGGGTTGCGGGCAGCGCAGGCCCTTTAAATCCAAGGTTACCGTCGCCATGGGTGAAGCCTCCTTAAGAAAGTGATGGTGATCCGCCAATCTGCCGGCGGCCCGGGGGTGAAATTCCAAGCCGCGCCTTGCACACGCTCAGATCCGCCCCTCCTTTCCCTCCGCCGGCCCGTCGCCGCGGAGTCCGAAAGTCAATAGAATATGGTAATAATCGCATATCCGGGGCAAAAGGTATAACTAAAAAACACGGAAGATCAAATTACCTTGGCCAATAACAACGTCCTGTCGTCGTGGGTCTTGCCGTATTCCTTCATCAAGTCATTGATCAGATGAATGGGCCGGTAGACCCGGCGCGACAGGGGGATGGTCAACTTGCTGGAAAGGCCGTCGGAAAACATGGCGATAATGGAGCCCTTGACCAGCGGGAATTCCTGCACGTCCAGGGTGCGGGAGATGTCGCCGGCGATTCCCTCCTTCGCGAAGGGATACAGCGCCGTCTCTTCGCCCGGAGGAAATATTTTCGTCGTCACGTCACCCAGGCCGCAAAACCGGAGCGTATTGGCGGTGTAATCCAGGCGGACCGCGGAAATGGCCACGCCGCGGACTTTCTGGTCCTTGATGAAATCATGGACGCGGTAAATCAGCGTATCGAGCTCGGTGTGGGGGTTTTGCAGGATGAAATCCCGCACCGCGGTGGCGCTCCGGCAGGCGTCCTCGCCGTGTCCCAGCGCGTCCATCACGACCAGCAGGTCGTGTTTGTTCTTGTGGATGATATAGCCGTCGCCGTTGCACTTGTCGTGAAACAGCACCGGATAGGAAAGGACCGCGACCTCGATGCGGTTGGGGAAATCCTCGCAGTACTTGGTCGCGCGAATCCGCAGGATGTGGCCTTCCTGTTCATAGGTGACGATGTCGGAGGTGCGGTTGATGATGCCCAGGCCGATCCCGAGGCTTTTCCGGGTCGTGATGCCGTCCTGCTCGGCGCCTTCGGGAAGCGCGCCGATGTTTTCGGAGATGATTTCGATGAACGGATTGTCCGCGCGGTGGTAGACGATGCGGATTTTGCCCTTGCCGCTGTGGCGGAGAATATTTTCACATAATTCGCCGGCAATGAGGGACATTTCGTGGATCTTTTTCTGGTAGAGGTTGTATTTCACCTGCAGGTATTTGAAAACGTTGGCGACGGTCAAAAGATCGCCCTGGTTCTGGATTCGGATCACGTTGTTGACGGTTTCGTGGTTGCTATTTTCCAACTGTTCCCATCCTTCTGCAAGGCCCGGGCCGCCCCGGCAGCCGAGTTTCGGATAAACGGGCCGTAAAGGATCAATCCCGCGGCAAGCGAAAATCCCGGCGGAAAACCGGCATTTTTTCCATCATAGCGAAATGTCACCCGGAGGTAAAGAACATTCTTTTCTCGCCTGCCGCTCCCTTGAGAGCAAGCATTCATAAATTTGACACCACGCGATGAAAAATTCCGGGCAGAGTCCGGTCAGAGTGTGGAATACCGCTGTCGCGGGTGGAAGCCGTCCAGGCTGCCGCAGGCGGAGCGCCAAGGGGATCGATTCCTGCAACGGTGATGAAATCCCGGCAGGCTGCCGGATTTTCGGCTGCCTGGGGAGGAAGCGGGAATGGAAGCCGGCCTGAATTTGTTCTTTTCTTAGAATGACCGTCAGTGAAAACCCTTGCCGGGCAAGCAGATGTTCGCCCCCGCAGTCATCACCGGCGATAAATTCATGGCGCCGCGGCCTTGGCATGAAACCTGCTTCATAACAAAGGGGGGAATCGAATACCGGGAGGGAATAACATGAACAAAGTGATCGCAGTAGTATTTGTGTTGACGGCGGGTGTCTTGCTCCTCGGCATCCGTCCCCTTCAGGCCGGCACACAAGATCCGGGAGTCAATGTCCGGCAAAAAATGCAGCATGAACGGATCCGGGAAGGCGCGCAGAGCGGGGAACTGACGGCCGGCGAAGCCGTGCAGCTGAAGGCCCAGCAAGGACGTATCCGCCGCAGCGAGCGCCGCATGAAAGCGGACGGGGAATTGACGGCGGAGGAACGCGCACGCCTGCAGCGCAAGCAAAACCGCGCCAACCGCAATATAAACCGCAAGAAGCACAACGACCGCAAACCCGCGGAGGAATAAATTCCCTTCGTCCCGGCCGACCGGGCCCGGCAGTGTTGGGCCCGGTTCTTAACATTCCTGCGCCCGGGAATACGGCCGGGGCCCTTATTTTTTTCTCCGCCGGGTTTTGGCCTTCGCGGTGGCCTTGGCTTGGCGGGGATCGTCCGGCCAGGGGTGACGCGGGTAGCGGCCCATGAGTTCCTTTTTCACCTGTGCATAGGTCCGGTCCCAAAACCCGTCCAAGTCGCGCGTGCGCTGGACCGTGCGTCCGGCCGGGCTCAACAGATCCAGCATGAGCGCCTGGCCGCAGAGCCTCGGCGTGGTCACGCAGCCGAAAAACTCCTGCAGCCGCGCGGACAGGACCGGCACATCTCCGCTCTCATAATCCAGCCGTTTGCCCGAACCGGAAGGCAGCCTCAGGCTTTCCGGCGCCAGCTGGTCCAGGAGCAGCCGGCGTTCCCGCCCCAGATGAAACTCCAGGGCGTGCAACAGAGACGTCTCGTCCCAAACAGCGCCTCCCCGCCAATTTCCGAAGGGAAGCAGCCAGCTGTCGGCCGATGCCACCAGCCTGTCATCGGAAAATTCCGGCCACCCGGCCACGCGTCCCCATTGTCCCACGAACCGGCAGCGGGCCAGGAAGCGCCTGGCAGCGGGGTTCCAGGGGAGATCCGCCAAGCCCCGGTCTTGAAGCCTGGAAAGCGCCGCGTTCCGGAATTCGCCGGGCTCCGGAAGCCCGGCTGGTTTTTCCTTCAGAACCATGGCCCCCAGCCTGACTTCCGACCTGCAGCGGGGCTTCCAGCCCTGCCATTCCAGGACCCGGGTCTCGCGCAGCGGCCCGGCCCGGCCCGATTCGAGGTCGCGCAGGGAAACCGGGGCGGCCAGATAGATCCTCGCATCCTGCTCACCGCCGTCCAGGTCCGCCACCACCAGAAACTCCTCGCCGGCGAGCTCGCCTTGGATCCAGGCGCCGCGGCCCGATGCCAGGAGATAACGGGAGGTAACGGGATCATCGGAACGGGTCCTTTTCGCCGCCCGGTCGGGATAGGCCGAAAGTAGCAGCGGCCCGGCGTCCTCCGGCTCACAATTCAATCTCCCGGCCGTGCCTGCGCCGAATTTCCGCCTTTCCGGCTGCGCCGGAAGTTTTGCCAGCAGGCGGCGGGCGTCCTCCCGGACCCGCCGGGCGGCGTCCGCGTCGCCTGCGTGAGTTTGGCCGGCGGCCCAGGCGCCGAACGTCGCCAGGCGTTCGCGGAAATCCGCATCCCGTCCCGGGATCAGGTCGTCGTTTTCCAGAAACGCGGCGATCACGGCCGCGGTTTCGGTCCGGGCCCGGGAACCGGCGTCCAGCACCATTTTCCCCAGGCGCGGATGGACCGAGAGTCCGGCCGCCTCTTTCCCGGACGGAGTGATCCGGCCTTCCGGGCCCAGCAATCCCAATCCGGCCAGCAGTTCCAGCGCCTGCCGGCCCGCTGCTTGCGGCGGCGGGGTCAGCCACGTCAAATCCCAGGGGGAGGCCGCGCCCCACAAGGAGGTTTCCAGAACCAGGGACGCCAGGTCGGTTTGCAGGATTTCCGGCCTGGAAAAAGCCTCGCGGAATTCATCCTCGCGCCACCACCGGTAGCAAATCCCGGGGCCGTTCCTGCCGGCGCGGCCCTTGCGCTGCTCGGCGGAGGCCTGGCTGATCTTTCCGGTCTCCCGGTGATCCAGTCCCGTGCGGGGCGAGAAGCGCACGCTCCGTTCGAGGCCGGTGTCGACCACGGCCGTCACCCCGGGAACCGTGAGGCTGGTCTCGGCCACGTTGGTCGCGAGTATGACGCGCGAACCGGACGCCGCAGCCGGATCCAGGATCCGGCGCTGCTGCTCGGGCGGCATGCGCCCGTGCAGCAGCAGCACCTCGGTCCCGGCTTCCGGCAGGCGCCGGCGCAGGATTTCCCGGGCGCGATGCATTTCCCGGTAGCCGGGTAAAAAGCACAAAATGGTTCCGCCGTGCCCGGGCCGCGGCGGGCGCAGCGCCTCCAGGCACAGGCGCGCCGCGCCGTCCCAGGGCGTTTCCCGGCCGGAGGCCGGCGGGCGATACTTTACTTCCACGGGATGCGCGCGGCCGGGCACCTCCCGCACGGGCCAGGGGCCGAACGCGAGCGCAATCTCCTCTTTCGGGAGCGTGGCCGACAGGAGAGCCAGCTTGAGGTCCGGGCGGAAAATCCGGCGCGCGTCCCAGGCCAGGGCCAGACCCAGATCGCCTTGGAGGCTGCGGGTATGGAATTCGTCGCAAAGGATGGCGCCGTATCCCGACAGGGACGGGTCCGCCTGCAGGAGGCGCGTGAGCACGCCTTCGGTCACCACTTCCAGCCGGGTGTGGCCGCTGACGAGGGTTTCCAGCCGGGTGCGCAGGCCGACGGTGCGGCCTGGTTTTTCCCCCAGGAGTGACGAGATGCGGTCCGCGGCCGCGCGGGCCGCCAGGCGGCGGGGTTCGAGGAGCAGGATTTTATTCCGGGCGAACGCGGGCAGGGACAGGAGTTTCCAGGGGAAGAGCGTGGTCTTGCCGGCCCCGGTCTCGGCCGAGAGCAGGAGCAGGCCCTCGCGCGCCAGGGTGCCGGAGATCTCGTCCAGGAAAGGGAAAATGGGGAGGTGCCGGATATTCTCGGACGGGCCGGAGCCGTTCATGAGTCCGTGTATCGCATGGCCTTTTCGTATTTACGCCCCCGGATCAATTCCACGGGCCGGAGGGGGTGAAAAAGTATTCCGCGGTGAAACGCGGGTCAAGGTCATGATAATAGTCCAGCCAGAGTTCGAACTTGGCCTTCAGCTTGGGATACTGTTCCAGAAGGTAATGATACCGTCCGGGGTCAAGGAAGAAGAAGGCAGAGAAATAGCAAAAATCCTCAGAAAATGAGGATCTGCAGAAATCGCTGAGAAAACCCTGTGCAAGCATTTCGGGTTGCGTCATGCCTCTTTTGATCCCGGCGGCCTGGATGGCGTTGTTGGGATAGACGAATCCACCGGGATTGAGGGCCTCCCAGCGCTTAAGGTTTTGGAAGGGCTTCTGGTGCAAGAGCAGATGAGCCAGTTCATGGTGGAACGCCAGGAATAAGTAATCTTCATCCATCTCCGGCCGGACAGCCATGAAAATGACGCCGGGTCCGCAGGTCGCACCGTAATCCACCCCATAGAAACTCATGCGCTTGGCCAAGGCGATCGTCTTGAGATGTTGTGCGACAAAACCCTTGGGATAGCGCGCCAGGGCCTGATTGAGAATGGCCGGCATGCGCCGGAGCTGGTCGGGCTCGATCTCCTCGCACTCTGCTCGGTATTCCGGAGAAGTGCGCCAATCAGGAAAAAAAGCAGCGCTATCCGACCGCAGCTTGAGATGGTATTTGCTCTCAATGGGCAGGAAAAGAAGCTTGGTTTTCGCCAAGAGGACGAAATCGTGCGGGCTCAGGCAGCCGGTCAGCCCGAGGCAGAACCCCGCAGAGATCCCGAGCAGGATGAATCGGGCCTGCCACGGGTGGCCTCGGTTTTCTCCGGAATTCCACAGACCCCGCGGGTCCGTTCGCACGTTTCGTATCCCGAATTTTCCGCGGGGAGAAAACGCTCTCGCCGGGTTCATTTGAAAAGCTTTTTCAGCTGGTCCTGCGCGCCTTTCTTCAATTGTTCCTCGGCCTTTTTCTTCTCCGCCTCCACGGCCTGCTGGGCCGCGGCCTGTTTTTCCTTGATCAGGTTCTGCACGGCCGCGATTTGATCCTGCACCGACTTCTGCTGGTCCAGGATCGGGCCGAGCGCCGTGTTCTTGGAGAGCCCGTATTGCTCCAGAAGCTTCTGCTGCGAGTCCGCCGTATAGCGGTTGATTTCCGCCATGAGCTTGGACCGCAGTTCGGCCAGTTTTTCGCCGGCCATGGCCTTGAGCCGGTCGCCCAGAAGTTTGTCCAGGTTCGAGGAGAGGTTGAAGCGCAGGTCGCCGGCCTTGCCCGCAACCTGGGCGTCGACATGGACGCTGTCGATTCCGCGCCACAGCTCGGCCACCAGCTTCCGGACGTCGTCGCCGGCGCCCGCCTGCGCGGGCGAGGGGGCTCCCAGCCCGGTGAACCGGGCGGTCAGCGCGCAATCCAGCCGGTCGCCTTCCAGGGTCAGGAGGCTGTTCACGGCCAGCCGGCCCTCCCGGAAACGGGGCAGGTAATCCGATGCGGGCAGGTCCAGGGCCGCGGCGGAGAGCCCCCGGGCCGCGAGGGTGACCGTGTCCTTCGGCACGTCTCCGGTGTGGTCGAGCACCGCGCTCAAGGCGTACTCCCGGCCGCCCTGGGTGCCCTTGACCTCGGCCCTGGTCGGCGTCCCGAGCAAGCGGGGATCGGAGGTGACGTCGGTCACCCGGCCGGAGAAATCCACGGACTCGCCGGTCTTGCCGGCTCCGCCCGTGGATCCGGACAGGGAAATTTTTTGAATCCAGAAGGCCGGCGGAACGTTGCGCCGCGGAAAGAACACGTCCATCCCTTTCAGGCGGGGCTGCGTGATTTTTTTCTGTTTCGCTTTGCGCGCCGGCATGTATTTCCGGGCCAGGTTGGCCAGGTCCACGAAACGCTGCACGCGGTTCAGCCACAGGGAGCCCACCAGGGACCGGGCCAGGTTGCCGAAGGAAAGGGAAGGCAGGTTGAGCTTGGAGGAGAGGGTCTGCAGGTCCTTTTCCTTCCATTCGTTCAGGCGCTGGGTCAGGCCCGCGGCCTGCCCGAAGTCGGTCTCGGCCCGCGACTTGAGGTCCTGCAGCTGTCCGCCCAGGGCCTGCAGCTCCTGGACCTTGCGCTGGGCGTTTTCGATCTTTTCCTTCGCGGCGGCCGCGTCCTGCGGGCTTTGCACCTGCAGGCCCTTGAGCTCCTCCAGGGCCGGTTGCACCGCCTGCAGCTTGGCCTGCACGTCGAGGGATTTGACCTGCCGCTCGTAATCCCCGGCCTTGTCCTGGTACGACTGCCGCAGAGCCTGGGCCTGCCGGATGGTTTCCAGTTCCTCGGGGCGAACCACGCCCTGCAGGGAAAGGCTCGAAACCTGGTCCTTGGCTTTTTGGATGTTTTCCCAGGCCGGCAGGGCCTGCCATTCCGACTTGGCCCGCGTTTCCAGGGTGGTCAGGAGTTTGCCGGTGGGGCTGTCCGCGGGCGCCAAACGCGCCGCGTAGCTCTTCTGTTGGGACGGGGGCAGGGCGCCTGAAGTCTTGCGGGCCGTGCCCCAGCGCACGCCCTCCAGGCTCAGTTCCGGGATATTGATCTTCTTGGAGAGCAGGGGCAGGAATTTCAGCCCGGCACGCGCGGAGGATAATTCGAAGAGGTTTTTCATGGGCGCCTGCTTGTCGGCCACGGCCACGTCCCGGACGGTCAGGGTCAGTCCCGAGAAACGGAAGTGCACGGAAGCGATCTCCACCTTGGCGCCGAACATCAGCTCGCCCAGGCGGATGAACCCGGCTTTCAGCAGGCCGTCGAGGAACAGGATATTGAAGGCCGTCACCAGCACGATGAGGATCAGGGCCGGGACGGCGTATTTCCAGCGGAAGAGAGCCGTACGCTTGGGTTTTTTCTCCTCAGCCATGGCGATACCCTCGGAAAGTAGAATGACGGCGCCGGAACGCCTGACCCGCTGCGCGCGGACACTGCCCCCGGTCAAGGGGCAGGGAGATCACAAGCTTATCTCCGGGGAAAAACGGACACGCGCACTCCGCTATGCTCCCGCGCTGATTCCAGGCGAGGTCATCCCTTGTGCGCCTTGTCCCACAAGTTCCAGACCTTGGTCACCTTGAACCATTTCATGAAACCGGACTGAGCGACCTTCTCCCTCCAGTGTGCGCGGTAATAGCGCACGCCGGCGCTGATCCCCCACATGACCGGCGCAATGAGGATCAGGGAGAGAACGAAACTGCCCAGCACCACGGTATTGTTGAAGCGCGTGAAGGGCACAATGGGCAGATTGATCAGGCTGGTCCAGAGGGGTGTCAGGGAATCGGCCTGCACCAGGAGCGCGTATCCGATGGCGTGGGCCAGGGGATCCAGCAGAGCCGCTACGGCCGCGAACACGCCGGCGGCTAGAAACGCGGAACCGATGTTGACGTTCAGGAAAAAAACCAGCAGAAGCAGCACGATGTTCTGCGGTCCTCCCAGGGGCTGGAATCCCATGATCATCCCCAGGGCCACGCCGCCCGCCACCTGCAGCGGTGAATCCTCGGACTGCAAAACCCGCATCAAGCCGGTGATTGATTTCAAGCCGATCATGGTCCGCCTCCTGGAAACCCTCGTCTCCTCCTGAAACGGCTAATTTTACTGCACCCCCTTTCCCATGGCAATCAGGAAAACTGTCGAATGAAATATAGTTGGCCGGGATTCGACCGACCTGCCCGGGGATTTTATTCATGGCGTTCTTCATCTTCCGAATGCATACCTTGGCCCGTGTTTCCGACGGATCTGTTCGTGAAGGCAAACTCCGAAATCTTGCCTGGCAGCAAAAAAACGATGGGACGCAGCCAGGTATTAGTTATTAACCATTGTAATTAAATAAGTTATTTAAAATACGGTAATCCGATCCGGATAATGTTAATATTTTATGAATATTTAATTAATAATATTAATATAAATGAAATTAAATATTGACAAAATTAATATTGATAATATAATATTATTGAAATAATCAATGGGAGGACCACATGGCAAAAGAATGGATGGAATTGGCAAAGTTTGTCCAGGGTGAGCAGATGGTCGTTCAAAAGGTCATGCTTCCCGGCCGGGGCCTTTCCATTGAAGGAGAGTTTGAACTTCCCCCCGTGGCGCGGCTTTCCTTCGAGGACCAGGTTTTCGTGGCCACTTTTATCAGGACCCACGGCAACATCAGGCACATGGAGCAGATCTACGGAGTGAGCTACCCGACCATCAAAGCCCGCTTGAACCGCCTGTCGGAGGCCTTTGACTTCGTGCAGGTGGAAAAAATACCGGACGCCATGGACGTGCTCAACCGCCTGGATGGCGGCGAAATCGACGTGGCGGAAGCCCTGCGCAGGCTGGAGGAGAGATGATCCCGCCGTATTGGCTGTGGGTGAGAATTGCGCCGGCGGCCCGGTCGGGTTTCCGCCTGTGGTTTCCCCTGTTTCTGCTGTGGCCCATCTGGCTGCTGCTGGGGCTGCTGTATTTCGCGGTTCTCATTCTCCTGGTCTGGCTGTGGCCCGTAAGCCGTCGCGCGCGGGCCTGGTTGCTCATGCCCCCGCGCGCCTACGCCGTGCTGTGCGCCCTGCGCGGCTTGTCCGTGGATGTGTCCTCACCGAAAGACGCCGTGCGCGTTTTCATTCTATGAATCCCAAGGAGGGAAAGACCATGTCCGAGGAGCGCTTGAAAATTCTGGAACTGCTGTCGAAGGGAAAAATCAGCGTGGAGGAGGCGGAGAAGCTGCTCGCCGCCCTGGGCGAACAAGCCGGGGAAGCCGGGCCGCGCCCGGCCACGGGCGGCGCCAAGCCGCGCTATCTGGTGGTCAACGTGTATTCGGAGAAGGGCGGGCCGGACCAGCCGGAAAAAGTCAATGTGCGCGTGCCCCTGCAGGTCATCCGCGCCGGCGTGAAGCTGGCGTCCCTGATGCCGGCCGTGGCCAAAGACAAGGTCAACGAGGCTTTAAGCGAGAAGGGCATCCAGCTCGACCTGGATAAAATCCGGCCCGAGGACATCGAGGAGCTGGTTTCCGCCCTGGGCGACATGACCGTGGATATCAACGACGGCAGGGAGAAGGTCCGCGTGTACTGCGAGTAGCGGGCGCGGCCTGCAGCTCGCCCGCCACCTCGCGGTTCAGCCTGCGGAAAAACTCCTCCATGAAGGCCTGCCGCTCCGCGGCCAGGCGCCTGCCTTCCGGGGTCAGCATCCGGTCCCGGATCCGGCACAACTTGA
>Ga0315542_1001647_pt1 | contig 13861 bp, 11 predicted proteins | sample SalMarSW160120MG_FD_202541 | JGI IMG/M metagenome (GOLD analysis project Ga0315542, IMG submission 202541) | Salt marsh sediment microbial communities from the Plum Island Ecosystem LTER, Massachusetts, United States - Salt Marsh Sediment SW1601-20 ...
CCATGGTGTCGAATTCCGTCGTGGTTTTACCGTAGTCCGTGACTGCGATGGTCTTGCGGTTCAGGCCCGTGTTGGGATCCGCCTCGATCTCGGTCTTGCTTTCCCGGGTGGTGAGCAAGCCGTATTTGATTTCCGCCTTGCTGGAGACGGCGATCCCGTATTCCCCGCCTTCTTCCGTGTCGAAGGAAGTTTCGGTCACGCCGTAGTCGTTGGTGGACACCGTATGCCGGGTCAGGCCGTGGCGAGGATCGACTTCCAGGTCGGTCGTGGTCTTGAGCGTGGCCCCGAGGCCGAAATTGTTTTCCGCAACGCTCTGCTTGGCCAAGCCGGTCTTGGCATCAAAATCCAGGCTGGTGGTCGTTCCGGCCGCATTTTTAGATACGCTGCCGGTGGTCATGCCGGTATCCGCATCGAACGTGGATTTGGTTACGGTCTCACGCGCCGCGCCGGTGCCGATGAGGGCCTCGCGTTTGGTCTCCACCGCGTCGCCGTGAATGTCATATTGGCTGGTGGTCATGCCCAATTTATCTTTCTGGACGCTTTTTTGGACACGGCCGTCTTCATCGTACGCGTAGCCTTCCGTGACCTTGTACCGCCCCCAGAGCACGCCGTAATTATCTCGCTGGACGGTTTTCCGGGCCAGAGTGTCTTTGTCATAGCTGACCTCGGTGTTCGTCAGGAGATTCTTGCTGTGGCTGGTGGTCAAGAAACCCTCTTGGTCGTATTCGTTGCTGGTGACGGTGTCGCGGGAAAATTCCAGCCCGTATTGGTCGTTGCGCAAGCTGGTGAGAGCCAATCCATCCTTGTTGTATTCCGTGAACGTCTTGCCCTTGAGATCGTTCTCGGTGCTGTTCGTCATGAATCCTTCCCCATCGTACTGGAAGGTGGTTTTCTGTTCCCGGGCATGCCCGTATTTGTTGTTGCGCGTGGCTGCGGTTACCAGGCCATCGATATCGTACGTGTTGTCGGTAATGCCGTTGTGATCCGTCATGTGGCTGGTCTGCAAGTCGCCTTCATTATCATATTTGAAGGTGGTAAATTCCTCCCGGGGATAACCGAAGGTCTTCACGCGCAAGCTCTCGGTCATCAAGCCGTCCACGTCGAATTTATTATGAGTTTTGCCGCGGTCGTCCGAAACCGTGCTTGCGACCAATTCGCCCCGGTCGTATTGATTCTGCGTCACCTTTTTACGCGGGAAGCCGTAGCGGTCCACGCGGACGCTGGTCTCAACAACGCCGTCCTCGTTGTAGAAACTGTGGGTGGAACCGCGATTGTCGCGCTGAATGCTTTCCTTCATGTCCCCGCCGGCGTCATAGATGTTTTCGGTCTCGTTTTCCCGCGGGTAGCCATGCTTATTGACCCTCTTGACTTTGGTCGCCAAGCCGAAGCCATCGAACTCCGTATAAGTCACACCCTTGGTATCGGTCGTGGTGCTTTTTGCAAGCTGTCCTTCCTCGTATTCCCGCACTTCCACCGAGTGTCTTGGAAAGCCGATGTCGTTCTTGCGCTCGATCCGGACCGCGTTTTCATCCTCGTCGAATTGCGTCGTGGACACACCCTTTTTATCCGTTTCCACGGATTCCGTCAGTTTGCCCGCTTCATAGGTGTTTTCGGTGCGGAATTCCCGCCCCCACTTGTCGACGCGGACACTCTGCTCGGCCTTGCCGTCCAGATTGTACTTGGTTTCCGTGGTTCCGTCCGGCCCCTCTTCGGTGGTGGACAGCATCAGGTCGCCGAGGTATTTATATTTGGTCTTGATGACCTTGCCGTTGTATTTGACGAAGGTGGCTTCCTTGGGCTGCTCGCTGTCCTTGCTCCGGTAAGTCATTTTCCGGATCCCGAACTTTTCGCGGGCCAGCGAAGTGCGTTCGCCGTCCGTGTTTTCGGAAAAGACCGTGACTTCGGCAAAGCCGTTCCGCAGGACCCGCACCTTGCTTTTCGCCAGTTGGTTTTCAGGGTCAAATTCGGTATAGGTCACGGCACCCTTTTCGGTGCTGGTGCTGCCCATGAGGTTATTGTTGTCGTCGTAGAAAAACCTGGTTACGCTGCCATCCGGCGCGCGCGACAGGGTGCGGTTTCCGTGCTCGTCGTATTCCATGGCGGTCTTGCGCCCGTTTCCATCGACGGTCGCGACGACCCGGCCCTCGGAATCATATTTCTTGGTCACGACCTGTTTGTAGGCCTGCCCTTGAATGTTGTAGGTTTTGGTTTCCCGGGAGGTCGCGACATTGCCGTTGCTGTCCAGCGCATAGTCGATCTTGGTGGAAACGTCCCCTTCATCGATGCCGACCACGCGTCCCGCCTCGTCGTAGCGGGTGGTTTTTTCCTTTACCTTCGCGCCCTTGGCCGTTTCGGAAGTGATTTTTTCATGACGCTGGGCGATCCGGCCGTTGGCATCCAGTACATAGGAAAACTCGTGGTCGCCCTCCTTGTCCTGCAGGCGGGAGATGCGGCCCGCCTCATCGTAAAATTTCTTAACCTTCTGTACGATTGTCCCGAGGGCGGTCTGGATCGTGGTGGTTTCTTCAGATTGTTTCAGCTCGCCGTTGGGTCCGACAACGTTTTCGATCTTGGTTACGGTGCCGTTCTTGTTGATTTCCACCAATTGGCCATTTTCGAATTTTTTCTTGGTTACGTTCCCGTTGCTGTCCCTCTCCGTGATGGCTGCAACTTCGCCCGTAGCGTCCCGTTCGTAGGAGAATTTGGTGGCCACGCCGTTTTCATCGATCTTGGTTTCAATGTCCCCGGTCTTCGGATTGAGCAGCACCTTGGACATTTTGTTCGTGGTCATGTCGATTTCGTTGTAGGCCAGCGTCCGGCCTTCCTTATCCTTGACATAATTGCGGAATGACCGCGTGCCATGGGCATCCGAAGCTTGGATGATGTTACCGTCGTTGTCGTAGATTTTAGTCTCGATGCCCTTGGCGCTGGTTTTGACGGTCTGGCGGATTTTTCCCGAAGGGGAGCGGAGATATTTGGTTTTGGAGATCACGCCGCCTTGCGCGTCGCGCTCTTCGACCGGCATGCCGTTTTCATACAGGGTGCGTTTCCCGAAAGGATCCTTGACTTCGGTCAGCTGGCCCATCTGATTGTATTTGCGCACCTCGCCATTGGCGCAAACAATCGTAATCTCGGCCCCGCGTGCGGCGGTGATGACCGATGTGCTCTTGATCCGCTTGCCCTGCTCCTTCAATTTATCGAGGATGTTGGGCAAGACCTTGTCCTCGAGCACTCCGGCCGAGGACATGGAAACCCCTATGAAGAATAACAGGGCTCCCAGGAAGGCTAAGACTCCCATCCAATGGGTTCGATGCATGCAGCCTACTCCTTCGGTGAGGTGATAAGCTTCGAGTTGACTATGGCGAGTGGTAGTCATACTCGCTCCCTCCTTTTTTTGCCACCGATTTCTGGAAATGTTTTTGTTTTTCTGCTTTCACTATTAAGTTTAGCACACGAATCTGGGCCCTGCAAATTTGCCCGTTAAATATAACCCTTGTAAATAAAGGTTTATTCCGGCGATCCTTCCCATGCCCCGCATTGCAACATTTTTTGGCCAAGTTGCTTCAGCGTCATAAAATTGCAAAATTCACGGCCTGGAGGCTGCGAAAACAGCCTTGGCAGGGCAAAATGGGAGCCGGCTGCAATATTTCAAAAAGTTTGCCGGGCCTGCAATGAGATCATGGTGGGAGAATCCAACAAGCTGGATTCGGAAAGACCAAGGGGATTTTGTGCGGCGGGGATCTGGGACGGTCAGGCGGAAGAACGCCGGCGCGGCGGCCGGTCCGTGAGCAGCGCGACGGCGATGGCCGCCAGGCCTTCGCCGCGGCCGATGAAACCTACACCTTCATTGGTCGTGGCTTTGACCGCAACTTGAGCCGGCGTCAAGCCGGCGGCCTGCGCCAGGCGGGAGCGCATCAGCCCCACGCGCGCTTGGATGCGTGGCGCTTCGGCGATCAGCGTGCAATCCAAATTGACGGCGAGGTAGCCAGCCCGCTCCAGGCGCTTGCGGACGGCGCGTAAAAAGTCGAGAGAATTCCGTTTGCGATAGCGGGCATCCCCGTCGGGAAAGAGCGTCCCGATGTCCGGCAAACCCGCGGCTCCCAGCAGGGCGTCGCAGGCGGCGTGCACGATCACGTCCGCATCGGAATGCCCCAGCAGGCTGAAGGGGGTGTGGGGAAAAGACACGCCGCCCAGCCTCAGCCCCCGGCCGGGACCGACGCGGTGGATATCGTATCCTATTCCGATGCGGAACATCTCTGGCGCCATCCTTCCAGCAGGCTTCCCGCCAGGATGAAATCCTCCTGCGTGGTAAGCTTGAAATTCATGCTTTCACCCGGCACGACCTGCACGGGCAAACGAGCGTATTCGAGCAGGCCGGCGTCATCCGTGGCCGTAAGACCGCGTTCCCAGGCGGCGGCGTAGGCCCGCAACAGGAGGGCGCGTTGGAAACCTTGGGGCGTTTGTACGGCCACGAGATTCCTGCGATCCAGCGTTCGCACGACGCTCTGATTGGCGCTTACGCGCTTCAGGGTATCCGCAATCGGTATCCCGGGCGTGGCGGCTCCGTGGCGCTCGGCCGCGGCGAGGACCCTGCGGACCAGGGCGGGCGTCACCAGCGGCCTGGCCGCGTCATGCACCAGCACGATCTCCGTCGCCGGGTCCAGGCGGTCCAAGCCGGCGCGCACGGAGTCCTGACGTCGCGGGCCGCCGGCCACGATGGTCCCTGCCCGGTCAGCCACACCCAGCCTCTGGCAAAGCGAGCGGACGGGATCTTCCTCTCCGGCCGGCACGACCAGAATCAGGCCGCGGACCTCGGCTAAGGCGGCAAACACGCCAAGGGAGTAGGCGAGAACGGGTTCCCCGCCGAGCGGCAACAGGACCTTGGGCCGAGGAGTGGCGCCCAGACGCCGCCCGAGCCCGGCGCCGACGATAATCGCCTCGCACGGCGCAGCCATGCGCTATTCCATCCCCGCGTTTTTGAGTTTGGCGAAGACCATGCGGCCCGCAGTAGTTTGGAGCACCGAGGTCACCACCACCTGCAGACGCTGGTTGACCTGGTCGCGGCCGTTTTCCACCACCACCATGGTTCCGTCTTCCAAATAGCCGACCCCCTGTCCCGGTTCCTTGCCTTCGCGGATGATCTTGACGGCCATTTCCTCCCCGGGCAGCACCACTGTTTTAACGGCGTTGCTCAAGTCGTTCACGTTCAACACCGCCACCCCCTGCAGACCGGCGATTTTGTTCAGATTGATGTCGTTGGTAAGAAGTTTGCCGCGCATTTTTTTCGCCAGTCGCAGCAGCTTTTCGTCCACGGCGGCCAAGTCGGGAAAATCGGTGTGCACGATGCGGGTCCGCACCCCGGGGAGGCGCTGCAGGCCGGCCAGCGTATCCAGACCCCGCCGGCCCCGGTTCCTTTTCAACACGTCGGCCGAATCCGCCACGCGCTGCAGCTCTTGGAGCACGAACCCGGGAATGATCAGCACCCCTTCCAGAAAACCGGTTTTGCAAATATCCGCGATGCGCCCATCGATGATGACGGAGGTATCCAGAAGCTTGGCGGAGTTTTCGCACCCCCGCGCCCCCGGCAGCCAGGCGAAGCGGCAATCCAGCGCCCACAAGGTCAGGAACAGCACCAATCCCGCCACGGCGCCATAGACGTGTTCCGGCGCGATCCAGTACCCGGCGGCGGCGCCGGCCAGCACGCATAACATACGGAGAATGACACCCAGCACGGTCCGATTACCTCCTCGGGTTGTGGCCGGTCAGGGCCTGGGCCAGCGCATCCTGGATTCCGTCCACTTCGATCCATTCCATCGCCGCGGGTGCATGCCGGGGCCGGTTGGCCCGCGGCAACAGGCAGCGCTTGAATCCCATGTGCTCTGCCTCCTGCAGGCGGCGTTCCGGCTGGCTGACCGTGCGGATTTCCCCGCCCAAGCCGACTTCGCCCAATACGACCAAGTCGCTGTCCAAAGGCTGGTCCCGGAGGCTGGAGGCCACCGCGAGGATCAAACCCAGATCCACGGCGGGTTCCAGCACGTTGAGGCCGCCGACGACGGACAGGAATACATCCTGGGTCCCCAGGGCCAAGCCGCCTCGCTTTTCCAGCACCGCCAGCAACAAGCAACTGCGGTTGTAGTCCAGTCCCGACACGCGCCTTTGGGGCATGCCGAAATAAGACGGCGCGACCAGTGCCTGAATCTCGACCACCAGGGGCCGGGAGCCCTCCAGGCTGACCGTGACGGCCGAGCCGGAACTGCCTGCACGGCGTTCCTGCAAGAACAGGCGCGAGGGGTCCCTCACCTCGGTCAAGCCCCGGCTGCCCATCTCGAACAATCCGACCTCGTTGGTGGAGCCGAAGCGGTTCTTCACGGCCCGCAGGATCCGAAAATCGTGGTGCCGGTCGCCTTCGAAGTAAATGACGGTGTCCACCATGTGCTCCAGGATCCGGGGTCCGGCCAGCACCCCCTCCTTGGTCACGTGCCCGACGAGCACGACTGCGGGTCCCTGATCTTTGGCGACGGCCAAAAGCGCGGCCCCGCATTCCCTCACCTGGGCCACGGAGCCGGGCGCGGAGGCGATTTCCGGGTGAGCCAGCGTTTGGATGGAGTCCACCAGCAATACGGCCGGCGAGAGCTCCCGGGCCGCGGCCAGGATCGCGTCGAGGCCGGTTTCACAAAGTAAAAACAGCTCCTGCGGAGCGCTGCCGAGGCGGTCCGCCCGCAGCTTGATCTGGGCCGGCGACTCTTCGCCGCTCACGTACAGGACCCGGGTGCCGCGCGCGGCTACTTGAAAAGCCGCCTGGAGCAGAAGCGTGGATTTGCCGATGCCCGGATCGCCGCCGACCAAAACCAGCGAGCCCGGAACCAAGCCCCCGCCCAGGACCGTGTCCAGCTCGGCAAGGTGCGTCGACAGGCGTTGCGCCGCGTCACTCCGGACCTCCGCGAGGCGCCGGGGTGGGACGGCGGCCTCCGCCTTCCGGGCCGGCGGCTTGGCCGTCCGGATTTCCTCCACCAGGCTGTTCCAGGCCTGGCAGGCGGGACACCGGCCCAGCCATTTCGGGGAGACATGGCCGCACTCCTGGCAGACGAAGATCGCTTTGGCGGAGGTGGTTTTTGCGTTCATTGTTTCCAGAGCAGCTTCCAGGGATTGTCCTTGACGTCCTTCACCAGGGTCTTCAGATTCTGGGCCAGCTCCTTGTCCTCGATCAGGGCGCCCAGCGCTCCTTCGCCCTTGCTGATTTTATCCGCGGCCTGTTCCAGGCGGGCCGAGGTGGTTTTCAGGCTCTTCAAAGTGGACTGGATGTTGGCCGCGTTCTCGTCGTTCAACAGCTTGCCCAGGCTTCCGGACATCCGGGACAGGTCCCGGGAAAAGACGCTGATTTCCTGCGAGGCCGCGGAAAAGTCCTGGATGGACCGGTTGACGCGGTTCTCGTTTTTCTTCACGATCCGGTCCAGAGTGCTGGAGAGGCTGCTGAAATTCTTCAGCATGTCCACAAAGCTGTTCTTCAGTTCCGGATCGCCCAGCAACATGCGGACGGAATCCGCGACTTGGCCGAAACGCTGGAACGCCTTGTCGATGTTGGTCGGCTCCACACCCCGGACCTGGGCTCCGGGTTTCAGGAATACCCGGGAAGTGGTCTGGGGAACGACGTTCAGGTACTTGTCGCCCATCAGGCCTTTGGATAAAATTTGGAATTTGGCGTCCTCGGGAATGTGAATGTCGCGGTCGATAATGACTCGCAGGTGCACCCGTTCCCCCTGGACGGTGATGGTGTCCACCTGGCCGATCTTGACGCCGCCGCCGATGACCACGTCGGCCTGGGGCTTGATGGCGTCCACAAAATCAAAGGATACATCTAGAGGATAACCGCTGCGGCCGAAATGGAACCTCTCCACGGTGAAAATAATGACGGCCAGCAGCAAAAGCGCCAGCCCCGCCGTGATGCCGACTTTCAACTCCAGGTCGGTGTCCTTTTTTCTGGTCATAGCCGGTGCCTCCTAAACCAAACGAATGGGGCCGTGGGACGAGCCCGTGATGAATTGGTGGACCAGGGGGTTGCGGCTGCGTTTGATGTACGCCGGCGTGCCCTCCTCCACGATTGCCCCTTCATGCAGCAAGGCGATGCGATCCGCGATTTTATAGGCGCTGACCATGTCGTGGGTCACCACGAGCGAAGTGACCCCGAGCCGGCGCTTCATTTCCACGATCAACTCGTTGATCGCATCCGCCATGATGGGATCCACTCCGGTGGTCGGCTCGTCGTAGAGGATGACCTCGGGATTCATGGCGATGGCCCGGGCTAATCCCACGCGTTTTTTCATGCCTCCGGAAAGCTCCGCGGGTTTCAAGTCCTCAATGTCCTTGAGACCGACCAGCGCCAGCTTTTCCTTCACGATGTGCAGGACTTTTTCCTCCGAATAATTGGTCAGCCGGCGCAGGCCGAAGCTGACGTTTTCCGCCACGGTCAAGGAGTCGAACAAGGCCGCGCCCTGGAACAGCATGCCGAAGTGGTGGCGCAGGCGCTCCCGCTCCCGGTCGCTCATTTGGAGGATGTCCTGTTCCTTGAACCAGATGTGTCCCTGCTCGGGTTCGAGCAGATTGATGATGCATTTCAGCAGCACGCTCTTGCCTTCCCCCGAGCGGCCGATGATGACCATGGTTTCTCCCTGACGGACGTCGAGCTCGATCCCGCGGAGAACCAGCTTGGTGCCGAAGCTTTTATGCAGATTGCTGATTTTGATCATGCGTCCACCGTTAAAAAAGCGCGAAAAACTGGGTTAGAAAATAATCGGCGATCAATATCGAAATCGAGGCGTTGACCACGGCTCCGGTTGTGGCTCGTCCGACCCCCTCCGCGCCGCCGCGGGTATTGAAACCCCGGTACAGGGCGAAGGTGACCAGGATCACCGCGAAAAAGACGCTTTTGGCCAACCCGGAGAAAATGTCGGACAACATCACGGAATCCTGGGCCCCGCTCCAGTACACGTTCGAGCTGAGGCCCAGGTGAAAAGAAGCCACCAGCCAGCCTCCCAGGGATCCCAGCACGTCCGCCAAAACCGTCAACAAGGGCAGCATGACGACCACGGCCACAAAGCGGGGTACGGCCAGGTACTCGATCGGATCGGCGGCCAGGGTGTGCAAAGCGTCGACCTGCTCGGTGATCTGCATGGAACCGATCTCCGCGGCCATGGCCGAGCCGATGCGCCCGGTGACCAGAATGGCCGTCAGCACCGGCCCCAGTTCCCGGACCAGGGCCAGATTCACAATGTTGCCGATAAAGGTGGAAGTGCCCTGGATCTTGGCCTCCAGGGTCACGCCGGTCTGGACAGCCAATACCATGCCCGTGAACAAGGCCGTGGTCAGCACCACGGGAATGGAGTTCACGCCCGTCTCGGCCATCTGCTCCAGAATCGGGCGATAGTAAAAACGCCGGAGCCGGTGGGGATCCAGCAGGAGTTTCCAGCCCAAGTGGAAAATGCGGCCCAAAAGGAGGAAAAGTTTCCCGATATCCTCGATGATGATCAGAACGGGGGTGGAAAACGTGTTCAGCAGGAGAAGCAAGAATTTTTTCATGCTTCGCCTCCGCGGTAGACCCTGGGCACGCGGGCGCCGATCAGGCAGAGGATCTCGTAGGAAATGGTCCCCAGGCTGCGGGCCATGTCGTCCGCCCCGAGAACCGCCCGGCCTTGGCGGCCTAAGAGGACCACCTCCTCGCCGAGGCGCACCCCAGGCACGGTGGTCACATCCACCAGGGTCATGTCCATGCAGACGCGGCCCACGACCGGGCAGGACCTCCCCCGGACCAGCACCCGTCCGGAGTTGGACAGGCCGCGGGCAAAACCGTCGGCGTAACCCACCGGCAGCGTCGCGATGCGCGACCTCCGCCGCGTGACATAGGTATGGCCGTAGGACAGGCCCGTGCCGGGCGGCACGGTTTTCAAGGCGATGATTTTCGTTTTCCAGGACAGGGCGGGCTTGAGCACGGCCCGACGCCGAAAACGTGGGGCCGGATAGAGGCCGTAGAGCATGAGACCGGGACGGACCATGTCGGCGTAGGTATCGGGGGCCTCCAGCAAGGCGGCGGAGTTGGCGAGGTGCACCAGCGCCCGCGGCCAGCTTTGGCTGCGAATCGCGGCGGCGGCCGTTTGCAGGCGTGCATTTTGCCGGCGCAACAGGCCGGCGTCCCGCCCGTCCGCATGCGCCAAGTGGCTGAAGATGCCTGCAAGCTCGAGTCCGGGCAGTTTACGCAGGCGGCGTGCGCGTTCCGGCGCCTCCTCGGGTGTGACGCCGATCCGGCCCATGCCGGTGTCCACCTTCAAATGGACCGCCAAGCGTTTCCCGGCCGACCGGGCCGCACGCGCCAACGCCCGCATCTGGACCTCTTCCCCGCTGAGCGTGGGTTGCAGGTTGTAGCGCACCACGGCCGCGGCCTCATAAGGCTGGACCAGGCCCAGAAGAACGACCGGCACGCGCAGCCCGGCGCGCCGCAATTCGGCCCCTTCTTCCACGGTGGCTACGCCCAGGCCGTCGGCTCCCGCCTTCACCAGCGCCCGGCTGCAGGGGACCGCCCCGTGGCCGTACGCATTGGCCTTGACCACGCACAGAATCTTGCGCCCGGCGCCCGCACGGCGGCGCGCCTGGCGAAAATTCCAGCGGAGGGCCTCCAGGTCAACTTCCGCCCAGGTGGGACGACCGAGCGCGGAAAAGTTCATGCCACTGCTCCGGGCGGACGCATCGAAATGGAATCAAAGCGGGTGTACTGCTGGTTGAACACCAGTTTCACCGTGCCGGTGGGGCCGTTGCGCTGCTTGGCCACGATCACTTCGGCGGTCCGGTCGTCCCGCTTGTCCTTCTCGTAATAGGCCTCGCGGTAGATGAACATGACCACGTCGGCGTCCTGCTCGATGGCCCCCGATTCCCTCAGGTCGGATAATTGCGGGCGGCGGTCGCCGCGGGCCTCGGGGGCGCGGGAGAGCTGGGAGATCGCGAGCACCGGCACGCGCAGTTCCTTGGCCAAAGCCTTCAGGGAGCGTGAGATCACGGCGATTTCCTGTTGCCGGTTGTCCGAGCGCGTGTTGCTGGAGATCATCTGGATGTAGTCCACGATCACCAAGCCGATGTTCTGTTCCGCCTTGAGACGGCGCGCCTTGGAGCGCAGCTCCAGCACGGTCGCGCTGGGTGAATCATCGATGTAAATGGCGGCGTCAAACAGCCGGCCGGCGGCCATGGACAAGTGACCCAGGTCGCCTTCCGCCAGGCGTCCCGTGCGCACGGCATGCACATTGACGCGCGCCTCGGAGCACAACATCCGGGTCACGAGCGCTTCGGCGCTCATCTCCAGGGAAAAGACGGCCACGGGGAGTTTGGCTTCCAAGGCCGCGTACGAGGCCAGGTTGAGGGCCAGCGCCGTCTTGCCCATGGAAGGGCGCGCCGCCATGATGACCAGTTCGCCGGCTTGCAGGCCGGAGGTCATTTCGTCCAAATCGGGGAAGCCGGTGGGCACGCCCGTAATATGGGTTTCGTGCTTGGAAAACTTCTCCACCAGTTCCATGGCATCATGGATGACGTCTTTGATCTTCAAGACCCCGCCACGCTGGCGGTTCTGGGAAAGTTCGAACATGCTGCGTTCGGCCTCGTCCAGGAGCCCGTCGGCTTCCTCCTCGCCCGAATAGCTGCGGGTAATGAGTTCCGTGGAAGTGCGGATGAGCCGGCGCAGGAGGTATTTTTCCTTGACGATGCGGGCATAATGCTCGACATGGGCCGCGGTGGGCACGCTGTCCGTTAAACTGGTCAGGTAGGGGGCGCCGCCCGCGGCCTCGAGATCCCCCCAGCGGGACAACAAGTCCGTCAAAGTGATGTAATCCACGGGTTCGTTCCGGTCGTACAGGTCGACGATGGCGCGGAAGATGCGGCGGTGGGCCTCGGAATAAAATGTCTCTTCGGTGAGGATTTCCACGACCTTGCCGATGGCCTCCCGCTCCAGCAGCATGGCCCCCAGGGTGGAACGTTCGGCTTCAAGGTTTTGCGGCGGGAGTTTCTCCGGGCTGGCGGTTTGCGGGGCGGAAGGTAGCATGGATAAGGCCTCGGTCACTTACAACGGAATCAATAAATAATAATGAATGAATGCCTCTTGCCAGGGAAAAAGCCCAAAACGCATCAATCCATGACGCCCGGGCAGGATGCCGTTCCTCGGTCTCCGGCGCGGGCGGGAGTCTACGCTTCCGGGGGGGGCGGTCCTTCCGGAGCCGGTGCCTGGGGGAGCGGGGATTCGGGCACGGTCGGCGCCGGGGTGCTCTTGGCTTCGACCACGACGATCAGCCGGGCGGTGACCTCCGGATGCAGCCGGACGGACACTTCATAGGTACCCACCATTTTAATGGGTTCTTCCAGCTCGAGCTTGCGCTTGTCGATCTCGACGCCCCGCTTGGCCAAGGCCGCCTCGATATCCGCCGTCGTTACCGAGCCGAAAAGCTTGCCGGCCTCCCCGGCTGGGGATGTAAAGACCAGGGGCTGTTCGGCGATCTTCTCGGCCTGATACTGGGCATCACGCTGCACGCGGCGTTCGCGGCCTTTGTGGCTGTTCAACTCCTGGGCCAGGCGTTTCTGGTTGTTCGGCGTGGCCAGCAAGGCCATTTTTTTAGGTAAAAGATAATTCCTTGCGAAGCCTTCGGCGACCTGAACCGTATCGCCGGCTCTCCCCAAATTTTTAATATCCTCGCGTAAAATCAGCTTCATTATTATTACCCTCCTGACCTTCCGGCGCGCCGTCCGGGGTTGCGAGCTTGTTCCCGAATTACCGGCCGGGCTCGGCCGGTAAACGACGCCAGTTTGCCCAGGTATCCAATACGCCCAACAAGGCAACGAGCATGAGCAAAATCGGCGCAAAACCGATGGTGAGTATCAGTAAGATCTGCAGCCCCCGCGGTACCTGCCACCGGGCCAGGTAAAAAAACGCCACCGCCAAGCCCTGCAACAAGTAGATCTGCAGCAATACCACGCACGCGTTCAAACCCACGAGTCCGACGGGCGACAACCAGCGCCCGGCCACGAGCAGGGCCAAGGCCACCAATAAAATCCAGACCACCGTGTCGGGCAAGGCCCACAGGCGGAAAGGCAGCAGGGGGGTCTTGGCACCCGGAAGATCGGGGAAAATCCTTCGCAGGGAAAAGTAGCCAAGGCCCGCCAGCGCCAGCCCGATCAGGGCCAGCCAGCCGAAACTCGCCCGGATGAAAAACGTCCGGATCAACCAAGCCGCCTGGCGCAGCTGGTTTTCTTCCCAGCCCAATTGGCGGTAGATTTGCAGGGAGGAATCCAGGCTGGTCTGAAATTCCCGCTGCCAGGAAAGCAGGATATTTTCTCCGGTCCCCCAACTGCCTCCGGCCAGCAACCCTGAAAACAGAAGCAAAAAAACCGCTGCTCCCAGCAGGATACAGCCCAGCATTCCCCAGCCGCGGCGCAGACCCAGCCAGACGGCGGCGGCCGTGACCAAGACCAGGACCGCTGCCGCCAGCAACAGCATCCCCGCAGCAAGGAAATAACTCATGGCTGCATGACGGGGTGCAGGCGGATTAATCCGCGGTATAGGGCAGCAGTGCCAGCATGCGGGCTCTTTTGATGGCGTTGGTGAGGGCGCGCTGGTGCTTGGCGCAATTGCCGGAAATACGCCGGGGAATGATCTTCCCCCGTTCCGTGATGAAGATTTTAATCAGGTTGAGGTCCTTGTAATCAATGTGTTGGACCTTATCCGCGCAAAAGCGGCATGACTTGCGATGGGAACGGCGTTCCCGCCGGTCATGGCCTCTCGGTTTTCCTCTTCCCGGAGCTGGCACCTGTTTCGCCTCCTGATTCGTGAGGTGGATGA
>Ga0315542_1001648_pt1 | contig 13846 bp, 6 predicted proteins | sample SalMarSW160120MG_FD_202541 | JGI IMG/M metagenome (GOLD analysis project Ga0315542, IMG submission 202541) | Salt marsh sediment microbial communities from the Plum Island Ecosystem LTER, Massachusetts, United States - Salt Marsh Sediment SW1601-20 ...
AGACTCAACAGGAGCAGGAGCACGGTCCCCAGGGTCACTAAAATCTTTCCCAGGCGCGGCCTCCGGGTGGCCCAGAGGAAAAATAACCCCAGGACCAAAATCTCCAGGCAGAGAGACACCGGATAAAAGAACTGCGATAAGATTTTTTTCAGCAAGAACATAATCTGACATCCTTAACCGAATTTGCCTTAAGAAAATTTGCGGCAATATGGGAAATGGGGCCGCAACCGGCAGGTTGCCTGCCTCGGGAAGGAGGCGGAGGGGCCGGCTCGACCGCCAAAGAGGCCGCGGTATCCGGCCAGCCCTGAGATTACAGACTCAGGGCCGGGTAGCCGAAGAGCCGGTTGACCGCCGCCATCAACTCGGGGGACGGGGTCAGGGCCAGTTCCTGGGGGAGGACCAGGGTTGCCTCTTTCCGGGCGTACAGGAAGTGGAGGCAGGCGGGAACCGGGCCCGTATGCTGGCTCAGGATCTCTTTCAATCTCAGGAGTTGCTCCCGGGTCACGGTGGCGGCCTGGAGGCGCAAGTCCACCCGTTCCGGCAGGCGCGGCAGGGCCGTCTCCAGGGAGGCAATCTCCTGGGCCACCAGTTTGGGGCCCTTTTCTTCCTGGACCACGTGCCCCTTGAGCCACAGGGGCAGACTGGGCTGCTGGAGCAGCGACGCCACCCGCTCATAAACCTCTCCGAACACCACCACCTCCACGCTGCCCGCCAGGTCCTCCACCGTCAGGATGGCCAGACGCCCCCCTTTTTTGGTGGTCTTTTCCTTGAGGGAAGTCACCACCACCCCCAGAATCACTTCCTGGGAGTCGGGGGTCTCGGCCAGGTCCGCCGTGGTAACCCTGATTTGGGACTTGAGCAGGGCCCGATAGGCGTCCAGGGGGTGGCCGGTGAGATAAACCCCCAGGGCCTCTTTTTCCCGGGCCAGTTTCAGGGACTTATCCCAGGGCTGGGCCTCGGGCAGCCAATCGTCTTCCTGAGGTTCCAGAAGGCCCCCGAACATGGACATCTGTTTGGCGGCCTGGAGGCGCTTCTGGTGGTTGACCTTTTCCAGGGCCCCTTCCAGACCCGCCATGAGCCGGGACCGCCGGGGTTGGAGGCTGTCAAAGGCTCCGGCCTGGATGAGGGCTTCCAGCACCTTGCGGTTCACCTTGCCCAGGTTGATGCGCTCCAGGACGTCCCGGAAGCTCTCGAAGCGGCCGGGGCCCCGGGCGTCCAGGATGTCGTGAATGGCCCCCACGCCCACATTTTTTACCCCGGCCAGGCCGTACCGGACCTTGCCGTTTTCCACGGTGAAATCCCGGGCGCTCTGGTTGATGTCCGGGGGCAAGAGCTCGACCCCCTGGTCCCGGGCCTCCATGATGTGTTTGGCCAGGGCGGCGGTATTGTGGATTTCGCTGTTGAGCACCGCGGCCAGAAAATCCAAGGGGTAGTGGGCTTTGAGATACGCGGTCTGATAGGCCACCAGGGCATAGGCGGCGCTGTGGGATTTGTTGAAGCCGTAGCCCGCAAACTTTTCAATGAGGTTGAACAGCTCCGTCGCTTTGCCCTTGGGCACCCCGTGGGGCACCGCCCCGGAGACAAACCGGTCCCGCTGGGCCGCCATGACCGCCGGGTCTTTTTTGCCCATGGCCCGGCGCAGGAGATCGGCCTCCGCCAGGGAAAAGCCGGACACCGCCGCGGCGATCTGCATCACCTGCTCCTGGTAGAGGATGACCCCGTAGGTCTCCTTGAGGATGGGCTCCAATTGGGGCAGGAAATACTCCACTGGGATTTCCCCATGCTTGCGGCGCACGAAATCATCCAGCATGCCGCTCTCCATGGGCCCCGGGCGATAGAGGGCCACCAGGGCGATGATGTCTTCGAAGACCGAGGGTTTGAGGCGCACCATGAGGGAGCGCATGCCCGGACTCTCCAACTGGAACACCCCCGAGGTGTTGGCCGCCTGGAGGAGGGCAAAGGTGGCCGGGTCCTCCAGGGGAATGGTGTGGATGTCGAAGTCGGGGGCATAATGCCGGCGAATCAACCGCACCGCCTGATCGATCACCGTCAGGGTGCGCAGGCCCAGGAAATCGAACTTCACCAGGCCCACCTTCTCCACCCCTTTCATGTCGAACTGGGTGACCTGCTCCCCCTTGCTGCCTTTGTAGAGGGGCAGGTACTCGATGAGGGGGCGATCGGCGATGACCACCGCCGAGGCGTGGGTGGAGGCGTGGCGCGGGAGACCTTCCAGGACCTCGGCCACGGCCAGGATATCGGCCACCGTGGGGTTGGTGTCCCGGAGTTCCCTAAGGCGCGGCTCCTGGGCCAGGGACTGCTCCAGGGTGATGTTGAGCTTTTCCGGCACCAGCTTGGCGATCTTGTCCACTTCGGGGTATGGCGCTTCCAGGGCCCGGCCCACGTCCCGGATTACCTGGCGGGTCTTCATGCTCCCGAAGGTGGTGATATGGGCCACGTTGGGCCAGCCATAGGTCTTGGAAACGTATTCGATGATCTCTCCCCGGCGCTCGTAGCAGAAGTCCACGTCGATGTCAGGGGGGCTGACCCGCTCGGGGTTGAGGAAGCGTTCGAAAAACAGGCCGTAGGCCAGGGGGTCCAGGTCGGTGATCTTCAGGGCGTAGGCCACCAGGCTGCCGGCCGCGGAGCCCCGGCCGGGGCCCACGGGAATCTGACGCCGCCGGGCAAAATTGATAATATCCGCCACCACCAGAAAGTACCCGGCAAACCCCATCTTCACCAGGATGTCGATCTCATATTCCAGGCGCTGCCGGTAGTCCGCCTCCGGGGGCCGGGGATGCGGGGCGGGGGCCGCCAGGCGCTCCTGCAAGCCCTCCCGGGCCTGGCGGCTCATGAGGGACTCCATGCTCTCCTCCCCGGTGGCGGGGTAGACCGGGAAATGGTAGGTGCCCAGTTCCAGGGTGACGTCGCAGCGGGCCGCAATCTCCCCTGAGGCCGCCAGCACCTCGGGATAGGGGAAGATCCGGGCCATTTCCTCGGGACTCTTGAAATAGAGCTGGTCCGTCTGGAACTTCATGCGGCCGGAAGTATTCACGGTCTTGCCGGTCTGGATGCACAACAGGACGTCATGGGCCCGGGCGTCTTCCGGCTTTAGGTAGTGGATATCGTTGGTGGCCACCACGGGCAGACCCCAGCGGGGGCCCAATTCCAATAAAGCCTCGTTGACCTTGTGCTGCTCCGGCAGGTTGTTGGCCTGGACTTCCAGGTAGAACCGATCCTGAAAGATCTCGGCGTACTCCCGGGCGCTGGCCTCCGCCGCCTTGGGGTCGTCGTTGAGGAGGTGCGGGGCCACGACGCCGTGAAGGCAGGAGGACAGGGCGATGAGGCCGCCGTTCAGCTCGCGGAGCAGTTCCTTGTCCACCCGGGGCCGGTAGTAGAACCCTTCCTGGTGGGCCCGGGTGACCAGCCGGATGAGATTGTGGTAGCCTTGAAGATTCTCGGCCAGGACCACCAGGTGGCGGTTGTCCGACTTGCCCTTCTTTTCCTGGCGGGAACCCGGGGCTACGTAGAGTTCGCACCCCAACAGGGGCTTGATCCCCGCGGCCCTGGCCTTCTGGTAGAAATCCAGGACCCCGAAGAGGGAGCCGTGGTCGGTGATGGCCACCGCGGGCATGCCGTAAGCCTGCGCCTGGGCCAACAGGTCTTTGATTCTGATGGCCCCGTCCAGCAGGCTGTAAGCGGTATGGACGTGGAGATGGACGAACCGGGACTCGGACATGGTCACCTTTTCTTAAAATTTAACCTTTTAAAATGAATATTAATTAGACGGATTAACGATCAAATCGGCATCCTGATCAAACATTTTGCCAGCCGATGCCGGATATCGGCGAGTTCTCCCCTGGCATGACACGCCCTGGCCCGGTCCAGACCCGCGGCCTTGGCCCCGCCATAGGGCATGTGATCCATCCGGGAGATTTATGGGTGGGTCAGAGGTCCATGAGGGCTGGCTCCAGGCCCTGGGTTCCGGTCCGCGCCGGTTATCTCATGGGCGGGCGGCTGGAGGTTGTCAAAGGTCCTGGGACAGCCTTCAATCCGGATCAAAGACGAAGTATTCGGCCACTTCCGCTCCCCGGCCGGCGTCCGTCAACTTTTGGACGCAGTTGCGGCACAGGTATTGATTGGGGAACTTGTCCCATTTGAGGACCGGCAGGGTTCTATAGACATCCAATTTTTTGGTGGGAAACCCTTTGCCGGTCAACTCGGATTCCACCTCCACCACCCGCCAGCCGACGATTTCCCGGTGCACCGGAATCGTGCCCACCACGGTCAGGCGCTCCATCTTGGAAATCTGCAGGGGTACCGTCCGCTTGGCCTGGCAGACGGCACACGTAAAGGTAACTTTATCGCCCCACCAGATGGTGTTATACCCGTCTTTGGGGTCTTTCCGGCCCGTGAACCAGTCCACCGCCTCCTGTAAGGAAGGGGCAAATTGGGGTAAGGCCGGAGTCTCATCGAGGATGAAAAAGCGACTAAACTTCAGATCCTCGGGGTCCTGGGCCTCTTGAAAGAGGTCTTCGGCGTAGAATTCTCGCCCGGCCCTTCTTACCCGCACTTTGTACCGACGCTCGTTTACGGACAGTTGGGTTTCAATAATCTCGTAGGTCGGTTCTTCGGAGGGGGCTTTTGATTTAAGAAAATCCAAGATTCCCATGTTCATCCACCTCTATCAGGATTGAAGGGAAGGAAGCTTTGGCGTTTGGTCCTCCGTCAGGGTTAATTACAAAGCTAAGATAGGTACAGAAACCAAGAGCCGCCTTTTGATAATTAAATTCTATATTAATAGATATAAGCTAAATAATCAATTCCTTAGATACCTAAGATAATTCTTTCGCCCAGCCCCCGCAAACCGCATACACCCGAGAAGGCGGAAGACCTATTTTTAGCCGGAAATGAGCTCCTGGTCAGGCTACTCCGGAGACCTACCAGTTAGCAAGAAGGTAATACGGTAAAGATAATTTTAAGGAAACCCCGGGGAGGGCGGGGGAGGCATTGCCCTCGCCCCTCAAGGGGTTTCCTACCCTTCCCTGGCCAGGTTCAGGGCGCCGCCCACGGCCACCAGGCGGCGTTGCCGGGCCGACAGGTCCACCCGCACCGTGATCTCTCGGTCCCCCACCTTCAGGGGCAGGCGTGCCGCCCCGTCCAGCAGTAGCCGCCGCACCCCGGGCAATTCCAAAGTTTGACCCTGGGTGATGAGATCATAATCGCCGGGGTTCTCAAAGGTCAGGGGCAGGATGCCGAAATTGATCAGGTTGGCCAGGTGGATGCGGGCAAAGGTTTTCACCAGCTTAACCCGCACCCCCAGGTACCGGGGCGCCAGGGCGGCGTGCTCCCGGGACGACCCCTGGCCGTAGTTTTCGCCGCCGACGACCGCGCCTTCCCCCCGGCCCTGAACCCGCCGGGGAAATTCCGGGTCCAGGCGAGTGAAGGCATACTGGCTGATGGCCGGCAAGTTGCTCCGTAGCGGCAGAATCTGGCTGCCTGCCGGCAGGATATCGTCGGTGGTGACATTATCTCCAACTTTCAGCCACACCTCCCCACGCCAGGTCTCGGGCAGGGGCGTCAGGTGGGGAAAGGGCACGATGTTGGGCCCCCGGACGACTTCCCCGGCCTCGCCCGGCGGCGGCGGGGATATGAGGTTGCCCCCGGTTACCACGAAGCGCCGGGGCCCGGCCACCCGAGGATAATCCCCCAGGTCCCGGGGGTCCCGGAGTTCCCCGAAGATGGCCGCAGCTACTGCGGTTTCGGGGCTGGCCAGATAGACCTTATCATCCTTGGTGCCGCTCCGCCCCGGGAAGTTCCGGGGAAAGGTGCGCACGCTCACGGCGTCGGTAGGGGGGGCCTGGCCCATGCCGATACACCCCCAACAGCCCGGCGGCATCACCCGGGCCCCGGCCTCCAAGAGCGGCAGCAGGCCCCCGGCCAGGATGAGGTTTTCCAGGACCTGGCGGGAGCCGGGGTTGATCTCCAGGCTCACCCGGGGATGCACCCGCCGGCCCTCCAAGGCCTTGGCGGCGATGAGCAAATCCCGCAGCGACGAGTTGGCGCAGGAGCCGATGAGCACCTGTTCCACCGGCGTGCCGGCCAGGTCTTGGACCGGCGACACCCGGTCCGGGGAACTGGGCTGGGCAATGAGAGGCGTTAGCGCCTCCAGGTCTACCTCCAGGACTTCGGCGTAGCGCGGGCGCCCCTGGGCCCGCAGGGGCCGGAAATCCGCCTCCCGTCCTTGCAATTGCAAGAACTTGCGGGTTTGGGCGTCCGCGGGGAAAATGGAGGTGGTGGCCCCCAGCTCCGCCCCCATGTTGGTGATGGCCGCCCGGGCGGGCACGCTGAGCTGGCCCAGGGCCGGGCCGAAGAATTCCAGGATCTTGCCCCGCCCCCCCTTGACGGTCAGGCGGCGCAGCAGCTCCAGAATGACGTCCTTAGCCGATACCCAGGGCCGGAACCGTCCGGTCAGACGCACTCCCAAGATTTCGGGCATGACCAGATAAAAGGGCTGCCCGGCCAACGCCAGGGCCACGTCCAGCCCCCCGGCGCCGAAGGCCAGCATGCCGGCGCCCCCGCCCGTGGGGGTGTGGCTGTCGGAGCCCAGGAGAGTCCGGCCCGGGGCGCTGAAGCGCTCCAGGTGCAGTTGGTGGCTGATGCCGTTGCCCGGCGGTGAAAAATAGAGGCCGTATTTGGCCGCCATGGTGCGCAAAAACCGATGGTCGTCGGCGTTGCGAAAATCCGTTTGGGGCAGATTGTGGTCCACATAACTCACCGCCACCTCGGGCCGGGCCCGCTCCACCCCCATGGCTTCGAACTCCAGGTAGACCAGCGTGCCGGTGGCGTCCTGGGTCAGGGTGTGATCAATCTTCAGCGCCACTTCGGCCCCGGGGACCAACTCCCCGGACACCAGATGCGCCGCCATGATTTGCTCCACGATGGTCTTGCCCATATCTTTCCTTGCAGCCTTGGTTTGATGGGTGCGCACCGCGTACCCTTATGGCGATGGTGGCGGGCGGGGACGCCCGCTCTACCAACTCTTGCATGATTTATGGGTGAACCTGCCGCCCATGAGGAACCGCTCACTGCTTACTAACCTCAATCATTCTACCTCAAGTCTGCTGATTTGAAACCTATTTCCCTCCCAGGGCCTCTTTAAGCTTCAAGACTTCTTCCCGCAGGCCGACCCGGATGGCGTCGTAGTCCGCCGCATCCGGGTTGACCTCCAGCCCCCGCGCCTTGAGCTCCTCCCAGGAATGCTCCCGGCCGAAGACCACCCGGATGGGCCGGGGGCGGGGCAAAGTCACGCCGGGAGGCCAGGCTTCAAAGGAACCGTGAATATAAACCGGGACCAGCTTCACCCCCAGTTCCCTGGCCAGGATGGCGACGCCCTTCTTAAAGCGGCCCACCTCCCCGGTGGGGGTGCGGAAGCCCTCGGGAAAAATGGACAGGAGCCGGCCGTGCCGGAGGATATAAGACGACACCTGCATGGCCGCCACCACGTTCCGGGCCGAGTCCACCGGGATGACCCGGATAAGCTTGAGCAGGTTACGGAGCACCGGGACGTCGAAATACCCGCTGTATCCCAGGGAAAACATCTGGTGCCGCAGCGGCCCGGGGACCGCGTAAGCCAGGAGGAAGCCATCCAAAAAGCTGCCGTGGTTGGAGCAGAGGATGTATCCCTGGCCCTGGAGGCGCTCCCGGCCGTACACTTTGAGGTCGAACATCCGGTCAAACCAAGTGCCCAAAACCACGGCCAGCCCCTGGGTGGCCATGCGGGCCGTGAGCCCGCCTTCCAGGCCGAGATGCCGGAGCAGGGCCGAGGGCGGATCGATGCGCAGCAGACTGTCCCAGGCCACGGCTTCTTCCTCCTGCTCCCGGGCGGCGGCGGGATTCTTGGCTTCGATGGAGGCGATGAGCTCCCGGACCGTGAAGATGCCGGAAAATTCCTCGTCCACGATCTTGAGATTGAAGCGGCTTTCCAGGGCCGCCAGCAGTTCCACCAGACCCAGGGAGTCCAGACCCAGATCCAACTCCAAATGGTCGTCCAGGGAGATGCGGGGGTCGCCAAGCTGGCGAGCTAAAACCGCCACCACGGTCTCGCCCACCGGAGACAACCCTTCTTCCCGGGCCGGTTTTTTCCGCGCATACCGCCTGCCGGCCCGCTCCTGGTAGAGACGCTGGGCTTCATGAATCCTGACTTTTCCCAAGCGCGTCTTGGGCAGTTCTTCGTGGATCAGGACAAAATCCCGCACCCGCTTATAAGATTCCAGGTCCCGGGACCACAGCTCCAGGTCCCACTTCACCTTGTCGTAAATGTCCGTTTCCCCGGTTTTCCGAAAAAAATCTAGGTCCGGCACCACCACCGCGACCAGCTTTTCGGCGGTCGCGTCGGTGGTTACGAAAATCTCTTGGATGGAAGGCGCCTTGAGGTAATGTTGAGCCACTGCCTCGGCGGAGATGTTCTTGCCGGAGGCGAGGACAAGGATGTCCTTGATCCGTCCCTGGAGGTACAGGTAGCCGTCCCGGTCGAGATAACCCAAATCGCTGCTATGCAACCAGCCGTCTTCCAGGGCCTCCCGGGTGGCGGCCTCATCTTGGAAATACCCGGCCATGACGTTGTCGCCCCGGATGAGGACCTCACCGACCCCGGCCGCGTCCGGGTGGAGAATCCGGACTTCCACCCCGGCAAGGGGCCGACCCGCGGAGCCCAGGCGGGGGGCCGCCGGGGGGTTGACGGTAACCACCGGCGCGGCCTCGGTGAGGCCGTAGCCTTCCAGCACCGTAAATCCCAGCCGGGCCAGATTCTCCGCCAGGGACTCGGGCAGTTTGGCCCCGCCGCTGATAAAAAAGCGGAACTGCTCCCCCAGGGCGCCGTGGAATTTCCGGAACAGCGGCCGGGCGGGATTAACTCCCAGAAACCGGGACACTCGCCAGGCAAACTGGAGATAGGCCCGCAGCAGCGGGCGCACCGGCCAGGGAAGGCGCGCCAACTGCCGCTCTACCCCCTGATAGAAGTGCTGCAGGACCTGGGGCGTGAGCACCAGGATGGTGATTTTCTGCTCTTTGATGCACCTCAGGATAGCCTCGGCTTTCAAAGTATCCAGATAGGTGATTTTCACCCGGAAAAAGAGGGGAGTGAGCAGGGTGGCGGTAAAGGGCAAGGCATGATGCAGCGGCAGGATGGCAAGAAAATTGTCATCCGGCCGGATGGCGTTTAATTGCGCGATTCCCCGGCAGTTGGCGGAAAAATTCCGGTGCGAGAGCATCACCCCTTTGGGAATCGCGGTGGTGCCCGAGGTATAAATGATGGAGGCCAGGTCGTCGGGGCCAATCACGGGGAGACCCGCCTCACTCCCTGATGATTCCAAGACTGCCGCGATATTGATGATTTTCCCACCGGACTCCCCGGTGTCCCCCACCACCACGATCTTTTCCAGGAAGGAGAGCTGCTGCAACGGGGCCAGGGGGGCCTGGGGAAAGGTGAAGATGACCCGGGCCCGGGTCTGCTCCAGGGCGTAATGGACATGGTCCCAACGGGAGGCGAAGTCCAGCGGTACGGCCACCGCCCCTGCCAACAGCGTGCCGAAATAGCTCAGGGGCCACTCGGGCCGGTTTTCCAGGAGGATGGCCACCCGGTCGCCCTTGGCCACCCCCTGGTTCCGGAGCCACCCGGCCACGGCCAGGCTGCGCCGGTAGAGCTGGCCGTAGCTGCATTCCTGGACCGCGCCCCCTGCCTGGTAAATCAGGGCCGTGCGGTGGGGGGCTTCCCGGGCTGCCGCGGCCAGTTGACTCGTCAAGGTTTGGGTATTGTCAGCCATAGTTCTCGGTGGCCCAGGCGTCTCGCCGGGGCAAGATCCAGGGTGCGCCCGGCGCACCTAACGACGGGTACGGAGGCCCGCGCTCCCGTATTCTTCATAAATTTCCGGAGAGGCGGCGGACGGGGACGCCCGCCCTACCGATTTTCCCGGTAGCCCAGGCTGGCGTCAGTTAAGCGTTCAGGCCCGGAGAAATTGGCCAGCTCCGACCAATGAAAATCTTTACTAGGGGCGAGCCGCCGGCTCCCCCTGCGGTTAGGCTTCCACGGTAAAGCCCGGGGCGATGCGACCTTGCTTATAGTTTATCGAAAACCGCAATAACTGACGGCTCACTGCTTACTGCTCACTGCCGAAATAATCTCTTGGGGCTGGTTAGTGCAAATGGCGTCCAGGTTCATGGCCAGGTAGGGCGGTAGGATTTCCGGATCGTCAATGTTCCAGGCGATGACCTTGATCTCCTGCCCGTGGGCGGCTTCCACCAGTTCCCGGTTGACGTAACGATAATTCAGGACCAGGGTATCGGCCCCGGCGGCCCGGGCCAGGCCGGCGGGGTCCACCGGGCAACCCACCATGAGAAGGCCGGTTGACAGCCTGGGTTCCGCCTCCTTCAAGGCCTTGACGGCCGGGTGCCAGAACGAGATGAGGTGGGCCCATGGGAAGGCCTGGTATTCCTGAAAAAAGCGCAGCAAGGCCGGGGCGGCCTCGGGTTGTTTCATTTCCACCAGCAGGTGGGCCGTGCCCCGCACCAAGTCAAAGACTTCTTCCAGGGCGGGCACCGGTTCCCCCCGGCCGGCATCAAGTTGCTTAAGCTCCGCCAGGGTAAATTCTTGCACCCTGCCTTTGCCGTTGGTGGTGCGGTCCAGGGTGTCGTCGTGGATCACGGCCAGGCGGCCGTCTTTGGTCAACTGGACGTCCAACTCCACCGCGGCCACCCCCAGAGCCAGCGCCCGTTTGAACGAACGCAGGGTGTTTTCTGGCTCCTCAAACGGGGCTCCCCGGTGTCCCACGATGTTTGGCATCCCTATCCTTTCTTCAGGCGATGGGCTGGTTTCTGGCAGATTTTACCACGAACTTTTTCAATAAAATATCCGGTCGGAAGCGTTTTTTAAGGTCCACGAAGGACCGGTCGCCCCGCATGGTCCGGCAAAATACCTCCCAGGGATAATCATAGCGCTCCAGGCACTTGAAGACCAGCGGGCCGAGGTAATTAAATAACTTGGAAAATTGATATGAGGCCGTCAGCTCCGGGGTGATCTCCCGGTCCACGCGGTCCTGGTAAGCGTTGAGCGCCCCGGCCTCTCCCTGAAAATATTTGCAGATCTGCCGGGCCGCCAGGCGAGCGCTGTGCAAGGCGGCAAAGATTCCTTCCCCGGTCCAAAAATCCACCAGGCCGGCGGCGTCCCCCACCAGGAGAATGCGGTCCCTCATGATGGGCCGGGGGGTTACCCGATGGGGAATGAGGTGCGCCGCCAAAGGGACTTGGTGCTCCTCCAGAGCCAGGTAAGACAGCAGGCGGGCATGATAGCCCTGGAGCCGCCTCCCTTGGGGCAACGGGCCTCCCACCCCGACGACCAGGGCCTGGCGCCGGGGGAAGCCCCAGGCATAGCCGTCGGCCATGGTCCCCAAGTCCAGAAAAACCGTGCGGGCGGATTCCCGGGCGTTGCGGCTCATCAGCTTCCAGGGGATTGCCGCCTGGAGCCCCAGGTGCCAGAAATCCACCGGCTGCAAGCCGGCGCCGCGGGCCACCAGGCTCCGGGCCCCGTCGGCCCCCACCACGACCCGGGCCTGAAGGCGCCTCTTGGAGGTGACAATGGCGGAGGAGTCCCCCGGACCCGGGGTAATCATCTCAACTGCTTCCCCGTCGCTGAAGTCCCCCCCGGCCTGCCGCAGCCGTTCCACCAGGAAGGCGTCAAACCGTCGCCGCTCCACGGTATAGAGCAATGGCTGATGCCAGGCTTTGGTGAAGACGCGGTCGAGCTTAAAGCTCAGTTGCACCCGGCGAATCTCATTTTCCAGGATGGCGCCCATATCCGGGGGCAGGAACCTGAGGGCTTTGAGCGTCAGGCCGCCGGCACAGACTTTGGTCCGGGGAAAGACGGCCTTATCGAGAAGGAGGGGTTGCAGCCCTGCTTTCAGTAGCTCATAAGCGAGGGTGGCTCCGGCGGGGCCGGCGCCGACGATGGCGACGTCGCGGGTGGCCGTCCGCGGCGTCATGGTCCACCGGTTCCGAGGGCGGCGCTCCCAGGTTTGCGAAAGCGGGACAAAAGGCAGTTAGTCCTTGAGCCGTGGCATTGTTTTGTATAATAGAGGAAAGACCGCAGGCTGGCAAGACCGGCGGAGGAGATAGGCACCGGCAGGGATGGTCGTTGCCGCCAGGGGGTCGGCGCCGCCCCGAATGCCGGAGTTGTCATGGTCGGGGGGCCCTTCTGGTCCTCGCGGTCCCGGCGTTGGCGGCCGTCCGGCTTTGGTTCAAACAAGACGGCCAACGAAGGAACTATCTGATTTTACTTATTATTTTCAATAAAGTTGAAATTTCCCGCCGGATGACCTATGATAAATCCGTCTGATTTCGGCACCCTTTCTCCATGCCCATGGTAGGGAGACTTCCTCTCTGGGGCTTCCCCACATAAAAGTCATGGCTGAGCCCTCACCCCGGATTTATCGATTATTCCCTCCCATCCTGATAATTCTGGCTCTCGGGGCCTTTCTCCTGTTTTTTCATTTGGGTGCCCGGCCTTTTTGGCAGGATGAGGCCGAAACCGCCTGTTTGGCCAAAAATGTCTTAAAGTATGGCGTGCCCCGGGCGTATGACGGGGTGAATATCATCTCCCAGGAACAGGGCCACGAGTATGACCGCAACTTTTTATGGCGCTGGTCCCCCTGGCTGCAAATCTATGTGGCCGCCGCGGCGTTTCGCATTGGCGGTCTCACCACCTATGCGGGACGTTTCCCCTTTGCGGTGCTGGGTCTGGCTTGCATATTCCTGGTCTACTGTTTGGTGAAGCAAAATTTCGGCAACCGCACCTGGGCCTTATGGTCCGCGGCTCTCTTAACCTGCTCCGTGCCCTTTCTCCTGTATTCCCGCCAATGCCGCTATTACAGCTTGGGGGCCTTTGTCACCTTGATGAGTCTTTTTGCGTTTCAGGAAGACTGGCAGAAGAGATTTATGCCGGCCCTGTTATTATGCTTATCCGTAGTAGTTTTGTTCTATACTAATTACTTACTCTTTTTTAGTTATGTGGTTCCCGCATTTCTGGCAGCAATTTGGCTTTACCCCCACGATTTTCCTTTAAAGAGGACATCTTTAATTCTGCTATCAACATTATTAATTATTTTACCTGGCTTATTCCTATTTAAAATTCATGCGCAATCCAAAATATTTAACCTCGTATTGATTCCAATAAATTTGGAAAAATACTTCGGTGGCCTATTTCAATATCTAATACCTCTTCCGATAATATTATACTTGCTGTGGAGATGGCGCCGGGTTTTTGGGACCCGCACCGCCCTTCCGCAAGAACCGGGGGAAAGATTCGTCTTGTTTCTGACTATGATTATTGTCGGCAACATTTTATGTCTCTCTCCGGCCCCCCAGTGCGAGCATCGCTATTTATTACACCTCTATCCCTTATGTGCCATCATCCTGGGGTGGGTCATCTTGCGGGCCTGGCACTATTTCAAAGTAAGCGGAGTCCTCCTGGCCTTCCTCCTCCTGTTCACCAACTGGCTCTATATCGTGCCCATGGATTGGTTACATATCATTAACCGCCCTCCGTCCAATGACCGTCAGATGCTCACGTTCCCCAACCTGCCCCTGAAGCTCTACCTGGAGGAACTCTTCTCTACCTACCCCGATGTGAATGGCCGGCTCATCCGGTTTTTTCAAACTCATGCCCGCCCCGGAGATATCATCCTGACCACTTATGGTGATTTGCCGCTCCAATTCTATACCCCTTATCACGTGATCGGAGGCTTGCAGGCCCACATTTCCCCATCCCGAACGCCTGATTGGGTGGTATCACGTTGGG
>Ga0315542_1001649_pt1 | contig 13846 bp, 11 predicted proteins | sample SalMarSW160120MG_FD_202541 | JGI IMG/M metagenome (GOLD analysis project Ga0315542, IMG submission 202541) | Salt marsh sediment microbial communities from the Plum Island Ecosystem LTER, Massachusetts, United States - Salt Marsh Sediment SW1601-20 ...
GGGGTCATCGATATTGCGATTGCAGGCGCCTCCGAAGCCACGATCACACCGGTAGGTGTGGCAGCGTTTGATCGTTTAGGAGCGATGTCGCGACGCAATGAGGACTATTCGCGCACGCCACAACCTTTTGACCTGGAACGGGATGGCCTGGTAATGGGTGAAGGAGCTGCCGTGCTGGTTTTGGAACGTGAAAGTCATGCCCGTTCGCGTGGTGCAGAGATATTGGCCGAAATGGCCGGTTATGGATCATCTGCAGATGCCTATCATATTACTGCCCCATTAGAAGACGGTTATGGCGGTGCACAGGCTATCCGCAGAGCGATGAATTCGGCCGGGATCAATCCACAGGATGTGGATTACATTAATGCGCATGGCACAGCGACACCATTGAATGATATTTCTGAAACACGAGCGATTAAAACAGCTTTTGGTGATTTAGCTTATAATATACCTGTTTCATCTACCAAGTCCATGACCGGACACATGATGGGTGCGACGGGTGCAATGGAGGCAGTTTTCTGCGTTCAAGTTGTGCGTCAAAACATTGTGCCACCTACGATCAATTATTATGTGCCCGATCCGGAATGTGATCTGGATTATGTGCCTAATCAGGCACGGGAGATGCCGGTGCGGGTAGCCGTGAGCAATGCCTTTGGATTTGGTGGTCATAACGCGGTCTTAGTGATCCGTGGGTACGAATAGCGAGGCTCTATTCGTGCGAAGATTTCCGGAGGTTGATAAACTGCAGCAAGGTAATTGAGATCATTGACCTATGTTGCCAGACAATAATCTGAACTAATGGATCGCCAGAGACTCGACCATGGGGGTGGGGTATCTGGCGCTCCCTGAGTTCTGGAGGACAGTTGAATATGGAACATATCTACCAGGGAGACCTGCGAGTTGAAGATCCGCAGGAATTCGCTCGACGCTTGAATCTACCATTTAATGATTATCTGCTTCTCAGTCGAGCTTTAACTCATCGATCCTTCTTGAATGAACATCCTGAAGCATTGGAAGATAACGAACGCCTGGAGTTTCTCGGCGATGCTGTTTTGGATTTTTTAGTAGGAGCATGGTTGTACAACCATTTCCCTGAAATGGCAGAAGGCGAGTTGACTCGTCTGCGTTCAGCTCTGGTACGTACAGAGCAGTTGGCTGATTTTGCAGAACAAATCAACCTCGGTTCCAGTATGCGCCTTGGGCGTGGTGAGACTGAAAGTGGTGGACGCGAACGTCCAGCCTTGCTTTGTGGAACTTTCGAGGCATTAATCGGCGCCTTATATCTGGATTCAGATTTCTCAGCAGTGCGCGATTTTGTCGAACCGATGTTGCAGCCAATTGCCATGCAGATACTTGCTGATCATAAGGATCAGGATCCCAAAAGCATGCTCCAAGAATGGGTTCAATCCCAGGGTTATGGACCGCCTGTCTATCACACGATCGGTTCCAGAGGTCCCGAACATGACAAGACCTTCGAAGTTGAAGTATTTGTCAATGGTGAATCCTATGGGCAAGGCACTGGTCATAGCAAGCAGGCCGCCGCAAAATCCGCTGCTCGCCAGGCGCTAAAAAAGTTGGGAATTAGTTGAACCCAGTTCAAAGTTTGCTTTTCACCTAATGCCCTCGCGACTGAAATCCCTTGAGCTTCACGGCTACAAAACATTTGCCAGCCGGACCTTATTCGTTTACTCCGATAAAGTCACGGCGATTGTTGGTCCAAATGGCAGTGGAAAATCGAATATCGCGGATAGCCTGCGCTGGGTGTTGGGAGAACAATCTTATAGCTTGTTGAGGGGAAAAAAAACTGAAGACATGATCTTCGCCGGCTCGGAACATCGCCCGAGAGCGGGTATGGCATCAGCTACGATTACTTTTGATAACGAAGATGGGTGGCTACCAATCGATTTTAGCGAGGTTGCCATCACTCGTCGCGCTTACCGCGATGGCCAAAATGAATACCTGATCAACAGCCAGCGTGTACGTTTGAAAGATGTGTCGGAACTGTTGGCTCAATCTGGACTGGCGGAAAGAACTTACACCATCATCGGTCAGGGATTGGTTGATGCTGCCCTGGCACTTAAGGCGGAAGAGCGTCGCCGGTTATTTGAAGAGGCAGCTGGAACAGGCCTACATCGTTCCCGGCGAGAGGAAGCTTTACGCCGCCTTGAAACCACCCGTCGTAATCTGGAGCGTGTGCAAGATATCATGGCGGAGCTTCAGCCGCGCCTTCGCAGCCTGGAGCGCCAGGCGCGACGCGCCAGGGAATATGAGCAAGTTAAGGCTGATCTGCGGGTTTTGCTGCGTGAATGGTACGGCTATCACTGGCATCGTGCCCAGGAAGAACTGGTTGCAGCGCGCGAGGTTGCCCGCCAACAGGAAAGAGGGCTGAATAACGCCCGAGACAAACAGGCTTCTCTCGAAGAAGAATTGACCGGGCTGCGGGATCGCATCCAGGCATTACGAGCCAGCTTGAATTCCTGGCATCGCCAATCTTCACAGCTTCACTCACGGCGCGAGGCGCTCAGCCGCGATCTGGCGGTCGCTGAAGAGCGTATGCGTTCCGTCCAGGAGCAACAACGAATTGCCCAGGCTGAATTAGTCCGCCTGGGAGAAGAACTGGCTTTGCAGCAAGAGCGAGTAAAAACTGCCCAACAAGAAGTCCAGCGCTTGACTGGCGAGCTGGAAGAAGCACGAACGCAACTGAGCAAAGCCCGTGGTTTGTTGGCAGAACAGCAGTCCAAACGCCAAAAGGCCGAGAAGGCACTTCAAGAAACGCGCCAGGCTTTATCAGCATTGAATAATCGTAACGGAAGCTTGCAGGCACGCCTTTCAGAGCGAATTGCCCAGGCAGCGCGTGGGGAAAACGCATTTGAAACTGCAAAGAAGGCGCTGGAGACTGCCGGGCAGAAACTTCAAGATGAAAAAATGAGCGCTACAGCAGCTGATGTAGCGCTGCAAACGGCAAGAACCGCGCGTGAAGAAGCAGAAAATGCCTTTCAAGCTCAACGTCGGAAACTGGATGAAGCTGAACAGTCTCGCGCAAAAATTCAAGAGAGACTTAGCACAGCTTCATCAGAACAAGCCCGCCTCAAAACACAGCTCGATGTACTCGAACAGGCCGAAAATGCACTGACAGGCTATGCTGCCGGTACACGTTTGCTTTTACAAGCAGCCCGTAAGGAACGGCTGGAGGGGGTTTTAGGCGCTGTAAGTAGCGTTATCGATGTCCCGGCTGAACTTGAGGTAGCGGTCAGTGCAGCTTTGGGAGAATACCTGGATTCGATCCTTTTGGAAGATGATCCCGCACAAGCACTCGATCTATTGGGCAAGGCTGCGACTCGTGGAGTGCTGCTGCCTATCAAATCCTTGAAACCAACCCCTTTCCGGCAATCCTCGATGATAGAGGAGCGAGACTGTCTTGGGATTGCGGCTGATCTGGTCAATGTCAAACCCCAATTCCGTCCGGCTGTTGATCTTTTATTGGGCAATGTACTGGTGGTGAAAGACAGATCCGCGGCCAGACGGATTCTGGTGGATGGTTGGAGGGATGAACCAGATGGGTCTCAATTCCAACTACGTGCGGTAACGTTAAATGGTGAGGTATTTTATTCAAGTGGCCCGGTATTAAGTTCTGGAGTGGGATCCGAAACAAGCGGACAAACTGTGCTCAGCCGCCAACGTCAACGGCGCGAATTGGCCCAAAGAGTGACCGAGATGAAGGGTATTCTCTCGGAACTAGATGCCGGCATGCGAGCATCAGATGTTGAACGCAATGATTTGCGGGCAGAGGAAAAACAACTCGCCAGGGTTCAACAACTGGCGATTCAGAAAGAGGAAGAAGAGAGTCAGGCTGCCAATCGAGCTCGACTGGCGCTTGAACAGGCTGAACGGCAGGTTAACTGGCAGCAAGAACAACAGCAGCGACTGCAGGAAGAGATCAAGCGCGGCGAGGCAGAAGCGGCTGAAATAAGGCATAATCTTGCCCAGCTTGAATCTGAAACCATACTCAAGCGTGAAGAGCTTCGAGATAGGAACGCGGCCTTTGCTGCGCTGTCGCTGGAGGAATTTCAAACTCAAGTAACTCACTGGAGCACTCAAACCGCTGTTGTTGAAAGAGCGCTTGCAGATAGTAAGAACCGGCAGCGAGAACGGGAAAGCGCGCTGGAGCGGGCCGGACGGAGTAGATCTGGTTTGCAAGCCCGTGAAGTTGATTTGGAGAATTCGCTGCAGACCCTAGACAAAGAACGGTCAGAGCGGCGCCAGGCAGAACTGGCAGTTGGCGATGAGATCGAAGCATTACGGGTCGCCATTGAACCGGCTGAAGCCGAATTGGAAAAGCTTGAGCAGGAACAAGCAGAATTACAAAAAGCTGAGACTATTGCCCGCCAGAACTTGAGTAAGGCCGAACACAACCACGCTCAGGCTCGCATCACACTCGCTCGGCGTCAAGAAGGACTGGTTGCTCTACGGAATCGGATTGAGGATGACTTTGGATTGGTGGCATTCGAATATAGCGAAGATGTATCCGGGCCAACACCGCTGCCCTTGCAGGGCATGGTAGAACAATTACCTTTAGTTAACCAACTCTCTCCTGAAATTGAAGAGACTATCAAACGCCAGCGTGCTCAACTGCGCCGGATGGGTTCAATCAATCCTGAGGCGCAAAGTGAATATGAAGAAGTCAAGCAGCGTTTCGCATTCATGACGGAACAGATAGCTGATTTAGATAAGGCGGATGCTGATGTGCGCCAGGTGATTGCAGAATTGGATGCGCTGATGGAGCGGGAATTCCGGAAAACATTTGACGCAGTTGCCCAGGAATTTAAGGAAATTTTCACTCGTTTATTTGGTGGGGGTTCAGCACGCCTGGTGTTGACCGATCCTGACGATTTGACTGATACAGGTATTGACATTGAGGCCAGGCTACCAGGCCGCCGTTCGCAAGGTCTTTCTTTGCTCTCTGGTGGTGAGCGCAGTCTGACCGCTGTGGCGCTGGTTTTTTCATTATTGAAAGTCTCGCCGACCCCATTTTGCGTCCTGGATGAAGTGGATGCGATGTTGGATGAAGCCAATGTCGGACGTTTCCGCGATTTACTCCGGGAACTGAGTGAAAATACTCAGTTTGTAGTGGTCACCCATAATCGTAATACTGTTCAGGTCGCGGATGTAATTTACGGAGTTACAATGGGGCGGGATTCTGCCAGTCAGGTGCTGAGCTTGAAGTTGGATGAAGTCAGCAAATTAGTCGAATGATCTGTTTAGAATGAAAAATAGGGCCCAACCGGTTGGAATCTGGTTGGGCCTTTGAAGTTTATTTAAGGAAATTGAGCAGGACTATTGGCCTGGAGTAGGCGTTGACTGTTGTTGAGGCTGAACAGTCGGCAGGATTATGGGCTGGGTCGGAACAGCTTGTTGGCTTTGCTGAATAGCACTCTCAATCTCAGCCGGCAGAGTTGGAACGGTGGGGACTCGTTCTGTCCAGATATCTTTGATATCTATCTTGGAACTGTCTCGTATCCCGGTCAGCCAATCCTGGAATTTTGTGGTCTGCGCTTGTTGGAACTGGGAGTCGGTCAGCGGGTGCATCTCATGCCCGAGAACCTGGATAACGTGCCAGCCAAATTGGGACTGGACGGGCTGGCTGATTTGACCGACTTGCAGGCTGAAAGCGGCTTCTTCGAATGCCGGATCCATAACACCCTTAGGGAACCAACCCAGGTCACCACCATTATCTTTGTTCGAGGTGTCAGTCGAATAATCGGCCGCCAGCTTATCCCAGCTTTCACCCTCGTCCAGTTTGGTGATCACTTCCTGTGCAGTGGCCTCATCTTGTACAAGAATGTGGCGTGCCCAAACCATATCTTCCTGACGTGGGACATCTTTCACGATTTCCTTTTGTACTTTCTCGCGATAGAGTTGGGCCTCGATCACATAACTGAGATCAGCCTCGGTGATGTCATAGTTCGTCTTAAAGGAGCTGACTGTATCGTTGAACAGCTTCTTATACCCCTCTTCTGTAAAGGGAGTCGGCGAAGGTGTGATTGTGGGCGTAGCCGTCGGGGTGAGCACCTGGGTAGCCGTGGGGGTGAACTCAGGTGTAGGAGTCACTGTCTGGGTGATTACCGGGGTAGTGGTCGGTGTGGAGGAAGGAGTAGCAGCCAGGGTACTCTGCAGAGCGCTAAGGGTCGAGGTGGGAAGGGGCTCAAAAGTAGCAGTTGGTGTTGGAGTGCCATTTGGGAAATAGCCAAAAGCTGCTTGAAAGGCCTTATTAATTTCATCCTGAGTCACAGTGATGCCCATCTTCTTCGCTTCTTGTTTGATCAAATCATCATCGACCAATTGATCGAGCACTTGCTTTCCGATCGTATCCGGCGTTAGTTGGCTTTGGATTTGTTGAAGCTGTTGAATGAACGAAGATTGCGTCGAAGGATCATTGCCGAAAAGCTGCATGAACTGGTAAGTGTTCAGAGCATTCCGAATCAGAGTATAACGGGCGTAGCGAGTCTGGGCTTGAAATTGGCTGGTGGTGATATTCTGCCCATTGACAACAGCCACGGGCTGGCGTTCCTGAAGGATCGTGGCATCTAAAATGCCGTAAATGATCAGGCCAACGACAGCAATAATAACGGCAGCGCTTCCTATCAAAATATAGCGTCTCTGCCTTCGTTCGCGTTCCTGGCGAGCCAGGTGTTTCTTTGTAGGGATTGGCTTTTTCGGGTTTTTGGCCATTGTTAAACCTCTGCGCAAAGACGGGGCATAGGGTGAAGTCCTATGCCCCGCTCATCTACTTTGCGTTTTTCCGGTTAGCGTAAGACTTCACCGCTGAAGGGGAGCAAAGCCAGGTGGCGCGCTCTCTTGATGGCACGCGCCAGTTCACGCTGGTGTTTTGCACACGTGCCGGTTTGCCGGCGAGGTCGGATTTTGCCGTCCTCAGTCACGTAGCGGCGCAGTACTTCTACTTGTTTGTAATCGATGGTGGCATTCTTATCTGTGCAAAATTGGCATTCACGTGGGTGAGAGAAAAAACGTCTGTAACCACCATGTGAATCAGATGTATTATTATTCACGATATCACTCCTCGTGATCAAAGGTCACTAGATTAAAAAGGGAATTCATCCTCTTCATCGCTGGTTTCAAATTCTGGCGCTGAATTATTGCCTTCGCGCCGGTCATCCAGAACGATCATTTCATTGGCGACGATTTCGGTGGATGAATGTTTATTACCTTCCGAGTCTTCCCAGTGGCGGGTCTGCAGACGCCCTTCGATATACACCCTTTGGCCCTTGCTCAGATGCTGCTTGCATATCTCCGCCAGAGTGCTCCAGGCGACCACATTAAACCATTCTGTTTCTGTTCTGCGGCCGCCTTCGGATGTACTCCAACTGCGGCTGGTTGCAACGTTGAACGTGGTTACTGGCCGTCCGGATGGTGTATAGCGCATCTCGGGGTCTCGGCCCAGGCGTCCAATGATCATAACTTTATTCAGGCCCCGGCTCATGAAAAAACTCCTGAAATTGGATCCGACATTGTTCTGGTTGGGTTTGAAAAGGCGCTTACTTCGCGATCAATGAAAAGCGCAAGACTGGTTCGAGAAAACGAAGGTTGTGTTCGAGCTGAGCGCCAAATGATGGATTAATTTGAGTATCCATCAAAATGTATTGGCCTTCATTCAATTTACGAATTGGATAAGCCAATCTGCGCTTGCCCCACAGGTCAATCTTCGAGACCTCGCCGCCATCTTCGGTGATCCAGCCTTTAACACGATCGACGACCTCGTTGAAGGCGGTTTCGTCCAGGTCAGGGTGGACGATAAAGATCAGTTCATATTCGCGCACGGGAAAATTCCTCCTTTCCTTGGATTTAGCCCCAGATCACCACCTTTGGCAGGCCTGGAGCGGAAAGCAAGCCACGCATTGCGTGGCTTGCTGTAAGAATAACATAAAAAGTTCGATTTGGATAGGGAAGCGCGTTTTTCAACGCATTTTTCCTGCATTGAACTTCCTCTTGACGTCTCTGTGGCAGGAAAGTATGATTTTATTAATTATATGTTCGATTCTTATTAAATGCTAAACTCAGGAGGCGATGTGGAGCGATCTGAATTAGATATTAATCCGCATGATTTGCGTCTGGCGATGCGCAGGTGGGCAACAGGAGTGACGATCGTCACATCCAGGGTGAACGAGATTCAACATGGGATGACCGTTAGCTCGTTTACATCGGTTTCTCTCGAACCGCCAACGGTGTTAATTTCACTCGAGAAAACCACGCGGACTCATGAACTGGTGCAGGACTCGGGCTTTTTTGGGGTCACGATTTTAGGCCATGGACAAGCGGAGATTTCAGATCGGTTTGCAGGACGTCAGACTGAAGATCAGGATCGGTTTCTAGGCCTGGATACATTTACTCTTGAGACCGGAGTCCCACTATTGGCAGATGGCCTGGCAAGCTTTGATTGCCGGGTAGTCTCAGCATATGAGGTCGGGAGCCATACAATTTTCATCGGAGATGTACTGGCTTCTCAAATTAAAATGGATGAGAGTCAACCCTTGATATATTTCAATCGTAACTATCGAATTCTGTGTGAATGATATGCATTTAGATGCACCCAATTTAGCACACAGGAGAGGTGGGACAAATGGAAGATAAACTCACTTTTGAGGAAAGGTCGATGTTATTAAAACTGGCACGCCGGGCGATTGAAGCAGCTATCCAAGATCAGCCATTTCCCGAACTGGATGCTGGTAATTTGCCTGCCCGTCTGCTGGAACCTGGCGTTTCGTTCGTGACTCTAACTCGATCTGGCGAACTGCGGGGGTGTATAGGGGCTTTGGAACCGCGTGTATCTCTCGCGGAAGATGTTCAGGAACATGCTGTTGCTGCAGCATTTCAGGATTATCGTTTCCACCCTGTACAAGCTGAAGAACTTCCATCAATTGAAATTGAGATTTCCCGTCTGACTCCCCAAAGCAAGTTGGAATACGATCATCCGGATGAGCTATTGAAGCTTCTTCGCCCTGGAATAGATGGCGTAGTTATCCATTATGGAATGTATCGAGCCACCTTTTTGCCCCAAGTATGGGAAAAACTCCCGGCCCCGGAATTGTTCTTGAATCATTTATGTCAAAAAATGGGGGCGCCAGGGAATTTGTGGCGCAAAGAGAAGTTAGAGGTTTATACCTACCAGGTGGAAGAATTTCGCGAACAAGCTCACCAACCTGATTGAAATGAGATCGATTTTGCCCGACGGTGTTACACCTGGGTGAAATTGGCGACTGGCAGAACGAAAAGGGTAGCCCGTTTAATCCCCGGTTCCATCGAAGGTACCGCGCTGGCTCGGATGATTTCGATCGCTTCATCTATTTTTTCATCATCCGTGCCGATCATTAATGTGCTGGAACCCTGGCGTAAAAACCCCCCCGTCGAAGCAATGCGAGTAACCCGAAAACCTTTCGAGATTAACGCTTGAGAGACCGGATCGTTGTCACTGTCTCGTAATATCGCAATGATCAGCTTCATCAAATCTCCTCGTAACGTTCAACATCAATAGTGAAAATCGTCGCCCCACCTACGGTCACAGGTGTTGAAAGCGGCAGATGAAAAGGGGCCCCTTCCAGAGGGGTGGCGACATATTCTACTCGGCGCCGGCAGCTCTTACCTAAAGAGCGAACGGCCAATTCTTCCTGGCCTTCTCCAAGACCGATCAGAAGAGTAATATTACGACGACCCAGAAAACCTCCGGAGCTGGACATATGTGTCAGGGACAGGCCAGCTTCATTCAGGGCATTCACGGCATTTTCGAAATCCTGAATCTGTATAACAGCCGTCATCAATTTTTGAACGGGGTGCAGTCTGGCTGGCTTTAATAACCCGGCCCAACTGTTTTGATTCTCCGTAATTGCTAAATCTACTTCACGGGCAAGCTGGGCATAAACATCCTCAGAGACAACGCCATCTCTCATTAAATCAATCAGGGCGCTGCGTTGAGCCCGCAGCGCTTCCCGCCTGGCTGTATCTAATTCTTCCGCTTCTACGCTCGGGTCAGCCTCCAGTACTTCTCGAACAGATCCGGCAAGCGCCTTGGAGTGCTGTTTGAGCAAGGGTGACAGGAGCCTCCATGTATGGTTGGAAAACAAACCCTCATCATGCATTAGCTCGAGACGCTCGTATGCTGCGCGTGCGGCAACAGCTCGGGCGTGCCGGCGTTCGTATTCTTCTTGCATTTCGCTGCGTTGAACCAGATTCATGGTTTTTACCAGCGGCTGCATGGTGAACCCCTGAACCAGGATGGTGAAGAGCACAACGCCAAAGGCCATTGTTCGCAATTGTGTCACTTCTGAAAGACCCAAAGCCGGCGACAAGCTAAGCGCAAGCGCCAGGGAAATCGCTCCACGCAAGCCTCCCCAAAGCAATACATGGCTCCAGCGACCGGGAATGTCGCGGCTGGTGATTGTCAGGCCATAGACAACCACTGCACGGGCGAGCAACACTGCCAGAATTGCCAGTAAAATCGGCTGCCATTGGGCGATCAATTGGGATAATTCCATCTCCAAACCGATCAGCAAAAACACGAAGGAATTCGAGATGAACGCGACGTATTCCCAGAAATTGGCGACGACAATGCGTGTTGTCGGCGACATGCCACGCGGACCTATGTTCCCATTTACCAGGCCTGCTGCCACGACAGCCAATACACCGCTGACATGTAATTGCTCTGCAGCCAGATATGCACCGAATGCCAGGACAGAAGTCAGGGTGGTTTCGATAAGATGATCGTCAATCTTGCTGATCACTTGAGATACGATCCAGCCAAGCACTAATCCGGTGACCAACCCCCCTCCAGCAACCCGCACAAAGTCGGTCAAATAATACAGCCAACCAGCATTGCTCTGGGCTTGCGAGGCGCCTAATGCGATCGCCAACACCAGGTCGAAGATGACGATCGCGGTTCCATCATTGAAGAGACTTTCGCCTTCCATCAGTATCTGCAGGCGTTTTGGAACTCCGAGGGAACGAAAAACGGCAATCACAGAAACCGGATCGGTAGCTGCCATTAAAGCTCCAAAAAGCATCGCCATCGGCAGCGTGTAATTCGTCCCGGCAAAAACAATCCCGCCGACTAATAAAGTTGTCAGAATTACTCCTGGTATCGCCAGGGCCAGAATAAGCCCCAGATCCCGGCGCAGGCTCTCCCAGCGTAAGTGGAACGCCGCTTCGAAGATTAAAGGGGTAACCAGGACGCCCACGATAATCCCGGGAGTGATTTGATTTTCGACCAGGTTGATCAATGTTCCGATCGATTCAGGTAGTTCCTGTACACCCGGCTGGTTGATGATGCCTAAAAATAAGCCCATCAGGACAAGTCCTACCGTATAAGGCAGGCGCAAGCGGCGCGTCACCAGGCTCACCAGCGTGGCGATGAACAAGATTAATATGAGGATTTCTAATATCTGATTCGAAGTTTCCATCAGATCAAAGAGGCAAACGCTTTCTTAGAAAAGATAAATTCCGAGTGAGATTCGTGAATCAGGACCGCTGGAATTCCAGTGATACGATCCGCGGTTCTGGATCGTCCACTGTAACTGTTTGACCATCAGGGAAGATTACCATAGTTTTCTCCCTTTGTCGCATGACTGTCAAGCCTCGATATTTTACCGTAACTGGCCAGGGAAAGAGGTTAAATCCGGATAATTCCACGCGGCGTGGCGAAATCAGCCGCACCCCAAGCGCTTCTAAGAATAAGCCCAGGGGAGCCAGTCCTTGTAAGGCATTGCGATCGCCAATCCCCTGTCCGGTATCGGCATGGTAATAGCGTCTGAAGCAGCGATCACTTTTTAAGGAACCCACAATACCTTTCATGATGCGGGTCACCAGGTCGACTGCCTCCCGGCGGTAACCATACCGTAGGAGCCCAGACCCAATCAGTGTATTCCATGCTAAGTTAGTGCTCTGGCAGAACTCAGTTTCACCGCTGTCTGGAGGTCGTGCACAGGCAGGCAGTCCATATGGGTGCCAAAAGTCCAATGGATTGGTGATCGTCTCCTCGATCAAGCGCCGGGCGCGCTTTTCATCCGGGATGCCGGCCCATATGGGAAGGAGTAAAGATTGTTCCAGGCAATAATAGCCGGCAATGTATACATTTACTTCATCTGAGTTATCCAGTCCAAGAATTTCTATCCGCTCCAGGTGTGTGTACACTCGTTCCCCGGTTAGAGTTCCCAGGCCCAGGTACCATTTGAATTGTTCATCGTTAAGATTTTCGACGCGGTGATGTCCGGATGCAGAGCTGCCATGGATGAACAGTTGGGGACGGCGGGTCGATTCACCGCTGGTTTGAATACGGACGAGCAAACGAACAGGATTTTCAAAACTCTGCTGCAGGATGATCTCTCCGGGTCCCTGGCGGCTGCCCAACCATTCACTGCGCGGGGTCAGATGTGTGTCTCGATCCCAATCATGGTAGCAGTCATCTTCAGGATCCCAGGCGCTTTCCAGCGCAGTCGCCAGGTGATCGGCTCGTGATTGTAATTCAGTGATGGGCTCAAGTTGTCCAAGAATGCCGGCGATCTGAGCTAAAGATTTTGCCTCCTGGTAAAGAAAAGCGCATAGAGCCGGGCTTTCTGCGGTGCTGATCTCTATTCCCTGGGACCAGGAATGCCAGCGCGAAAATATTGGACTTTCATCCGAACCGGACTGCATTGGGTGATCCCATTCGGGGACACCGTCACCATCCCGATCTCGCTGAGGTGTGAACCAGGCCTGGAAGAATTTCAACAACCCAGGAAAGACTTCTTCCAAGAAGGTGCGTTCTTCAGTAATTTCGTATATCCGCCATGCCAATGTTGCCAGGAGGGGGGTTGCTAGAAGACGGCTGAGTTGTCCTGACAGGCCAGGTTTCCAATCGATGAATCCATTTTCTTCCTGAGCTGCGAGAAAATTGCGTAACAACCCAGCAGCCAATTCCGGGAAGCCCGGCAGGATTAGATCTGTTAAATAATAAGTCTCGATTGGGCTTTGACCGTTCCACAGGTAATTGTAATCACTGCCATCTCTACGCATGGAAAAGCCTTGATCCGGTTGGCGAGTGAATACGAATGATGGTTGCGGCATTTTTTCAGTTGGGCCAACGAATAATCCCAGGGCCAGCTTCTGTGAAAGTGCGAAAGCCGCGTCCCAGTCAGGGTCCCCGGTATAGAGTTCGATTAACCCTGAATTGAGCAGTTCGATACGAGCTCGCTCTGCCTCCCATTTGCGAGCGGCAATCTCGCGCGCCAGCGTGAAGGATTCTTCCGCACTTGGCCTGGCGCCATGAGACCAGATAAGAGAATGTGAGGCTCCAGGTTCCAGGTCTATTTCGATGACGAGCGAAGGGTAAGAACCACTCCCGACCTGGGGACCCCCTGTAAGGAAAACAACCGGCGTCAGTCCATCGGTGGTTCCGTAAAGAGCCGGCGCCGCTTGTATCTCTAAGGGGGCCATACGTTGGCCCTCAGTAGGTGACAGTTGTCCAACCCATTCAATCTTCATTTTACAGGTTGTGTTGCGCCGGTTGGTCAATTCCAATTGTCCCGCGACCCCATGCGATTGGGGAACCCAATACTCCGCTTTGACGTCTATATCCTGGAATGGTGAGAATGTCAAAGCTAAGAAACTTGGGTAAAAACGGTGGATGGCTGGTGATCTGGAAAACTCAGCAGGATCTGTTATCGTCAAATCATCCATCGTGAAACGAGGAAAGAGACGTAGTGATCTTGCACGCAATCCAAAAGTGGTTTGCAGCGCTAGAGCTGGTGGTTCTCCGCCCTGGAGTGAAAGCTCCCAGATCTGATCGTCGGTATAGTCTGTCGGT
>Ga0315542_1001650_pt1 | contig 13839 bp, 11 predicted proteins | sample SalMarSW160120MG_FD_202541 | JGI IMG/M metagenome (GOLD analysis project Ga0315542, IMG submission 202541) | Salt marsh sediment microbial communities from the Plum Island Ecosystem LTER, Massachusetts, United States - Salt Marsh Sediment SW1601-20 ...
CAGATTGCGGCTCAAGCTGAACTGAAGAACCACCTGGGTCGTACCGAGCCGGCTCGCGGAGGTCATCGAGTCGATTCCGGCGATGGTGGAGAATTGTTTCTCCAGAGGGGTGGCCACAGCGGAGGCCATGGTCTCCGGACTTGCACCGGGTAATGAGGCCGTCACCTCAATCGTGGGAAAATCCACGTTCGGCAGATCGCTGACCGGGAGAAGCCGGTAACCCGTGATCCCGAAAAGAAGAACCGCGATCATGACAAGGGTCGTCATGACCGGCCGTTTGATAAACAGATCGGATAGACCTTTCATGGCTTGCTTGTCCCCGCCGATGCGCGTGTGTCGGCTATTTCTATCCTGGCGCCGGGGAAGAGACGAAGCTGGCCGTCGGTGACCACCTTGTCCCCGACTGCGATCCCTTTGCGGATCACCGTCTCGCCGTCAAGGCGCTGTCCCGTCTCGATTGAGCGCATTTCCACCGTCATATCGGGCTTCACCACAAACAGGTAGTCTCCCTTCTGGCCTCGCTGCACCGCCTGAGAAGGAATCACCACGGCATCCTTGCTTGTGGCCAGTCTCAAGGTAACGTTTACGAACTGTCCCGGCCAGAAACTCTTGTCACGGTTTTGAAAAGTGGCCTTCAGGAGAATCGTGCCGGTGGTTTCGTCTACGGTGTTGTTGATGAAGGTGAGGCTCCCCTCATAGGACTTTCCTTTCTCGCCGGGGAAGGCCGCCTTAACACGCAGGGGGTCCTCCGCGGCGTAACGCCGGATATCGGGCAGGTATTCCTCGGGAACCGAGAAGCTCACATAAATGGGGGTGATCTGGTTAATGGTCACCACAGCCTGATCGTTGGCCTTGATCACGTTCCCTTTTTGCAGGAGAAAATCTCCAGTACGGCCGGAAATGGGGGCCTTGACCGTACAGTAGCCGAGATTCAGCCGGGCGGTTTTTACAGCGGCTTCGTCGGCGGCCACGGTCGCTTTCAAGGCCTCGGCGTTTGCCACAACCTGATCGTATTGTTGGGAGGTCACGTAGTCCTTCTTGACCAGTTCGCCATAACGACGGGCATCGCTTTCGGCGTTCTTCAGCATGGCCTTGTCGCGGGCGAGGGCTGCCAGGGCGCCTTCCAGGGCCGCCTGATACGGGCGTGGGTCAATGGTAAAGAGGAGGTCCCCCCGGGAGACGTACTGCCCCTGCTTAAAGGCGATGCCGGTGATTTCTCCCGCGATCTGTGCACGCACGGAAACTACGCTGAAGGACCCTATGGTCCCGATGGCTGTGACGACCACGGGCACGTTCCGGGTGGCTGCAGTGCTCACGGTTACCGGAGCGGCTCGCGATACTTTTTCTTTTTCGGCATTCCCGGACGAGCAGGATGCCAGGAGCAAAATCGCTGCCGCGAACGCAGCCAGGCGCAGCAGTAAAATGGGAACCCGCGCAGATGGGCTGGTTCCGGGAGATTCAGGTTTATAAGTGATTCTCATGGCGTGCCATCCTTTTCTATTGTGACAGGGGACTGATCCAGGGCGATGGTCTCACCGGCTGTCAGCGTCCCTGTATCATGAGCGAGTTGTGCGAGCGAAATAAACCAATCCGCGTTGGCCTGGGCCCGCTGGGCCCTGGCTTGTTCCAGGGCGCTTTGCGCTGAGAGGAGATCAAGAATGCTTCCGACACCCGCCTTGTAGCGGCCGAGGGCCACGTGGTAGGACTCGGTGGCGCTTTGGAGCAGGTCTTCGCTGGTCTTTACGCGCTGTTCAGCGGTCTTCAGGTTATAGTAGCTCGTCCATACCTCCAGAACGACCTGCTGTTGGGTGCTTGCCAGACGTGCCCGGGCCGCCTTTTCGTCGGCGCGGGCCCGCAGTTCGTCGTAGTGCTGCGAATAACCCGTGAAAAGCGGAACGCTGAACTGTAATGTCCCGCTGTAATTGTTTCCCCACGATCCGGAGGAGTCGTAATAGGTGCGACCCAAACCCGCGATCCCGCTGATGGACGGATATGCGCCGGCTTCCACTTTTCGGACATTGGCCGCGGCCGCCCTCACCTGGGCCTGTGCGGCCCTGAGGTCCGGCCTCTGTTTCTCGGCCTTTGCCAGATATATGTCCACCTGCTTCAGAGTTTCGTTGAGAGGGATTTCTCCCCGGGGAATGCCGATATCGTAAGGGGTACTTGCCGGCAGCCCCATGGCCGTGGCCAGTGCGCCCCTCGTGGTCTGGACTTGGCCGCGCAGGTCATCCAGCGCCAGCTTGGACTGTGCCAGGGCCGTCTTCGCCTGGAGCACATCGGCGACCGTGGCAACGCCCGCGTGGTGACGGTCCTTGGCGGCATCCAGATTCGTCATTGCTTCTTTGTACGTGGCCTGTTCCGCCTCGAGCAGGGCCTTGGCGGTCACATAGGTGTAATAGGCCCTTTCCACCTGAAGGATCACGCTCTGGATCATGGCGTTGTGGGCCCAGTCGGCGGCAATGAGGACTTCCCGGGCTTCCGCCACGGCCGCGTCACGTGCCCCGAAATCGAACAGGAGCCAGTTGAGCTGCACGCCCATCGAATAGTCCCGCTCGTTGTAGGAATTCGTGCCTCCCTGTACCTGACTGTGGAGACGGGTGAGACCTGCGCTCGCCCCAACCTGCGGGTAGTACTCGCCCTCCCTGCTGCCGTACGCCGCTGCCGCGGATCGTGCCTCCGCCCAGGTGGCGGCCGTTTCCGGGTTGTTTCGAAGGGCGACATCCACGATGTCCAATAGCGTCAATGGTCTCCCGGGTCTCAGAATTCCCTTTGGGATATTGGGTGCAGCCGGCGGCGGGGCGGGAACCGAAACCACCTCGGGCGGAGGATTCCATGGCTTCGCGGCGGAGGGAGCTGTTGCCCGCGCTCCGTAGATCACTGGAAGAGGTCGGGCACATCCCGCCAACGCCAGGACCCCTGCGCCCAGCGCAATGCCCAAAAAATGCATGGTTCTTATTGTCAAGGCTTTTCGTCGACCCTCCATCGGTTTTCCTCACTGCGGTGCTGAGCCCAGGGTGATACCCTGGAGAAATACTTCCATGAGCAGTCGGGCATCCTCTTCCACCGGGGCCGGCCGTTCATCCAGGAGGCGGCGGGCGCTCATGGCGATTGTCGATTCTACCAGCATGGAGGCTACTTTTCCGGAGTCCAGCTGCCGGAAACGGCCTTCGGCGACGCCGTCTTCCACCACCCTGGAGATTCTTTCCAGAAAGCTGCGGTAGCGGCTGCTTTTCTGGCGCCGTATCTGTGATTGCGCCAACTCCCGGTCCTCGAGCAGAAACCGGAGAAGCCCTCGATTCTCGTCAAAATAGCCCAGAAGCCGGTGCATGATGTCCTTGATTTTTCTGTCCGGGGAGAGCGAACCGTTCAGGATGTCCTGGAGTTGATCCCCCAGGGGCTTAAAAGAGATCTCCTTCACCGATTCCAGGAGGTCCTTTTTGCTGCGAAAGTGGAGGTAGAGGCATCCCTTGGATACTCCGGCCTCAGCAGCCACCTCATCCATCGTTATTCCCCTGGTATCTCTCAGGGTTACCAGGTTTACTACGGCCTCCTGGATGGCCTGGCGGGTCATGCTGTCCAGAAGGCTTTGTCGTTTTGCATTTCGTCTTGGCATGCGGTCCTTGCTCCCTTGGTGACCGGGAAGTCATATACTGACTGAGCGGTCAAATTAGGATCCTTTTTGTCACTTGTCAAGTATATTCTGAGAGCCCTGATCCACCATCAAGGCATCATCCGGAGCGTCGCGTTTTCTTGTTCCTCCGCAAGCGGCGAAGCGCCCCCGCCTATGGGAAAACTCTTCGAATTTCAGGATGATGAGCGGGTGCCCGGCCACAAAACAAATGGATCTTGGGCACCAGGTATGTCTTAGAATGTAAAAATCTTATCCGCTTCCATGGACAGTTCATAAAGATCGTCCATCCAGGCGATGGGGCAAGAGCTTGATCCCTCGAGACCGTGGGATTTCATGCAAACCCCTCAGACGTAAAAATCTCCCTCAAATTGATTGACCTGGTCGATGACGTTGAATTGATCGCTGCTGCTCTGTTCATAAAGGACGCCCTTGCCGAGCATAAAAACGCTCACTTCATCGCCTTTTTTTCCGGCCACATTGGCCAGCCTCATGGCATTGTATACTGTTTCGGCAGCATCAGTGGAAATGATAAATAAGAGTTTCATATTTTCCCTCCCCGCAATTTCTGTTTCGTTTCATAGGAAAAAATCAGAAGCTCAAGTTTTTGTCAATGATTAAGGGGAACCCGGGTTTAATCTACCGGGGCGGGCTGCACGAAATACAGTCTTCGCTGTATTGCAATCATCCTTCATGCATCGTTTAATATAAATTTATCGTCAGCAGACGTGGAGGGTTTAATACAATTTGAGGAGGGATGTCATGGGAATCAGATCGAGAGGACTCGGCTGCGTTTGTCTCTGGGCGCTCATCCTTTTCATGCCGGTCATGGGAAGGACTGCACAGGCGGACACGATCCGTGCCACGCTGAAAAACGGTCTTCGGGTGGTCATCATACAAAATAGACTCGCTCCGGTCGTGAGAACGGAAGTCAATTACCTGGTCGGCTCGAACGAGGCCCCGGCCGGTTTTCCCGGTACGGCGCACGCCCAGGAGCACATGATGTTTCGCGGCAGTCCCGGACTTTCCGCCGAACAGCTCGCAAATCTCATCGCAGCAATGGGTGGGGAATTCGACGCGGATACCCAGCAGACAGTGACCCAGTACTTCTTCACAGTACCCTCGGAGGATCTGGAAACCGCCCTGCACATTTCATCGATCAGGATGCAGGGCGTGCTGGATGCGCAGGATCTGTGGGCCCAGGAACGGGGGGCCATTGAACAGGAAGTGGCCCAGGATTTTTCCAACCCCATGTACATCTTCTACAGCCGTCTGCTCAAAGGCATGTACGAAGGCACCCCCTACGCTCACGATGCCCTTGGTACGCGCCCATCCTTCCAGAAGACCACGGGCGCCATGCTCAAAGAGTTCCATAACGCCTGGTACGCACCGAATAATGCCATCCTGGTCATCGTGGGAGACGTGGATCCGAAGGAGACGCTCGTAACGGTAAAGAAACTCTTCGAAAAGATCCCGTCGCGTCCTTTGCCCGCCCGGCCTGAAATACGCCTGCAACCGCTAAAACCCGCTACCATCAAACTCGAAACAGATCTTCCCTACGGGCTGGCAGTCGTGGCCTACCGTCTGCCCGGGTACGGCAGTCCGGATTGTGCTGCCGGCCAGGTCCTGTCCGACGTGTTGAGCAGCCAGAGGGCCGACCTCTACAGCCTGGTTCCGGAGGGGAAGGCTTTGTTTACTGAATTCAGCATCGATCAACTTCCCGGAGCCGGGATGGGTTTTGCTCTGGCAGGATTTCCGGCTGCAGGCGATGGATCGACCCTCGTAACTCTCATAAAAGGTATCGTTTCCGATTATGTGGGAAAGGGCTTTCCCGGAGACCTCGTGGAGGCAGCGAAACGTCTGGAGGTTGCGGATGCGGAGTTTCAGAAAAATTCGGTCTCCGGCCTCGCTTCCCTGTGGTCCGAGGCGCTGGCCATCGAGGGCCGAAACTCTCCGGAGGAGGACATCGAGGCCATCAAGAAAGTGACCGTCGAGGATGTGAACCGTGTCGCCCGGAAATACCTTGTAAACGATACCGCCATCGTCGGTCTCCTGACACCCCGGCCCTCGGGAGAACCGGTTCAGGCCAGGAGTTTCAGAAGAGGGAGAGAGTCTTTTGCACCGAAACAGACCAAGCCCGTGGCACTGCCCCAATGGGCAGAAAATGTCCTTAAACCTCCTACTCTTCCCGCTCCTCGTGTAAATCCCGTGACCTACCACCTTCCAAACGGATTGCGCCTCATCGTCCAGCCCGAGAGCGTCAGTTCGACCATCAGCGTCTACGGCGAGGTGAAGAACAACCCCCACCTGGAGGCGCCCAAAGGCCGGGAAGGCGTTGATCAGCTCCTGGAAGGCCTCTTTTCATACGGCACTGCCACCCTTGACCGGCTGGCCTACCAGAAAGCGCTCGATGACATTGCCGCCAACGCATCCGTGGGATCAAGTTTTTCGCTTGGGGTCCTGGAAGACCACTTCGATCGGGGCATGGAACTTCTTGCGGACGGGCTGCTGCACCCTGCATTACCGGAAGCCGCATTCAAGGTCGTGAAGGAGGAGACTGTCGGCAGCCTGACCGGTCTTCTCAAGAGTCCTTCCTATCTCTCAAAGCGGGCGATGCGGAAGGCCCTCTACCCAAAACAGGACCCGACCTTGAGGCAGGCTACTCCGAAGACCGTGGGAAAATTGACGCTGCAGGATGTGAAGGCTTATTACAAGAAGACGTTTCGTCCCGACCTCACGACGATCGTCGTCATCGGGAAGGTCACGTCCGAAAGGGCTAAAGCCGTCGTCGAAAAATATCTGGGCAAATGGAAGGCCGAAGGGCCTAAGCCGCAAACGGACCTGCCGCCGGTGCCCCTCAGCGGTCCCTCGGTAACACTGGTCCCTGATGCCAGCCGAGTACAGGACGACGTAATCCTGGCTCAGACTCTCGGTTTGACGCGTTCCAATCCCGACTACTACAAGCTGCAGGTGGGAAATCACGTGCTCTCAGGCGCCTTCTACGCCACACGGCTGTATCGCGACCTGAGGGAGAAGGCCGGCCTGGTGTATGTAGTGGGCTCGGCGCTGGACGTACGCAAAACGCGTTCGGTTTTTGAGATTTTCTATGCCTGTGACCCTCAGAACGTGTCGAAGGCGCGCTCCATGGTCGAGAAGGATCTCCTTGAGATGCGGGAAACGCCGGTCACTGAGATCGAACTGCAACAGGCCAAAACCCTTCTGGTCAGAGAAATCCCTTTGTCAGAATCTAGTGTGGACAATATTGCACAAAAACTGCTAAGTCTTTCCCTGGAAGACCTGCCTCTCGACGAACCCAGACACGCCGCAAAACAGTATCTGGAGACATCGGCGACGCAGGTAAAGGCCGCCTTCGCCAAATGGATACGCCCGAATGAGCTTGCTCAGGTCGTACAAGGGCCCAGGCCGGATTGATGTTAATGCGCAGCAACTGTTTTTCCTCAGCCTGCCGGAGGGATGGTCAAGGACGTGCAGTATCTGGCAATCATCGAGCATTTGAGAGTTGCGGATGTGGTAGACATCCTTTTCCTTTCGGTGGTGGTGTACTACCTTTACATCTGGTTCAGAGGGACAAACGCCTTCAAGGCCCTGGTGGGACTTCTCGGTCTCGGGATTATCTACACCATCGCGCGGACCTGGGGACTTTTTCTCACCACATGGGCCTTCCAGTTCCTCTGGCAGGTCCTGGTCATCCTCTTGATTATCCTTTTTCAATCCGAGATCAGGCAGGTCCTCGAGCGGGTAAATCCTCTGCGTTTTATCGGCTTTCATATGCTGGCCGGTGCGGAAGATTGGATCCCCGGCTTTGTGCAGGCCATTTTTGATATGGCGAAAGGGCGCATCGGTGCCCTTGTGATTCTTGAACGCTCCGACCGGACGGATGAATGGATGACCGCCTGCATTCCCCTTCGGAGCAAGCCCGCTCCCGAGATCCTCAGGAGCATCTTCCAGAAGGAATCCGCGCTGCACGACGGGGCCGTCCTGATCCGCGAAAACAACCTGGTTTCCGCTTCCTGCTATCTCCCTCTCAGCCCCGACGAAGGGCTTCCCCAGGAGTGGGGGACCAGACATCGGGCTGCACTGGGACTTTCGCAGCGTTGCGATGCGTGGGTGGTTGTCGTGTCCGAAGAACGGGGAGAGGTTTCGCTGGCACGTGAAGGGAAAATGCTTCGTGTTGAGAATCCTGCCAGGCTTTCCCAGTTCCTGCATGAAGCGCTCTCTCCCCCGGGGCGGCCGCAGGTGTCATGGATGACAAGGCTCCGTTCCCTTGTTTTGAACCGGTGGCCCGTAAAGCTCGGGACCCTGGCTTTGATAAGTGTGGTTTGGCTGCTGCTCGCGGGCGAGCAGAACTTTCAGGTCACCCTGAATGTGCCTCTGGAGGTAAGCAATCTGCCCGGCCGGCTGGAGATCGTCGAGCCGGTCGGACCCAAGGTTCGGGTTACGCTTCAGGGACTCCGAAAAGATGCGAGCATCCTGACGGACAGCAACGTACATGCCGAACTGGATCTCTCCATTGCCCATGCGGGCACGAGGATCTATGACGTGACCCGGGAGGATATCAAGTTGCCGGACGACCAGGTCCGGATTGTCAATGTCGAGCCTACGCGCCTGAAGTTTACATTCAAGGCAAAATCACCCTAAGGACGATTTCCCTGTCCGAGACTCGCTAGTCTCTCCGGAACATTTCCTCTGCCATGACGCCGTCACAGATCTTTGTCACCGGACCGGTCATGGTGGCATAAAAGTCTCTTTCAAACTGAATGCGGAGACTGCCGCCCGGCATATGAACCGTGACATCCTGATCGCAGAGGCCGAGCTTGTGAGCAACTGCCGCCGCAGCCGTGCTGCTGCTGCCGGAGGCGAGCGTGTAGCCTGCGCCGCGTTCCCAGATTTCGATCCGGATATTGTTGCGATCCATGACCTTCATGAACTGGACATTTGTGCGGTTCGGAAAACGCGGCTCTATTTCAATCAGCGGGCCGTAATGACGCGCCTGCTCCGGCGTTGGATCGCCGGAAAAGACAACACAGTGAGGATTGCCCACAGTGGCCGCGCAATATTTCAGGACGTGTCCCTGAATATCAAGTTCTTCGTTCAGCACTTCCCGCGCTTCACCCTCAACAGGAATAGCCTTGCTGTCAAAGCTGACGCGGCCCATTTCTACCTTCACACTCTTCCCACCGTCCCTCACTTCGCAGAGAACCCTGCCGCCGGGCGTCTCAACCGTGAAGGGTGTGGCATCAGCAAGGCGTTGATCCCAAAGGGACCGCGCAAAAATGCGCAGGCCGTTGCCGCTTTTTTCCGCTTCGGACCCGTCAGGATTGAAAACTCTCAATCCGAAATCGCAGGACCGGCTTTCCAGAGGACCGAGCAGGATGCCGTCGGACCCTAACCCGTAGTTTCGGTGACAGATCAAACGGACGATGTCCGGATCAGGCGTGCTCCCCATCTCTGTCGGGGAAATCACGATGTAATCGTTGCCCAATGCATGGTATTTTGAAAATCTCATGCCCGTTCCTTATACGGTTCATTAGATTCAAACGCCCTGGCGGTCAAGACAGTCGGAAAGTCTTCCGGTCGCCTCGCGCAGTTGAGCCTCCGATGGATAGGAGAAGTTCACACGCATGTGATTTCGTTCAGGCTGTTCGCCGTAAAAGGCCTCTCCAGGCACAAACGCAACCTTGAACTTCAATGCCTCGTGAAATAACTGCCGGGTGTCGACGGTTTCCGGGACACTCACCCACAGGAACATGCCCCCTTCCGGCCGGGTCCAGGTGACGCCCCGCTCCGGCGGAAAGGACGCCTCCAGAGCGTCCAGAAAGACCCCCATTTTGTCGCTGTAATAGGCACGGCATCGTTCAAAGTACGCATCGAGATCTATTTCGGTCAGAAAAGCAGTGCACATGTCCTGATTGTACTTGGGCGTGTTCAGGGTGCTCCCTTCTTTGATATTGGTCATCTTGTCAATGACCTCCGGCGGCCCGATGTTGAATCCGACGCGCATGCCCGGGCAAAAGAGTTTGGAAAAGGTGTAGACGCCGATGACCCGGCCGCTGCCCCGCTGCTGATCCATGCTGAACAGAGACGGAAGTTGTTTCCCTCGGTAGCGCAGGGCCCGGTACGGGCTGTCTTCCAGGATGGGGATGTTGTAGCGTTCGCTGAGATCCAGCAGCGCCGAGCGTTTATCGAGGCTCATGCTGACCCCGGATGGGTTCTGGAAGTCCGGTACCACGTAAATGAATTTCGGCAGCCGTCCGGTGGCGGCGCGATGTGCCAGAACTTCCTGCAGGTCTGCGACATCCAGGCCGTCGGGTTCCATGTCTATCCCGAGATAATCGGGACGCTGCATCTCAAAGGCGGCCAGGGCCCCGGCGAAGGTGGGACGTTCCACCACTACGGTGTCGCCCGGGTCAAGGAAGAGTCGTCCGGCGAGGTCCAGGCCCTGCTGTCCCGAAGTGGTAATCATAACGTTTTCAGGTCCCGCGTGAATGCCGTCGCGGTTCAAAAATGTGACCACGGCATCCAGCAAATCCGCCTCGCCTCTGATGGCCGAATACTGCATAATGCGGTCTATGTGCCGGTCCAGCAGCCTTTGCGTTGCCTGCAGAAATTCCGATCGGAGGAATATTTCCGGGGACGGCAGCCCACCGGCCAGGGAGATGATTGCGGGGTCGTTGATCAGGCTCAACAGCTTCCCGATGGAATACCCCTCATAGCTGCGCATGTTTTCAGCATACCGTAATCGCCAATCCTGTGTCATCAAATGTTCCTTTATTGTTCATTGGGAAACCTGGCCGTAAGGCACCCTCGAAGATCTGGCTCCGCGGGAGTCAAAGACCAAAGGCTACGCTGTGGTACTTCCGCGAAGAATCCAGGAGTCAGAATTCAGCATCCAGAATAAAGGTTTCGCCTACGGCTCAACCAAATAGTACAAATTTATTGGAGCGAAGCGACTTCAAAATTCTTCTGGCTCCTGGCTTCTGAATTCCTTAATATCGTTACCTATTGGCGGAGGTAGCTCCTTCCAGGGGCAACTCAAAGCCGAGCCCTCTGGACCCGAATCTTTACTCTCCACTTTTCTGCTTTTCGGGGCCTTCTTCCGAGGTCATCCGCACCTTGAGCTCGCCGCTCCGCACGTGCAGGTCTCTCTGCGGGAACGGGATCTCGATGTTCGCCTGTTTCAGTCTGTACCAGATGGAGAAATAGAGGGCGCTGCGGACAGAAGGAAATACCCACGGCTCGTCGATCCAGACGCGAAGCTCGAAGTCGATCGAACTGTTTCCATATTGCCTGAAAAGGACATCGGGGGCAGGTTGTTCCAGGACCCTGCTTTCTTCCTTTGCCGCGTCGAGGAGGATATCCTGCACCTGGTCGGGGTCGGAAGCGTAGCTCACGCCCACGGGAATGTCCACCCGAACGAACCGGTCGCGGTAACTGAAGTTGGTCACCTGGGATCCCACTAGATCGCTGTTCGGAATGATGATGTCGTGGCCCGCCCTGGTATGCACAACGCTGCTGCGAAGTCCGATGGTGATGACCCGCGCATCCGTTTCCCCGATCCTCACAATATCTCCCAGCTTCACTTTTCGCTCAACAAGGATGATGAGGCCGCTCGCAAAATTGTTTACCACATTCTGCAGCCCGAACCCAACCCCGACACCGAGAGCCCCGAGGATGATTTTCAATGTCGACAGATCAAAACCCAGAGAACTGAGACCGACAAAGAATCCGATGACCACGAGACAATAGCGCACCAGGGTGCCGAGACTTGTACTGGTGGTGGGATCGATCCCGATACCGGGCAGAAAACGGGAGCTCAAGAGATCTGAAAGAAGCCGCGCACCTATAATAAAGGCGGCCACAAGGCCTAAGGCCAGTAAGATGGAAAAGAGAGATATATTGGTGGCGCCGAATTTGAAGAACGGGTGTCCGAGCCATCCTGCAATATCGCTGAGCAATCCCAGTTGCTGGAGGATGATCAGCACAAAGACAACAGGGATAATCACCCTTCGAATCCTGCGGCGCTGTCGCCCCGCCGGGAGAAATTCCTTTGTGAGGGAGATGAGCAGCCGGTAGAGGAGGAAGAAAAGCAGAATGGGAATGAGCTCGAAAGGGTGACCGGCTGTCTTGGATAATCGGATCCAAGCTCCGAAGAGCGAGTAGAAAAGTATGGCCCACAGGGGCCAGAAAGAGACGTCCAGAAGTTCCAGAGTTATTTTCAGACTCCGCGATCCCGCAACGCGCTGGGATTCGCGGTATCTGCGGAGAGTGCGGGCAGTCAGCAGTGCCGGCAGATAGGAAACCGCTGAAATCGCTATGAGGAGTGCGATATCGCGCACCCACGGTTGGCAAGCCAGAAAGTAAAACTGATCTACCAATTTGTTAAAGATCTGGTTCATGGTTTGGTCCCTGGTGCAGAAAAAGCTCAAGAATTCGTGGTCCTGATTCAGTTCAGCAGGATGACCGAACTCCATCGAGAATTGCGTTTCCCCTGTGCCAGCTCCGCGTTTGGAGCGAATTTAATAATATACCATTTCTCAGGGAATAAGGCACGAGGATTCCTCTCTGAACTCCCTCGGGAGGGCTTCCTGATGGTTTCTGAGGTCGCGCTTGATTATGGAGAATGGGTGATAATGCGCTCCTTTTGAAAATTTGAGCTTGAAAGCGGAGAGTCTGTCGGGTATACATATCTCAATTCAACGGTGACTATTGATCCCGCAGATTGACGCTGACTTGTCCCGTCACAGGCGGGGGATTGTGAAAAATAGCCATTTACGGATGGAAACTAATTCTATGCCGGGATTCTTATACCAATTGCCTAGGAATATCATCCGATGTTTTAAGGGCTATAAATTGCTGTGGCATGTCTTGGCCATAGCCCTCACGTACATCATCGTAACTTCCGATTTTGATTGGCACTATTATGTCTCCACCCGAGAGCCGCTCCTGCGCGTTTTTCTCTTTCCGGCGGTCGGTCTCGGCATGATTTTGCCGGTTGTTGTTCCGTTGATCCTGCTGGCAGTCGGCGCAGTAAGAAAGAATTTCAAAATCAAGAATACAGCCTTTGCCTTGGGACAGGCTGCTATTCTGGGCCTGGTTATTTCTTCCGCGTACAAAGCGGTTACCGGCAGGATCCCACCTCCACATTTTTCTAGCGGTGACACGCTTGTCGACACCAGCCACGGATTTCAATTCGGCTTTTTGCGCGGGGGGCTGTTTTGGGGCTGGCCCTCGTCACACACCACGGTTGCCTTCGCCATGGCCGCCGCACTCTGGGAATTGTACCCTCAAAACAGACTTATCCGGTACGGGGCGATTCTCTACGCGTTCTACGTGGGCATCTCCGTCTCGATCACAATTCACTGGTTCTCTGAATTCGTCGCCGGCGCGATCATCGGCTCGGTAATCGGCCTGGTCGTCGGAAAGAGCCTTCTCCACCGCGGATCAGGAACTGATCCCCAGTAAAAAAATGATCTGCCTCCAACTCCCATTCATAATTGATTTAAGAATATACCGGATGATCCTCTTTTTTTCGGGCCTCGATTACACACGCCAACCTGGCCCCGGTCAAGATGAGATCGTAACAGTCGTTACAGGAGATACACGCGGCCTTCCTTTCCTTGGAAGCGCTCCAGGAGGCGATAAGGTCCGGCTCGCGGATCAACGGCCGGGAAAGAGCCACCAGATCTGCCTCCCCCAGACGCACGATTTCCTCCATCAGGTCCGGACTGCGCAGCCCGCCGACCAGTATGACCGGGACTCGGACCCTCGTTTTCAACTTGCGGGCCCATTCGCGAAAGTAGGCCTCATGCTCCCGCGTTACGATCTTGGGGCGGAACTCGGCCTGCGTGTGGTTTTCTCCCCTGAGCCCCTGGCTGACCTCGATGGCGTCGAAGCCCGACTTTGCCAGCACATCGGCCGCCCCTAGCCCTTCTCCCAGATCCAGACCGCCGGAAAATCCGTCGGCCAGGCCCAGTTTGATCATCACAGGGTAGTCAGGGCCCACTGCTTTCCGGACCGCTTCGTAGATCTTGTTGTGCAGGCGGACACGATTTTCGAGAGAACCGCCCCACATGTCCTTTCTCCTGTTGCTCTGGGGAGAGAGGAACTCTGAAAGGAGATAGGCATGGGCGCCATGTACCTGCACCGCATCGACGCCGGCGTCTTTGGCCCGGGCTGCGGCCTTGCCGAAG
>Ga0315542_1001651_pt1 | contig 13837 bp, 11 predicted proteins | sample SalMarSW160120MG_FD_202541 | JGI IMG/M metagenome (GOLD analysis project Ga0315542, IMG submission 202541) | Salt marsh sediment microbial communities from the Plum Island Ecosystem LTER, Massachusetts, United States - Salt Marsh Sediment SW1601-20 ...
CCTCCACCCGGAGATGGAAGCCTTTATCATCTGTCCCATCTGCCCTTTTTCCCTTGCACACCGGCCGTTGGTGGTCCCGGCAAAGGAATATCTGGAGATTGTACTGCAGGAAAAGCAGCGGACTACCCTTAACCTGACGGTAGACGGCCAGGAGCTGTTTGAACTGCAGCCCGGTGACAGTGTGATATTTAAAAAATCCAGGCACTATGCGCATATTCTTAATTCAGATAAACGGAATTTTTATGAGGTACTGCGCTCAAAACTAAACTGGTCCGGAGAGCCGAATGCTTGAAGAACTGCATGTCCATAATTATGCCTTGATTGACCGGGTGTCCATCAAGTTTTCCGACGGCTTGAATATTTTATCCGGTGAAACAGGAGCGGGGAAATCCATTCTTATCGGTGCTTTGGGAATTCTTTTGGGGCAGAAGGCGGATTATTCCATTATCCGCACCGGTACGGAAGAGGCATTGGTCTCGGGTGTGGTAAATGTAAGCCGCAATCAATCCGTCTTGCGTTGGCTTTCCGAACATGATATTGCCCCGGAGGACGGAACGGTCATCCTCCGGCGTGTGGTAAAGAAAAGCGGGCGGGGCTCCATTTATATCCAATCCGTTCCGGTGACCCGCAGCATTTTACAGGAAATGACCGCAATGATTTTTGATATGCACGGTCAGCACGAACACCAGTCGCTGCTGCAAAAAGAGAACCACCGGAAGGTGCTGGATTTGTTTGCGGGCTGCGAAAAGGATGCCGATGATTTTACCAACCGCTTTAACGAATTAAAAGCGCTGAAAGAACGCTATAATAAACTGCTTTCAACCGAGCGCGAAAGACTGCGCCAGGTTGAGCTGTTAAAGCATGCAATAGCGGAAATCGAGAAGGCGGACCTGAAACAAAAAGAGGACGAGGAGTTGGAGCAGGAACACCGGCTTTTGGCAAATTATGAACGGCTGTTCCAGCTTTTGGAGCAGATTTACAGTAATGTGGCGGAGAGCAGGGGAGGGGCCCTGGCATCTCTACGCTCCGCCCGCTCCAATATGGACGAGTTGACGGAGATCGATACCAATCTGAACGCATTGAAAAACCAGCTGGAGGATTCGTATTATGAACTGGAAGATTTCAGTGAGAGTATCCGGCATTTTAAAGATCAGCTTAACTTTGACTCAGGAAGGCTGGCCATCGTCGAGGACCGTTTGGGTGAGATAAAAGCTCTTAAAAGGAAATACGGTGATACCATCGATGAGATCCTTGGATTTTACCGGGAAAGTAAAACCGAACTTGAAACTATAGAGAACTGGGAACAGGATAAAGAGGGCCTGAAGCGGCAGATTGCCGAACAGGAAAAGACGTTACTCGAAGCAGCCCAGTCCTTGTCGGAAAAACGAAAAGCCGCGGCCCGGGTGCTGGAAAAAAAGGTGGAGGACGAACTAAAGCACCTCGGTATGCCCAAGGTTCACTTCAAGGTGATGGTAGGCGAAAAAACTAATGACAGCAAACGTCCGGTCATTTCCCAGTTCGGAAAGGATGATATCGAATACGTCATCTCACCCAACCTGGGAGAGCCGTTTAAAAAACTGAAAAGTGTGGCGTCGGGCGGAGAGCTTTCGCGGGTAATGCTTGCCATTAAATCCGCATTGGCCGAGTCCGATGATATCGGCAGCCTTATCTTCGATGAAGTTGACGCCGGTATAGGCGGGCAAGTGGCCCTTGCCGTGGGAGAGCGGCTGAAATATCTCTCCGGGTATAAACAAATTCTTTGTATCACCCATCTGGCAACCATAGCGGTGCGCGCGCAAAATCATATCAAAGTAGAGAAGGTTATCGATCAGGGAAGAACCTTTACCCGGGTGAAAATTGTCAGCGGCCAGGAACAGAAGGAAGAAATTGCCCGCATGCTGGCCGGGGATAAAAAGGAGGACGTTTCTTTAAAACACGCCGAAGAGCTTATGGTGAAATACGGCTCGTAACGGAGGGAGGTGTCTGATATGGCTAAAATCAGCCAGGCAGCCAAAAAAAAGTACCTGGAAAAAATTAAAGAATACAAAAAAGTAGTAAGCGGTTTTGTGGAAAATGAGAAGAAAATAAAGCTGCTTATGCAGAACAGCCAGAAGGGCGCGAACTACAAACGACTGCAGTTATGCGATGAGAATATAAACATGGTCTCCTATTTTATTCTGATGAACTCCCTTTCCGTATCCCTTTTGGGAATCAAGAATGAGGCTTTTTTAAATGAGGCCAGGAAATGTTGTTATAAAAGTATTATCTACCTTGAAGAGATCGTCTCCACCTACATCGACGCGCCGTTTTCCGAGTATGAGGAGCGCTTGGCAACCATTGAGGCCTTTGACGATGTCAGCCGCTACAAGCTGGTCAGAAAACTCGGTTTTGCCATTGCCTCGGTTGAGGATGCCTTCGGCATCAATTCAAAGTGGAAATGGTCTTTCGTTGAGTTGGAAGGCCGGTATACCACGGTGTTGAAAAACCTTATCAATTTAAAAACCGTACTCAGTAAGATGAATCCGTCGGTAGAGGGGTATCGTGAACGGCGTGATCACCTGGAGCTGGCCATAGAAATGCTGAAGCGTACTTCGGCACGGTATCGTGAGAAATATGAGTTGTCCACCCTGCGCATTGACGATATAAAACAGGGGATCAACTACCTGGCCGCCCTGAAGCGCCTGCAGACCCTGATGAACGATACCGATGATATTGAGATCACCAAACGAAAGATCGATGTCTGGACAACCAAGATGGAGGCGGATTCCAAAAAGAAGGATGAAGAAAAAAACAGAAGAGGCGTGGTTAAAAAGTAGCCCTGATGGTTTATTTTTTTAAATTATGCAGTGAATCAAAAGGATAAAGCTCACCCATTAGTCTCATCGTCACAATAAAATCCTTGGCGCAATAATACACCGGAAACTCCGGTCCCACAAATTCACTGATAACCTGACGACAGGCCCCGCAGGGTGGAACGGCGGAGTCCGCGTCCGGACAGGCCAGAAACAGGGCACGATACAGCGTTTTCCCCCGGGCTACGGCATTGAACACCGCCGCGCGTTCCGCACAGGTTGTCAGGCCGTACGACCGGTTTTCCACATTGGTCCCGCTGACAATCGAACCGTCGGTACAAAGCAGTACCGCTCCCACTCTGAACCCGGAATAGGGGGAGTAGGAGTGCAGCGCCGCTTTCGCGGCCAGCTTCAGGTAGTTTTTGATCCGTTCATCACCCAGTGTTTTCGGCACCGCAAACCCCCGGCATCAGCATTCTGATTTTGTTCCTCATCCGCATTACCGTCCCTCTATAGAACGTCATTGACAACACATTTTCAATACTATAGGATAGGGCAACCAATGCAAAGACTTTTTCAAAAAAAATCCAGAAAAGGGAGAATGGGCCTTTTTATACTGGCTCTTCCGTTCCTGATCGTTTATTTTTTACTGTTCGCCCGTCCTTTGGGAAAAGAAACACGCATTCAAAGCGAGTGGCTCATCAATCTGGATAACCCGGAAAAAGACGGACAAGGTATGGTCGCTGCCTCGGATAAGGATCGAATCTATCCGTTTTCCATGGGGCAGGAGCCGGGTGATTATTTTGGATATTTTCGGGGGGACGGAAAACCTGTTTTGGTGAAAAAGATTGCAGAGGAGGGGAAAATACCATACCGGGTAACAATATCCCGACAGGGTTTTATTTATTATCCGCTTACCTATTCTGACCTGGTTTTTTATGACAGAACCGGGGCGCAGAAAAGAATATACCATAAAACAGGTCCGGGATTTCCGTTTTTAAGCCGGGACGGGAACAGGTTTTTCATGATAAAGACCGACCTTTCGGGACTGAAGGAGCTTGATAACAACGGCTCGGTCCTTTGGCATGCGGATGTGCCGTCATGGATAAGCAGTATAAGCTATAACCGGAAAAACATCATCTGCGGTTCCGGAGACGGTACCGTGAGCCTGTTCGATACTGAGGGCAATTTGTTATCCTCCTTCTCTCTGCAAAAGAGCGATATCGACTGTATTTACGGTACGGCATTAAGCGCGGAAAACGATGTTTTTGCCGGCATTTCCGGGGCCGGGCCGCAGTACCTCTTTGTCGGAAAGATCAATGGACAGGAGAAACCGCTTTCCGAACTGATCCGATTGGATTCTGATTTCCGGCGTGAGGTCCGTATGAGGTTTTCCCATGACGGGAGCCTGCTTTTCTTTGAGGGGAACAGGGCAATCAATATTTATAATCTCCGCTCCAAGCGTCTTACCACCATTTCATTACCGGGGGATGTGCGGGCACTTGCTTACGCGGACAGTACCAATACCCTTACGGTCGTCGGCGGACAGAATAATGTGTATGAAATCATGGTAGTAAAACCGGAAAACACAGTTTTGTTTAAAGACTATTTCAGTGGACAAAAGATTTTTCTGTATACCGAAGACAGGCGGATATTTCTGGGGGTGGATCACCAACTTATTCGTCTGGATGTACTGGAGGAATAATGAGAAACCGTGTGGTACTTGCCGTCTTGTTAAGCGGGCTCTTCTTGTTCAGTTTTGACTGGCCGGTTTCCAGGGTCCTTATTACCGCCACCTTTGGCGAGAGCCGGGGGGACCATTTCCATTCGGGCATAGACCTGGCCGGAGAGGAACAGAAGATAACTCCCGTTTCTCCGGGTAAGCTGGTATTCCGTTATGATGAAGGGTCCTCATATTCAAGTGTTCCGGTGGGGCTGGGCAGCTTTGTGGTGCTCGAGGATAAGACCGGTATCCGCAGCATTTACGGACATATTAAAAAACGCACTATTCCGACGGACAAGAAGAGTTTTCAAAAAAATGATGTGATCGGGATCATGGGAAATACGGGATATTCAATAGGCAGGCATCTGCACCTGACCATAATCGATCACAGGGAAAAGACCATCCTTAATCCCCTGACCGTTTATAAAAACGAGGCAAAAGTAATAAAAGACAGGGTGCCGCCGGTAATCGAGGAATTGTATTATAAAAACAGCGTTGGGGAACTGACCGTACTGCAAAGTAATGCGGTCGTTGATACGGAAAAATTGCTGCTTTATCTTCGGGGCTATGATCTGATGGGGAATACCGATATCCGGGTTGCCCCCCTTGATATCAAGGTTGTACATAATGAGATGAAGATCATTGATATTCGTTTTAACGCCCTTCAGTTCAAAGAAGGCGTTTACCGCCTGAACAGCTGCGGAAAAAGTTTTTCCGATATATACACACCGGGTGAATCATTCAGCGATCTGTTGTGCCTCGGTGAGGTTGGACTGGTAAACGGAAAAAATACGTTGACAATTTCTCTGACCGATTTTTATGGAAACACCACTTCGCGGGAGGTTGATGTTTGGGTAGGGTCTCCCCGATAAAAACATTCACCAGCCCGACGGTAAAAGGCGGGTTCCACAAGATAGCATGCAATCTCTGCGGCGCGGATGATACAAGGCCGTACTTACAGGACAAGGATTACCTGTTTGTACGCTGCCGGAGCTGCGGGCTGGTGTATCAAAATCCGCAGCCGAAGCCGGATGAAGTGGCCCTGCGCTACAATGACAGTTATTTCAATTATGAATATAGTAATGAAGATAATTTTTTCAACCTTATGCTGCTGGGGCTCGCGGACGCCGGATTTCATAACAGTGAATTAGAGCGCTGGCAGGACAAAACCTTCCTTGATATCGGCTGTGCCACGGGAAAACTGCTTGCGTATATGCAAAACCGCAATTGGAAGGTCAGAGGGGTCGAAATCTGTAAGGAATCCGCCGAGTACGGAATAAAACAACGGGGTGTACCGATTTTTATCGGGACCCTTCCACAGGCAAAACTAAGGAGCGAATCCTTTTCCCTCATTCATTTCTCTCACCTGATTGAGCATGTGGCCGATCCCCGTGCCCTGCTGGCGGAGGTGCGCCGCATTCTGAAACCCGGCGGCCGGGTGATTATTACCACGCCGAACTGCACCGGCTTCCAGGCCAGGCTGTTTAAAAACGCCTGGCGCTCGGCTATCGCCGATCATCTGTTCCTGTTTTCGCAGAAAACCCTGATGCGGCTTTTAAAGTCACTGCAATTTAACATTTATAAGGTGGTTACCTGGGGCGGACTGGCCAAGGGGACCGCCCCGCAATTTTTAAAAAAACCGGCCGATTACCTGGCAAAAAAACTGGGTGTAGGCGATGTTGTGCTTTTTGTGGTGAGTAAGTAAACGTAAAAATCAAGTGCCCATGATACGCGGCCGGTTGTCCCGCCGAAACCGCCGGAGTTCCCGGTCAGGTTTTGCCGGCCGGATGGGATCAGGGATTTTTTCCGGTGAGGTCCTCATACCGCTTCAGCACCGCTTTCCCATGAAAATACAAATCCTCATACAGGGCGAACCGGTTTATTTTCGGCGCATTTTTTCGTATGGCTTCTTCCGTGTAATAAATCAACGAGCTGCGTTTTACAAAATCATATACGCCCAAGGGGGAAAAAAAACGCGCGCTCCCTCCCGTAGGCAGCACATGGTTTGGTCCCGCCCAGTAGTCTCCCACCGGTTCGCTTGAGTAGGGGCCGACAAAGACGGCCCCGGCGTGTTTGATGCCCGAAAGCACGGTTTCCGGCTCCCGCACCAATAGTTCCAGGTGCTCCGGGGCGATTTTGTTTACGATTTCAGCGCCCTGCTTTATGTTATCGACCACAATAATGGCGCCGTAGTCTTCCAGAATTTTTGTTATCAATGCCTTGTGCTCCGATGTCTCCAGGTACTGCTTTATCCAAGCCCCGACCTTTTCGGCCAGCGCCGTCGAATCGGTGATCAGGATGGCGGATTCGAATCCTGTGCGGTGTTCGGCCTGGCTTAACAGGTCCAACGCCACCCATTCGGGATTTACCCCCTCCTGGGCCAGTACCACCACCTCCGACGGTCCCGCGATCATATCTATATCCACAAACCCGAACACTTCGCGTTTGGCCAGGCTGACATAGATGTTGCCCGGACCGACGATCTTATCAACCTTCGGGATGCTCTCCGTACCGAAAGCCAGGGCGGCGATCGCCTGTGCCCCTCCCACCAGGAAGACCCTGTCGATATCAAGCAGGGAGAGCACCGCCCCGAGCAGCGGTTTGCTGAAAAAATGGACCGGCGGGGTAACAACGATTATCTCCTCTACCCCGGCGATCCGGGCCGGGATGACATTCATAAGAACCGTGGAGGGATAAAACGCCCTGCCGCCGGGCACATAAACACCAACTTTTTGCATGGGAAGCACTCGTTGGCCCAGTTTTACCCCGTCCGGAAACTGTTCCAGCCAGGATGATTGTTTTTGCAGCCGGTGATACCGCTCGATATTTTCCTTGGCCTCTCTGACGATGGTTAAAAACTCCGGATCGGCCTTTTTCCTGCATTCCAGCAGATATTCTCTGCCCACCGTGATGGTATCGGCAGTATGGGTAAACCCGTCGAATTTTTTGGTATACGCAAACAGGGCCCGGTCCCGATTGCGTTTTACTCCGCGAATAACGGATTTTACGGTTTGTAACACACGTTTATCGCCTGTCAGATTTCTGTCCAGAATACGCGCAATTTTTTTTGAATCCGGTCTGTAATTTATTATTTCCATGATGGCTATTGAAAAAATATAGAATAATCGGTAAATTGTCAATTGCAGTTTGGACCTGCCGGTCCGTAGAGTATAAAAAGGTTATTTAACAAATCAATAAAAAAAGATACTATACCCGTAGCACTAGGTTAATTTTCTATATATATAGAAAATATTATATATTAAACAGTACCTGACAGAAGGAGATCAAGGCGGTGATCAGAGTAAATGAAAATTATCTGACATTACAATCATCATACCTTTTTTCGGAGATCGCAGGGCGGTTGACGGATTTCAAACAGAAAAATCCCGGGCGGGAGATTATCAAACTCGGTATAGGAGACGTTACCTGCGCCCTGCCGGAGGCTTGTATCAAAGCGTTTCACAAGGCGGTGGATGAAATGGCGGATGAGCGAACCTTTCACGGTTACGGACCCGAACAGGGGTACGGATTCCTGCGCGAAAAGATCGCGCTGCATGATTTCAAGGAACATGGGGCTGAGGTCGGCGCTGATGAAATATTTATCAGTGACGGGGCAAAATGCGATTCGGGAAACATTCAGGAGCTTTTTGCGCAGGATGCGGTGGTGGCGGTGCCGGACCCTGTCTATCCCGTGTACGTTGATACCAATGTAATGGCGGGCCGCGGGGGCAGGTGGCAGGACGGCGGTTACAGCGGTCTTGTTTATCTCCCCTCCACCGGGGAAAACGGTTATGTCCCTGAAATTCCTTCCGCGCAGGTGGATGTGATCTACCTCTGTTTTCCGAATAATCCCACGGGAGCGGTAATCGGCAGGGAGCAGTTACAGACCTGGGTGGATTACGCCAGGGAGAACAAATCACTCATCATCTATGATGCCGCGTATGTGGCGTTTATTCGTGATATCAGCCTGCCGCAGAGTATTTTTGAGCTGCCCGGTGCCAGATCCGTGGCCGTAGAAATCAGGAGTTTCTCCAAAACCGCGGGATTTACGGGTACACGCTGCGCCTATACCGCCATCCCGAAAGAGTGCACGGCCTATACAAAAGACGGGTCCGCGGTTTCGCTTCATGATCTCTGGCTTCGCCGCCAAACCACCAAGTTTAACGGGGTATCCTATCCCGTGCAGCGGGCGGCCGAGGCGGTGTTTTCCGCTGAAGGCGGGAGACAGGTCCGGGACCTCATCAATTATTATCTGCGCAATGCACAGCTGATCCGGGATACTTTCTCCGCTCTGGGCTACCACTGTACCGGCGGGGACAATTCTCCTTACATTTGGATAAGGACGGGTATGGAATCCTGGGATTTCTTTACGCTGTTATTGGAAAAAGCGGGGGTGGTATGCACCCCCGGCAGCGGATTCGGTCGCTGCGGCCGGGGTTATGTGCGGCTCAGCGCGTTTAATAACCATGAACAGGTGGTAAAAGCCATGGACAAGATAAAAAAAGTGCTTTCGCAGACGTAAAATATGAAAAAAGTTATTCAGAAGGAGAGCAGAACCATAGATAATCGTAAAGAGGTATAAGAATGAAGACGTCCGAGGAGTTGTTGAACGGAAAAAGCAAAAGCATGCGCACAATCCTGTTGATTGAGGCAGACAAGAAACATGCCCGGAAGTTTAAAGAGATAATCGAACCGTTGGATTTGGCTTGCACCCATGTGACAAACTTTGATGACCGAAAGCAGATATTTTCACAAACCCCCTTTATTTGTCTTGTGGATGTAATTAACAATAAGAAGAAGCAGGTAAAAGATTTTATCCATCGCTACCGTGTCACCAATCCGTATGCGGTATGTATTGTCACGGCCGAGGCGGAGCAGCAAACACAGGTGCTGGAATACCTGGACCTGGGAGTATATGACTATCTGCTGAAACCGTTTGATCCGCTGACGGTGAACAAGGTCTTGGAGCACTGCCTGGAAAGGATCACCGTGCAGATAGACAACAACCGGCTGCAAAACCAGTTGTATGAGGTAAGAAACGAGGCGGGTCTGTTCAGTGACATGCTTTCCATGGTGTTTAACGCGGCCAAGCGTTTCATCTCCTGTGATTATCTTGATGAGCTCGGCGGCGTGATTATGAACGAGTTCTCCAATATTTTCAATATTATGGGCGGCAGCCTGTTTGTGCTGGAGAATGAGAAACTGCAGCGCCTCTATTCGCTGGATCCGGGGCACACCCCTGAAGAGATTCGTCTGCCTTTGGAACGTTCAAGTATTTTCGGCCAGGTCATGCAGCGTAAAGAGCCGCTTTTATTTAAGGATTTTAACGAGGAACAGCAATATTCTTCCAGCGGGTGGAAGGGGTATAAAAACGAGTCCTTTCTGGTGCTTCCGCTTATTCACAATACCCATCATTTTGTGGGCTGTGTTTCCCTTCATAACAAGGAGAATAACGGGTTTACGGCTGACGATAAAAAAATCGGCGGTGTGTTATCGGGCCTGAGCGCCAGCGTCATCCATGCGGTCAAGAATATTGAAAAGCTGCGGGAAAGTGAAGAGAAATACCGGTATTTCTTTGAGGAGAACCCGGCTGCCGATTTTATTGTTACCCCCCAGGGGAAGATCACCCTCTGTAATCCATCCTTCACCAGTATTATCGGACCGACCCGCAACAACGATGGGATTGAGTACGAATTACCGGATTTATACGGTGATAAAAAAGAATGGGAGCGGGTGGTAGAGATAATAAAAGACAAAAAAAAGGTAGAGTCATACGAAACCGAGTTTACCAGGCATGACGGCAGTTCGGTGAACGTTATCGGTAATTACCACGGCAGGTTTAATGAGTTGGGTGACCTGTTGGATATTAAGGGGGTGATTATCGACGTGACCCAGCGAAAACGCCTGGAAGAACAGCTTAACCATTCCATGAAGATGGAGGCCGTGGGGCGTTTTGCCGGAAGCATCGCCCATGATTTCAACAACCTGGTTACCGCCATTTTGGGGTATAGTGATCTCTGTCTGCGCGTGCTGAATGAAAATGACAGCCTCTATACCGACATCAGTGAGATCAAACACGCCGCCACCATGGCGGCCGAACTGACCCGGAAACTGCTGTATTTCAGTAAAAAACAGAAGACCAAATCGGAGAAAATCAATTTAAACCGGATTCTGGGAGAGATGGACGGTATGCTGCGGCGCCTATTGGGCGAGGAGGTGGAGTTTACCACCTTTTTTGATCCGGCTTTATGTCCGATAAAGGCCGATCCCGGCCAGATTGAGCAGGTGATAATGAATTTGGCCGTAAACGCCCGGGACGCCATGCCCAATGGGGGAAAACTCATTATACAAACCGAACTGATAACCGTCGCGGATGCGGATGAAAAGCGGGATATCGGCTTGCTGCCCGGCAGGTATGCCGTGCTTTCGATTATGGACACCGGTCTGGGCATGGACGCGGAAATCAGATCACATATTTTTGAACCGTTCTTTTCCACCAAACCCAAAGACAAGGGCACGGGACTGGGGTTGTCAACCGTGTACGCCATCATGGAAAAAAACGGCGGCATAATCGAGGTTGAGAGCGCCAAAACAAAGGGTACTATCTTTAGATGTTATTTCCCGTCAATAACACAAAAAACAAAAAACTCCATCCGGACCGCGGCTGAAACACCGGTACGGCACGCCACCATACTCCTCGTTGAAGATAAGGAAATAGTACGCAGTATGGTTGAGAGGGTTCTTTTTGGTGAGGGTTATGCGGTGGTAAAGGCACGCAATGCGGAACAGGCACTTATTATGTTCGCCAGAAAGCGGCTTGCGGTGGACATGCTGATTACCGATGTCAACCTTCCGGAGATCTCGGGATATGAGCTGGCGGAAAAGCTGAAAAAGATCTATCCTGATCTGCGTATTATTTTTGCCTCCGGACATCCTGAGAAAAGTGAAAAACAGAAAGAGCGGGAGACGAGGGATGATATTGATTTTATCGAAAAACCCTTTACCGGCGAGAAGTTGCTGCGGAAGGTAAACAGACTGTTTTCAAAAAAAACCACATGAACCCCCTGGTAGCCATTATTGACAGTGTATTTGATTCATACGAGCAGGAGAAAACGGTCCTGGAACAAATCAATGCCAGGATAGATATTTCAAATCCCGGAAGCGAACGGGAACTTATCTCCCGTGTCAAACACGCCGACGCCGTTCTGGTAAATTTGCATGGTATTAATAAAACGGTAATCGAAGAGATGGACCGCTGTAGGGTAATTTCCCGTTACGGTGTCGGAGTAGACAACGTTCACCTGGAGGCCGCCGCAAACCGGGGAATCTGGGTGGCCAACGTCCCCGCCTATTGTGTCGAAGAAACCGCTGATCACGCTCTGGCACTGCTGTTTTGCTGCATTCACGGCATTGCTTTCAAGGACCGGCTGATCCGGCAGGGGCACTGGAAGCTTGAGAAACGCTTCCCCCTTTCCCGGACCGGGGTATGTACCCTGGGTATCATCGGGTGCGGCAGAATCGGGCGGCGACTGCACGCTAAAGCCGTTGGCTTGGGGTTTCGTGAGATATTGGTATACGATCCCTATGTGTCCGCGGAAGAGATAGCCGGGTTGGGGGGGAGAAAGACCGTACTTGAGGAGCTGTTACGAGAGGCGGATTTTATTACCCTGCATGTGCCGTTGAACAAGGAAACCTTTCACCTGCTGGCCGCACCCCAGTTCCGGCTGATGAAACCGCATGCCGTCCTGGTGAACACCTCCCGCGGACAGTTGATTGATGAGACAGCCCTTGTCCGCGCTTTAAAAAACGAACAGAGCATGAGCGCCGGCCTGGATGTGTATGAGCGGGAACCCCTGCCCGACAACAGCCCTTTGAGGATGCTTGATAACGTGGTGTTAACCGACCATACCGCTTATTTCAGCAGCCAGTCAATCGAAGAGTTAAAAACCTCCGCCGCACAAAATGTGACGCAAGTTTTCCTGCATGGTTCACCGGTCTCCCCGGTAAACACTCCCTACGAACTGCCGTAAAAATCCTTAGCCACCAGGCTGTAAAACTCCTGGGTACGCCTGCCGAACTCCTGGACCGTATAATTTCTGGACGCGGCCAGTGATTTTTTTTGCATTGTTTCAAACAGCCGGGGTTGTGAAAGAAGGTTATCGAGCTTGCGGGGAAAATCCGGCGCGCCGTCAAATACGATCCCGTCGCTGCCGTTATTGATTATTTCCAGATTTGTCGGATCCTTCCGCACGATAACCGGGAGGCCGCTTGCCATGGCCTCAACGGATACCAACCCCTGCGTCTCGGTGGTTGAGGCATTCACAAATACATCCGAGGACTTGTAGGCCAGGGGGATTTTGTCCCACTGCATATATCCGCAGAAGATAACGTGGGCGGCCACGCCCAGACCCCGCGCCAGCTTGCGAAACTCGTCTATGGCCGGCCCCCCTCCGATAAGCAGTAGTTTAATATTGGGATAGTGTTTCCTGATGGCGGGGATTGATTTTATAATCATATCTATGGATTTCTCTTTTCCCATCCGGCCGACAAAAATCATGACCTTGTCATGTTCACCGATACCCCATTTTTTTCTGAAGGCGGTGCGCTGCTCCCTGGAAATGTCAAAATCATAAAAATGCTCAAGGTGCAGTCCGGTGGGGATGATTTCTATAACTCCCTGTATGTTCATGACCTCTTTGAGGTAGGTCTTTATTTTTTTTGAGGGCACGATAAAGTAATGGGGAATTTTATACAGCATAGACAAGAGAAAACGTATGGTACTCCGGGGGAAGATATCCCAAAAAAAGTAATGGCTGTAACATTCCCATAACGTGTGGAAGGTAAACACCAGCGGAATGTGCAGATACTTGGCAATGCGTGACGCCACCACGCCCATGGAAAATTCGGTATGCGAATGGATAAGCTGGATACCCCATTCCTTTGCCTTCTTCAAAGCACGGTGAATGAATATACTGGCAAAGTTGAATTCAGGTTGAAAAAAATAGGTGATGGCGCGTTGTCTGAAAAGCAGGGGATTCGTATCTGTGTAATGATTACGCCGGGGGGCGAAAATATAGATGTTGTTTCCCCTGTTTATCAGCTCGGACTCAAGATTTTTCATCGAGGTAATTACCCCGTTAATCTGCGGCTCCCAGCATTCCGTAAAAAACGCGATATTCATCAGTTTAATTTTTCCTTTTTTTGGCTGCATGGTCTTTCAATATCCAATTATAATACTCGATGACTCTTTTTCCAAACTCTTGCAGTGAATATTTCATGGCGCCGGAAAGCGCCGTTTCCCGCAGTGAACGGCACAGCCGCG
>Ga0315542_1001652_pt1 | contig 13837 bp, 11 predicted proteins | sample SalMarSW160120MG_FD_202541 | JGI IMG/M metagenome (GOLD analysis project Ga0315542, IMG submission 202541) | Salt marsh sediment microbial communities from the Plum Island Ecosystem LTER, Massachusetts, United States - Salt Marsh Sediment SW1601-20 ...
GCCAAGTCGGCCGGCGCCGCCGGATCGAAGTCCAGCGGCTTCTCCGTCAGGTCGCGCGGGTCCGGCTTGGCGTCGATGTTGATCATCTCCTTGCGACCGATGTCCAGACGTCCGGTTGTCTTGCGCTTGAGCAGTGCGAGCAGCACCGCCTCGGGAGGTCTGCGGCAGTTCATGGTCTCTCCTTGTCTCGCCCCTCACTGCACCGGCATGACCGCGCGGTACAGCGACCTTTTCTCGAGGGCCAGGCCGAGCGCCACCCCCGCCGCGTAGGCCACATAATCCAGCGGATCGAACGTCTTTCCGGCAAGCGGGATCCCGACCATCACCCGCGCCCGGGCCGGACGTTCCGACACGACTCCACGTGGCAGCAATGCCTTCGACCTCCGCCCCGAGTCCGGCTGCCAGCTCCACCGTTGAAGCAAAGTCAACAATGCTGTGCCTTCTCGGTGTGCATGCGAAGAAAGGAGGACAGGCGCCCCTGCTCCTTCGCCTCCATCGCCCACTCTCGTCAAGACCAGCACGGATTCTCGACAGGTACTCCCGACGTGCCCTCTTGAGGGTGTCGCCGAACCCGACCAGCGCCTCGTCCACGTCCACCAGTGGGTCCCTGACCTTGCCCAGGAGCTCGCGATGCCCGCTGAGCACGTGATCGGCAGGGTCCTCCACGATCCCCGCCCGCACGGGATTGAGGTGGACGTACACCATGACCTGGTCGAAGTAGCCCATGTCATCGACGAGGCGCGCCTGATACCGGCTCTGCCAAGGGGGCCCGTTCGCCGCCGACGGCGATTGAACGATCGCGCGTACCCTCCCTGAAGGTAGCCCATGGTCCGAGACAGGGGCACGGCCGACGTCCGAACGGCCAGGTGATAGTGATTCGAAAGGAGGGCCCACGCGAAGACCGTCAGGCCGTCTCGTCGCTTCACCGCCCGGAGGCGCTCCACAAACTCGACCGCCTCCTCGCGGTCCGCGAACACCTCCTCGCCCCGGGCGAATGGGTTGTACACGTGGTACAGACCACCTTCGATCAAGGTCCTTCGCCGTCGCGGCATCCTGCTCCCTTTGACGAGGAACCTAGCACAACGTTGTTAACTTTGTTTCTCCTGGCACCACTGCGTCCTCCTCTTCTTCGCCGTGGTCGCCCTGGTCCTCACCGCAGTGGGCGTGAGCGGCGTGCTGGGCTTCCTCGTCGCCCAACGGACGCGCGAGATCGCCATCCGTGTCGCCCTGGGCGCCGAGCGCAGCGCCATCGTGCTCATGATCGCGTTCGACGTCCTCGTTCCCGTCCTCACCGGCACCACCGTGGGGCTGGGCGCTGCCGTCGCCACGGGACGACTCATGGCGGCGCTCGTCTACCGAGTCAGTCCATCAGACCCCCTCATCCTCGCCGCCGGGGCGGCGTTCGTGCTCATCACCGCCCTGCTCGGGTCGCTCATCCCGGTGCGGCGGGCGAGCCGGGTCGATCCGGCCTCCGCGCTCCGCGCGTAGTCAACCAGGTGTCGGGCAAGCCGAACGATTCAGCCACAGCTCCGGAGCTGGGGACCTGAGGCTCTGCAGCCTGGCACCGAACCCTGTCGAAGAAGCTGCGCTCTTCGCCGCGCCGACGGGGTCACTGACGTGGCGAGCGAAGGGCCGGCCAAACGCGGGAATCGTAGTGGTTCTTATGGCGGTCACAGCAGCGCCGTGCTATCTTCGATGTCAATCCGAAGTGTTCGGTCCGGGATCAGCGTGATCTCGCTGTCATTGGTGATTGTGTCCAGAATGGAAACAAGCCGGATTCTCTCGAATAGCGCGATAGAGGAGGTTCTATATGCCGAGGTTCGACCGTCGACCCATCGTCAGCGCCCTGTTGGTGCTCGCCCTGGTAGGTGTGCCGGCAATGGGCGTCTCCGCCGTCCGGGCGGACGGTGCGCAGCAGGCGCCACGCAGCGACCGTCCTTCCACCACCTCCTCAGGCCTCCTCGTGAAAGAAGTGCATCGCACACTGCCGGAGGCAATCGCGCTTCCAAAGGTCGACGCTCGGACGAAGACCACGTTGTCGTCGACCACCTACCTGAGCGATGGGTTCGAGGGTGCCTTCCCCGGTGGCAGCTGGGCAGTGGGAGCTCAGGCTGGGAAGGCCAGCGTCTACTGGGGGAAGAGCGCCTACCGTAAGAGCTCTGGCACCTATAGCATCTGGTGTGCGGCAGCCGGCTCCGCCGCCCCAGGCGGCGGGCAGGACGTTCCCGTCAACACCGAGGCGTGGGCGATCGCAGGCCCGTTCGATCTTTCGTCGGTCACGTCCGGCACGCTCTCGTTCGACCTGTGGCTCGAGACGGAGCAGGACTACGATTACTTCCAATGGCTCTTCTCGTTGGACGGGCAGAACTTCTCCGGGCTGCAGACCTCGACCTCGACCGGCTGGACCACCGTGAACCAGGACCTGACGGCCTGGGGCACGGGCAACGACGTCACCGCGCACTCCCAGGTGTGGATCGCGTTCGTCTACACCTCGGATGGCAGCAACACCTACGAAGGCGCCTACGTGGACCAGGTGGTGCTCAGCGGTGACGGCGGTGGTGGCGGAAGCAGCTGCGGCACCTACGTGATCACCAGCGACAACGACAACAACACGTCGTCGGGGACCGCCGACGGCGACTGGAACACCTGTATCTACAACGAGGACCCCAAGCACCCCATCGAGTTCCACATCGATGTCGACCAGAGCAGCATCCAGACCGCGCAGCTCCTGCTGCTGTGCAACGACGTGGACCAGTACACCGAGCCCAGCAATCCGGAGATCGACAAGGTCTACATCAACGACCAGTACCTGGGCGACCTCACCGGTGCGGACGGGGAGGACTCCACCACCCTGTTCACCGTTCCCGCCGGGGCGCTCCACACCGGCCGCAACCAAGTGGAGATCCTGGTCAACCAGAACCCCGGCAGTGAGCCGGACGACTGGTGTGTGGAGCTCAAGCAGGCCCAGCTGATCGTCAACGGCGGCTGCACAGGAACGGCGTCGTGCCGGAGCGTCACCACAAACCGCGCCAGCTACTCCCCCGGTGACACCGTCGCCGTCACCTACGAGGTGGACACCTCGGCCGGCTCCCAGCAGGTCCGCGTGGAGACCGACATCCTCGACCCCTCGGGAGCGATCGTGGCGGGATCGGACCAGGTCTACACCACCTCCGGGACCACCAACGACCCGAAGACGGTGAACCTGACGCTGCCCGGCGGCGCCGCGGCAGGGACCTACACGGCCAAGGTGTTCGTCTTCGACGCGTCGAGTGGCGCCCTGGAGTCGAGCTGCAACTCGACCTTCACGGTGACCGGCGGAGGTGGCGGCTGCACACTGACCTGCAGCGCCTCGGTGCCGTCCACGACGACGGTCGGCGTGCCGGTGCAGTTCATCGGCTCAGCCACCGCCACCGGCTGCAGCGAGTCTCCGCAGTACTTCTGGTACCCGGACACCGACACCACCGCCACGGTGTTCCAGCAGTCGTTCACGAACACTTACGACGAGGCGGGTTCCCACAACTGGCAGCTGGTCGTCATCGCCGACGACCAGCGCTGTGAGCGCAACGGCACCATCACGGTGACCTCGGGCGGCGGAGGAGGAAGCTCGGTCGTCTGGGTCCCGGTGGGGAGCCGGGCCAGCGGTGCCAACAACAGCATCTGGCGCACCGACCTCGGGATCTTGAACAGCAACTCGGTCGCGGTGACTGTGACGATCACCATCTACACCAACGGTGGACCAGTCTCCGGAACCGTGACCCTCCCGGCCTTCGGCCAGCGGGTCATGACCGACGTGGTGGGCTGGCTGGTCCCGGGATCGTCGATGTCGGGAGCCATCAGCGTCAGCTCGACCCGCACCGTGGTCATCACCTCGCGCACCTACAACGCGTTCTCCGCCGGTGCGGTGTGCTTCCCGTTGGGGACCATGGGGCAGTCGCTGGACGGGCTCGCGGTGGCCAGCGGGCTGTCGTCGGGTCAGAGCGGATGGTTGCCGCACATGATCGAGAACAGCCGGTTCAGGAGCAACATCGGCTACACCAACACCGGCACCACGACCGCCACACTCACGGTGCGGCTGTACAACGCCAGCGGCGCGCAGGTCGGGAGCTATACCGAGACGCTCACACCCGGAAAGTGGAAGCAGAAGCAGCAGCCCTTCCGAAACGTCGCGGGCCTGACCAACATGGCGGCAGGCTCGGCGAAGATCACCGTGAACAGCGGCAGCGGCGTCGTGGCGTACGGCTCGGTCGTGGACAACGTGACCAACGACCCGACCACGATCATCCTGCGGCGCTAGATGGGCCTACCAGCGTGCCGGGCACAGCGCCCGGCACGCTGGGCTCTCGCTGCCGCCAACGGTGCCGGCTTCGGCGTCCTCGACGAAGCGACGACCCTGGTTGGATCGTCGTGGCGCCACGTGAAACAGAGGAGACATTCACAGGGTGCCAGGCCCAATCACGGATGCCAAAATGTCGGCCTTGGCGCCTCTCGAGTATGGTCATGATCTATGAGCTATCTACTGTGCCACGTACCGCCACTCCGGTTGACAGTTCCCACGTGTCCGCTCCGGCCATTTCGGACGCGAACAGCGGGTGACCGGTAGCGGACGGTGCAGGGCCGCACCTGTCCGGCCGGAGCGATCCAGTATGGCACCGCAATTGCGAACCCTCCGCTGTGCCGGTCCCGGCCGGCAAGGAGGACATCATGGGTTGGATTCGCGGCAGGGCTCTGCTCTCCGGTCGCCCCTCGGAGCGGCACGGGGCGGTCGCCGGACGCTCTTCGTCCTGGGATCCTGCCGCCGACATCCGAATGGCTCTGCGGGGCTTCGGTAGGAACCCCGTCCTCACACTTGTGGCGGTCGTGACGCTGGCCCTCGGGATCGGCGCCACCACCGCCGTCTTCAGCGTGGTTCACGCCGTGCTCCTGAGACCATTGCCGTACCCGTAGCCCGGCCGAGCTGGTGGCGCTGATCCACGCCATGCCCGGGATCGGCATGGACGAGGCGCCACTGTCACCGGCGCTCTACCACACGTTCCGAGACCACGCGCGCTCTCTCGCGGCGATCGGTCTGTGGAGAACCGGGCACGCCACCGTCACCGGGCTGGCGGAGCCCGAGTCGGTCACGGTCATCCGCGTCACCGATGGGCTGTTTCCCATGCTCGGCTTGAGCCCCGTGATCGGGAGGAGCTTCTCCGCCGAGGAGATGTCCTCCGACGGCGGCTCCCCGGTCATCCTCTCCTACGGGTACTGGAGGTCCCGCTTCGGCGGCGACCCGGACGTCCTCCAGCGGACCGTGACGGTGGGGGGTCAGGCCAGACCCATCATCGGCGTCATGCCGCCGGACACGCGGATCCAGGACCGAGCAGCGGACGTGTTTCTTCCTCTCCGCCTCGACCAGACCTCCCAGGGAGTGGGAAACTGGAGCTTCCCCGGCATCGCCCGCCTGAAGCCCGGGGTCACCGCCGCCGAGGCAACCAGGGAGCTCTCCGGGCTGACGCCCCTGGCCTGTGAGCTCTACCCGGGCATCCCGCTCCCCGAGCTCGAGAGGCGGGGCTTCAGGACGGTGGCCACGCCCCTCAGACAGGCCGTGGTGGGCCACTCCGGGCAGGTGCTGTGGGTGGTGTTCGGCGGGGTTTGGCTGGTGCTCCTCATCGCCTGCACCAACGTCGCCAACCTGTTCCTGCTCAAGTCCGACGGGCGGGCTCACGAGCTCGCCGTGCGCCGTGCGCTCGGGGCCACGTCTCCGAAGGCGACCCCACCCCCCCGCGGTGCCTGAACTGGATCGCCCCGGGGTACTTTGCGACCCTCGGAGACCCTCTGGTAGCCGGGCGGGACCTCGACTGGGCGGACATTCACGGCCGCCGTCACGTGGCCATCGTCAGCGAGGCATTCGCCCGGGAGTACTGGGCCGACCCCCGCGAGGCCCTGGGAAAGCGCTTCAAGACCGCGACCTACCAGCCCTGGCAGGAGATCGTCGGCGTGGCGGGAGACATCCGCACGAGGGGCGTCACCGAGGCCGCCCCTCCCACGGTCTATCTCCCCTTCGTCATGGAGGGCCTGTGGGGTCGCGGCCCCTATGTGCAGCGAGAGCTGCGCTACGTCGTGCGGACCTCCAGGCCCCAGGCCACGAGTCTGCTCGGCGAAGCGCGGCAGGCGGTGTGGTCCGTGAACCGCAGCCTGCCTCTGGCCAGGGCACAGACGTTGGACGGCATCTTCGCGCGCTCGGTGGCGAGGACGACGTTCACGTTGACCATGCTCGTCATCGCGGCGCTGATGGCTGTAATCCTCGGCGTGGTGGGAGTGTACGGCGTCGTCTCCTACGTCGTGTCCCGGCGGACCCGGGAGATGGCGATCCGCGTGGCGATGGGGGCGAGCCGGGAGCGCATGGGCGCCATGATCGTGCACCAGACGGGGACCCTGGCCGGGGTGGCTGTCGTGGCCGGAGCGGGCATCGCCGTGGCCCTCGCACGGCTGCTCGAGGCCATCCTGTTCGGAGTGGCCCCCGTCGATCCCGCGACCTAGGGAGCCGCCGCCACCATTCTGATGGCCGCGACCCTCGTCGCGGGCTGGCTCCCGGGGAGGAGGGCGGCACGGGTCGACCCCTTGGAGGCGCTCAAGTGAAGAGAAGACCGTGGCACGGGAACACGCGTGCTGAGCCGCGCCCATCTACTCCACTCTTGGAGCCTCGATGGGATCCATTGGCGCGACACGGCGCGCCGCGATCACAGCGGAGGCGATGTCCCCGACGGGGGACATGGCGAGTGCAGGGGAGGACGGCGATGGGCGGCGGGGCGAGGGGCCGACTGAGTACCGCGGTGCAGAGGAGAGCGGCGATGCTGAAGCCCGTGCCGAGGCCCTAGCCGCCAGCGCCGGAGAGGAGGGCAGCCTCGCATGGGTGCCAGGTCCGCAGTTCCGCAGTTGTTAGACGGCCACTCCCCGATCGCGGCCGTTCGGCCTGGATACCCGTGCTGTCGTGTTCGTAATCTGTAGTCGGCGCGGTGGCGAGATCACCCCAACGCCTCTGGCCGACCTGACGAGGGTGCCGATTCAACCACGACTACGGAACTGCGGACCCGGCGCCCATTTCTTCACTCCGCGCGCAGGACGTCAACTGGATTCATGCGGGCCGCCCTCGAAGCCGGGATCAGGCATGCGGCAAGGGCGACGATCCCGAAGGAAACGCCTGCCAACGCGATGGACAAGGGGTCGGTGGCGGAGACGCCGTAGACCTGGCTCGCCAGGACGCGGCCCACACCCAGGGTCAGGAGGATACCGGCGCCCAGGCCGAACATCGTGAGCACCATGCCCCGTCGAGCGACCTCCCAGACCACCCGAGAGTTCTGGCCGCCGAGAGCCTTGCGAATGCCGATTTCCCGCCTGCGTTGGGAGACGGCAAAGGCCATCACGCCGTAGATCCCTGCCGCGGCGAGGCCGAGGGTGCTGGCGGCCAGAAGGCCCATGAGCAAAGCTTCGGTCCTGGAAGGCTCCAGCTTCGAGTCCAAGACGGATCGGAGGGTCTGCAAGCCGGTCAGGGGCAGATCCGGGTCTACTCGCTTCATGAAGGTCCGGATGGCTGGGACCAGCGCCATTGGATCCCCTTGAGCTCGCACCACGACCCTGCACGAACGTCCCCAGAAGGGACCGTCTGCGGGCCAGTAGATCGTCTCCAGACCACGGTCCACTGCAGGACCTCGGTGGCGAACATCCTCGACCACGCCAACGATTCGGAAGCTCGTGCCCACTTCGTCGTACATCTGCTTGACGATGGTCTTCCCGATCGGGTCCTGACCCGGCCAGCAACGTTCTGCGAGGGAGCGGCTGACGATGATGTTCTCCGGGCGTTCCACGCAATCCGCGTCCTCGAACGCGCGCCCCCTGAGGAGGGTCATGCCGAGGGCGGCGAAACCGCCAGGGCTCACGGAGCGGTAGTGGGCAGAGAGCGCCTCGCTTTCGTGCCCGGGGAGAATGAAGTCCCCAGTCGAGCCGCCGCCCATCGGGGTCGCACTGATGGAGCCCACCGCCTCGACGCCATCAATCTCCGACAACCCCCGAACGACCTGGCGCATGAATGCCGCTTGCTGGGCATCGTCGGGATACTTCAGGGCGTCGGGCGTCACGCTGAAGGCCAGTGCCTTCTCCGTCTGGTACCCCATGGGCGCCTGCCGTAGCTTGTGCAGGCTCTGCCAGAGCGCGCCGAAGCTCACCAGCAGGGCGAGGGTCAGGGCCACTTGAGCCGCCACCAGGATGTTCCGCAGCCAGCCGTGGGAATGCCCACTGGCGCCTCGGTCCCCTTGCCGGAGGCACGCCGACAGGTTCACACGCGGAAAGAGAAGGGCGGGGACGACGCCGGCCACCAGAGTGGTCAACACCGAGACCACCACGGTGAAGCACAGCACCCGCACATCCAGGCCGTAGGCGGGCAGCAGCTCCGGGGGCACATAGGGGCGCAAGGTGCCAGAGAGCTCCCACGCAAGCAGCAGCCCGAGGCCGCCGCCTGCGGCGGACAGGACGAGGCCGTCCGCCAGGAACGGTCGGAGCACTCCTTTCCAACCGCCACCGAGTGCTCGACGAAGCGCCATCTCGCGCTGCCTCGTGGCCGCCCGGGCGATCATCAGGTTTGCCAGATTGGAGCACGCGATGACGAGCACGAAGATTCCGGTCAGGAGGAGGAACCCCATGGTGGCCCGTCGATCACCGTAGAAGAACTCCCAGAGCTTGCCCGCGCCGATTCCCCATTCCTTCGCATCGGGAAGCTCCACCTGGAGCTCCCGCCCCAGCTCTTCCATGGCCGCATTGGCTCGGTCCAGGGAGATGCCGGTTCTGAGACGCGCAATGGCATTGAAGGCCAGGGTGCCTCTGGCTTCTTCCAGCTCCTGGGCGGAGGGAGGATCGGGAACGAACAACTGGGGCTGCTCCTGCCAGGCGAACTCCCGAGGCATCACGCCCACCACGACATACCCCTTGCCGTCGAGGATGACGCTCCGCCCGAGAATGCCAGGATCTCCTCCAAACCGGCGGCTCCACAGACCGTGGGAAAGGACGACGACACTCGGGTCACGCTCGTCGGCTGCTTGCAGCACGCGCCCCAGCGCCGCCCGCGTGCCGAGAACCTGGAAGAAGGACCCCGTCACCCTCAGGCCCAGCTCCCGTTCCGCATCCCCGGCGCCCGTCAAGGTATAGCTCTTGGGCTGATAGGCAGCCACGCTCGAGAAGACCCGCTGTCGCTGCTGGATGTCCTGGTAGCAGGCGGCCGCAAGGGGCAGGAAGCGCGAGTTCGGGAAGTGCTTGTTCGGGTCGGTGGTGTGGAGGAAGACCAGCCGGTCGGGCTCCGAGAACGGGAGCGGCCTGAGGAAGAGGGTCTGGAGCACCGAGAACACGGCCGTGCTGGCGCCGATACCAAGGACCAGCGTGAAGACAGCCACCGCGGTGAAGCCGGGTGCGCGCCGCAATCCGCGGAGAGCCTGCTTGAGATCCTTGTAGATCGCCATGCCTCACTCCTCCAGTCGTCGGGTCAACGTGAGATCGGTGGACACCACGCTACCGCGGCGAACGTCGCCATGCCCACCGGCCCGCCACATGTTCACGTCGCTCATCTCACGCCCCTTCCTAGCAGACCTCATGCCACCTCGGCCAGGACGGCTGTCGTGGCTCGACCGCAAGGAGTTACGGTCGTCCGCAGGGGCGTTCCCGCCTCAGAGTCCGTCCGTTTGTGGGATCGGGTTGTCCGGACACGGGCATCTCGCCATTGCCTGCCCTCTGGTCTGACAGCACACACCGACTTTCTGGGGTTCTGAAGCCCGGCACTGATTTGGGGCGCGGAGACCGAGGTGCAGGAGCAAGAGTCGGCTGCAGCCGGAAGCTGGTAAGGTGAGCGGGATAGGACCATTCAGCCCGTTTTCCGGAGTGTGGGAGGGGGATTGATTGTCCCCCGGCTGCTTCGAGAGCGCTGATGACCCGTCGCGAAGGTAGACTTGTCGAGAGTCCTGCTTTTTGTCATCAACCATGGCTGAACCCGTCATTCGCTTCTGCAGTCTTACCGACGGCACCCGAGTCGCGTACTCGACCCACGGGTCGGGCCCGTTGCTGGTGTGCCCGGCGTGGTGGGTCTCGCACCTGCAAAGGGATTGGAAGCAACCTGCCTTCCGCGCCTTCTTCTCGACGCTCGCGCAGCACCGGACGATTGTCCGCTACGACCGTCCCGGCGTCGGTCTCAGCAGCCGTGACCGACGCGACTTCACCCAGGAGACCGAGGTCGAGGTCCTCGACGCCATCGTGGGTCGCCTCGGCAAACCCACCATCGATCTCCTGGCCTTCTCCTGTGCCGCTCCCGTAGCCCTCGTGTGGGCCGCCGCCAACCCTGAGCGGGTCCGGAAGATGATCTTCATCGGGGCCTACGCGTGCGGCCTGGGCCTGGGCGCCGACACCATCCGCGATGCGCTGACGGCGTTGGTCGCGGCCCACTGGGGCATGGGCGCCGCGGCCATCAATCGACTGTTCTCGCCGGATCTCTCCAGCCAGGAAGCGCGCTCCTTCGGACGCGATCAGTTGGCTTCGGCCTCGCCGGAAACGGCGGCCAAGCTCCTCAGGCTGAGCTTTGCGATGGATGCCCGGGAGGCTGCACCGCGGGTCAGCTGCCCGGCGCTCGTGATCCACAGGAACGGCGACCAGACCGTCCGCTTCGACAGCGGTCGGGACCTGGCAGGGTCTCTGCCCGATGCGACGTTCCTGCCCATCGAGGGCAGTGCCCACCTGCCGTGGCTCGGCGATGCCGATCCCATCCTGTCGGCGATGCTGGGCTTCCTCGACGCCACACCGACAGCTGACGTTCCTGCGGCCGGCCCCTCCTGGAAGCGCAGCGGCGACATCTGGACCATTCGTTTCGACCAACGAACCATCCACGTCAAGCACGCCAAAGGACTGGCCGATCTGGCCATTCTTCTCAGCCGACCGGGCCAATCGGTCGAGGCCCTCCGTATCTTTGCCGGGCAGGATGCGCCGCGTTCCCCAACCTCGGAGCCTGTCGTCGACCGGCAGGCTCTCCTCGCCTTCAGATCGCGGCTGACCGAGCTGGCCGAGGAGTTGGAGCAAGCCGAGCAGCGTGGCGACGCGGAGTGGTCCGACCGGGTGCAGGCGGAGCAAGAAGCGCTTCGCCAGCATCTGCGACACATCACGGGGCTCGGAGGCCGGGTGCGGACGGAGGCGTCCCCGGCCGAGCGAGCGCGCAAGGCCGTGTCAGCGAGGATTCGAGACGCCATCGCTGCGATCGATCGCCACGATCCCGAGCTGGCGGCCCATCTGACAGCCGCGGTGTCGACGGGAGCCACCTGCATCTACCAGCCCGAAGGGGCAATCGCCTGGGACACCTGAGGGCTGCCAGGACCGATCTGGCGCCCTGCCAGACGAGAACTGGCGCCTTGAGGGTGAACATAGGAGATTGCTCTCATGCACCGTAACATCGACATCACGACCCTCGCCGCCCACTGCACCGCACTGCGCAAAGACCAGGCGGCACTTCGCAAGCGGTACCGCGCCGACGCTCCCGAGGAGGCACTGGTAACCGACACCGCGAGCTCGGTGGCCACAGCCGGCCAATCACCGATGTGGGGCTCGGTTCAGATCGGCGCCCCCCGTTTTGACGTCACCGCCCCGGTGGGCGTGCACCGCGGGGTTGGCGGCAAACACGACCTTCCCGTACCCGGCGACATCCTGTGCGCTGCGCTGGTGGCCTGTGTGGATACCACCATCCGAATCCTCGCCAACAACCTCAGCTTGCCGCTGGAGTCTCTCGAGGTGGATGTTCAGTCGGACTGCGACCTGCGCGGCACCCTGCTGGTCGACCCCTCGGTTCGTGTCGGCTTCAATACCATGCGAGTCAACGTGAAGGCCGTGCCCGGCTTCGGCGTGACCGCCACGCAGGTCGAGGGGCTGGTGCAGACGGCCGAGCGGTGCTGCGTCGTTCTCCAGACATTGAAAAACGGCGTCGACGTGGCCTTCCGGCTGAACGCTGGGGACGATGTCGAAGCCGCCTCGCGGGTGTAATCCTGGCAACGGTGATCCCGTGTTCTTGAGCGGTATCGAACTGCACTGGCTTTGAGGAGATATCGTGTTATATCCAATGGCCGCAATGGTTTTATTGACCTTCATTGTCGGCGTTGTCGCCGCGGCAGCGAGGTTTACCGGCGTCCGAAGTGGTGAGGTCAAATACAAGTACTTCAAGCTCATGCAAGGGCAGGAAGTCCCCGCGAGAGTTACCGTAACGACTCGCTGTTTCAATAACATGTTCGAGGTGCCGGTTCTTTTCTACGTGGCCGGTGCCCTGTATATCAGCCTCGGTCTCGAAACCCTTCCAGGGGTTGCACTCGCATGGTTGTTTGTCGCCCTGAGATATGTGCAGGCGTTCATCCACCTGACGTACAACAACTTCTTCCACAGGATGCTGGCTTTTTGGACGGCGTTCATGTGTGCTGTGCTGTTGTGGATGATCCTGATTCTTCAGCAGACGTAGGTGGAAACGGGTGCCACATATCAATGGTGCCAGGCTTCAGCACCTTAGAAAGTTGGTTGGTCTCCCCCTGCCCGCTGCGTCGGCGCTGCCGAGAGGCGTTGGTCGAGCTTGCAGAGTCGGGCTCACCGGTCCAGGAGCTCCGGGCGCCTGTGAGTTCCCTGCTCCGCCCGACACCTCACCACAGCCCTTGCTAGAGCATGACGTGACGCCGATTGCCCGCCTCGCCTGGGTCGCCCTACCATGGCTCGCAGCTCACCACACGGTTGCAGGCGGCACCCCAATCGCCGGCAGCACGATTCCCGCCCGTCTCGCCATTGCCTGCCCTCTGGTCTGACAGCGCACATCAACTTTCTAAGGTTCTAGAGCCGGGCACCGATTCGTCGGGCGGCAGCTCCCCGTCCCGCCCCCGCAGGACGGTCATGCCCGTCACACGTTGTCTACGGACGCCCGCGCGCGCCGTTCATGCACGTAATACAGAGGCACGCCGAGCAGCAACGCGACCGAGCCCCAGAACACCCATTGCAGACCTGCGCCGTAGATGGCCCACAACGTGAAGACCGCGGTCGCCCCTGCCAGGGCCGTGTTGCGGATCCGCTGGCGGTGGGAGAGTCGATCCGGACGACTCAGGACGATTTCCGCGGCGGTGCACAGGAGGTACGCCACCAACACCCAAAAAGTGGAGACCAGGATAATGGTCGTGAACATGGCCACCAGGCCATGGCTGTAGTTCATGAGGATCAGCACGCTCGCCAATATGCTGGAGAGCACGAGCCCGAGCGTGGGAGTGCGGTGCCTGGACTCGCGCGCGAACAGCCTGGGAAACAAGCCGTCGTTCGCCACCGCCTGGGGGAACTGTCCCTGCATCAGGATCCAGCCGTTGAGGGCGCCGAAACAGGAAATCAAGGCGGCGGCGGCTATGAGCTGACCGGCCCAGCTGCCCCACAACAGCTGGGCGGCGTCGGCGAATGGCGCGTTGGAATGCGCCAGTGTGTCGCTGGGAATGATGCCCATCACCACCGTGGTACACGCGACGTAGAAAGCCGCGGCGACGATGGTGCCCAGCAGCGTGGCACGCGGGATGGTCTTCTCGGGGTTCCGCACGTGCTCGGCGGGCACGGTGGCGCACTCCAGGCCCAGGAACGCCCACATGGTCAGCGTGGCGCAGGCATTGATGGCCGCGGCCGGCGAGCTGGTGGTGTGGCCGGAAGCGAGGATCTTCGGGTCGAAGTGGAAGACGCCGAACACTGCCAGTGCCAGGAGCGGCGTCAGCTTCAGAACGACGGTGATGAGCTGGACGTTGCCGGCGGCACGCACGCCCCAGACGTTGACGGCCGT
>Ga0315542_1001654_pt1 | contig 13834 bp, 14 predicted proteins | sample SalMarSW160120MG_FD_202541 | JGI IMG/M metagenome (GOLD analysis project Ga0315542, IMG submission 202541) | Salt marsh sediment microbial communities from the Plum Island Ecosystem LTER, Massachusetts, United States - Salt Marsh Sediment SW1601-20 ...
ACAGAAAGAAAAACAGCTCCAGAAGCGACTAGCCTGCGCCATTTTGGACTTACAACCAAACGTCGGTCCCGATTTGGCGATGCGGATGTCTAAGTTCATAATAACTGAGTCTCGGGAAAACAAGCTGGATCCAACATTGGTAACCGCACTAATTTGGACAGAGTCCAGGTTCAACCCAATGGCCCACAGTAAAGCGGGAGCTGTTGGGCTTATGCAAGTCAGATATTCGACGTGGAAGGAAACACCTACACTAAAAGATAATGGTGTAAGTGCTAAGCATAAGCTTTTCTGGCCAGAGCTGAATATAAAGTGCGGAACGGAGATACTCGCCAAGTATTATAAAGAGGCCAACCACAACATAGCCACTGCTCTATACAGATATAACACCGGGAGCACTCAGATACCCAAAGGCACATCGGCGTCGGACATATCATATGTGAACAAAATCATGTTGACTGCTTATAACATTTCGGAGAGTGTCCGAAATTGTAAAACCGAGTTGATTGAGGAATTAGGACAAATTAATAAATCTTAGAGGAGGTCGATTGGGTATGAAATTGTCTAAAGTGGATAAATCTTTAACAGACAAACTGTGGCAGAAATCAGTGGTTGTATCGCTTGGAGGGGATCCAGAGTATTTCGTGGCAAACAGCAGGGGAAAGATATTGAATGCCGACGCCTTTTTTCCCGGTAAGGATGAACCCGTCATGGTCACATCCAGGAGCCAAGATAAAAGTAAAGTGTTCTTCGACGGCATTCAGGCTGAGATGGCGTTCGCCCACAACACTTGCCGGGAATATGTGGCAGATAACATCAGGTATTGCTGGGATATAATACTGCGTCTGATACCGAAGGGCCACAAGATAGTTTTGAGGCCATCTGCCAAGATCCAGAGGAAAGTCCTCGAAGCGGCGGATCCGGAGGCTCGCAGATTCGGGTGTGCGCCGGATTTCAATGCGTACACTCAATCTGTGAATACACCAGAAATGGACGCCTCTCGGCACCCGTTCAGATATGCTGGCGGCCACATGCATCTAGGGGTGGCGAACATGCAATACCAGCCGCCGCACGACAGGTATGTAAGAATGGCAACAACGGCGGACGGTCATCTGAAGATCATAAAGTTCTTGGACCTTATGGTCAGCATTCCGACTTTGCTTCTCGATAACAGCCCCGCGGCCAAGAGGAGACGCTCCAAATACGGAAAGGCTGGGTGCTTCAGACCAACTCCGTATGGAATAGAATATCGAACTCCCAGCTGCTGGTGGCTGAAATCCCCGATGACTGTGTCCATAATCTATGGGTTGGCGAGATTGGCATGGATGATAGTAGGCGAGGGTTTTGAGGCCGATTTCGTGAAGGCGTTGAAGGTGGACGAAGATACCATTCGGGGGTGCATCGACGAAAGTGACGACAAAACCGTGAAAGGCATATGGGACAAAATGAGACCTTATGTCGCATTGACAGGAGTCCCCACTAATAATCCGCTGCATATAGGATCCTTCCGGACCACAGCATCTGAGTACCCTCTCGACAACTATAAAGGGTTCAAAAGAAAGAAATTGCGCGGTACGGCCGTTTATGCGTTGGCAGCTTTCGAATATATGTTAAAGAACGGCCTACACTCTATCATAGACAAAGATATCAAGCGTGAATGGGGGCTCGACGGCGGGATCCCTTATCATAACGGTCTTATGACCGGTGCTTATAACAGACTCGTGCGCGAGCATGATTTCCAGAAATTTCAAGAGGATTTTCTGACCAATTTTTTCAAGTAGGAGGATTAAGAGGATGGCTAATAAGATGGTAAGGATAATAGTAAGGCTGACCACCAAGAAAGAGGCGGTCTATGAAGTGGAAAAGGCACCGAATCCTGGTGACTTCCTAGTGAAGTTCATAGAATTTCGAAGAGACGGTTTGCTATCCGTCAACCACGGCGCCGGGGCCAACTGTTCCCATTATTTGATAGGTATGGTAAACCCCATGAATGATAAAGATAAAATATACAAGGTGATCCCTTATGATGCCGTAGAGGATATCATGTTCATCGAGGCTCCGCCGGAGAAAAAGGCAGGAGACGAGAAATCGTGCGAAACTACCACAGAGATGAAGAGGGTTTAGGAGGAAAGTGATAAATGGCAGCTCGCATAAAGAAGGTTGAGACAACTCACACCAAGAAGCTTAAAGTGTCCACCGGTACGTCGGAGATAATCCGGGAAAAGGTCTGGGTAGACAATAAAAAGGTCAACTCCGCATGTCGTCATCTAAACAACAAAGTCAACTACGCTTTATTCAAAAGTGATGAGGATCCTGCGGTAGTGCCGGAAAACGTCCGTAAGAGATACCCGAAGGCCGAGGTGCATGGGTCGGTATGTTTCTCCGGGCTACTCGGCTTCATAACGGGTTCAAAGGCCAACCGACTATACGACACATTGGAGGTAATGGACCCCAAGTCGGTCCCTAATAACCCAGAAGTTCTTCTGAAGCCGGAGGAGAGATCTGCCTGGATCAGTTTGGCGAAAAAGTACAAGATGCTACCACCTTACATAGACGAGAACGCCATCATAGATCTGCCCCCAAAGAAAAGGGTGTCCAGCAAAGCTGGGTGTTATGAGAACTCTACCATTACGGCGGCGATTGGCAATTTCGTAATAGATCTTGTGGGATTGAGCCCTACCGTGCTATATATCTATTTATCGACGCTTAGAAACATCAGGGAAGACCCCGGTCTTCCGAGGGCTGTCTTGCATTTGGTAAACGAGCTGGGCATGAATTTTTACGCGGCATACGTATTCGCAAGCAAAGTAGTGCTGGATTGCACCGGGCATCACGTGATCTCCGTCCAAAGACCATACGGCATGGTGAAGAATGTATACGATAAGAAAACGAACAGGTATACCACAACGCCATTGGACATAAACACCATCGGGGAAGAAATTAACATCCCGCTACATGTAGCGATAGGTCTGCAAAGAGTGGTCAACAATTCCCCCCTTACGTACGACAAAAGGGAAGTGGGCGACGTCAAGGCGAGAATCGGCAGATTTAACTGCTCCGACACCATCGAAGGGATTTCGAAAGCAACTCGTTTTACGGGCTTCCAAGAGCTCTTCGACGAGGACATAATTGCCGCGGTGATGTCCAAGACCGATAAAGAGGCCAAGGAATGCATCGTAAGATTCGACAATAAATTAGGCCGCATAAAATACAAGGAGGCCGCAAAGTGATATTAGTAGTCGGTAATAAGATGTATGGGGAACCGCTTGAGGATCACCATGAGATTGTATCCAGTTTGAAGCATTTGGCGCATCATCCAGAAAAAATTTCGTTAGTTTTGTTCACGGGTGGCGAAGATGTGCATCCTAAATTTTACAATGGGGGTGATGATACGCGCTTCTGTGCCACGAACGAGAACAGAGACCTCTACGAAAGGCAAATATTCAATCTTTGTAGACACCATGACATAAAGATGACGGGGATATGCCGAGGATTTCAATTCCTGAACGTGATGTCCGGCGGGTTTATGTATCAGCACATAACTGGCCATACCGGAATGCAACACGACGCCTATTTTTCCTGTGATGGGAAAACGCGGCCGGTTACGACCACACATCACCAGTTGGTTGGGCTACCAAGCAGTGCTATCCCAATAGCCTGGGCCAGCCCTAAAAGATCGAAAGTATATATCGGTCCTCATGCGTATTCAGTTCCAGCACCAGACCACGAGATGGAAGCTGCTATTTTCCCCCACAGCAACGCGATGGGTGTGCAGTATCATCCAGAGATGATGCGGGAAAACAATCCCACTCGAATACACTACATGAATATGATGCTGGATTTCATGAAAATGTCAATGAGGGACTTTATAACCAAATACGGGAGGACATCTTATGGCGGAAATCGAAAAGCCAGAGATTCAGGAAGAGAAGGCTGAAGAAAAAGAGGTAGTTAAGGTACCGGGTCCATTAGACTCCGCCTTTCCACTTCTCAAAGAATTCAGGGAAAGGGCTCCGGGCAGCCATAAACATGCCCAATCCCTAGTGAGTATGGTAGAAAATGTATGTGCGGCTATTGATATGGATTCGGAAATGCTTCGGACAGCCGCAATGTATCACGACGTTGGAAAGATGTGGGAACCGGAATTTTTTACGGAGAACCAGGCCGAAGATAATATACATAGTGGTTTGGACCCCTGGATAAGCTACCAGATAATCACCAGGCATGTGTCCGATACAATAGCAATATTGTTCGCGAACGACTTTCCCAGGGACGTAATAAGGATAGCAGGGCAACATCACGGTACCTGTGTAGTAGTGTCAATGTACGAGAAGGCCAAGGCGGATGATCCTGGCACGCTGGAGGATGCTTTCAGGTACCGGACTGAAAAGCCCGACTCACTGGGAGCCCTTATACTGATGCTTTGCGATCAGGTGGAGGCTACATCTAGATCTTATTATCGTGAGCAGGGCCGGGACGATGTAGACCCATCTGTTTTTGTAATAAACATCTACAACAAGCTTCACACCGATGGCCAGTTTGATAACGTGCAAGTAATGCTCGGTCAGTTAAAGAAAATCCAAGCGGCGTTAGTATCTGACGTGGCCAGTAACTTTCAAAAAAGGGTGAAATATGGTGAGGATGATGAGCTCGCAGAAAAGCGATAAAACCCCTCCGGTTATTTGGACCCGGCCAGAAGCTGTTATTTACGAGCTCAGCGAAATACCAAGCTTTATAGGTAAAAGGGTGCTATTAGTGATTCATCATGCCGGCGTAGATCTTGAAATTATAGGAGTGGCCCTCGACGAAGGGCGCCTACAGGACTTGCCATCTTACGCCGCTAAGAACAGATCGATATCGTTTGACCTAAACGAGACTAGTTTTACGTTAATGTCAGCAGTCGTGCTAGATCCCGAAAACCTGCCCTACGAAATCAATGCGGGAGAAGAAGTTTTCGTTATCTATGACGAATGGAATTTCAATGGGTATAGCACCATGGAAGCAGCGGCGCGAAACATCGAATACACGATTGGAATGCGCACAAATAGTCAGATAGAGGACTTTATAGTGCTGGTGGGCAGAGAGTTTCCACAAATAGTCACGAAAAAGTTCTTACACAGACTACACAGAATAGAACATCGTAGATCGTCATCATTATACGGGGGCTAAAAATGGGGGATACACTATTACTCCCGGCAAACGTGCAAACAGCTGAGGAGACCATGGAAACGATAAGAACTCACGAGCAACGTCAGGTGCACGTGCTAGTAGAAGTCTTTGGCGGGCGCTTCCTCTTGCAGAAGGGCCGCGACGGAAAATGGAACTCTGGAGCTTTTGGGAACGTAGGGTTAAACGAAAGTGTGGCGACGGCAGCTATCCGGGCTTTGAAGAAAGACCTCGGGCTCAGCGCCCGGCCTACGGAATTGCGCGAAATATCCATGATAGGACCTTCTAAGGAGAGCGATAATAAACCCGTCACTTTGTTCAGCTATTTAATGAACCCAGAGAAGGAGGCACTAAAGCTGGATGTGGGAAAGGTAAACGAAGCAGTGATGGACAAACTGATGGCTATAGTAGAGGACGTGAAAGAGCATAGGGATGAGTACTCGCCTATATTCGTTCAGGTGTTCAACATCTTCTTAGCCCTGGAAAGGAAAATCTAGGAGGCAAATATCATGAATGATATACTAACCACTGTGAAGGAAATAAATGCCAAACAAAAAGAATGCCTATACATTCTGTTCGCCAACGATATGATGGCCGCGTCTACGCAGAGATATGACTTGGACAAGTTTCTTGCAAGCGATGAGGCGCTAGTAGGCCCACAGGATGGTGATCTTGACGATGTCATTAGTATTCACGGACTAGTGTTAGATCCTGCGGAACTACCCTTTGAAATACCAGCAGAGTTCATCCAAGATAGGCATCTTTGGCTGATCAAGAACGAGGGTTACGGGCCACAAATATTAAGTATGGATTCTTACGATAGCATTCAGGAAATAACGGAAACTATCGAAGAAGCCCTGGAAGACGGCTACATATCGAGCATAGATGAGGTCGCAGTAGTATTGGCGGAGGACATAGGGCTGTGCTTAAATACAGCAAAGACTGGTAGGACATTGGTGGCATCAAGAGTATACGGAGACTAATGTAGGAGAAATTCAAATGCCCGATAATGTGAAAATCACCATAAATGGCAAGGAGTCGTTCACCGGAAGGCTGATAGGCCTAATAGACAAGATGGAATGCCGGGCCATCATGAACACAGAAAATGCTGGAAGAAAACTGTTCACCGCCGAAAGTCTTTCAATGACGGACATTGGATCCGTGCTCAAAGATAAGCGGTTTGTAGTAGCAACAACGAGTTACTCCACGGACAAGCGCCGAGAAGTATTCATCTCCCCTGTGATAAGGTTTTTGTCATTCAGATATGGCAAAAGGACCTTTAAGTGCGAAGATGATAATGAGTACACATTAGAGGTGCACCTAAAATGAACCATATAGCCCACAGAAGAATATTAACAGCTGATTCCGAAATAGTTATGCGGCTCGGCGAGGTTTTCCTCGTAAGGGGCAGCTTTTTACCCCTGAATAGCCCAGAATTGGATGGATTGCTACCACTGGCCCTTCTTGTGGTTGCCATCAAAGGCCGCGATCTATACTTTACCATGGTGGGGCTAGACAATCTGGGAAGTAGTGTATCGGTGCATCGAGAAAATAGTGTAATGCTAATCGACAAGAGAGGTAGAGAAGTAGAAATCTCGGACGCGCGCTTGTTATGTCTCTTCAAAAAGCTCCCTGCCGGAGAATCGGCCCGAGTCGTTGACGGTGTATCGTTCTATTTTAGAACCGCCATTGCTAATAAAAAAGTATTGAGAGATACCTCGTTGCGGAAGCTCGACGAGCGGTTGATTGATATTGCCGACTGGCCCGGCGGGTCCATCGAAGTGTGGGCCTTAAGGCAGTTGGAATTACCCCATAGACAAGCGCTTATAGATGAGGGCGTTGATACGTCTAACTTCGAGTTGGAAAGAGGAGTAAATAGAGCTGAAAAACGTAAGGTGATAAATAAGCTATTGCAAACAAAGATATTCCTGCATAGGGCTCAAGAAAAGAAAGTGGCCAGCGCACCCGAAAAGTCAACCGGAAAACCATCAAAATACCGCTACACATCCGGGAGACCACCAAAGCACCGCCTCGCAGCCTCACAAGAAGTGTGGCAAGAAGCAACGGTCGGCTCTGGAGTCCATCATGAGGGGCCTGCCCATTCATTAGATTCACCCTTTGCTGTGGGCATTGGCGAGTACGCACAGACTGTGAGTGGGCCAGTAATACACCCCGGCGAGGTAGGGCATGTGCAGTGGGTTAGCGCAAGTGATGAAGTTATCATGAACGGCTCAGATCTGGTGGTAGAACCAGCCGAGGCGCCAGAAATGCCAGAAGTGCCAGAAAGTAGAATAGAGGCGCCAGAAGCACAAGAAGATAGAATAACAGAACGCCAAACAGTCGATATACGTACAATCAAGCGCGCTGCGGGGATAAGAGCCGGAGGAGCGGATTCAAACATCTTCTTATATGATGACGTGCGTGATGACGAATACGGCGATGATTTTTGATGAATAATAGAATGGGAGAGTTGTCATGATTTTAAATCCACTTCAAAGAATACGCGTTATTGAAAGCAGGAAGAAATGCAAAGCAGGTTCATTGGGCTATTTGTCGTCCCAAGAGAACGTTGGCAATTACAATGGCTGGGACATGTGTGTAGTATTTACTCGGTTTGGTAAAAAGGGCAAGCCGAGAATTGAGCCGCTAGTAATCCGACCGCGCATGATAGAGTATGATAACATGTCGGAAGCCAACCAGAACATAGTAAAAGCTGCCGGAGTGTATGAGGGACTAGACCCATTCCTATATCCAGATAGGAGGGGAGTGGTACGGTACAAACTGGGAGATACGAAGCTGGAGCCCGTTCCGATGACGGTGAAAGATCTCCTGGATCTCTCAGATAGCGAGTTCACAGCTTATCTAATAGCACTATCGCTATTCCTATACAAGATCACAAGTCATACACGTTGTAACGCGGTAATCAATGCCCCCCTGGGCCACGTCTCGAAGAGGACGTTTGAAAGGGGGGGATTTGATATAAACGTGTCGAGTCCAGAAAGACTAGGCCATTATATATTGTATGGCATGAAGTACGATGTCATAAACAAAAGGAACGGCGTACTAAATAAGCCGAGCTTTGCCGAGATGTATGCCCACCAGATAAGCACCCCGGCTAAAAAGCGTCGTCTGCTGAACAAGGCACGCAAAGTCCTGTCCATGAGTAAAAATGGGCTGGCAAGCTACCGGGCGAATATGGAACGAGGGTTCTATGAAATGTCTGAGAGAATAGACAACATCCTGGCACTTTATCGCGGCAAAAAGGAAAGGCTAGCAGAGCTTAAAGCCGCCACGAAAGGACAGCTGAAACGGTACACAAGGCGTACATAAGGATAAGACAAGGAGAGTACCAGCATGTTCCATAGATTCAGTAAGATAGTTATAACCGAAAGTTCCGCTTCAGGCCGGGCTCACCCAGCAGTGGGGGATGTGGGCTATCTAAATAATATGTACCTATTCTTCCTAGATAAATTTATTTTACTGGACGCTTTTTTCTTCTCGTACCGGTCCGACAAGGGGAAAAGTAAAACTCGTTGCGAGAGAAAACGCTTCGTAGTGGACCTTGGCATGACTCCACGGCTTAAACGCAAGCTCGAGCTGTACGGGGTCCCCAAAAGCTTTTTCGCTAAAAATGGGTGTGCGTTCAACCTGACCCCCACCAGCTATAGACTTGTCAACAATGTGCTCATCGAACCCCCTGAAATATTCCACCTGTGGCGCAGAGAGTTTACTAGGCAAGGGGATCTAATATCGAAATCCAAGATAAAAATCCCTTATGGACAAATAGCATTGTCTCCAACTCGCAGAAACATTATGGAATTGGCAGGGGCCAACGAGTTGCGTTGTTGGATAGAATGCTCACTACCACTATTGACTGCCGTTCTATATACCACGGCGAACCAAGACCCGAGCATTATATCCGACTTGATAACATCTGGAAAGTACGCTCGGAGGTTGCTGGGAGTCGTAAGCACAAGAGCTATGCATGAAAAGATGGTAGTCGAGATTCGTAAAGGGGTTAGAAAAAACTTTAAGCCCCTGAAAGTACGCGCCCTAACAGAGGAAGTGCAAATGCTTAGGTCCTTGGGGGCCAATATTCTTCGGAATTGCGAGGAGCATATCTTGTGGATGTGCCAAAATGATAAGGATGTATCTATATACAAAGGAGCATTTGCATCGGCATGTTCCGCTTTTGGGGTCGTTGGCGCCCACCAAGATATGACATCGCTGAAACTGGTAAGAAAGATGCCGGTAAAAAAGATGGCTATGAGCATACCAAACCCTGTGGTCAAAATATTGACCGAGATGGTTATTAGGTGTCTACTCGAGCCTGGGGACACAGAAAAAAGATTGATAAACCTGCGGAGAGTGGGAGTAGTGCCATGGAGCCACCCCAAAACTATGAGCATAGCCGCAAAAGCTGAGGAGATCAAGAGGAAAGCGGAAAACAGCAGCGCGGCTCTTAACCGTATATTTGAAGAAAATTTAGGTTTATAAACTGGTCAAAGATCTATTAAGGGGAGGTAGATTGTGACTGACATCAAGGATCCTAGGCAGGCGCGGTTTGAGAAAGTAAAGCTGGAACTTGAACAACTAAGATCGGAGAAGACTGAAAAGGAGATAGAAAGGGAGAGAGACAGAAGAGTAGCGGACCTCGAACGAAGGATCGCAGACGCCAGAGAGGCGCGGCGTCAATTTATAAAGGAGAGTTGTGATCAGGAGGAAATCGACAATCGGACGAGTAAACTTCTGAGAGCCGTCGAAAGTGAGTTTATTCGGATAAGTGAAATCACGAAGGCTGACGTAAAGATGACGACTCAAATACTGGAGGGATCCTTGTGGATAACGTTTTCGCAAGACCAGACTACCAAATCACTAACGATTCCCCTCCCAAGGATCACGGAAAAAGGACTGGAGCTCCTAAAGAATGGGGACGTGACAAGAGTTCTTTGTGATTTCTGGTTGGAACGTGAACAAAAGAGGCTTAACTTCCATGAAATAATGGAAAGTCTGCTGTGCGAGGATGTAAACGTAATCATGCCTTCGCAGATGAGTGGGTCCCCACTTCTCCATAAGATAGTGAAGTCTTTCGGTAGAAACCAAGTGGCTTATATGGTAAGGGCCACTCAGCAATTGATTAGCACGGTAGTGAATTCCATGCCGTTGCATGAGACGGATATGAATAGTTGGGCAATGAACCATAGGTTAATAGTGATCGATGAAATATTCGAGACTATAACTGACCCCAACGAGCGGCTGGAATATCAGGTGCAGAAAAACAGGAAATATTATGAGAGGTTCGGCTGGACAGCAATTGGCTTGTCTGACGGCGTTTTGGCTAGCAAAAACCTCATATTGACTACTAACATAAGGGACTTAACGCCTTTCAGCGAGTACCACAACTCCCAAAGAAATCTTTATTCCACCCTGGGTATGAAGGGCGACGAAAAACCCCGCATAAGGTCCAAATCCATGCAGAAGCTAATGGATAAGGGTATAACGAGAACGGGCTGGAATCTCAATACTGCGATCCTCGATACTCCCCTCAACTTTGAGGACCAGATACTTGTAGATAACAGCCTAAGAAATCTGTCGCATAAGGTGACAAGGCGATTCACAATATATGGCAAAAACATAAGAGTGAAGAAGGGCGACAAAGTAAAGGTAGGGGATATCCTGGGCTTCGCCGATGACAGGCAGCCGATTCGGATGGATCTGAAATGCGATGAGGCCAAGATAACCCGTATCCGGCGAGAAACCACTACGATGGACGGGGACGCTGTTGAGACGATTGTTGTCACGGTGGAGGCAAAGCGGTTTCTGAGGGATGGCAGTAAGTTTTCCAATCAGCACGGGAACAAGGGTATTATCAAATTTGCGGATTTGGGATATGAGATAGATCCCGCAACCGGGGAAGAGCATAAGATTGAAGTGCTCATCTCTGGGGACTCTATTAATCGCCGAAAGAATTTTGGTCAATTAATAGAGCTACTCGCGAACAAGCTGAATCCTGGTGAAGATCCCATCGTGGTCGAAGACAATTATTTTATCGAAAAAATAAAGCTGGAGAACACCCTGGTGGCGAAAGGATTGCCGAAAGACGGAACGTCAATGATCAACACTTACTGTGGGGAACACCCCGCGATATTCGGTAAGATATTCTGGGGGGTGGTGAAGGACCCCGAAGACCAGACCTGGGACGATGAGAAGCCTGACTTAACAAACAATAGGGAGCTCAGAACGTCGGGGCTAAAATTCAGCCACGTCGAACTGAAAGCCCTCACAACTCGGTTCGGCCCGCAAAATCCCTTGCTAAAAGAAATACTGTCTTATTCTCAGGGGGTAGAAATACTCCAGGACGAGATGAAAATATTGCAATCTGCAAGGGGCCAGCTGCCGGAAGGATACCCGCTAATAGACGCGAGTTCCGTAAAGTGCGTGGATACGACGAGAGGAGTATTCCATAGTATCGAAGCCATAAAGGGGACAATAGTGGATGACGAATACCTACCTGAAGGATTTATACTGCGGCTGCCTTGTTATTTCCAGGCGATTGTGGAAAAAGATGATCCTGATGATTTCATGATGGGTATTCCGCAAGAGATTCAGAACCCTGATAGTAAAACAGAGTATATGTATAACTCTATATTTATTCCGAATTCCCTGCTCAGGAGATGTTGGAGGCATGGGTCTGGGAAGTGGGGATTGAATACCATAGGGTTGTATCTCAACAACATCATCTACTATTGCCATAGGTTCACCGAGACAAGGGATGCTAATGATGAACTCGGCGTCATTCGTGCGGTGGCAAGATATTTCATAAATGTTGCACGTATGATGGGAAGTAAGACCGGTGAGCTCAGTACATATGGGATGGCGGTTAGATATCCCATGTCCATGAGGGCGACCGCCGCTCTGTCTGACAATTTGCCAAAGAACACGATTGAGATCCATCGGGACATGGCAAACAAGTTGAAGGTCAAGACGGGCGATGTACTGTTAGCGGAAAGATTTCCCTGTTTGGGATTCGTATCCATTCGGCCCCAATATGTCAGGGTAACCGATGATCCACAGTGCAAATATGTCATCAGGGCCAGTGGGAACAGCTTGTGCTCTATGAATCTGGATTTCGATGGGGATACTTTGTTCCTGGCGTCCTTCTCCAACCCGGATTCCATTGAAGCTCTGCGAAGGGAAATGAAAGCTCCTAGTGAGATATGTAACAGCGCAATAGAGCGTATCAATGCTCGGAAAGTTCCAGTGCTAAAAAGCATGTCCCTAGAGGACTTCGATCTATGCAGATTTCCCAAGCCTAACAACGAAGAGCACGCGGAGCTGGTGAGGAAAGCGACCGGAGTAAAGAGTCATACCGGACCGGTAATCGCGTTAGCTTATAATCTGATGCGCATTGTGGAAAAGAATGTCCCCTATGATAGGGTAGAAGAGCACGCCAATCTCGAGCTGTTATTGGACTTTCTTGGTAATACTGTGTTCAAGCAAAAGCATGGTATCAAGTCTCTCCAAGAAGAGGCAACGGACGCTATTTGTACGGCGAATGTGGATGAAATGGTGAGGCTGGGTTTTGATAGACGGCCAAGTCAAATGCTGTGCGATCTGATCCGTAAGGAAGCGGCGAGTACAGGTATTAGAAACCTTGTGAGCTATCACGAGTTCATTAAGAAAAACGGTGGTAGCAAGATCATCAACAGGATCGTCAGGATGAAGAACAAGGTGTATTTCGCTACTCGGGCCAAGCTTGGACCGTTCAAACTGCTCGAGCATCTACAAGAGAAACCAGTAGATCTGCCAAGTTTCATGATGGCTCACGTGCTTAGATCGGAGAGGGAAAAGGTGGAAGATAAAATAGATAGGCTGAAGGCTCGGCGAATGAAAATCCATAATGTTCTGAAGAACGATAAGCTATATGCCGCTTACACGGCACTTTCGAACTATATCGATGAAATAATGCCGAGACCGGCGTAAAACACCTAGCAAAAGATAGAAATTGTTCTATAATATAAGTATAAATACAGTAATGGGAGGCTAATAAATATGGATTGGAACAAATGTACCTTTATAGGCAAGGTAAAAATGAGTCCCCAACTGACGGAGAACGCTGGAAGGAAGCAAGCTTTCTTCAAGTTTATCCTGAATGACAGGACGCAAGGAGCGAATGGTCAGTGGGTGGATAGACCCATGGACATTGACGTTTTCGCGCGAGATAAGAAAGCGGAGCTTGTTGAGAAATATGTGAAAGACGGTCAAGAATTGACCATTGAATGTAAATATGTGAACTGGGAAGCCGATGGGGCGCTGAAACACGCATTTCAATTGCTAAATGTGTCTTTCGGATTTAAACCAAGAGCGGCTGGTCCACAACCAGTTGCACAATCTGCACCGCCTCTGTAATATAAAGGCGGCACGTTAACCCTCCTCTCTTTCAAAGGGCGCTCTAGTCTTGACGATTCCTAGGGCGCCCGAACTTTTTTAAGAGGGGAAAAAGTCATGCTTGTATTCTTATCTAGTTTACGGGCTGAGCCGAGGAGTGGATACATGTATCTTAGACTAATTGACAAGGGCAATTTTGTATCACCCATCCTCTACATTCATGCTGACGAAGAAGAGTTCATGGGTGAAGTAAAGAGGTGGAAAGAAAACATGCTACAATGGA
>Ga0315542_1001655_pt1 | contig 13824 bp, 14 predicted proteins | sample SalMarSW160120MG_FD_202541 | JGI IMG/M metagenome (GOLD analysis project Ga0315542, IMG submission 202541) | Salt marsh sediment microbial communities from the Plum Island Ecosystem LTER, Massachusetts, United States - Salt Marsh Sediment SW1601-20 ...
ACTCTAACTGGAAATGTGGTTGTGAAGACCGACAGAGAGTTTGAGTGTAACCGTGTTGTTCTAAAGGTTGTCAGTAAAGAGCGCACTGAAGTTGGTTCTGGTGATAATCGTCATACTGATGAGAAGAGACTTGTTTCCAGAGTCTTCAGAATTAGTGAAGGAAGACTCATACAAGAAGGAACTACTTCATTCCCATTCTCTTACAACGTACCCAAGGGTCTTCCACCAACCTTCAAAGGATACTATGGATACATTGAACATACAGTAGAAGGAGTGGTTGAAGTAGATTGGGCAATTGATCCAAAAATGAAATGTGAATTTCGAGTCATCCAGCATAGGCCACCATATTTACCAGAGATTATTGACGAAAAGATAATTTCAAAATGTAATGAAGGGTTGCATGTACAACTCAATGAAAATTGTATCCGTATAGATTCGGGAATTACTGTCAGATTCAAAGTTGATGATAGAAAACGCATGCAAGGAGTCAGATTAGAGATTCGAAAACGAGAGGATGCAAAGTGTGGTTGGAGAGATGTTGACAATTCTAGAACCATACGGAGAAAATATCACGAACTTAATCCTGATGATTGGGGAAGATGGAAAGAAATACAGATAGGAGAAGATTGGCAATACCATATACCATTCAAATCGCTACTATTTCATGTATCATATCATCTCAAGGTTACTCTAGAAATAGGATGGGACATGGATCCAGAAATTATTATTCCACTGATCATCTCGGATTGTGCACCAAAGAGTGATGTCTTAGATGAAATAGCATTAGAACTCGGATTGGATGATTGGTAAATTGTTAATCGAACATAGATTTTCAAAATAGGATAGCCCAACAAACATAATTAACCTGAGAATATCGCTTATTCTGACGTGAGGCGTTTCTATGGTTAGACAAATTGCTCTAGATTTTATCTTTAAACAGACAAAGACCAAACTTGTTCCTGATAAGGATGAAATTGCTCAAGCAATGGCTTTCATTCTTGCTGAATCCAATAGGAAAGGTAAGGCGAAATTAAAATTCGTGACACCCATCACTATTCCATTCTGGATTGTTCAGACTTCTGATACGAATTCGATTGTTCTATCATCCATTGGAGAGTCATCTGTTGCCATAGAACTAAGTGAGGATACTGCTACCGGACCAGTAAGAAGGATACTCAGTACAGAGATTGCTAGATTCGAAGATATCCCTGCAGGCGTAGACAAAGCACTCCCATTGTTGAAGACTATTGAACCAAAAGTGTATCAACTCAGGAATATCCAAGAGCCGGATCTCTTTATCGCGCATGGATCCAAGTATGTAGATGTCGATCCAAATGAGAAGCTCAACAGTCTTGAATTCAAAATCGACTCGCAGTTGGCCCTCACAATCAGTCAAAATTTTCAAGAGACACTCGAAGAAGCACGGCAACGCCAAAGCACGATGGTCGAGTTAGAGAAACTTACGAAGGAGCGACTCACTGACCAATTAAAAGTAATGGAAAATGTCATCGCCGCAGAGATGGCTCGTTGGGATAAGCGATTGAAAACCCAAGAAGAAACATCGGGTTTCAGGGTAGAGAAACTGCAGACCAGAATGGGCGATAAAATATACCAATTAAAGGATAAGCATCAGAAAGACCGAAGAGCATTGCTTGCTCAGTTCACAAGAGAAACAGTGGAGATTGAGCGGTTCTTCAACCGAGTCCTTGAAGATATTAAGACTACGAGAGAAGAACTTGCTAAGTTAGAACTCGAAGATGCTATTGCAAAATACCGAGCTCTTGTGGATGATCTTGGAGATTTTGTACCGACCTATACTGACGTTATCGACTCAATAGAGGATATAGCTATTGCATCAACACTAAGTGCGGGAGACCTCGATGATAAGCTAGCTGAGGAAATTCGTGCTGAGGAAGAATCCGTTACAACTCAAACCCGTGAACTGCAGGAAAAACTTGAGGGAATGAGAGAGGAACGAGATGCTAAAGAGAATGAATTCAAATCTATCAAGAGCAAAGTTATTGCATCGATTGATAGTATGGATGGGTTAGTTGAGAAACGAGTTGAAGAACTCACTCATGAATTGCAATCAGTCCAGAGATTGACATTGGAAAACGACTCAATTAAAGGATTAGCTCCACTTACCTTAGTTCACATCAAAGTGTGGGTAGCTACTTACAATGTCGGAAAACCAATAGTCTTCACGCCTATTATTTTACCAGAGGATAGAATTAAACTTCCATTCAAACATCAACCTATCGACGAAAAGCTAGAGGTATACATAAGAAAACTCGTTGATAAACAACTAAAGGATAGTGCTTCATTCAAGTCTTCCTTCAGACAAGCTTGTGATGACGGAAACATTCTGAAAGACCCTGAATCTATAAACTCATTCCTGATGGGAATGAAAGATATCTGGACTAGGCAACTTTTGAAGGAAGGAGTTCGCGAAAAACTTGAGCCATTGTACACGATGCTGGTAGGTAGATGTCCAGAGTGTAAGGCAGAAATCACTCAAAACTCCAAGTTCTGCCCAGAATGTGGGAAGACCCTCAAGTAGAGGTGAAGTCCTCATCAAAAAATTGTTGGAGGGGCAACGTTACCCCATATTGCGGTACGTACTTTGAATTACATTCAGTCCTAGGCGGAAAACTAGGATGTTTCAACATTGAATACAAAATACGCATTGGGGTCTGCTCAACGAAAATGTGTACTTGAGCACTGCTTGCCAAAGCTGGTCCGATGACAGGCTGACTATAGGATCCAATCGGTTGGCGTGTTGAAATCAGAGTGACTAATTCATTCGTGAGAGTGGTCGATAGTAACCTTGCAGCCATATGGGTGACTTGTTGTGCTCTCGCAGCATCATAACCCTCTCCAACAAATAGGTCTGGCAATCCGGGCAGGATAAGTAATTTTGCCGGAAATCGTTCTAGAAAATCATCAAGATGGTTGATAACAAGGTCATACGTCTGTGATGAATTAAATGCTCGAGAAACGAAAATATTGTCTAGTACGGTTTCTATCTCAAGGTCGTATCCAGATGCATAATCATTGAGTTTTACAATGTCAATCACATTTGAACTATCTATCACAATGACTGGAGATTCAAATCCTCCACGCTCTTTTGAGACCTGAGCCCAAACAGCGGCTCTCAGCAAATCATCCTGAAATACCGAATCACCATAAAATAGGTGCATCAAACCATGTTCGTATCCACCACCGAGTAGTTTGTCAAGAGACTGTACTCCCGTCCCTGAAATAGTATAAGCAAGTGTGTCAGCAGTTTCAAAGCGGCTATGTGATTTCATCTTGGATCTCCGGAATGTAATACCAAGATAGAAACACTCTATGGCCTAGTGTAATTCGGAATCGATTCTGGACACAATAGGATATGAAATTCTATCAAACCGTGACAGATTGCTTCTAAGGACCTTGAAAATTATATGACCTTAAATTGTAAGGATGGTTTTCAACTCGGATTAATTATAGATAATTCTTAGATGGATAGACATTGAGAAAGCCATATAAATTTACTATTGTTAATAATTTCTGTCCGCTTTTAAGTAGGATGACGAAAATGCCACACACTGGAATTATTGATGAAACATTAGATGGAGAACAAGAACTTCTAATGCGAGCAAGACTACATATGAAAGGGGGTCTTGATCGATTCTCACAAGGCATGACCGCTGATGCGATAGCTGCATTCTATGATGCAGTATCCTCAGCTATGCAGAGGTATATCATCATAAATGATATCCTAACTAATGACGTAGATATATCAAAGGATTTTGAGCTTTTCAAGATACTCTTGAGGTTAGGAGTCTTCAATGATTCAACAACGCTAGATGATTTTGATTTCTTAGATCAGACTCTAGAGGATGCTTTTGAGAACGGGTTAGAAACCTTTGATGAGACCAGTTTTCTTGAGATATGTGAAAGCTTACTCATTCAACTAGGCATCATCAAAGAGGGGGAAATGATATCGTAATAACTTCTACTTATCAGTGGCAGTAGCAATGACATCAATTATAGGACCGTATACCAAACCCATGAACCAACCCAACCAATCAAGAGGAAGAGTATCGGATAGAAGCAATGTTGCGGATGAAACAATTAGACCGATTATCAAACCTCTAACGATTGCATTAACGTAGTTTATTTCTTTCTCACTCTCAATTATGGTTACATGTCCAGCGAAGCCGACCATCAATCCCATGATGACTCGATTGTACCACACTGCTGTTAGGTATATCACATTTGAATACTGACCAGGAATCCTCGCTCCGACTCCGATGATGCACAGTACTCCTAGTAAAGCACCAACTACAACAGCGATACCAAGACGTCTATAGCTTGTCATTTCGTTTTCTCCAGTACGTACGTTATGTATCACTTCATTAAAACTATGTGCAATGGATAGGATGACTTCATTATCTGGATTATTTGATTCACAGTATATCAAGGAATGTAACGAAGCAGTAGGTTGTTCATCATGAAACATTCAGTATAAAGATCCCATAGCGATTGGTCTTCTGGACACTGAGGTATCAGTATCTCAAGTAATCCTATGGTTTCTGAGTAGTTCTTTCGTTTGAAGAAGTATCGTACCAATTGATTGAGAACGTGAGGTTCGATGGATCCCAACTCCATAGCCATTCGATATGCCCGTTCAGATTCGATATCATCACCAAGTTGTGCCAGTAAGTCGCCCCAGATTGACCAGGTCCAAGATATGCTGGAATCTAAATCCAGAGATCTCTCAATAGCATCCTGAGCATCCACATACCGACCAGTCATCAGGTAAACTAGAGCCATAGAGTTCCACATAGTTGGGTTTTGAGGTTCTAACATCATGGCCCGAAGGCATGCGTATTCCGGAGCGATACCATCCGAAATCGATAGTTTTTGGCTTTCAAGATGATTTAATGTGACAATCTGCATTGCTGCATGTAGGTGACTTAGTATACTCTCTTCTTCTGTTTCAGACCCAGACATTGGCTCCACCTCCAACTACAATCGATTCATCAAGGACCGTCATAGTAGATTCTTGCTAACTCTATGCGGGGCATGAGTTCATCACCTGAATATCGTGGTCGTCTGATCCTCGCCGGTCGATCTTTGCTTTTCATTTTCTCGGGCTTCATTTTTCATCATGCATCCTGCAGCAGCTCAATTCAACACTGCTTGCAAGTAATAGTATGTAACAAATGAATACAGTTTTTTCTAAAGTCCCAGATACTAAATATGAAGGCCTTGCCATCTAAAAGTAATGAGATTTGCTGACGAAGTTACTAAAATCGATTTATGGGTGCTTTATTCTTCAAAATGTAAGAGTATGGTGGACTTCTAATATGGTCAAAGACTCACTTTGCAGGAAAAGTGTCCATTTTCAGACAATACGTCATTTGTGATTTCAAGTGAGTTCATTCAGAAATTCAGAGATTCTAGCAAGAGCTGATTTAAGATGCTCGGATTCTGTTCCGAAACCAATCCGCAAGTAACCTGGAACTTTGAAATGTTCACCAGGTGAAATTAGGACACTCTTCTCCTTCATGAGTCGAACAACTAAATCGTAAGAGGAGATACCAGTATTCTGTTTGATGAAACAGATTGCTGCAGCAGAGGGTGGAACATACTCAAGGACATCCGAATGGGAATCGAGCCACTTCTTCATAATCGCCCAATTATTACGAATGACTTCACGAGTGCGTTTCTCAATCTTGGCTTGTACAGTGGGATTAAGTGCAAAAGTAGCCATCCAATCACTGGCCGTCGAGGGGCTGATAGTAGTATAGTCGGAATATGTCCATAGTTCTTTTGCTACCTGTTCAGTAGGACAGACAGTCCAACCTATTCGGAGGCCAGGCAAGCCATATGCTTTCGAAAGGCTGGATGTGATGAGTGTCTTCTCGTAAATCCCATTGACAGAGGGAGCTTTTTCTGCTTGAAGCTCAGCTCCGCGATAGATCTCATCAGCAACTAACCAAGCATCGTTATCTTCTGCGATATCAGCAATTGCTTTCAAATCACTAGCACTAATGATTGCACCAGTTGGATTGTTGGGATTGCAAATGGCAATTGCGCTGGTCTTCTTGGTCACCACAGATTTCAGCTGTTCGATGTCGGGAGCCCATTTACCCTCTGTCATACGGAGATTGAAGTTCTTGATATCTACGCCCATATTCATCCAGATACCACCAATCTGCATGTAATTTGGTACCATGAAGACAAACTCACGTTTGTCAGGATGCTCTTGGATTAGCCACCAACTGACTAGGAAGTTGGATTCTGCTCCACCATTTGTTGCCATGATGTGGTTTGCAGTAGTACCGGGATAATAGTGTGATATTGCTTCACGCAATGGGACCGTGCCGTTTGTTTGAGAGTAACCCAACTGCATGTTCAGAAGTTGTTCTCTCAATTCAGGAGTATCAAGTAACTCTTTGATCCTTAGTGGCTCAACACCACTCTCGCTCAGGTTGAACTGGACCTGATGTTCATTTTCAGATTGCATTCTCTCAAGTTCGAACGGTTTTAATTTCATGGCTGAAGGCTCCAGTAACTACTGAAAATAAGAAGAGAACCTGTATATGAAATCTACTTTAGATGCTAGTTTGATTCTTCGGAATCTGATTCCTCAGGAGCAAGAATCGGAATAACATACGTCTGGATGTACCCGGTGTCAGCGTCGTATGACGAACGCTTCAGTGAGCTAGCAAACATTCGGTCGAGTGGTACATCGTCAAACGAACATGTAAGAATATTGAGCTGAGCACCAGTCTGGGTGATGTATAGGGTAGCCGTTTCAACGGTTCCTGAGCGCTCAAGCCTACTAATACCTTCCATAATCTCTTCTGCTAACTCCACGGCAGCGGTATACATAGCATCCTTCTCAGGTGATGGCCTCATATCCTGAATCATGAACTCCATGATTCGAGAATCGACATTTACCTCCATAGCCTTGAGTATTGCACAGGTAGTATAAAATCACCCAGAAAATCAGAAAAACAAACAAAAATAGAAGAGGTAAACCCCATAGGGCTGACCTAATTATTATTTAGAAGTCGCCTTCTTCCTCGACGGTCTTCTTCACGCCAGTACAGATGGACGAGTAGTTCGTGAGCTTCCATTGCCCCTGCGAGTTAACTCTCAAATGCACTGGTGTGGCTAAATCTTTGCCACCACTCTGTATGAAAATCTTCACGCCCTTGGCTTGCTTCTCCTTTTTGACTACAGTCATCGTTAGAGAATTTTTACTGAACTTGTATTTGTTAGTGTTCGTACCTCCAACATAAGAGCGAGCAATGTTCGCATTTTTCTTGAACTGACCAATGTAGTACTTTGCGCTTTTACCGAGCTTCAGACCTGAAGGAGACCCACCATAGTCCATACAATCGTTCTTAGATACAACAACTGTCATCATTGCCTCCGCGAGTTTCGGATCCTTTTCGATATTCAGAGCTGCAATCAGATAATACATGATTGAGTTTTCTGGTTTTTTTGAATCCTTCTCCCATTCAGACTTAAACTTGGAAAATGATGTGATCATTGATTTCGTAATAGTAGTCATGTCAAATCACAAACGAATAATGACCCTCTTTACAAAAAAAGGTTCGGAGCATCTATTATTCATATAATATCGATGAGAACATGGTTATCTCTGACTAGACCCCAACTCAGAAACTTTAGTTGCGCCCATCTTTCGTAGGTGATTTTCCAGAAGTGTGTTAAAGAGCCAAAATACAAAATCAAAACAATCCCATGTGAAATAACAAGGATATTCTTATCATCGAACATCATGTTCGTTCGTCGGATGCCTTCCATGAAACGCGAAAGAGCGGTTTTTCCAGACTCCCAGTCTTGCACAGGGCGTTCCCAGTCTTTCAAAGTTTCTCTTACAAGTACCCGATATTCCTTATTTGTCAGAGGTCCCTGATGGTTACGCTTGAGCTCATCAAATTCTTCTAGTTCGTAGATATCTACACCAATTTCTTTGGCCATAATCTCAGCAGTCATTCGTGCTTTATTCTCACTTGAATGAACAATTCCTTCAATCTTGCTGAATACTTGTGATCTTGCTAATTCCATTGCACTAAGTATGCCTGATTCCGTAAGCTCCCAATCGCGAGGTGATTTACTAAAATCCATCTTCGGTTCTGCATGTCGAAGAAGGTAGATTGAGTTAGATATGATAGCTCGCTCCTCTTTCTTTTCGATCGCAACAGGGATATTCTCAAAGCAAATATGACTTCAAAAGGGGCGGATAACAACAAAGAACCAATTGGGTGTGGTAACTGATGATAGCAAGAGTTACCATGATTCCTCATTGACATCCGCACTATTACTATGTCTCTATGGTACTAAAGGGTTCGCATCGATGAATCTTGAGGAATTTTACGAGTCATTCCACAATTTCAATGACTGCAGATGTAAATCAGCTGGTCAAGCAAAAAGAAGAATCATAACCATTAAATTGCTTCATAGCGAATCCAATATGAAGGGGATGTAGAACGTCTAGTAATCAGAGGTCCGTAATAAGTTATCTATCAGAAATAACAAAATACTTACTTCATGGATTTGTTCTGTTAGTATTTTCAAGTGTTGTACTCTACCTGTACTTATCATACAATGGATATAGTATGACACTAAGATTCATTGTGGTATTTATCTATATTAGCGGCACAGAGATTGCAGGGGGCCTAATCAACATGATTCTTGCAGATGTTCTCTGGTCAGTCGATGGTAGATTTACAACAAATAATATATTCTATCAAGGAGTGAAAGTTGCACTTCCAAGTCAAATCTTTCTAGCCATGCTAGTCATTATTCTTCCATATCAAGGACCGTTCATCTTTATGGTTTCCACCGTTCTATATTGTATCATAATTGGCATCCTTGGAGTATATGTTGCTCGGAAACATTCTACAAAAAACACAAAAACAGAACTCAAACGGACCATTCCCATATCTATCGGAACTCGTGGTAGATGTCCGACTTGTGGAGAATCCTTCAGATACACCAGTCGAGATATATTAGATGATGGTATGGTGAGATGCCTTAGTTGTCACAAACCTTTCTTCATAGAATCTAAGGAAGAGTTGATGAAGAAAATTGGTAAATTTGAAGCTGATGATTCTGATACTAGTATGTGATGTTAAATTATACAATAAGAGATTAGACAAGTATTTCCTCATAAATCAAAAACTTTGCTGGGACTAAGCTCGTATTCTCACCACAGATTCGAATTCACTAACAATATAGATCTTATCGATTTCAACTCTTATTACAGCACATTCAGGGGAATTAACAAAGTCAGTCAATGTTGGATGGCGCTTCAAAAGGAGTGCTGCATACTTATCTCGACCATCTCCTTTTACATCCCATGCAGTCCCCACCATCGTGATTGAAGTTGTATCATTAAAATCGCTAGCTTTCACATCCCTGTTATCAACAATTAGAGTGACCCGCGGATTAGTCATAATATTCGTATATTTCAATCTCTGACGCATGGTTGCAAAAACCAATTCCTTAAGATCTTCAGTAATTGCGAAAGCTATCAGACATGAATAGGGTTCGCCATCTTTTGAAGTACCTAGAACTGCTATTTTCTGAGATGATAATACAGGATCAATATGACTTCGTACTTGAGGTGAGATTTCCATACAAATCACTCAGTGTAAAACAATGCATTTTGCAATATGAATGCTAGTACGTACCCACCCCAATGTTGATAACGATAGTTAATATACTTTGGATGGACGTGAAAGAGAAAATGAAATTCCCTCATTTAATTGCTGAGAATCTCAACAAAGAAGAGGTTGATGTTCCAAATGGACTCCCGGGGAGCCCAAAATTATTGATAGTTCCCTTTCAACGATGGCACCAAGGACTTGTAGATAGCTGGGGTCCTTTCTTGGAATCGGTTATCATTGAATATCCAAGTTTTGATTTCTATGAACTACCAACAATACGAAGAATGAATTTTGTGTACAGAAGGTTTCTTGATGGTGGAATGCGAGCAGGTATTCCGTCAAAAGAAACCAGAAGAAGAACCATCACACTCTATATTGACAAAGAGTCCTTCAAAGAATCTTTAGATATAACAACAGAAGAAACAATAATTCTCTTCTTAGTTGACTCAAATGGTGACATCATATGGAGGAATGAAGGTGGGGTTACAGAGGAGAAAGCGACTCTTCTAAGAGAAGCCATTGAAAAATATAGCAGCTCTATAAAGTAGTGATTATCTGTTTGTAGTGGGAATTGACTCTGTTATTAAAAATAAGAGATGGGGAAAATTCCCCCTCAGTGAAAATCGTTTACGCAGCTTTACTTCCAGGTGGGACATCGTCTAGCTTTACTGGCAACCATCGACCTGGTTCATCACCTTTCTCGACAGCAATAATCATACCATGACTTTCAATGCCCCCAATTTTCTTGGGCTCAAGATTAGTGAGGAATAAAGCTGTCATTCCTGCTAGCTCTTCTGGTTTATACTGATCTGCTAGTCCAGTGATAATTGTCCTCTTTTCAGTTCCAATGTCAACTTCCAGCAGAAGGAGTTTATCCTTCTTTGGAACTTTTTCGCAGGTAAGTATCTTACCCGCTCGCAAGTCAAGTTTCTTAAAGTCTTCAAATGTGATCAGTTCTTTCTTTTCCATTTCAGGTTCACCTTTTTCAGCTACTTCAGCAGCTTTGATACGGTCTCCAATAGTCTTCTTGAGGGACTCCAAAAGGTCATCATCAATCTTTGAGATAACAGGTACTGGTTGTGCAATCTCTGAACCAACTACAGGAGGTTCCAATGCATCATCGAAAGATGTAGTATGAACATCAGGACCGTGGTATCCAAGCTGCGTCCAGATGGTCTCTGCAGCATTCGGCATGATAGGGTCGATTAGTACTGTGAGAGCCTTAACTAGCGCAATGGCATTATAGAGCACCTCACCGCACTTTTCCTTGTCCTCTTTAACAAGAGCCCATGGTTGATTTGCTTGGAAGTACTCATTACCCACAGAAGCTAATCGTAGAATCTCATCTGAAACCTTCTTGAGTTCGTACTCGTTCACTGCATCAGTAATGGTCTCTATTGCAGATTCCACCTCTTTCTTCAGTGCTGGGTCGAACGTACCTTTCGGAACAGAACCATAGTTCTTCTTTGTGAAGTGAAGAGTCCGATAGATGAAATTACCAAGGGTTCCAACTAGTTCCGTATTCACCTTATCGGCAAAGGTATCCCAGCTGAAATCGAGGTCTCGTGTATGCCCTGTGAAAGACACCATATAGTAGCGCAGATAGTCAGGATCAAGTCCCTTGTCGAGATAGTCATCAAGAATCCAGACTACGTATCCTCTTCCTCGACTGAAGTTGTGCCCCTCAATCTTGACCATTCCTGAAGCAACAATGGCAGCAGGTAGATTGTATCCGCTACCCTTTAGCATTGCAGGCCAGAATAGACAATGGTGGTATACAATGTCTTGTCCGATATAATGAACCAAGCGACCATTGCCAGGGAGCCAGTATTTCTCCCACTCCTTTGGCTTATTGATTTTCTTAGCCCACTGTTCGGTGCTCGACATATAGTGTATTGGTGCATCAACCCAAACGTAGAGTGTCAGGTTTTCATCACCTGGATAAGGAATTCCCCATCCAAGATCTCGTGTAATGCACCAATCCTTGAGACCTTCATTCACCCAACCGAGAGCATAATTCTTCGCAATCTTAGTTCCATCCACATCGTTCAGATACTTCTTCAGAAAGTCTTCAAATGCTGACAATTTGAAGTAGTAGTGTGTTCGGGTGATGGTCCTTGTTGGAGACCCGCAGATTGCGCATCTCGGATTTAGAATCTCACCAGGTTCTAGATATCTTCCACACCCTTGGTCACACTCGTCACCACGAGCATCAGCATGACAATAGGGACATTCTCCGCGAACATAGCGATCAGGAAGGGAGCGACCACAATGATCACAATAGGGCGAGTCCAGTTCCTTTGGATATATGTACCCGTTCTTCTGTAGCTCCTTCACTATCTGCAGTGTTCGGTCGATGTTCTCTTTATCATCAGTAGTTCCATAGTTATCAAACTCTATATTCAACTTTGGAAATGTCTCGAGGTAGTGTTGATGGTATTTTGTATAGAGTTCCTTGGGACTGACGCCAGCAGCCTCTGCAGCGGTCACCACGGGAGTCCCGTGTGTGTCTGATCCACAGACGAAGATGACGTCCACTCGCATTTTCTTCAGGAGTCTCACAAAAACGTCTGCAGGTACATAGGTCCGAAGGTGGCCAATGTGCATCTGCCCACTAGCATATGGTAATCCGCATGTTACAAGTACTGGGTCTTTAGTGGGATAATTCTTCAGTTTTATCAACTCCTTTAGATATTGCTTGAAACCTACCTTGAACTGATTGCGGATAGTTCTGCAGAAAAGAAAGATACTCTACTCTATAGTATCCTGTCCAGGCGACCGTTGAAATACGTGTTCCGTCACTTCTTTCTCTGAGCTTATTTCCCGCCTTCAGTGAGTAGGTTAACGCATCACCGCAATCTGTGAATATAACTCTAACGATATTTCAGAATCTTAATGGTCATGGGATCTTTGTTTCTCCAATGTTCAGTTAGCGATTTAGTGAGGTCTGAAACTAGCTATGGCTAGCTAATATCAGAGTTCCTGCCCCTGATTTCTCTTTAAGCTCGTTAATCTAGATTTCTAGACATCTGAAGAAAGATGAACGAGGCAATGAATAAATCGATCATGAAGCTAAGGTTTCTGAACACCAATAGCGAAGGCTCGACGATTGCAATAACTCCAAGACCCACATAGAGCCCGAGGAGAATGGCGAATATTAGTTTGAATGACCTGTTTTCTTGTGGATTACTAAGTGAGAGTAGTAGTAAGACGATGAATGTAAATCCAGCCATGTAACTAGATATGTCCTTTACATACATGACAATCCAGAAGGATGTGAAGACGCTATCCGCAGGTACCCATCCATTTGGAACCCCTGTTAGGAGTGCAACCTGATAAGCATTCTCAACCAAATCGGAGATGAAGGTCAAACTTCCGAGAGCAAAAGCCACCTTCGCCATGAGCTCCTCTTCACCCTTTGTCAGTAAGAAGAGACCATAGAATATTGCAAGATAACCGATCATGAAGAAGTTGTCAAACACCAGACTTGCTAGTTTGATATTGATATCTTGAGCAGAAGCTGCAACAAGATCCGCGATTACATTAGCAATGGGTCTCACCTCGTAGAGGTTTCCTCCACCAGGATTGAGTAGGGTTGTAGCAGTCAACCCCAATGTCATGAGGAATCCCATAAAGATGAAGGCGGAAACTACCTTCAGTCGTGGTCCTAGAATGTCTGTCATTTCCAACACCTGCAATAAACGGGTAGAAAACGTAGGTAATCAGGACCCTTAAGCTTACCGAAAATATGGAATCATCGCACATACGATGCTTTCATTAGTAGAAATCATAGCAGTGTCCTTGATGTGAATTAGATTTGACCAATGATTGGATATCTTCGATAGAATCTGTTCCACTTGATTGGCTCTTAGAAGACAATAATCCGCCTGTCAGATATTTCACGATGAGAGACCTCCTTGATTATCCTAAAAATGATTCAGAGTTGGTCCAAGCAAAGGAGCAACTTGAAAATTACAAACCTATCCAAAAAATCTTTGAGAACCAACATTCTGAGGGTTACTGGGAGTCCAGTGATACTCCATATCTACCAAAGTACAAAGCATCATATTGGCAGCTCATGCTCTTAGGTATGTTCGGTTTAGGAAAAGACAATCCGCGGGTAGAA
>Ga0315542_1001656_pt1 | contig 13823 bp, 6 predicted proteins | sample SalMarSW160120MG_FD_202541 | JGI IMG/M metagenome (GOLD analysis project Ga0315542, IMG submission 202541) | Salt marsh sediment microbial communities from the Plum Island Ecosystem LTER, Massachusetts, United States - Salt Marsh Sediment SW1601-20 ...
TTTATTATACAGGGTTTCCAACTGAGGCAAAAAATGCATTTGATTATGCTGTATCGATCCTCGAATCGGTGCTTCCTGAAGATACCAGGCTAACGATTTTAGCAGACTGGGAGAAAATCCAGTCTGTCGGTATCCTTGGACAAACTTCAATAACCGGTTATGCAGCCGGATGGGGAATCGATGCACAGAATCCAGGAGCTTATTATCCCGTCGCTCTGGCTGAAAAAATTGCAGGAGAAAGCCTGAATGCGGATACTGTGGGCGACCTGGTATTAAGGATCAACAATTCAATGAACTGGTATATGGGAACTGACGGAGCAACCCCGCCTCAAAAATATGACCTGGTAACGGTTGTGATCCATGAAGTCTGTCATGGTCTGGGTTTTTATGACAGTATGAATAGCGACGGTACTGTAGGCTGGTGGGGAATAAATTCATTCCCGATGATCTATGATACATTTATTGAAGACGCTACACATAGAAGATTAACTGATACTTTGAGATATTCTAATTATTCAACCGATCTTTATCATGTTCTTACAGGGAATATGGTCTTTTTTAACGGACCATTGTTGAGTAAATATACAAATGGTCAAAGGGCCAGATTGTATGCTCCTTCTGTATGGGATCCCGGCTCCAGCATATCACACCTTGATGAACAGGCAACTCTTCAGGAAAACTCGCTTATGACTCCCTATATTGACCCGGGTGAAGCAATTCATAACCCTGGTAAATATACCTTATCCATACTTGGCGATCTGGGCTGGGTAAATACCCGCATTATTACTGATACCATACATGATACTGAAAAACACCTGACGCAGATAGAGCTATCAGCCAGTATCAAATCAGATACCCTTTATGACCATAACAAGGTTGGTGTTGTCTGCTCTTTTGATAAATTCGCTTCAAGCGATACAATCTATATGGTCTCTCCGAATTCTGATAATTCATACAGGGCTACTGTCAATATACCCGCATATAACTCATATCTTCAGTATTATTATTTTGTTGAGGATTGTTTTCAACGGCTCTACAGATCTCCTTCATTATATGATATTAATAAGTACAGTGTTTATGTAGGCACTGATACTATGAAACCTGTCATTACTCATATACCTGCTTTATATTACATGCAGACAGTCGATACCGTAAATCTGGATGCCACTGTTTATGATAATCTTGGCTTAGATACTGTTTATATTGAATATAAGATAAATGAAGGGCCATCTGAATACATTGGCATGAAAGCCGGTAAAAAAGATAATTACAGAGCGATAATAAATACAAAACTTCTGTCTCTTATTGGAGGTGATTCATTAAAATACAGGATTTTTGCTGTTGATACTGCGAAAGTGCCGAATACTGCTGTTTTGCCGCTAAAAGGATATTTTGCCATTGATATTGAGGCTATCTCCTCGGTAGTTAATAATTATTCAACCGATTTCTCAGATGCCGGTCCTGACTTTTTCAATATTGGATTTGATATTGACAGGTCAGCATCATTTAATAATTATGGCCTTAACACAGAGCACCCATATACGAGTCCTGAGGATAACAGCAAGAGTATCAATTCTGTTTCACTGCTAAGGCATCCGGTTAAATTTAATGAGTCAGGGATGTTAATCACCTTCAATGAGCTGGTTCTTGTCGAACCGGGAGAACCAGGTACTGTCTATGGATCGCTCGATTTTTATGATTATGTTATTGTTGAAGGTTCAAAAGATTTCGGCAGGACCTGGTTCGCACTTGCTCCGGGTTATGATTGCAGGGAATATCCTTCATGGGAAACAGCTTACGGTAGCAAAATGAGTGCAGACGGAATGAATTCAAAATTTGTCGGAACGGAAGATATGCTGAAGAAAAAGACAATTTATTATCCTCCGTCTGCCGGTATTTCAGCCGGAGATACTTTAATGATAAGGTTCAGACTCTTTTCCGATCCTTATGCAAACGGATGGGGTTGGGTTATAGAAAACCTTAAAATAGGTCCCCTCATTGATGCGGTAAGTGAAATAAATTCGGCTCCTCTTGTTGTGTACCCTAATCCGGGCAGAGGAATCATATATATAAGTTCGGGCGAGGCAGGATCAGGGACAGGTAAGCCGATGCGTTATAGTGTATTCAATTCAGCCGGCATCTGCATAATAAAAGATAAAGTTGCTGGAGATTCAGAAATGACAATTGATATATCTGGTTACCCGACGGGATTTTATATTATTATATTATATCGCGATGATGGTATTAAGAGGATAAAATACTCTCTTGTAAAATAAATTTGAAACCCCGCATCATTGGCGGGGTTTTTGCATAATTTAAAATTTTGAAATCCTTTATTGGAAAAATAAGCTAATTTTGCTTGATATTTTGAACAACTGTAAAACATCTAAAGATGAGCGTCATAAATAGTGTTTTGGGCCTTTTCCTGGGAAATAAATATGAGAGAGATTTGAAAGAAATTAATCCTTACGTGGATAAGGTGCATATCGAATTTGAAAAATTGAAAGATTTATCAAATGACAGCCTGAGAGACCAGACCGATGAAATCAGAAAGGAAATTCTTGCCAGTGTTGAAGGGTTTGAAAATGAAATAAAATCACTTAGGGCTAAATCAGAGAAAGAGGATGATGTCTATGCTAAAGAAGAGATTTACAATGCAATAGATAAAATTGAAAAGCAGATTGATGATAAACTTGAAGAAGTCCTTGATTCGTTAGTTCCACGGGCTTTTGCAGTGGTAAAAGAAACAGCGAGAAGATTCAAGGAGAACAGTACCCTGGAAGTGACGGCACGACAATTTGACAGAGATCTTGCTGCCACCCGCGAAAGCATTACTGTAAATGGCAACAAAGCTTTATGGAGTAATAAATGGATTGCCGGGGGCAATGAGATCACATGGGATATGGTTCATTACGACGTTCAGCTGATCGGAGGAGTTGCGCTTCATAAGGGCAAAATAGCAGAAATGGGTACTGGTGAAGGTAAAACCGTGGTGGCTACTCTTCCTGTGTTTCTGAATGCGCTGGCCGGGAGAGGGGTTCATATTGTTACTGTAAACGATTACCTCTCGAAACGCGACTCTGAATGGATGGGACCTATTTATGAATTTCACGGTCTTTCAGTTGATTGCATAGATAAGCACCAGCCAAACTCACCTGAAAGACGCAAAGCCTACAACGCAGACATAACTTTTGGTACCAATAATGAATTTGGATTTGACTATCTGAGGGATAACATGGCTATAAATCCTGAAGATCTTGTTCAGCGCAAGCATCACTACGCTATTGTTGATGAGGTCGACTCAGTGCTAATTGATGATGCCCGAACTCCTCTGATTATTTCGGGTCCGACTGCTAAAAGCGATACCCAGCTATTTGACGAACTCAAACCTAAGGTAGATAAACTCGTAAATGCTCAGAAAAGACTTGTTACCCAGGTTCTTGCTGATTCAAAAAAACTGATTGCCGAGAATAAAAATGACGAAGGAGGATTACTGCTCCTCAGGGCATTCAAAGGTCTTCCGAAAAATAATGCTCTGATAAAATATCTTAGTGAAGAAGGCAATAAATCACTTCTGCTTAAAACTGAGAATTTCTATATGCAGAATAACAGCAAAGAGATGCCAAAGGTAACAGATGATCTTTATTTTATCATTGACGAGAAAGCAAACTCCATTGAACTTACGGAAAAAGGTATTGACCTTATCTCAGATTCAGTTGAGGATTCCAGCTTTTTTATCCTTCCTGATGTCGGCTCGAAGATTGCAGATATTGAAAAATCGGATATTTCTGATCGTGAAAAGTTGAAAATTAAGGATGAGCTGCTGCAGGACTATTCAGTTAAGTCGGAGAGGGTTCATACCATGACCCAGTTGATTAAAGCCTGGACACTCTTTGATCGTGATACCGAATACATTGTTGTTGACAATAAGGTGAAGATAGTAGATGAGCAGACAGGACGTGTACTTGAAGGACGAAGATATTCAGACGGACTGCACCAGGCAATAGAAGCAAAAGAGAATGTTAAGGTTGAAGCTGCTACACAAACATATGCAACTATCACTCTTCAGAATTATTTCAGGATGTATCATAAGCTGGCCGGCATGACCGGTACTGCTGAAACGGAAGCAGGCGAGTTATGGGATATATATAAGCTTGATGTAGTCGTTATTCCTACAAACAGGCCTATTATAAGATTCGACAGGGAAGATCTGGTATATAAGACAAAAAGGGAGAAGTATAATGCTGTAATTGATGAGATATCTGAGATGAACCGTATCGGCCGGCCTGTACTTGTTGGTACCACTTCAGTAGAAATTTCAGAATTGCTCAGCAGGATGCTTAAGATGAAAGGTCTGAAACACAATGTTCTCAATGCCAAACTTCATCAGAGGGAAGCAGAAATAGTTGCAGAAGCAGGTAAGACGGGTACTATCACTATTGCTACGAATATGGCAGGTCGCGGAACAGATATTAAACTTACTCCTGAAGTAAGACAGGCCGGAGGACTGGCAATTGTCGGTACGGAACGACACGAATCAAGGAGAGTTGACCGCCAGCTTCGAGGGCGTTCAGGCAGACAGGGCGATCCGGGTTCTTCTCAATTCTTTGTTTCGCTCGAGGATGAACTCATGAGGCTCTTTGGATCAGAAAGGATTTCAGGCATAATGGATAAGCTCGGACTGAAAGATGGAGAGATGATTCAGCATTCGATGATAACCAAATCGATCGAAAGGGCACAGAAAAAGGTCGAAGAAAATAATTTTGGAATAAGGAAAAGACTACTCGAGTATGACGATGTTATGAACTCTCAGAGAGAGGTCATCTACAAGAAAAGACGACATGCTCTTCTGGGTGACAGACTGAGCGTCGATATTGCCAACATGATGTACGATGTCACTGAAAACATTGTAGACACCTACCATCGCGAAGGAGATTTTGAGGGATTCGATTTTGATCTGATTCGTTCATTTTCAATGGATTCTCCGGTAAGTGACCCGGATTTTAAAAGAGTAAATGCATCTGAGGTAACTGAAAAAGTTTACTCTAAAGTACTGGATACCTATAAAAGAAAAGTTGAAACAATATCAGCGCAAGCCTATCCTGTACTTAAAGATGTGTATGACAGAATGTCGCATGTATATGAAAATGTGGTGGTCCCGATCTCAGACGGAGTAAAGGTTTTCCAGGTAATAACCAATCTTAAGGCAACAGCTGAATCAGAAGGAAAGGAACTGGCAAAGGCTTATGAGAAAACTGTAGTTCTTGCCTCAATAGACGACTCATGGAAGGAGCATCTTCGCGAAATGGATGAGCTTAAACAGTCGGTCCAGAATGCAACTTATGAACAGAAGGATCCTTTGCTTATATATAAATTTGAATCATTCGAGCTGTTTAAAACGATGCTGAACAAGGTCAATAAAGATGTTGTGAGTACTCTGATGAAGGGCCATATACCAACCCAGGATCCTGAACAGGTTAAGGAAGCACAGAGAAGACGACAGGTGGATATGAGCAAGCTGAGAACATCAAAAAGCGATTTTTCACAATACAGCAGCACTGGTGGCGGCGGCGGCGGCGAAGGACCGGAAAAAAACCAGAAACCTGAACCTGTACGTGTTGATAAGAAGGTTGGAAGAAATGATCCCTGTCCATGCGGAAGTGGTAAAAAGTATAAGAATTGTCATGGCCGTCAACAGGCCGGAGAAAAGGAATTAAGGCCTAATGCATAATCAGCCCTTATTAACTTCTTCTATAGCTTTTTGTATCCTGGAATAAACTGTTCTGCTTACCGGAACAAGAGGTAACCTTAGAATATTCTGGCATATGTTAAGGATACTCAACATAGCCTTAACACCGGAAGGATTTCCATCCGCAAATAAAAGCTCAGTCATTTCAATGAAACGGAACTGAAGATCGCGTGCAGATTTAAAGTTATTTTTGAGAGCGTGACCAATAAGTTCACTTGTCTGTGCAGGAAAAGCATTTGCCAGGACTGATATGGCTCCGACACCTCCAGCAGCTATAATTGGGATTGTCATCATATCATCACCTGATATCACATTGAAATTATCGGGTTTTCCCTTAATTATTTTCATAATCTGATTAATATCTCCCGACGCTTCTTTTACTGCAACAATGTTGTCACATGCATGAGCCAGTTCAAGACATGTTTCAGAAGATATATTACATGAAGTTCTCCCGGGTACGTTATAGATTATAAGTGGCAGGGGACTGCTGGTGGCTATTGCCTTAAAATGCTGAAACAATCCTTTCTGGCTGGGTTTGTTATAATAGGGTGCAACCGACAGTATACCATCCACCCCTGTAAGATTTGAATGTCTTACGAGGTTTATTACTTCCTGTGTATTATTTCCCCCTATTCCCACTATCAGGGGGACTCTGTTGTCAATCACCTCTACAACATACGATATAAGAGCCTTCTTTTCATCTTTGGTTAATGTAGCCGGTTCCCCGGTTGTGCCCATGGCAACTATATAATTTACTCCGCCAGAAATAACATGATTTACTACACGACCCAAAGCAGCAAAATCAATGCTATAATCATTTTTAAAAGGTGTAACAATAGCTACTCCTGCGCCTCTGAATTTTTTCATCTGGGTTTTTATTATACTGTTCTGGTTTTTTCTGATTGTATCATTTCAAGATATTCCACTATCTGTGTCAGGTAATTATCAATACCTACCGGGGTTTTTATTTCCATCATAAGATCGAGTGGGCTTTTGGCATTGCCTGGTTCAAGCAGACCGACTTTAAACCCCGCATTCGATAATTCAATTATACATTGAAGAGGGAAAACCTTTTTAAAATTAACATCTATAAGTATATCGAAACGGTTATTCATAAATGATTTTGATTCTTCCGATACAGGCATATTTAATAAATTAAGTTCTCTTCTTCTTATTATGGTAAGATATCTGAGGGCTGTATACTGGTCAGGCAGGTCTTTCCCCGGATAATAACCGATTATCCTGGCCTCAATACTGCGGTCATGCATTTTATGATAAAATTTTGATAAACTTGAGAATTCATGAGTATTGGTGGCATCCCAGACTATTCCTATTTTCTTAACCTGTCCTATGTTGGAATAGTAAATTTTTCTTTTCGCTCCGGCAGCCTTTTTTGAAAGAATAAACTTGCCAATTTTAAGCCTGACATTATCAAATAATTCCATACTGCAAACCTAAGAGTTTTTTATTTAAATAACATATGCGTCCAGGTTATTCTTCACCAATTATTTTAAGGAATTCTGTTTCGCTTAATAGTTGTACACCAAGCTCATTTGCTTTCTCTTTTTTTGACTGTCCCATGTTTTCTCCTGTAAGAATAAATGAGGTATTACCTGAGACTGATGATGAATTTTTACCTCCATTTTGTTCAATGATCTCTTTATATTCGTCACGGCTGTGCCTTTTGAACACGCCTGAAATCACAATTGTTTTTCCATCAAGACTGTTACCTGTCTTACTACTTGCATTTTCTTTACCGAACTTTATACCCTTAAGCCTGAGGCGGTTGATAATCTCAATGTTTTCTTTATCAGAAAAATAATCAATAATACTCGAAGCTATTTTCGGACCTATTTCATAAATTCCTGTAATCTGCTCTATATCAGCATTGATAAGATCATCAATTGTTCTGAACTTGCCTGCAATGGTTTTTGCAACAGTCTCACCCACATGCCTGATACCCAGAGCAAAAAGTACACGTTGGTAAGGAGTGTTAACCGAATTTCTGATGCTGTTAATTATGTTAAATGCAGATTTTTCACCCAACCGTTCCAAAGGAACCAGTTGTTCTACTTTTAAATCATAGAGATCAGAAAAGTTTCTTATAAGGTTTTTGCTGAAGAGGAGGTCTACTGTTTCTTCTCCCAGACCGTCTATATCCATAGCCTTCCTGCTTATAAAATGCTCTATCCTGCCTTTTATCTGAGGCGGACAGTGAAGGTAATTCGGGCAAAAATGATTTGCTTCTCCTTCATTCTTAACCAGAGCTGTCCCGCATTCGGGGCAGGTGGCTATAAAAGAAATTTTTTTACTGTCCGCTTTTCTGAATGAATGATCGACTCCGACTATTTTTGGAATTATTTCACCTCCTTTTTCAATATAAACCATATCATTCAGATGCAGGTCAAGGAGCGCTATCTGGTCCTCATTGTGCAGCGTGGCCCGTTTAACAGTTGATCCTGAAAGAAATACTGGTTCGAGGTTAGCAACCGGGGTCACAGTTCCGGTGCGTCCAACCTGAAAAGCCACTGATAATAATTTTGTTAATGCCTGCTCAGCCTTGTATTTATATGCTATTGCCCAGCGGGGAGACTTGGCAGTGAATCCAAGCGCTTCCTGCAATCTGAGGGAATTAACCTTAATAACAGCCCCGTCAATATCGTAGGGAAGCTTCTTTCTTTCAGAATCCCACAGGGAAATGAATTTAATTACCTCATCAATGTCAGTGCATAATTTTATGCTTTCCGGAACATAGAATCCCCATTTTGACGCCTCTTTCAGATTTTCATAATGTGTTTCGCAGGGAAGATTTTCAGAAAGGAGATAATAGACCATGCATTCCAGCGACCTCGATGCTACTATCCTTGGATCGAGCATCTTAAGAGTTCCGGAGGCAGCATTTCGGGGATTGGCAAAAGGTGCAGATTCTGTTTTAAGCCGGTCTTCGTTTAACTTGTTAAAGACAGCTCTGGGCATAAGTATTTCTCCCCTTATAATAAATTCAGCTGGTATTTTATGACCTGTTACTCTATGGGGAATATTTTTTATCGTCTTAACATTAAGTGTAACATCATCGCCACTGTTACCATCTCCTCTGGTCAAAGCCCTGAACAAAATTCCGTTTCTGTAGGTAATACTTATTGAGGCGCCATCGAATTTTAATTCACATACATATTCAACTGACCCCGAAACTGCTTTTCTTATTCTGCTGTCAAATTCTCTAAGTTCCTCTTCGCTATAGGTATTTCCAAGCGAAAGCATGGGATATGTATGTTCGAACTGAACAAACTCTTTTGTAATATCACTCCCAACCCTCCTGGTAGGAGAGTCATCTGTCTGAAATTCAGGAAATATTTTTTCTAGTGTGTCTAATTCATTAATGAGAATGTCATATTCAAAATCTGATATGAGGGGCTGATTTAACACATAATAATTTTGATTATGCCTTTCAATCTCAACCCGGAGTTTTTCTATCCTTTCCTTCGCCTCGGATTTATTCAGTACCGCCATACCTCATTAAAGATGTGATAATATATTTACATTATTCAGTTCCAGACACCATCTATTTTTGATCCGCATTTATTGCACTTTCCATTTGTAATGTTGTTGACAGTGATCCTGTATCCCTGTCGCGCCACAACAACTGATTTGCACGAGGGACAAATCGTATCCGATTTCTCATTTCCCGGCATATTGCCGGTATATACATAATTTAAACCTTCTCCTTCCGCTAACCGTACAGCATTATTAAGTACATCAACAGGCGTAGGAGCCAATTGTTCAAGTTTGTACATCGGGTAGAAACGGTCGAAATGGATAGGGGTATTCTTAAACCCGTTTTCACCCAGCCACTTGCACATGTTGGCAATATCATCCTGATTATCAGTCCAGGTAGGAACTATCAGATTAGTTATTTCAAGCCATACACCCATGTCTCTGTAAACTTTGAGGGTGTCCAGAACCGGCTGTAGTTTTCCACCGGTAAGCTTAAGGTATGTACTCTCGGTAAACGCTTTCAGATCAATATTTGCAGCATCTATTACACTGCAAAGATTCTTCAGGGGTTCGGGATTTATGTAACCATTCGATTTCATTATATTTTTTACTCCTGCTTTCCTGGCAAGCGTTGCGGTATCAAAGACATACTCATAGAAAGTTACAGGTTCAGAATATGTATATGCTATTGAAGCACAGTTGCTTTTAATGGATTCTGCAACCACCTGCATAGGCTGAATGTCAAAATTTCTGGTCTTATCCGGACTTGTCTGGGAAATTGCCCAGTTCTGACAATTAAGACAAACCAGATTGCATCCTGCCGTAGCTATCGAGTATGCTCTTGACCCTGGAAGAAAATGATAAAGCGGTTTCTTCTCAACAGGGTCAATAGCTGCAGTACAGGGGTTCCCGTATGCCAGCGTATAAAGCTTTGAATTATGGACCTTCCTGTTATTGCATTTGCTTAATTCTCCTTCTTTAAGCACACATTCATTTGGACATATCCTGCACATAATTCCTCGGGCTGTCTCGTCCTGGTACATGGCAAGCTTTTTATAAATTCCTTCATTTTCAGAAGACGGTTCAGATAGAACCACCTCACGGGGAAAACAAACCAAACCGGCTGATAATGCCAGCGATCTTTTGATAAATTCCCGTTTGCTTATGTTGCATTTATTCTGCTGTATTTTGTTTTTCATGGCTTATGAAATAATCAATAAAACTACTATTTGTTACGTACTGTACCAAGCAGGAAGCCGGTAAAAATCAAAGATGCCAATATAAAAATTGAGATCCTGATTCCGAAAGCTGGAACGGCAAGTCCTGCCATAAGTATAAAACCAAATGCAGATCCTGCCAGATCGGCACTGTATGTAGCTGAGAGTGTCCCACTGTTGTCGGCTCCAGTAATTGCCCTGAATATATTACCTGTTAGCAATGCTGGCAGAAACGCTGACAGAATTAGTAAGACTATTGCTGGTAATCCACTGTTGAGAATAAGAATACCCCTGTAAATCAATCCGATGCCAACATAAAATAAAATAAGAATGATACTTTTTATCCTGAGGGAAAGAGATTCGAGGAAAAAAAGTTTTACGCCTGACCCCACTGCCAGTCCTGCCATGAGTCCAGCAAGAATTAGTCCTGTAAGCTGATACATGTTTCCTACTATCATTTGAAGGGTCAGTAATACGATAATTTCATAACCTGCAAGGGCTGATGCACTGAAATACATCATCAGGTTTCTTCTTCTGACAGTGAATCCGGGTACCGCGAAGAGAAGTATAAGTAATGCAATAGCAGGTGTCTTCTCAGTGAGATTCTTACTGAAGTTATATGCCTGAAAATGAAAGCAGGCTACAGGAAAAGCTGAACTGTTTGGTCTGACTCCGCTATCAAGAAGCGATATAAGTCTATCCGATTTATTTGCAATCAGGTCGTCTGCAAGAAAGTCTGAACTCACATAGATGTTTTGGATGTGCTTTAGATCTGCCAGACTGCAAACTGATGAAGATAATTCTTTGTCTGATGCAATGAAATAAAGCTTGTTGCCAACGATGGGTATAACGTTTTTAAATGCGGTATGCAAACCATTGTAAATTGATGAATAAAGACCCAGGGATTCTTTGTTAAAGTAGTCTTCTCCCAACCCCGGGGAACACATGAAAATACCATCTTTATTAAGCTTACTTTTAACCTCTTTGAAAAACTCAGTTGTATAGTATCTGTTCAGAAGCAAAGTCGACGGCGGAGGAATGAGGACCAGAACAACATCAAAATGTTCAGCTGTGTTTCTGATAAAGCGTATTGCATCATTGTTTTCGATGATCAGGTTCGCCGGCAACGAATCACGCGATATTGCCATCGATTTAATAAGTGCAGGATCTCTTTCTATGTAAATTATCTTTTTAACCGGATATTTAAGAATTTCATCCAGGTGGGAGCGGAGAGATCCAGATATGAGCAAAACATTTTCAGGAGAATTACTCTGCAGCATAGCATAGTGTACATCTTCCTCCCTTTCAACTACATCGTCTTTATAAATAAGAAGTCGCTGGTTATAATAAATACTTAATTCGCCCTTATACCTGCCGGTAGTAATGTTGCCATATGGTGTATCGGTTGTATCAATAACCTTAACGCCAGGGAGGATTACCTGCCTGAACAGCACATCCGGATTCAATATAATGAGAGCTGAAGAAAGCATTGCTAACAGGACCTTAATCAAGATTTTGAATTTTACACTATTTATATAGAATGTCAGCAAAGCATATGCAACTGATAGAATTATTATAAGCAGGAGCAGCTGGTATGTATTCAATAAACCGGATGTCAGAAAAGAGATTGATAATCCGGCCGCTATACCTCCAAGGGTTTCTATTGAAAAGGACTTTCCGGGAATAAAATTATTGCCTGATCTGGCTATAGTCAGGAGTTTAACGAAAGTGAATCCTGAGACGATACAAAAAGGTAAAAGCATAATAAGTGTATATATTACACTTATCATAAAGGAGGGAGTTTGTCCGGTATTCAGAAATAATCTCGACAAAAACAGGAGGAGCAGAAGAGATATCAGGGGGGATAAGGAAAAAACAAGGTTGATTTTTTTCACATCATTGAGTAACGATTTTCCGGCAAAAGAGGATCCGATAGCTGATCCGATGAGCCATGAACCAAGGAATGTACCGGTAATCAGTTCATAGCCTCCTGCAATATTCATCATTTCCCTGATAAGCAGAAGCTGTATAGAAGAACTCACGAACCCAACAATAAAGAGGTTGGTGCTTATCTCCTGCGATGTAAGATCAGGGTAATTCCTGATTTCACCAGTTCTGCCGGATTTTTTAAACATCTGGGTGAAATATGAGAAATGCCAGATCAGGTGAAATATTCCTGTTATTGCCATGCCAATTCCGAATTCAACATGCCATTTGAGAACCGTTTTTACAAAAGGGACATTCCATTTGTATGTAACCTGGAGAGCCATAAATAATCCGGCGACAACCGTAGCAATAAATGCAATGGCGAGAAGCGAATTCCAGAGTTTGCGGTGAAAATTTATTGGATAATAGCCTATCCGGTAGAAAAGGTAACTAATTAAATATAAAAGTATCGCAGTTGATCCAGTGCCAATAACATGATACATGATTATTTCCTGTTATCTTCGAGTACTAATCCATCGTAGATATATATCTCAGCATCTTTCCATCCATCCCAGCCAATACCGGCTTTATCACGTGAAGTATATCCGAGGAACTCTTCAACAGTCCAGTTGTTTTCAATAGCTACCTGTGGAAGCATGGTTCCTGCGCTGGAACCTTTCTTTATATAAATGCCATTTTTACCCAATACTATCTCATTGATATTATGGATCCTCTTAAGAGGACCGAGAACAGTTATCTCCATTTCGGTCTTTTCATATTCCTCTTTAGTTAGAGGAGAGAACCGGGGATCTTCGAAAGCCGAGGAGACAGCCGATTCACCGACGACCTTATAAAGAGGTTCCGAAGAAATAAACCTCCCGATACATCCACGCAGCTCGCCATTTATTTTAAGTGTTACAAATGCTCCGTACTGCTGCATGAGCTTTGGAGGCATATTCTTTGCTTCCGGTTCATATCTTTTATTATTATAGAGCATTGAATGGATACTGTTTTTCGCAATTTTGAAAAGAAGAGCTTTCTCCTCCTTTGAGATTGAAAATTCACTCTCATTTATCTGATTCTCTTCCGGGGCTTTTGTTTTACTAATAACTGCAATGGCATTATATCCGACTACTTCATCCTTATTTCCATAGGGAGAATCTCCGGAGTTGGAGTAATCAATAAGCCGGTACTCAAGATGGCTATCTCCTTCGGTAAGCAGGAGAAGTGTCAATCCGGATGTCCAGCCGCACATGCTTGTAACCAGTCCCTTGATATTCTTTTCAGAATTTTTCTTGATTGTATTTAAGAATGTTTTCGGATTACCTGAGATGATACTTTCAGCTGTCAGCCTGTCATTTTCGATAGCATCTTTGTAAGAAGGATAATGTGAAAAGTCGCTGCTGATTACAAACAGATTTTCAGGTTTGAAATAT
>Ga0315542_1001657_pt1 | contig 13821 bp, 11 predicted proteins | sample SalMarSW160120MG_FD_202541 | JGI IMG/M metagenome (GOLD analysis project Ga0315542, IMG submission 202541) | Salt marsh sediment microbial communities from the Plum Island Ecosystem LTER, Massachusetts, United States - Salt Marsh Sediment SW1601-20 ...
AACACCTCATTGCGGAGGGCACCCAGCGCGGGAACAAACGCGAATGCCCCGAACCCCGACAGAGCGGCGGCAACGATGAGCAGTCCCGGTTCCTCCAAACGAAACATGCCGACACCCCCAACGCCGGCCGACAAGAGCGCCACCACCGCCGTTGGACGGCGCCCCCAGACATCGGCGAGACGGCCACCGACCAGAAACCCGATTCCTCCAACCGTTCCCCCTACCGCAAGGACCAGTACCGCAGCACCGGTGGGCAATCCGATGTTGTCGACGAGACGTTCCATAGCGAAGGACGACGCGACGGCCGAGAAGGCGGCAGCGAGGAACGACAACACGGCGATCGGCCAGAATCGTCGGCGGGCCGAACCCACCATCGGCTCCCAGAGGGCGGATCGCGGAGCTCCGATCTCGAAAAGGGGGCTTTCCCCCACTCGCCTAATCAGCGCCGGGAGCACGGCAAGACCGGCCAGGGTGAGTGCAAACAGAACGCGCCACATCCCTGGTCCCAGATCGTTGATAGGCACGATGACGAGCGCCGATCCCGCCCCGAAGCTCGCTGCCGCCCCGAAGATGGCGATGCCATAGGCACGCAAGCCCGGTTGCAGGACTTCGGCCAGCATGACCATCGCGACGACAGACATCGCCGATCCGGCCATCCTGACGATCGACTGCCACATCGTGAACAGCACCGCCGAACTGGACGTTGCAGTGGCCGCGCTGGCCAGCACCATGACCGTGTACGACACCAGCAAGATCCTGCGCCTGCCGCCACGATCGCCGAAGAGGGAAAGCACCACCGCGGCGATCGCTCCCATACGGGTGATGGCGAGCAGCAGGCTCATCTGCGCTGCCGACTCGCCAAGTGACTGGCGAATGAACGGCACGTTGTTCGATGCCTGAGCAAACGCGTAGCCCTGGACATAGGCCATGACCGACGTCAGTACGACAATCCTCACGTCCGAGCGCACCGGGGGAACCGGTGGCCGGATGAATCGGGGAAGTCTCACACCACGAGCGGTCATCGGCGCGCAGCGTAGCCTTGGCAGCCAACAGCGCCCAGCTCACAGCGAGGGACGACGGTCAGCTGTCGGCTGTCTTCTCTGGATACGGGCACAGGTCGGCGAGTTCACAGTCAGGGCAGTCGGGCCGCCTTGCCATGCACACATCCCGACCGTACTGGATGAGACGCATCGACAGCCCCGCCCAGGCAGACTCCGGGAACAGCTCCCTGAGGTCCTGTTCGATCTTGTTCGGATCCTTCTGGGTCGTGAAACCAAGACGGTTCGAGAGCCGTTTCACATGTGTGTCGACGGCGATCGCCGGCCGGCCGAACGCCTCAGCGAGTACCACACTCGCCGTCTTGCGGCCAACACCCGGCAGGGTCACGAGCTGATCCATATCGGAGGGCACGACCCCTGAGAACTGCTCCGTGAGTGCGTGCGACAGCCCGATGATCGCCTTGGTCTTCTGCCTGAAGAACCCGGTCGCGAACACGATCTCTTCGACGTCTTCGGGGTTCGCGTTGCCGAGATCCTCGGGAGTTGGGTACGCGGCGAAGAGAACAGGCGTGACCCTGTTCACGGTGTCATCGGTGGTTTGGGCCGACAGCACCGTCGACACGAGCAGCTGCCACGGGTCTGCGTAGTGGAGCGCCGTCCTAATCGACGGGTACCGGCGTTCGAGACGTTCGAGGATTTCGGAGGCACGCGCGTCCACGTGGCGATCGTAGCCGGGTCCCCCGCGGCCAGTGCTCCGCCCGTTGGTGATGTGCAGGGCGAGGCAGGGGCGTCGATGGCAAGGACGCAGCAAGCGGTGTCATCTCGCCGCCCTTCCCCAAGCGTTGGCGGTCGGGGCACTAGCATCGCTCGACATGGATCTGAGAGCCGTCATCATCGAACAAGGCCGCATCAAGGGTGACCTGCTCATGGTCGACACCTTCCTCAACCACAAGGTCGACACATCAGTGATGGATGGCATCGGCTCGGATCTCGCTGCAAGCCTGGCGCCACACTCGCCGGACCTCGTCCTGACCGCCGAAGCAAGCGGAATCCCGCCGGCTCAGGCCGCCGCCACCCACATGGGGTTGCCGTTCATCTATGCGAAGAAGTTCGTCGGCGATCCACGGCCGAACTCGTTCGGACGCACGGTGTCCTCACCAACCAAAGGCATGGAGTACCGAGTGGAAGTCGCAAACCACCTCCTTGGACCGGGCGTCAGAGTCGCGGTCGTCGACGACTTCCTGGCACGGGGACGCACTGCCGAGGCTTTGGGCGAGATCGTCGAGGACGCCGGAGGTGTCGTCGTCGCCGCCGGATTCGTCATCGAGAAGGAATCCTTCGGCGGAAGAGAGCTGCTCTCTCGCCACGGCTGGCCTATCGTCTCACTCGTCACGATCGGGTCACTCGACAACAACACAATCGAATTCGTCGACTGATGGCCGCACACCGGCGACAACTCACAGCGTATGCCGCCCTCGTGACAGCCGCCGTTCTCTTTGGTGCGACGTTCGTTGTCATCAAGAACGCTGTCACGCTCATCCCCCCGCTGGCGTTCGTTGGATGGCGCTTTCTCATCGGCGCGATCGCCCTCTTCCTTCTCGCCGTGCCCAAGGGCCGCAGGCTGTGGCGGGATGGAGTACTCGCAGGCGCCGTCCTGTTTGCCGGCTACGCACTTCAGACGGAAGGGCTCGCGAGGACCAGTGCCGCCAACTCCGGGTTGATCACGGGCCTATACGTTGTGTTCACACCGATGATCGCTGCGCTCGTGGCACGGGTCAGGGTTTCGGGGTGGGCCATCTCGGGCACGGGCATCGCGTTCGTCGGGCTGGCGCTGCTCACGATCCGAGAGGGAATGCGCTTCGACGACGGCGACCTGCTCACGGTCGCGTGCGCGGTCGCTTTCGCCGCTCACATCGTGATCCTGTCGAGGGTTGCAGCGCGCCATCCCGTCGTCCCTTTCACCACAGTGCAGTTGCTGACCACTTCGGCACTCGCGTTGGGTCTCTCTTGGATCACTGAAGACCTCCCGCTGCCAACGACCGATGTCCTCCCGGCGCTGCTGATGACCGGGCTGATCGTGACTGCGGGTGCGTTCCTCATGCAGGTCTGGTCACAGACGATCATCGGACCGTCGCGGACTGCGGTCATCCTCACGATCGAACCCGTGTCGGCGACGGTCTTCGCTGCGGTGTTGCTCGCCGAGTATCTGACCCCTCAACGATGGGCAGGGGCAGCGTTGATCCTGGCCGGCATCTACCTGGTGCTTGCCAAGACCCGAGAGAGTGACCCGATCCCCGCAGCCGAGGCGATCACACCCGCTCATTGAGGCGACGAAGCGCCTCGTCCAGCTCCTGTTCCCTCTGCAAGTGACGGATACCCCTGGCCACCATCCGCATCGCGGCGAGAAGCAGGAACAGGAATACCACGAGCACGAGAAGCATCTCCAGTCCGCCCAGGTACGAAGCCTGACAGGACTCGAGCCCGTGTGGACACACGCCGTAGCCGGTTCCCCCGCCTGCGAGGTTGTACAGGATGACCAGCGGAACGAGCGCGACGGCGAGCGCAGCGGCAAACAGCAACGCCATGAGAACACGGAGCCACAACACGCCCATAGGGTACCCGCGCCTGGGAACCCTCCCGGTACAATCCCATCGGTGGAGTTCTACCGCGAGTCGTTCACTGATGAAGAAGCCCGCGTGCTTTCGCGCTTCTTCACGAACGTCAACAGTCCCGTCTTCGCCCTGATCAACCTGCCCGAAGTCGTCAAGGGTGCGCTCTTCGCCCGGTACAGCCGGAGCGGCAAGTCGCTTCGCAGGCTCTTCCTCGACGAATTCCTCAACGATGCCGACACGGGGATCGAATCCATCGCCCAGCGCATCGACAGCGACCCTCTGTACAGCCTGAGGAAAGCCGAGGGCCTGTACGACAGGGTGTTCTTCGAGTTCGGTGACGACTCCGTCGCTCAGCTGGGCGGCGCACACATCGCATGCGAACAGGCCTCCAACGTGTTGACGAAGGTGCTCGAACGTGGCCGGCTCGCGTCGTACCTCGAGCAGAGCACCCGGTACATCTACTACGACGTCAAGTACGGAGACCGGTACCGATACATGACCCCCCCTGAAATCGAGGCGGTGGGACTCGGCGATCGTCACCGAGCGACCATGGATCTTCTGTTCGACACCTACTCGCGGATCGTTCACGCGATGACCGACGAGTACTCCCGTCGATACCCGAAGCAAGAAACGGACTCCAAGCGGGTCTGGACGGCAACGATCAGAGCAAAAGCGTGTGACCTGGCTCGCGGCCTGCTGCCGGCCTCGACGCTCTCAAACGTCGGGATCTTCGCGTCCGGCCAAGCGTACGAGACGGCGCTCATGAGAATGCAGGCACACCCACTGGCCGAGGTCAATGAGTACGGAACGCTCATGCTCGCCGAGCTTCGCAAGGTGATCCCGTCCTTCTTGAAGAGAGTCGACATCCCCGAACGGGGCGGTGCATGGAGTGCCTACTTGGCGGACACTCGAACCGCCGTGCGGGCCATCGCCGATCAAATCGCCGCTCCCGCCACGGCTCAGCCGCTCGTCGCTCTCACAGACTGGGATCCCGACGCAGAGGCGAAAGTCGTGGCATCGGCCCTCTACCCACACACGTCGCTTCCCGACGCTCAGCTACTCGCCATCGCCAGTGCCATGCCGGCCGAAGAGCAGGCTTCTGTTATCCGTGCAATGGTGGGCAAGCGTGCAAACCGCCGTCACCGTCCCGGTCGGGCGATGGAGCGGCCCACATACCGTTTCGATGTTCTGTGCGACTACGGGGCGTTCCGGGATCTTCAGCGACATCGGATGCTGACCATCGAATGGCAGGAGCTCACCACCACCCACGGATACGGGATTCCGGACGACGTCGCCGGCACCGACCTCGAGAATGCCTGGTCAACCGCAATGTCTGCCGCAGGCGAGTTCTTCGACGAGGTGGCCTCCGCGACGTCCTCGACGGTCGCGCAGTATGTGGTGCCGTTCGGGTACAGGATCCGATTTGCCGTCGAGATGAACGCACGCGAGGCGTTCCATCTGATCGAGCTTCGTAGCCAGCCCGCCGGCCACGCGGGCTATCGGAAGGTTGCCCAGGAAATGCACCGGCTCATCCGTGACGTGGCGGGGCACCGGCTGATCGCCGATGCCATGTCCCACGTCAGCTACGCAGACACGGACCTGGAGCGCCTGGAGGCCGAACGGCGGGTCGAGAAGAAACGTTCCACGTAGCCGAACGCCTGTCCGGAGCGCCTAGCCCTTGAGAGGAATCCTCAACACCAGCTTGTCATCTTCGACGGTCCACGTGGCGGCCCCAACCAACGCGAAGTCCGTGTAGTCACGCTCGGCCTGCTGGATCAGCGCCGTCCGTTCAGGTCCGGCCACGGGAGGAAGGCCCCGCGCCTTGACGGCCAGCGCCCTCTCTTTGAATCGGTTGATGAACTGGTCGACGTCGAACTCCGCCATGCCTACCTCCTTGCAGGAGAGGGTACCGCAGACGGTGCGCCAACTCCGTCCAGCAGACCTTGGTGGTCGGGGCACTAGCCTTGCCTGGTGCTCCACAAGCGGCTGCTCATCGTCACCGGGAAAGGCGGAGTGGGCAAATCCGCGCTCGTCGCAGCGCTTGCGCTCCGGGCCGCCCTCGACGGAAAACGTGTCCTCGCGATGGCCATGACTGAAGACTCGGGACTTGCCGTTCATCTTGGCATGGAACGACTCACCTACCGTCCCCGGCCGATTCGATCCGGCCTCGACGCAATGGTGATCGAGCGCCCCGCGGCGCTCAACGAGTACCTCGAGGTTCAGATCGGCATACCGAAGATCGCCCAGCTCGGGCCGGCTGCCCGTGCGTTCGACGCCCTCGCTTCGACCGCCCCCGGAATTCGTGAAGTGATCACGATCGGAAAGGTGCTCTACGAGGCGAGAAAGGGCACGTGGGATCTGATCGTCGCCGATGGTCCCCCAACCGGCCAGATCGTCTCGCATCTGAAGGCACCGACGACCGTCGCGCACCTCGTCGGGGCGGGGCGTGTTCTGGATCAGACGGGCTGGATGATTCGACTCCTCCGTGACCAGGCCGCCACGGGCCTGGTCGTCGTGACGATGCCGGAGGAACTCCCGGTCACAGAGACACTGGAAAGCCTCGACACCATCAGTTCCGACAGCTTGATCTCCATCGAACCCATCGTCATCAACCGCACACTCGATCCCTTGGAAGGGGCACTGAACAGACTGCGCAAGGGACCGGCCAAGCAAGCGGCCCTGCTGCACAGAGCTTTGTATGAAGAACAGCAGCGCTGGATCAGTCAGCTGCCCCCCGGACCCCATATCCCATACCTCTTCGGACTGCACACCCCGCCCGAAGTGTCAGCCCGAATCGCCGATCTGTGGAGACCATCGTGACCGCCACCACGATCCTGGTCACCGGTGGCGGCGGAGTCGGCAAAACCACCCTCTCCGCCGGACTGGCTCTTGCCGCCGCGCGATCTGGCAACAGAACCCTCGTGCTGACCGTCGATCCTGCGAAGCGCCTCGCCACGGCCCTCGGACTCGAGGGACTCGGCTCTGAACCCACCCCGCTCGTCGAGGGCCTCTCTGGTGCCATGCTGGACGCGGCACATTCGTGGAACGAAATCGCGAAGCGCTACGCCCCTCCCGACGTCGGGTCCCGTCTGACATCCAACCCGTTCTTCGAGGCCGCCACTCAGCACTTCCCGGCATCGCAGTCGTTCGCTGCGGCCGAAGAGATGACCATCCACATCGACAGCGGCATCTGGGATGTGATCGTTGTGGACACGCCTCCCTCGGGTGGCGGCATCGAGTTCTTCACCTCTCCGGCCAGAATGCGCTCGCTGATAGGCGGAAGGCTCCTCAAGTGGCTCACTGGTGGCTCGCTGCCGGGCCGCCGGCTGTTCTACCAGTTCACTGCCAGACCCGCGTTGCGCATTGCAGACGCGGCGCTCGGCTCCGAGCTACTCGAGGCCGTAGCCGACTTCCTGATAGACCTTCGTGCCGCCTACGACGGCATCGCTCGTCGAAGCAGAGAAATCGAACGCCATTTGGCGGCGTCTCGACGGGTCGTGGTCACCACCGCAGACCCGGCGCCAATCAGCGAGGCGACCAAGTTCTTCGAGTTGGAAAACGGCACCCCTGACCTCGTTCTGTTCAACCGGGTACTTCCTGACGATTGGTATGGCGCCGTCACGGACGCGCCGGCACCGTTTGCCGAGAATCTCTCGAGATGGGGCATGGAGTCGAGGCGTCAGGCCGAGGCGCGCCACGGTTTCTCGTCTCGATGGCACGTCGACCCGGCCACGATTCCGTGGCAGCCCCACGCGCCCAATGATCCCGAGAGCCTTCTCGAGATGATCGACTCGGCGGACGGGCTGGATCTGGGCGTGCTATTGGGGTAGAGGCAGCACCCAGCTGTCTGGCTATTCAGCTGTTTGGCGGCCATGGCTGCTCCCGAAGGGAGCCCTACGTCACCGCCTTGACACCCAGCAACTCCCGCAGCTCGGCGTAAAGGGCACTCCGAGGCTCGACCCGGTACTGATCCGACAGCTTCCACACCTTCGGACCGCCGTCAGAAGTCATCTCCAGGTACACGGGGGCCGATCCCGGATGGTTGGCGAGCACCTGTTGGAGCCTCGTCACCAAGTCGGGCGAGACCTGAAGGGCAGGAACACGCAGTCGAACCGACTGGTCCGACCGCAGCTCCGGTTCGCTGACCTCGCGGGCAATCACCTTGATGTCGTCGCCTCGATGGTCCAGGTGGCCCGTGACCACGATGACGGCGTCCTCTCGAATGCTTGGCCCGGCAGCAGAGACAACCTTCGGAAAGGCGACCACCTCCACCGACCCCTCCAGGTCCTCCAGTTCGAAGAACACCATCGGTTCGCCCTTGCGAGTGAAACGTCGATTGATCGAACCGACGAGACCTCCGATCGTCACCGTCGACGAGTCCGACAGGTCCCACAGATCCGGAATCGTCGATGTCACCATCCGGTTGAGAAGATGCTCGACTCCGAGCAGAGGATGGTCGGAGATGAACAGGCCCAGCATCTCCTTCTCAAAACCAAGCCGGACCTTCTTGTCCCACTCGGCGTTCGGAATCTCGAGATGGGAAGCTTCCTCCGGAGCGGATTCCCCTCCGAACAGCGAGTACTGGCCCATCTCCTCGTTGCGGCGTCGTGTGACTGTCGCGTCGAGGATCTGCTCGAAGGAGAGCATGAGCCCCTTCCTCGTCACTCCAAGGCTGTCAAATGTGCCCGCCTTGATGAGCGACTCGATAGTCCGCCTGTTGAGTACAGACAGATCCACACGGTTGACGAAGTCGATGAAATCGCCGAACGGCCCACCTTCGCGTCTCGCTTCGAGGATCCGTTCGACCACTCCTTCACCCACATTCCGGACCGCCGACATGCCGAAGACGATCCGGCCTTCCCTCACCGAGAAGTCCAGCTCGGAGAGGTTGATGTCGGGAACGACCACCTCGATACCCTGTGTCCGACACTCGCTCAGATAGAGCGCCGTTCGGTCTTTGTCACGCTTGGTCGACGTCAACAGTGCTGCCAGATACTCGGCCGGGTAGTGGGCTTTCAGCCATGCTGTCTGATAGGCAACGAATCCGTACGCAGCACTGTGGGACTTGTTGAAGCCGTATCCAGCAAACGGTTCGACGGCGTCCCACAGTTCACGACCCAGCTGCTCTTCGTGGCCCTGCCGAACGCAACCCTCGACGAACTTGCTGCGTTCCTTGGCCATGATCGACTTGACCTTCTTGCCCATCGCCTTGCGCAGCGTGTCGGCTTCTGTCATCGAATAGCCGGCGACAGCTTGGGCGACCTGCATGACCTGTTCCTGGTACACGATGATGCCGTAGGTCGAGCGAAGAAAGGGCTCGGTTGCGGGATGGGGATACTCGACGTCCTTGCGGCTGTTCTTGCGATCGGCGTACTCGTAGTGCATGTTGGCGCCCATTGGTCCCGGCCTGAAGAGCGCGTTTACGGCGATGATGTCGTCGAACGTTTCAGGCTGGAGGGCCCTGATCAACGAGCGCATCGCCGACCCTTCCAGCTGGAACACACCGATCGTGTCGGCGGCACGGATCATCTCGAATGTCTTTGCGTCGTCCAAGGGGATTGCATCGACGTCGACCTTCGCTCCCGTCGATTGTTCGATCAGCTCCAGCGTCCTGTCGATGGTCGCCAGGTTCCGCAAGCCCAGGAAGTCCATCTTGAGCAGCCCGAGTTCCTGGACTCCGTGCATCTCGTACTGGGTGACGATCTCGGCGCCTTCGCCCTTCTGCTGGAGCGGAACGAGGTCCCACACCGGCTCCGGGGAAATGACGACCGCTGCGGCGTGAATGGAATCCTGGCGCCGCAGGCCTTCGAGTCCGCGAGCGGTTTCGATGACTTTGCGAGCGTCCTCTTCCTGCTGATAGGTGGCTCGAAGCTGAGACGCGTTCGAATAGAAGTCCCGCAGTGCCGGGTCGGCGCCCTTGCCCGGATCTTCGAGGCATTGGGTGAGCGACGCCTCGACCCCGAGGATCGCCGGAGGCATCATCTTGGCGATCCGGTCACCGAACCCGTACGAGTAGCCGAGGACGCGGGCGGAGTCCCGGAGCGCTTGGCGGCCCTTGATGGTCGAGAAGGTCACGACCTGCGCGACATGGTCGCTTCCGTACCGTTCAGCGGCGTACCGGATGACATCAGAGCGGTAGCGCTCGTCGAAATCCATGTCGATGTCGGGCATCTCCCGGCGTCCCGGATTGAGGAACCGTTCAAAGATCAGCCCGTAGCGGATCGGGTCGAGGTCGGTGATTCGCAGGCAGTAGGACACGATGGATCCCGCTGCGCTCCCTCGGCCCGGTCCCACTCTGATGCCATGCTCTCGCGCGTAACGAATGAGATCCCAGACGATGAGGAAGTAGGCCGGGAATCCCATCTCTTCGACGATCCTCAGCTCGTGCTCGATACGGTCCGCGACCTCTTCGGGTACCGGATCCCCGTAGCGTGTTCGAGCGCCTTCGTACACCAAATCCCTGAGGAAAGACACTTCGGTGGTTCCGGTGGGAACGGGGAATTGCGGCAACAGGATCTGACCGAACTCCAGCTCGACGTTGGCTCTCTCCGCGATGAGGAGGGTGTTGTCGGCAGCTCCCGGATACAGATCACTGGGGAACAAGGCTCTCATCTGGTCAGCCGACTTCAGGTAGAACTCCTGTCCCTGAAACTTGAACCGGTTGGGTTCGTCGATGGTCGCCCCTGTCTGGATACACAGCAGCACATCGTGGGCATCGGCTTCGTCTCTGCGGGTGTAGTGAGAGTCGTTGGTTGCGAGCAGCGGCGCGCCGATCCTTCTGGCAATGTCCACGAGGTCGGGAAGCACCTTGCGCTGCGCTTCGATGCCGTGATCCTGCAACTCGATGAAGAAGTTGCCTTTCCCGAAGATGTCCTGGTATCGCGCAGCCGCGGTGAGTGCGGCGTCGAAGTCCCGCTCCTGTCCCTGATTGCCCTCTTCCTGGGAGGCGTCCGGTGCAAGCATCTGGGGTACCTCACCGCCCAGACACCCGGATCCTGCGATGATCCCTTCGGCGTGCTCGGCAAGGAGATCGAAGTCCATCCTTGGCTTGTAGTAGTAGCCCTCGAGGTATGAACGGCTCACGAGCTTCATCAGGTTGCGGTACCCGGTCTCGTTCTCCGCGAGGAGCGTCAAGTGGTAGCGGATGTTCCTGTTTCGCGGAGGCCGATCGAATCGTGAACCGGGCGTGACGTACGCCTCGACACCGATGATCGGTTTGACCCCTTCGTTCTTGGCCGCCTGGTAGAAGTCGACCACCCCGTACAACACACCATGATCGGTGATCGCAACGGCAGGTTGACCATCTTCACGGGCGGCTCTGACAACGTCCCGCACGCGTGCGGCACCGTCGAGCATTGAGAACTCGGTGTGGAGATGCAGGTGAGCGAAGCCGTCCATTCCCGATGCCTAAAGAGAACTACACACGTGGGATTCACACCATACCAGCGCGGGCACCTCCGCGATCCGTGGGTAGCATGGTGGCTCAATCGAGGGCGCGGTGCTGTCGCGCTCCCGAAGAGAGCAGGTTTTCACTGACAATATGGTGGGTGGCCGCTGCAAAGACACGCCCGGCGGCAGCCCAGAGGAGGGATCAACATGCGAATCGGAATTCTCACCGGCGGCGGCGACGTCCCCGGTCTGAACCCGTGCATCAAGGCGGTCGTCGACAGAGTGAGCGACGAAGGCCACGAGGTCATCGGCATTCGCAGAGGATGGGCCGGGCTCTTGCGCTCCAACCCCGACGACCCCGAAACCATCAGTCAGTACCTCACCCCACTCAATCGGGCCAGGGTCCGGACCGTCGATCGAACCGGCGGAACCTTCCTCCACACTTCTCGAACACACCCCGGCAAGGTTCCAACATCAGAGGTACCCGACTTCCTCGCCGACCAGGCAGAGGGAGACGGCCCCCACGATTTCACAGCACACGCACTCAAAGTCATCGAATCTCAGGGCATCGATGTGCTGATCCCCATCGGCGGCGACGACACCCTCTCGTACGGCCTGCGTCTGCATGACGAGGGTGTGCCTGTCATCGCCATTCCGAAGACCATGGACAACGACGTCCACGGCACCGACTACTGCATCGGGTTCTCGACTGCAGTGACACGTGGCGTCCAGTTCATTCACAACCTCCGTACGTCCGCCGGCTCACACGAGCGCCTCGCCGTCGTCGAGCTCTTCGGACGCTACAGCGGCGAGACGTCGCTGATCACCGCATATCTCGCCGGCGTCGACAGGGCGATCATCTCCGAAGTCCCGTTTGACGTCGACAAGCTCGCTGCACTCCTCATGGAGGACCGCAGACGCAACCCGAGCAACTACGCGATGATGACCATCTCGGAAGGTGCGACGATCAAGGGCGGCGACATGGTCCTCACGGGTGAGGCCGACATGTACGGCCACCGCAAACTCGGAGGTATCGGCGCCTACACAGGAGAACTTCTGAAGCAGAAGACCGGCCTCGGGATCGTCTACCAGCAGGTTGGCTACCTCATGCGTTCGGGAAGCCCGGACTCGCTCGATCTGATGGTCGCCACCAACTACGCAGTGATGGCTGCCGACCTGGCCCTCGAGGGCGCCTCGGGCCGCATGGTTGCGCTGCGGGGGGGCACCTACACGAGCGTGCCGATTTCGGTAACCCGCGAAGGAGTCAAGCGGGTCGATGTCGAAGAGCTATATAACTCCGAGACGTACAAGCCGAAGGTCAGGCACGTTTCCGGCAAGCCGATGTTCCTGTACTGATGGACGTTCTCGGAATCCTCACCGCCGGCGGCGACTGTCCTGGACTGAACGCTGTCATCCGGGCGGTTGTCACCCGTGCGACGATCACACACGATGCCGAGGTCGTGGGCATTCTCAACGGGTGGGAAGGACTCATGCATGGCAACGTCACACCGCTAGATCGTGACGCCGTACGAGGAATCCTCCAACGCGGCGGAACCATCCTCGGATCGTCTCGCATGGATCCGTTCGTTCACGGAGACGGCTTTGCAAGCGTCGAAAAGACAGTTCGCGACAACGGTCTGGACGGTGTGATCGTGGTCGGAGGCGACGGCACGCTGGCGTCGGCTCTGCGCCTATCCCAAGAGGGCCTCAAGGTGATCGGTGTTCCCAAGACCATCGACAATGACATCGACGCCACCGACACCACGTTCGGGTTCAACACGGCCGTCGAGATCGCCACCGAGGCGATCGACCGGATCACTACCACCGCCGAAGCACACCACCGGATCATGCTGGTCGAGGTGATGGGCAGAACTCGCGGGTGGATCGCCACCTTCGCGGGCATCGCTTCGGGCGCCGACGCCATCCTGATCCCTGAGATCGAATGCAATCTCGAAGACTGCGCCGACATCATCCGGGCCAGACATCGCCGGGGACACCGCTACTCGGTTGTCGTTGTCGCCGAAGGTGTCCAACCGCCAGTTGGCGAAGCGATGCGCGGGCAGCTGGATGCATTCGGTTTCGAGCGGTTCGGGGGCGTCGCCTATCAGATCGCCCCTATCCTCGAAGAGATGACGGGATTCGAGACCAGAGTGACGGTTCTCGGCCACATCCAACGGGGTGGGACGCCCACGGCCTACGACCGGGTACTCGGGACTCGGCTCGGTGTCGGGGCGGCCGACTTTGCCGCAGAGGGTGAGTGGGGCACGATGGTGGCGCTGCGAGGACGAGACATCGTCGCTGTCACCCTCGAGGAGGCGTGCGCAAGCACGCGTGGTGTCGATGAAGCGCTCTACGACACGGCGAAGGTGTTCTTCGGATAGGCCTCGCTTCGCTCCGCGTCTTGAGTCGTGAATCGTGAGTCCCGAACGGGAGCTCTCCCTCGGGGATCCCCGTCCTTCAGACCGCTTTCATGCTGGAGACCGGAGGCCGGTCGTCGTTGCTGAGCACCGTCCCCTCCGCCGACGAGCATCAGCTCGACGCCACCTCCCCGGGCCTCGCTCGCGACCGGAGGAGACCGTTCCCCGACGGTCTCGCAGCGAGATGTGGCCAAGCCTGACTGACAACTGACGACTGACAACCGACGACTGTGAGCGAAGCCCGCCTCTTGTCGGTCCCCCCAGCGAGGCCCGCCAGGGCCGACGCGTTGGGGGGAAAGTACCGCCGGCGGCAAAGCCGCCGGGGGTAGGGGGGAAAGTAACAACTGACGACTGACAACCGACGACTGCGAGCGAAGCCCGCCTCTTGTCGGTCCCCCCAGCGAG
>Ga0315542_1001658_pt1 | contig 13818 bp, 11 predicted proteins | sample SalMarSW160120MG_FD_202541 | JGI IMG/M metagenome (GOLD analysis project Ga0315542, IMG submission 202541) | Salt marsh sediment microbial communities from the Plum Island Ecosystem LTER, Massachusetts, United States - Salt Marsh Sediment SW1601-20 ...
CCTGCACGTCGTGGTACCGCAGGAATTCGATGCTGAAGCGCACCAGCCCGTAGAACAGCAGGAAGCGCCCGAAGGTGGCCCCGGTCGGCGACGAGCGCCGCTCCAGCACCAGCAGCAGGCCGAACACCAGGAATCCCCCGGCCGAGCTGTAGAGCTGCGTGGGGTGGATGCGCTGGCCGGGGTAGAGCGCTCCGGCCGCGCAGGTCGCGGGGAAGCTGACGCCCCAGGGCAGGCTGGTCGGACGCCCGAAGCAGCAGCCGGACAGGAAGCAGCCGATACGCGTGATGCCGATACCCAGGGCGACGGCCGGGGCCATCACGTCCGCCATGGCCAGGAAGGGGATCTTCCGGCGGCGGGCCATCCACCAGACGGTGGCCGTGGCCAGCAGGATGCCGCCGTAGAGCGTCAATCCGCCGTCCCAGATGTAGAACGCGCGATACCACGGCGTGAACTGCCGCCAGTGGGTCACCACGTAGAACAGGCGCACCCCGACCAGGCTGGAGACCAGCACGGCGAAGGAGAACGCGAGCACGGTGTCCGTGCTGAGTCCGCGTCCGCGTCCCCGCCGCACGCACAGCCAGATGCCCAGGACGAAGCTGAGGTCCAGCATCAGGCCGTAGCTCTTGATGAATCCAAACAGCTCCGGATGCATGCCTATCTCCCCGCGGACCCGCCCGGCGCTTTCCGCCGGCCCGGGCGGCCGCTCAGGATTCGTACTGGCGGGCTCCCACGTTGAGCAGCAACCCCAGCAGGAACGAGGAGGCCAGCAAGTTCGATCCGCCGTAGCTGATCAGGGGCAGCGGCAGCCCCGTGACCGGCAGCAGACCCGTGGTGATGGCCACGTTGACCACGACGTGGAACGTGAAGTAGCTGGCCACTCCTATGGCCAGGTACGAGGGGAAGGGGCGCGGCGCGTGGAGCGCCAGGTCGATGGCCCGCAGGATGATCACGAGAAACAGCCCGAGCAGGATCATCGCGCCGGCGAATCCCAGCTCCTCCCCCACTACGGAGAAGATGAAGTCCGTGTGCCGCTCCGGCAGGAACGCCAGCCCCTTCTGCGTCCCCTGCAGGTACTGCGTGCCGAACAGCCCGCCCGAACCGATGGCGACCTTGGACTGGATGGCCTGGTACCCCGAGCCGAAGGCATCCCGGCTCGGTTCGAAGAAGGTCATGATCCGGGCCTGCTGGTACGGCTTCAACTTGTCCCATAGGTACGGAATGCCGATCCCGGTGGCAATGTTCCCCAGGAGGATGAGACCGCTCTCGGCGAAGCGAAAGCGCCCCTTGTAGAGCATGCCCATCAGCAGCAGCAGGTACGCCGCCCAGGGCCAGGCCTGATGCGCCACCGATTCCGAGTAGAAGCTGATGACCGCGCTGAGGATGGCCGTGCCCAGCACGATCAGGAACACTCCCGAGATGCCGTACCAGAAGATCATCCCCAGCCAGAGGGCCGGAAACACCAGGCTGGTGCCCAAATCGGGCTCGCGCAGCACCAGCAGGAAGGGAGCCGCCATCAACAGCAGCGTCAGGGCGGCGGGCGCGACCTGCTGGCGGCGGTCGTGGTAGCGGCTCAGCACGCTGGCGGTCATCAATACGCAGCAGATCTTGGCCACCTCGGAGGGCTGGATGCGCAAGGCCCCTACGATCAGCCAGCGGCGCGCGCCCGCCACGGATGGGCTCCAGGCCAGCACGACCACCAGCAGGGCCAGAATGACGACGTAGAGGGGAAAGGCCAGGTTCTCCAGGTGGCGCAGGGGCAGGCGCGCCGCCGTCGCCATCACCAGCCAGCCCAGCAGGATCCAGACCAGCTGTCGCAAGAAGATCGCCTTGGAGACGTCCGAGGCGAAGTTCTCGTAGGGTCCCCGCAGCCCTTCGGTGACGCTCCAGAGGATGGCCAGGCTGAAGCAGCACAGCGCCGCGTAGGCGGCCAGCAGGCGGCGGTCGCCGGTCGGCAGCAGAAAGCGCCAGAAGCTCATGGCAGCATCTCCTGCGCGGCTGACCAGGCGAAGTAGGCGTGCAGCCAGCGGCCGGCCACCGGCGCGGCCTCCGCACCGCCGTGCCCGGCGTTCTCGAGGATCACGGCCAGGGCCACCTCCGGATCCTTCGCCGGGGCATAGCACATGAACCAGGCGTGGTCGTCGCCGTGCGGGTTCTGCGCCGTTCCGGTCTTGCCGGCCACGGCGATGCCCGCCAGGCGCGCCGCCGCCCCGGTCCCCACGTCCACCACCTGCGTCATGTTCTGCCGGACCCAGCGCAGGTGCTCCTCGGAAAACGGCAGGTCCAGGAAGGGCTCCGGCCGGTCATCGCCCCGCTGCAGGAAGGTCGGCCGGCCCACCCGTCCCGAGGTGGCGATGGCGGCCGCCAGCAGCGCCACCTGCAACGGCGTGACCAGGATCTCGCCCTGGCCGATGGCGTTGTTGAGCATGACGCCCTGGGTCCACTGCCCGCGCCCGAAGCGGCGATCGTACCAGGCCGAGGTCGGGATGTTGCCCGGCACTTCCTCCGGAAAGAGGCTCTGACAGCTGCGCCCCAGACCGAAGGCGTTCGCCGCCGCGGCCAGCTGGTCGATGGTCAGTTGCTGCCCGAGCTGGTAGTAGAAGATGTCGCAGGACTGGACCAGGGCCTCGGCGTGATCTAGAGCCCCGTGCCCGCCGCGGTTCCAGCAGTGGAAGATCCGGTCCCCGAAGCGGTAAGCCCCCAGGCAGGGCTCCTGGTAGCTGTGCGGGCCGATCACGCCCAGCCGCAGCGCGCAGAGAGAGGTCACGACCTTGTACAGCGATCCCGGCGGATAGGTCGCCTGGACGATGCGGTTGAAGAACGGCTTGGCGGGATCGTTCACCAGACGCTCCCATTCCCGCGGAGAGATGCTGGTGGTCAGGCGGTTGGGATCGTAGGCCGGCGAGCTGTAGGCCGCCAGCACCTCGCCCGAGGGCAGGGCCAGAGCCACGGCGCAGCCTCGCCGCTCCTGCAACGCCGACCGCAGACTGTCCTGCAGGGTCGCCGAGAGCGTGAGGGTCACGTCCTTCCCGGGCTGTGGCGACACGCGGCTCCAGGGCTCGTCGCGGCGCCGGACCACGCGCCCGCCTGCGTTGATCTCGACCAGCTCGATGCCGTCCTCCCCCCGCAGGGAGTCCTCGCAGGCCGCCTCGACGCCGAGCACGCCTTTCATGTCCCCCGGACGATAGGCGCGGCGGCTGTTGTCGCCGGGGACGATGTCCTCCTGCCCCACCTCCCCCACGTACCCGATGACGTGCGCGAAGAGGCCCTTGTACAGATAGCGCCGGCGCGCCCGGGTCTCGACCTTCACGCCCGGCAGCTCGTGATGGAACTCCTCGACGGCCTGGATGCGGGCCATGCCGGCGTTGGGCACCAGGACCAAGCGCTCGCGTCCCCGCTCCTTTTGCTGGACCAGCCGCTCGCGGGTATCCGTCTCCGGCAAGTGCCACCAGCCCATGAGTCGGCGCAGGGTCGAATCCGGACCGGCCTCGCCCAGACAGGAGGCCGGCAGGGTGATGTCCGCGATGTACATGTTGTCGGCGAGGATGCGCCCCTCGCGATCGCGGATGAGGCCGCGCGGAGCCTTGAGACGCCGCTGCTCCTGCCGGTTCTGCAGGGCCTGCTCCCGGTAGAAACGGTGGCGAGGAACCTGCAGGACGAACAGGTTCACCACCAGGATGCCGAACAGGATCAGCACGACAGCCCGGCCCAGACGGCCCCGGATTTCGCGGTTCTCGTTCATCGCTCCGTGCACGGCGCCGGCCACCCGGACCCGCCGGAATCACTCGGGGGCACGCAGGATGCCCACCGCATCGGCCAGGCGCATCAGCGGGACGCCGATCAGTCCGCTGTAGAGGGCCCCCGGGATCACCGTGAACACGAGGGGGCGCAGGAATTCGTCCGAGTTCAGACGGCTCTGGACCAGCAGGTAGAGAGTGTCGTGCCCGAGGGCCGCCAGCGTGATGAGCAGCCCCTCCACCACCGGCAGCCCGTAGACCAGGCGGCCGCGCAGGCGACCCACCGCGTAGCCCAGCAGTGACTTGCAGAGGGCATGCAAGCCGAGCAGGTTGGGCGTGGTCAGGTCCTGGATGAGCCCGAGCGCGAAGCCCCCCACGCAGCCCGCGAAGGATCCTTCCGCGAGGGCCAGCATGACCAGGGCGATGATGGTGAAATCCGGCTCCACGTTCCCGATGCGTAGCAGCGGACCGATCATGGTCTCGCCGACGAAGGCCAGGAGCATCCAGCCGAGGGTGGTACGAACGAAGCTCCTCACCTTCGCGAACCCTCCTGGAATCCCCGGTTGCGAGCCCAGACCTCGGCCCGTTCCACCGTCCCGGGCTCGCGGAGGAGGAAGACCGTGGCGTTGCGCGTGAACGAGGTCGCGGGCGTCACGCTGATGTCCAGGAAAAGCTGCTCGGCCGACTTGTGGACCCGGCGCACAACGCCCACGGGCAGACCGCGCGGGACCGGCGCCCAGCCCTCGCCCTCCGCCTCGCTGCGCACCTCGGCGATGCCCGAGGTGACGACGACGTCCCCCTCCTGCACGTCGTCCTCGTCGCGGCCCACCATGTCGAGCAGGAAATCGCCGCCGCGGCTGCGCAGCACCCCCAGCAGACCGGTGCGCTCGATCTCGCAGCCGAGGGCCATGTCCGGGGCGGTCAGCAGCTCCACCCACGCCTCCCGCTGGTCGTCGATGCGGCGCACCCGCCCCAGCAGACCGCGGGAGGACAACACGGGCTCGTAGAGCCGCCAGCGCAGCGGTGCGGCGCTGCGGATCTTGACCATGGTGGCCGAACGCGGCAGCTCGCGGGCCACGACCTCGCAGGGAATCAGCCGCTCGGCGACCCCCGCCGGCAGCCCATCCGTGACGGACTGCCGCTCCGCGTCCCGGGCGCTGCGGCCCAGGTTGGCCGCCTGCAGCTCCAGCTCCTTGATACGGGCCTGCAACCACCCGTTCTCGCGGCGCACGGCCAGGATGTCCTCGCCGAAGTTGCGCAGGCGCCAGTAGGGCCTGGTCAGGACGACGCTCAGGCGATCGGCCACGACGATCTGGAGATCGTCGGGCAGCGTGAGCATGAGCAAGGAGGTCCCCAGGCAGATCAGCAGGGCCAGCAGTTCCATCCGCGGCGAGAGCTGGGAAACGCGCATCTCGATGGGCCTCGGTGTCCCGCCGTCGGGCCGCGCTTCCTCCGGCGCGCCCCCGCGGCGATGTCAGTCTCGCCCGCCTTTCATGATGACGGGCTGGTAGCGCATGAAATCGTCCAGGATCTTGCCCGTCCCCAGCACGACACAGAAGAGTGGATCGTCCATGAGATTGATGGGCAGGTCCGTCTGATCGCGGAGCAGTTCCGGCAGGCCGCGCAGCAGCGCCCCGCCGCCGGTCATGACGATACCCCGGTCCTTGATGTCCGCCGCCAGCTCCGGCGGCGTCTGTTCCAGGGAGTGCTTCAGAGCGTCGCAGATGGACTGGATCGGCTCCTGCAGCGCTTCCCGGATCTCCACGGCGGTGATCCGGAGGGTCTTTGGCACGCCGGAGACCTGGTCCAGCCCCTTGACCTCCATCTCACCCTCGTTGTCGAACTTGTAGGCGGAGCCGATGTTCTTCTTGATGTTCTCCGCGGTCTGGTCGCCGATGAGCAGGTTGTGGTTCTTCTTGATGTAGCTGACGATGGCCTCGTCCATCTCGTCGCCGCCGACGCGGATGGAGGTGTCGCAGACGATGCCGTTCAGCGCGATGACGGCGATCTCCGTGGTCCCGCCCCCGATGTCGATGATCATGTTGCCGCTGGGCTGGTCCACCGGCAGGCCGACGCCGATCGCCGCGGCGATGGGTTCGGCCACCAGGAACACCTCGCGCGCTCCGGCATGCTTGGCCGAATCGCGGACGGCCCGCTTCTCGACCTCGGTGATGCCGGAAGGCACGCAGATCACGATGCGCGGCGCGATGAAGTGGCGCTTCTTCTGAGCGATCTTGATGAACTCCCTCAGCATGTACTCGGTGACCTCGAAGTCGGCGATCACGCCGTCCTTCAAGGGCCGGATGGCCGCGATGCTCTCGGGAGTCTTGCCGAGCATGGCCTTCGCATCCGCACCGACCGCATAGACCTTGCCGTTGGTCTTGTTGATGGCGACCACGGACGGCTGGTTCAGCACGATGCCCTTGCCCTTGATGTAGACCAGGGTGTTGGCGGTGCCCAGATCAATGGCGATGTCGTTGGTGAACATGCCCTGCAAGCGTTTGAACATCTTGCTCATCCTTCGGGTCGATGCCTGAGATCCTCTCCCGGCGAATCCGCCGGCGGCCACCCTTCCTCACGCAGGCTGACGCACGCGCCCCCGCCCCAGACGAGATGGTCCAGCAACTCGATGCCCAGCAGGCGCCCGCATCCGGCCAGCCGCCGGGTCAGCTCCAGGTCGTCGACGCTGGGCTGCGCACAGCCGGAAGGATGATTGTGGGCGACGATGACGACGGCCGCGCCGAGGGCGACGGCGGGCTTGAAGACCTCGCGCGGGTGGACCAGGGAGGCGTTCAGGGATCCGACCGAGACCGTCTCCACGGCCGCCAGGCGATGCCGCGCATCGAGGTAGAGCCCCAGGAAATGCTCCCGGTCCAGCCCCCGGAACTCCTCCGCCAGCAAGGGCGCCAGGTCCCCAGGCCCCCGGACCAACAGGCCCAGCCGTCTCCGCGGCTGCAGGCAACGCACTCCCAATTCGCCGGACGCCACCAGACGAACCGCCCGCGCCAGGCCCAGTCCCGGTTCGCGACGCAGCACCTGGGGACGCGTCGCGACCAGCTCTCCGAGCGAACCGTACTGCCCCAGCAGCCTGGCCGCCAGCTCCAACACCGGCAGCGGCCCGCCGTTCCCCAGCACGAGGGCCAGCAGCTCGCAATCGGCCAAGCTCCTGGGCCCTCCACGCAAGAGCCGTTCCAGGTGTCCGCGTCCGCGCCGGCCGACAACAGGGCCGACGTCCAGCGCCGCCCCGTCGCTTGCAGCCTGTATCTTGTTGGTAATCAAGGCACTACAGCCTGCAGACGCGCGGGGTGGAAGGTAACAGAACGCCCCCGGTCGGGCAACTCTTTTCTGTCGCATCCGCTCCTGCCTTTTCCCTTGTCGTCGCAGCGGTCAGTTCCTATCCTACCGCCCGACACCCAGCGACGAGGTAGGTCCAGCTCCGTGCCCCCAGCCACGCCTCTCAAGCCCGGCATCATCGTGCGCAAGTACGGCGGTTCTTCGCTGGCCACCGTGGGGCGTATCTGCGAGGTGGCCCGCGATCTGGCCGGCCTGCGGGCGGAAGGACACCAGCTGGTCGTGGTGGTGAGCGCCATGGGGAACACCACCGACGAGCTGTCCGGCCTGGCCCGGCAGGCGAACCCCGATCCGCCGCGCCGCGAGCTGGACATGCTGCTCTCGGTGGGCGAGCGCATCACCATGTCCTTGCTCTCGATGGCCCTGGCCGCCGAGGGCTGTCCCGCGGTCTCCTACACAGGATCCCAGTGCGCCATCATCACCGACACCAGCCACACCGACGCCCGCATCGTGGAGGTCAAGGGCGATCGCGTCCGCGAGTCCCTGGCTGCCGGCTACGTCGTGGTCGTGGCCGGTTTTCAGGGGGTCAGCCGCACCAAGGAGATCACGACCCTGGGCCGGGGCGGCAGCGACACGACCGCCGTGGCCCTGGCGGCCGCCCTGGGCGCCGAGCGCTGCGAGATCCTCAAGGACGTAGACGGGGTCATGACGGCGGATCCGGGTCTGGTGCCCGCGGCACAGCGCTACGACGCCCTGGATTACGAGGAGCTGTCCGACCTGGCGGCCGCCGGCTGCGGCGTCGTGCATCACCGTGCCGTTCGCTACGCCCAGGAGCACGGGGTTCCCCTCTACGTGCGCTCCAGCTTCCACGACCGACCCGGCACGCGCATCGGCCCGGGCCGCCCGGCGCGACCACTGCCCCGGGGCGAGGCGGCCTATCGCCCGCTGGGCCTGGTGGTGCAGGAGAAAGTGGCCTGGCTGGAGCTGTGCGGCGGACGGGCCGCCTGGTTGCCGGCCTGGAGCGAGGTGCTGGCCGCGCAGGCCGCCAGCGAGGCCGTCAGCGCGGAGTGGCTCGAGGAATCGGCGGTGGTTCGCTGGGGTGCGATAGGCCCCGCTGCGCGTCTGGACCTCCTGCGGGCGGCGGCCCGACCGCTGGCGGACGAGCACGGGATCACGCTGGGCTGGCGTGACGGCCTGAGCTGCTGCGGGCTGGCCGGCGGCCGTCCCGAGAACTGGACCGTGGCCCGGCGGCGGCTGGCGATGCTGATGCAGGAATTCGGGATCACGGACTGGATGCTGCGCGTGGACGGCCCCACGCTCAGACTGCTGGTTCCGGCCGCCAGCGCCAAGAGCCTGGCGCAGCGTCTTCACGCCGCGTTCTGGCCAGATTGAACTCCTCGGCCAGGAAATCGCGCCAGACTCCCACGGGCAGCTCCCGCCACGCCGTCTCCAGCAGGCGTCGCGCCTCCGTGTCGTCGCCCAGCTTGGCCTTGGTGAGCATGATGGCACGCACCAGCGCCAGCTCCGCGCGCTCGTCGGACGGGAAGTAGCGGTAGAGGTCAAGGTAGGCCTCCGCGGCGCCCCGGAAATCCAGCTGCTTCTCCATGAGGAAGGCGGCCTGCGCCAGCTCGGCCGCCGGCAGACCGAGGAAGGAATCGCCCCGCCGCGCCTCCTGGAAGATATCGAGCGCCTTGGTCACGAGGCCCCGTTCGCTGGCGAGGCGGAAGGCCTGTCGGTAGTCGAGCCGGGCAGTCCCGGTCTGTCCCGCCATGCGGCGGGCGCGGGCCAGCTGCAGCCGGCCCTCGAGGCTCTCCGGCACCATCTCGAGGTACTCCAGGAAGGCCCCCTCGGCCGCCCAGGCCTGGCCCCGGTCCAGGAACCGCCGCCCCTGGAGGTAGCGGCGCTCGGCCCGCGCCTGCCGGTGATGGCCCAGCGCGACAGCAAGGAACAGGCCCAGTCCGAAGCCCCCGAAATGCGCGGCGTAGGAGACGGCGCTGCCGGCCTCCCGGGCCGCGACGACGTAGACCACCTGCAGCAGCAGCCAGAGCAGCACCGCGACGGGCAGCGGCAGAAAGGCTCGCCCGGCTCGGTTCACGCCCTGCAGCGGGGTGAACACCCAGTAGGCGAGGGAGAGACGCGCGAAGTAGAAGCGCACCAGGCTGAGGGCCAGCAGCCCGGAGATCGCCCCCGAAGCCCCCGCCACACCGGTGCCGCCGCAGCCGAACCAGCCGTGCATCGCCGCGAGCCCGTGCACCACGTTGCCCGCCACACCCAGCAGCAGGAAGAAGTGCAGGAAGCGCCAGGGCCCCAGGCGGTCTTCCAGGGAAGGTGCGAAGACGAGCAGGTAGACCATGTTGCTCAGGAAGTGGAACCAGCTCGCGTGCACGAAGATCGCCGTCACCACCGTCCAGGCGGCCTGGTTGCCGGGATAGAAGATCAGGCGATAGGGGTGCAGGGGCAGCAGCTGCGGGAAGTAGCGGCTCCACACGAAGACGGCCGTCATGATCCCCAGCAGCAAGCCGGTCAACAGGGGTGGACGTCGCCGCTCCAGTTCGACACCCACGGGATAGAAGTAGAAGAAGTACATGAGCCCCGCTCTCGTGGCGCGACGGACAGACGGCGGCATCCGGCTGCCGGCCGCCGCCCGTTCTAGGATCGGTCGGGAAGTGCGCGGCTTGAGCGCCGCGGGGGCTCAGAAGGTGTAGCTGAGGGTCGCGGAGGTGAAGTTGACGCTCTCGTCCTGACCCGCGCCCGTCAGGAAGGAGCCCAGGGAGAAAGGCGCCTTGTCGTTCACCAGCAGATCCGCGTCGAACGCGCCCAGGTGCAGGCCGATGCCGACCGACAGCTCCAGCTGCGGGTCCCGGAAGTCCTCGCGATAGACCAGGCCGCCGCCGAAGTGAGTCGAGCGCTCGTCGTGCGGGATTTCCTGACGAACCGCTCCGCGCAGGGTGAGCCAGGCCAGCTGGCGCGACTCGGCGCCCAGGCGCAGGACGTGACGGGCGAGCCTGTTCTCCTCCAGGTACAGCCCGTACCAGGGACCACGGCTGTAGTCCTCCTTGCCCCAGCGATACTCGTAGGAGGCGATCAGCAAGTTGTCGGCGTCGGGCAGCACGTTCAGACCCAGCCCCGCCCGCGTCAGGCGGGCATCCAGGTCGGTCGCCCCCGGGTCCCCGAGATCCTCCCGCCAGGCCAGATGATCCCGCCCGCCGTGTTCGAGGAAGGGCACGAGGGCCACGCTCTCACGGAGGCCGACGAAGAGGCGCAGGCGCCAGGCGTAGCTGCCCCACCGGCCCTCCTCGACCGCCCCGCCGTAGTCGCGGTCGGTGCCGTACCAGACGCCCGCCAGGTCGCCGTAAACCCGCTCACCCAGCCCCGCGCGCAGCCCGAGACCGACCGCGGATTCCTCCTGCCAGGTGTCGTGTCCGCCCGCGGTCTCGGCAAAGCGCGACCAGCTGCCCAGCAGACCCAGCTGCAGGCCTCCGCAGGCGCGGGCCCAGGCAGCGGTCCAGGTGCCCGGCAGCCGCTCGCCTTCTCGCGCTTCGCTCAGGTAGAGAGCGCCGGTGCCCCAGCGGCCGCTCCGGGCGAGGCGGAAGTGCACGCCGCCACCCTGCCGCACGGGTGCCGACCAGTCGTCGCCCTCCGCCAGGACGTCACCCAGCTCGAGGATGCCGACGTTCGGGTAGTCGGGCAGGCTGCCCGGCCAGAACAGGACGTTGTGCTCGTCCTCGAGGTACTCGCCGTCGCCGCCCAGGCTGAGGATGCGCGTGACGGTGGCTCCGGCCGCAGATGAGAGCAGCAACCCGAGGACCAGGGCCGACAGGAGAACCGGAGACGGAGCTAGCCGGCGTGGCATCGTGCGGGCCTCCCGGGACAGGCGCGGCACCGCCGCCTCAGATGGGCCGGGTCTCGTAGAGCTGGTAGTCGCCCATCCCTTGCGGATCGTAGAAGGTGAACTGCTCGCCCAGCTGGAGATAGTACCAGACTTCCCAGCGACCCTCGCGGGACATCTCGTCGCCGAAGTGCTGGATGCGATCCGCCGGCCCGTAGCGGATGTAGATCCGGCCCCGGTCGCTCAGCGCTCCGCGGCCGAAGCCGCCGAAGCGCGCGTCGGCCTCCACGATGCGCAGCAGGTGGCGGACCTCCAGGGCCGTGGGCGGCACCTCGGCGGCGGCGGCCGCCGCGGCGAAGACCGCGCGCCAGGCGCTCTCGCGCTCCGGGACCGGCAGGCTCGCGAGCTCCTGGCGCTTGGCCCGGCCGGCGATACCTTCCAGCCAGGCCACGTGGCGCTTCCACTCCTGATCGTTCCAGAAGGGCACCTGCAGGTTCGTGAACGACCGCGGCGGATCCAGCGACAGCCGCTCCGACCCCGCCGCCAGGGCCACTTCCAGCCGCAGACCCAGCGTGCAGCGCCCGAAGTAGATCTCCCGCGAGGACCAGGCCATGTGCACGACCAGGCTGTCCCCCCGCAGCTGCTCTTCCGCCAGGGGGATCCTCTGCACGAGCGCCTTGTCCTGCGTGTTCTCCTGGATGCTGGCCACGAGCTGCAGACCGCCGGGCGGCCAGGGCACCTTGCCCGGACGGCGGTGCAGCCCCACGTCCACCCGCAGCGTATCCAGTCCGATACCGAGCACCGGTCCGGCCTGGTCTTCGCCCTGCAGGTTCCAGCCGAAGGACGAGAAGTAGAGCGGCGTCGCCTTGACGGCCTGCGGGCTGTACGTGAACCGCCGCTCCCACTGGCGCGAGGTCTCCAGCACCGTCACGGTCGTCCGGAGATCCACGCGGCCGCTGCCGCGCAGGCGCAGGGGGACGCGACAGGTGAGCTTGCGGCGCGATCGCGTGTCCGCGAACGCATCAACGCGAGCCTGGACCTGGGCCACGCCCCCACCCACGCGCTGGCCGTCGGCGCGCGCCACGACCGTGACCTGGATCGTGGAGACGTAGGCGTCACCCGCACGTTGGAAGACCAGGGAGCGGAAGGGAACCGACACACGGACCTCGGGGATGTCGCTGCCGGCCGAATCCACCCGCGTGGTGACGAAGGCCTCCAGTGGCAGCTGGCTGGGGCCTCCCGGACCGAGGCCGTCCACCGGTCCCCAGCCCGCGCAGCCGGCCGCCAGCAGACCCAGGAGCAGCACGACTCCCAGGGGCGTGGGCCGGCGCCGCAGCAGGCTGCCGGCTTCAGGAAGGACGGCTGGCCAATGGTGTCGGGGCATGACTCTCGTCGCTGGCGATGCGACCGTCGAGCAGACGGACGATCCGGCGCGTATGGGCGGCGATGTCCGCCTCGTGAGTGACGATGACGATGGTGTGGCCGGCGCGATCCAGACCATCGAGCACCGCCATGATCTCCTCGCTGGTGACGGAATCCAGGTTGCCGGTGGGCTCGTCCGCGAGGATCAGGGAGGGATTATTGACCAGCGCGCGCGCGATGGCAACCCTCTGTCTCTGGCCGCCGCTCAACTCGTTGGGCTTGTGCTGGGCGCGATCGCTCAACCCGACGTCCGCCAGGGCCTCGGCCACCCGGCGCCGCCGCTCCGCGATCGGGACATTGGCGTAGATCAGCGGCAGCTCCACGTTCTGGGCGGCGGTGGCCCGCGGCAGCAGGTTGAAGGTCTGGAAGACGAAGCCGATCTTGCGGTTGCGGATCTCGGCCAGCCGATCGTCACCCAGGCTGGCCACCTCCACCCCGTCCAGGCGATAGCTGCCGCCCGTCGGGGTGTCCAGGCAGCCGATCAGGTTCATGAGCGTCGACTTGCCCGATCCGCTGGGCCCCATGATCGCCACGTACTCGCCGTGATCGATGTCCAGATCCACGCCGCGCACCGCGGGGACCTCCACGCTCCCGACCTGGTAGATCTTGTGGATGTCCCGGATGGCGATCAGGCTTCCGTTCCGGCTCACGAGCCGCTCCCTGACGACGGTCCCTCGGGAAGGCGTCCGATGGCCCGGTCCAGCTGCGCCTGGGCGATCAGGAAGTCGCAGATGGCCTGGATCTCGCTCGCCCGCGCCGTGGCCAGGTTGACCTCGGCGGTGATCCGATCCAGGCTCGTGCCGGCCCCGACCCGGAACCGCTCCTGCGCCAGGCGCAGCTCCTCCTGGGCCTGGACGATCGTCTCGCGGCTCAGGCCCGTGCGCTCGCGCGCCTCGAGCAAACTGTTATAGAGCCGGCGGATCTCCAGCTGAGCATCCAGCTGCGCCTGGTTCAGGTTGTACTCGGCGATGCGCGCGCTGGCCTTGGCCTGGGAGCGCTGCGTCCAGGTCTGCAGGCGATCGAACAGCGTCCAGCTGACCTGATAGCCATAGGACAGGTTGTCCGAGGTCGCGGCGCCGAAGCGGAAGGGGGATTCGTTGGTGTACTTGCTGTAGCTCCAGAAGAGATCGAGGCTCGGCCAGAAACCGCTGCTGGCGCTGACGACGTCCTTATGCCGGGCGCGCACGGTGTACTCCAGGCTCTCCAGATCGGCCCGGTTGTGCAGGGCCTCCTCGTAGAGGGTGTCCAGGTTGCCCACCGCGAAATCGGTGTCCAGCGCCGAGCGGTCGATCTCGAAGCGGGACGCCAGGGGGCGGTTCATGGCGTAGGCCAAGTCCGCGAAGGACTGCTCGACGTTGTTCTGGGCCGTCAGGACATCCAGCTTGGTCTGCTCCAGCCTCACGCGGGCTTGCAGGACATCGCTCTTGGCGGCGCTGCCCAGGCGGAAGTAGGTCTCGGAGCGATCCAGCTCCTTGGCGGCCAGGTCCCGGCTGTCCTTGGCTACCTCCAGCAGCCGCTCGTAGCGGAGCAGGTTGAAGTAGG